>Ga0210405_10005061_pt1 | contig 12167 bp, 12 predicted proteins | sample IncBWH11MmetaG_FD_155492 | JGI IMG/M metagenome (GOLD analysis project Ga0210405, IMG submission 155492) | Forest soil microbial communities from Barre Woods Harvard Forest LTER site, Petersham, Massachusetts, United States - Inc-BW-H-11-M | ecosystem: Environmental > Terrestrial > Soil >... | reverse complement strand
ATCCCAGCCGGAAATCGTCACCCGCGGCCTCTTTAGCGACAACGGCCAGGAACTGATCGCTGGCGCCCGCGAAGTGATCATGAAGACCGTCGAGCAATCCAACGCCGAAGAAAAATCCGACTGGGGCGTTATCAAAGAAAAAATCCGGGTTGACCTCAAACGGTACATTAATAAGCAGACCTCCAAGCGGCCGCTGATCCTGCCGGTAATCCTCGAAATCTGAATCTGGTGACTGGTGACTCGTGACTGGCGACATGCAGGGCTTGGTGTGCGCGTTTTTGAAGGTCGGAGTACCCCACCCCCGGGCGTTTTGCGCAATGAGTTCGGAAGGTGAAGAAACGATTGGGGATAGCGTTTTGCGCGTTGCAAAAGAGTTCGTAAGAGTATGAAAAGAAAGGACGGCTAAAGTCTTTGGAATCATATTGATGTGAACTGTTGCGGCAAGGGGGCTGAAGAGGTTGACAGTCTACAGTCTAAAGTTGAAAGCGAAAAGAGAGAAACCACTAAACGGGGGGTTGGCGTGGAAACGATCGGCGTGTTCCCCTCCCTGCGAACTCGTTTTGCTTTGAGGATATCACGCTTGCGTAGGGATGAAGGGGCAAGCGCACATTCTGGAGCGGAAGCGAGACCAGTCCAAGACCCGCGTACGGAAAGCCGGGATGCTGCACCCGGCATCCGGCATGACAGAACCCCACGAAAAGAAAGTCAACGCCAAGCGTACTTTGAAACCCGTGGGGATGCTGCACCCGGCGCCTGAGCTCCGCTCTAAGCGACGGCACCCATGGCGTTTTTGTTGGTGACCGTGACCTTCCTATCCCTCTTGATGTACCGATATAGGCTCGTGCGCCCAACCCCCAGAATATGCGCGGCCCTCACCCGGTTGCCCTGGCACACTTCCAATACGCGTCGAATGTGTATCCTGCGTAATGCATCGAGTGACATGGGCATCCAGTTGTCTCTTTCAGTGAATGGCGTCCTCCCGTGCTCCAGGAGCTCGGGTAAATCGGCGAGATCGATGAAATCGCCGGTCGCCGAAATGCACGCGCACGAAATCACATTCTCCAGTTCGCGCACATTCCCGGGCCAGGAGTGCCGCAGGAGGACTTTCTGTGCGCGCCGCGTCAGTCCAGAAATATTTTTTCCATAAGCTTGGTTGCATCGCTTCAGAAAAAACTGCATCAGCAAGGGAATATCTTCGAGCCGCTGCGCCAGGGACGGAATCCGAACCTGGATGGAATTCAATCGGTAGAAGAGATCTTCGCGAAAATGTCCTGCCAATACCTGTGCATGTAAATCCCGGTTGGTCGCCGCTATGAGCCGTACGTTGATTTGCCGCACCTCCGGAGAGCCCACTCGTTGAATCTCGCGGTTTTGGATCACGCGTAGAAGTTTCGCTTGCATGGCAGGGGATGTCTCGCCGACTTCATCCAGAAAAACGGTCCCGCCATTGGCATACTCGAACAATCCCGGCCGCGTCTCCGTTGCCCCTGTGAACGCTCCGCGCACGTGTCCAAAGAGCTGGCTCTCCAGCAAGGTATCCGTCATTGCCGAGCAGTTGCACACTGCCATCTTGTGCGGTCCGACCGGACTAATTTTATGGATGGCTCTCGCTATTAGCTCTTTTCCCGTTCCGGTTGGTCCCACTAGCAGCACGTTCGTGTAATGCCGCGCAACCTTTCTCGCGAAGTCGAATACCTCCATCATTACCGGGCTTTTTCCGACGATTCCGTGAAACTCAAGATCCTTCAGCAATTGCTCCTCAAGCGCTTTCACGCGCCGCCGCTGATCGTAGAGTGCGGTGACGTCGTCCAGCGTCTTTCTCAAATGCGCGCGGTCGACCGGCTTCGGCAGGAAATCCGATGCTCCCCGGCGAATTGCTTCCAGCGCAGATTCGAGCGTGTATTCTCCCGCCATCAGAATCACGTGCACACCGGGATCACTGCGCAGCGCCCGGTCCAGGAACTCGTACCCATCCATACCTGGCATACGTACAGCCGCCAGCACGAGCCTGCACTGCCCGTATTTCACAAGCCTCAACACTTCCTCGGGATCCTGTGTGGGGAACGGCTCGTATCCCATCTCAGTGATCGCCGCCGCCAGAATATCGAGTTCGACTGGATCGTCATCAAGAATGCAGGGCATCAACAATTTTTTGGGAACGACGATGTCGAGTGACTCTGGCGAGGCGGGTGTCATGATGGCTCTCCTAGTTGGCAAGACTTTGGCAATTTCTGAACCCTCAATATGAATCTTCGCGTTAACTTCGCATTTCCGCGGCCGAAAGGTGGCGAGGCCGGTCGCCCATTTCACTTTCCCGAGGTTGGGTTCAGATATCGACGACATAGCCAGCCTTAGCAAAGTCCCCCCGGACGGTAGTTCCCTTCCGCGCCTAACTGCCATTAGGGCCTAGTCGGAGTTAACTTACATTAGAATTTCCTATAACGGCCTCTTTGGCGTCTGTTCAATATTCGACAGTTAGTATAAGTAAGCGTCCTGTTACTTATTATCTGTTACGCCTCATTTAAGTACTGTCCCGATATGGTACATCGAAGAGGGAAATTGGAACAATAAATCCAGGAGGGAGTCACACTCAACGCGCCGAGACGATTTTGCTTTAGTTTCTGTCCCGGGCGGGCAGGTGGCGCCGACGTTCACCGCTAATACCTGTTGGGGTTGCCGCACCTTGGGTTTTGGTTTTTCAAAGCGTGCGGGTTTTGACTCTTCCTCGCTTGATCCTTCGCCGAATCTCTCTCCATTGCTACTAGATAGTTTTTCCTTCGACGTAAGGGCGATAGAGCTCCCCTCGGCTGTCCCTGGGCTTGCGCAAGAATGAGAACACGTCGGCATCGAGAAGGACAGCGTCCATTCCAATATTCCGCTAACCGCGGCTTTGGTAGGTTTCTTGCACGAACTGATCGACATCCTCTTCTTCTGGCCAAGCTCCCGCCATCTGCTCGGGCTTTTTCATTGGCGCGACACCTTGCGCGTCAGCCAGTTCCTCCAAAGTGGACGTCGCAAGAAACGGTCCCGCAAGGTTGTGTCGCCCATTGACCGCACCGCGCTTGAACGCCAAATGTTTCGCTCGTAAATGCAGATTCGCCACCCGCCGCCGCTAAAGACTTCTCCCGCATCATTGAATACATCCGACAAGAGAATCTGCCTGCCGCTCAACGCATTGCCAAAATAATCTACGAAAGTGCTGGTTCGCTGAAGTCCTTCCCGTATAAGGGAAGGACGGGCCGAATCGAAGGCACGCGTGAATTGCCCTTGCCGCCGCTTCCTTTTGTAGTGGTCTACCGGATCCCAAAAGACATAGCGGAAATCGGAAATGCAGTACACGGCGCGCAGAGATGGCCACCAGAAGATTGACGCTCGGCGGGCTTATTTCGCGCTAGAGGGCGTGAAATGGAGAGTGAAGGAGTATACGAGCAGATTCACGCGCGCTTTGTAATCCGCGGCGATGTTGATGGCCGAGGTTTTGCCGCTGCCCGTGTGCTGCACAGTCACCTGAACTGGCTCAAGCTGAATATCGTGTTCCTCGGCTTTGTGGATGACGGCGTTGCGCAGGTCCTCGTCGGAGTTGGGAGCCTCAAGGCCGATGCGGGAGGCGACCTGCGCCGCGATGTCGCGCATGTCGGTTTGCAGTTCGAGATTGGCGATCTCACAGGAAGCGATTTGCCAACCAGCAGCGACAACCAGGCCTAGAATGGCCAATCCCAAGATGAGTTTCGCTTTTCCCATCACGAAAATCCGGTCCGGCTGGGCGCTCCCGGTGCCGGTTTTGCACCTGGGGAACTCGACCTTCAGCGTTTCGTCTCTTTACCAGGCGCCTAGGAGCTGGCGTCTTTGATATCGTCGCGGGCTCGCTTAAGGGCATTTTTCGATTCCGTCCTCGCATTGGCGTCTGGTTTGAGGAGGTCGACGGCTTTGTCCAGAGGCATGGCTTTGCCGCCGGCGGGTCCGGCGCAGGAATCGGCTACTGGCTTCGGTTTAATGCCGGTCACATCCCATTTCAGGCAAGTGAATTCGATTTGGTGATCGTGGGTCAAGCGGAGCACAGCGACGCAAACCGTCAGCTCCTTGAAGCCCGAACATACGTCTTGCAACTCTTTATCGGCAGGCAGGATTTTCAAAAGGCGCAATTGTTTCGTCAGGCCGTCTTCGAGATGGCCATCCGAGGCGAGCTGGTCATTGGCGGACTTGGGGGCTCGTTTTATCAATTTGACGGGGTTGTATCTGGAAGGATTGTACCAGCGAGGCGAGCTTTCGCCGGTTTTCGGATCGGAGTCCTGCGCAGCGATACCCGTTGCGCAGAGGAGAGTGCCCAGCGCAAAGATTGGAAGTGCGCGGCTGAAGATTGGCATATAGCGGCTCCCGCGGGGCGAGACGGCGGGCGGCTATTATTATCTCAAATCATAAAGCCTTGTCGATCTCCGTAAATCAGGCCTGCCAGCCCGGCGGCATAGTTCTTCGGCAAGCGGGCGTATGCGTGAGTCGTTTGCTGTTTTCACACCAAGCCTCTAAGGAAAGACGCATGCCCTGAAATTTGTGGCAAGTTGACGACTCAAACTAGTTTTCAGACTTTGCGCCGGGGTTCTCCGACTTCGTGTCGGAAGGGTTTGGAGCTGCCGAAGAAGGCGCGGAGGGCCGCGTGCCAATGGAAACCTCCATGGCCGTGTTTTTCGGGAAGACCAGGTCGCGTCCGCGAGCGATGAAATGCGAGTAGACAGACATGCTCGCGCCGTAGGCGCCCATAGCCATGCCCAGAGGTTGCGAGTGAACGAAAATGCCCATCGCCAGACCTACCAGCTTGAATCCCCCGGCGCCGCCTGCGACGCGGCCGCCAGCCCCGCCGCCGGCGTCACCGATCTTGTGGTCCCCATCACCCGTATGAGCGGAGGCAAGAGCCAGCATCACGGAGATCCCGGTTGCCAGATAGCGCGTCTTCGGAGAGTTGGCCTCCGCGCCGCCTTCGGCGTCGAGCTTTACCTCGTCGCCCTTCCCTGCTTGGACGCCGGCCAAGGTAGCTTCGACCTTTTGTTCGAGGCCATCTGGCAAGAGCAGTTGGTGGAAGACCATGCGGAGCTGACCATTGTGGCTGAAGCGCCGCGCGGCGCGAACTTGAACGACGGAGCCTTTCAAACGGCTGCCCTGCGGAAGGACAACGCGATCTCCGTCAAAGAGCGGCTGCGACAGCACGGCTTCCACCTCGTCGCCCTGATGCGCCGTCGCGGAGCTAAGCGCCGTCATCAAGCGCACGTGCACGGAACTGCCGGAAGGTGGAGGCGTGTTGAGCGCGGACGAAATTTCGGGAGTGAGCGGCTCGCTGCCAAAATCGAGCGGCTGTTCGAGCTCGGCGAAATAGACCGTGCCGGCACCAATATATTGAGGATGAACAGGAAGTTGGGCAACGGCGTAGCGCTCGATCTTGTGCATTTTGCCGGGCTCGTGGACTTGCTTCATGGCATCGTCCCACTGGCGTCTGGCTTCTTCCTTGGCCTGCTCAGCTTTTTCTGACGCGGCGTCTTTTACGGTTTTCTTTTTCGCGCCGCCGGCGCTGGTGACAAATTGAATCACTTGGCCCGAGCCCGGCGTGACGGTGGTGTGAATCGGGATGTGCCGGCCGTCGGGCATTTGGAGATCGTTGAACTCAATTTGTACTTTGCGGGCAGGAGAGAAATCGGCGTTCAAAGCTTCGAGAGTGCGTTTTCCATCGGAAACGCTTTCGAGCTGAATAATCTGGCCCGTGACTTGGGTTCCAACGGGCACGATGAGTTTGTCAAAAGCGTAGATAGGCTCGGCGACGCGGCCCTGAACGGACTGGCCGACCTTTTGGATTTTGAGTTCCTGGTCGAGAACAACTTGAACGGCGGTGCCCTTCGGAACGGTAAGAGGGATGGTTTCTACGGTTGAAGGACTAGCCGCGGTGGCAACGGCCACTTTGGAGGCGTCGCCGGTGGAGCTAACGTCTTGCGCTCGAGACGAAGCTGAAAGTAGGAGAGAGAGTGCGACAAACAACCCTGCAAGTGAGAGCTTCGTGGCGTTTAGATTCATTTTAGATTCTCCGTGCGAGCCTGGGTGTTTCGTGGACATATGCGTGCACAGATGCCGCGAAAGATGGGCAAGATGTCTGGACAAATGCGGCAAGGACGGACAGCTCCTTCTCGTGTGCTTTACCGCTCTCGCTGGGCGCGCGTGGGATTTTATCAGGTCCAGATCGAGTTTGCAGTCGGGAGTTGTAAGGTAGCCGATGTGGAATGTGCATGAGGGATGACAGCGTGGAGCGGCCCGGCGGCTTGAGCGACAGGTGAGGGTGTGACAAGATGCGGGCTGAACGAGATTGGAGAGCTGCATGGCTGGGAAAGTGGTTTTGGTGGCGGGCGGAACTGGCGGATTGGGACGCGCGGTGAGTTTGGCGTTTGTGGAGGCTGGCGCGCGAGTGATTGTTACGTTTCAGAGGCCCGGCGGCCTGGACGAACTGAAGAAAGCGGCTAGCACGAAACTGGTGGAGTCGCAGGGGGCGACGCTCGATGGGTTTGCGGTAGACGTCACCAATGAAGCGGCGGTCGCAAAACTGGTGGATGGCATTGTGGCGCGGCACGGGCGGCTGGATTGTTTGGTGAACGCCGTCGGAGGATACGCAGGCGGAATAAAATTGTGGGAGATGGAGACCATAGTTTTTGAACAGATGCTGGCGCTAAATTTGCGCGCGGGATTTGTACTGGCGCGGGCGACAGCGCGAGTGATGGTAAAGCAAGGAAGCGGAGCGATTGTTAACGTTGCGTCAAAAGCTGCGGTGGATCATGCGGCCGGAGCGTCGGCGTACGCTGCGTCAAAAGCCGCGGCAGTGGCGATGATCGATTGTCTAGCGGCGGACTTGAAAGGCACGGGAGTGCGCGCCAACTCGGTCCTGCCGAGCATCATTGATACGCCAGCGAACCGCAAAGCCATGCCGAAAGCGAAGTTTGCGGCGTGGCCGAAGCCGGAGGAAATTGCTCGAGTGATTTTGTTTTTGTGCAGCGATGAAGCGAAGTTAATTCAGAGCGCGGCCGTGCCAGTGTATGGAGACAGTTAGGAAGCGCAGAATGCAAGGAAAAACATGGGGCACGGAATATCGTGCCCGGTCCGAGGGGCAACGAGGGGGAGAAAATGTCGATACGACCAGTGAAGAGGCTTGTAGCGGCTAAACCGACAGTGGAAGGCGCAGGAGTGCATCTGCGGCGAGCGTTTGGATTCGGGAATACTTCGGACTTCGATCCGTTTTTGTTGCTGGATGATTTTCGCAACGACGTTCCCGAAGACTATCTCGCTGGATTTCCCTGGCACCCGCACCGTGGCATCGAAACGATCACGTATGTTTTGGCCGGCACCGTAGAACATGGCGACAGCATGGGCAATCATGGTGAAATTGCCTCCGGCGACGTGCAGTGGATGACGGCGGGGAGCGGCATCATTCATCAGGAAATGCCCAAGGGCGATCACGCTGGACGGATGCATGGGTTTCAGTTATGGGCGAATTTACCGGCATCCTTGAAGATGACCGATCCGCGCTACCAGGAAGTGAAAGCGCCAGAAATTCCGGAGATCAAGGACGACGACGGGACGCACGTCCGCGTGGTGTGTGGAAATTTCTGGGGCAAGAGCGGGCCAGTGGATGGGATTGCAGCCGAGCCGATCTATCTGGATGTGTCTGTGCCGCCGGGGCGGCGGAAGACTTTGCCGGTGGGGACTACGCGGCACGCGTTTGCGTATGTGTTTGCTGGGTCGGGCAAGTTTTGCAATGCGTCGGAGCCGCTGGCGGTGCCGACGGAAGCGGTGGGCTGGCTGGACACGGCGCCTCCGATTGCGGCGGACAACCGGTCGCTGGTTTTGTTTGACCGAGGAGATGAGGTAGTCGTGCAGGCGGGCGAGGAGGGAATACGGTTTCTGTTAGTGTCGGGGAAGCCGCTTGAGGAGCCGGTGGCGTGGTACGGGCCGATCGTGATGAATACGCAGGAGCAATTGCAGCAGGCGTTTAAGGATTTGGAGAAGGGGACATTTTTGAAGAGGCATAAATAAGGAAATTGAGGATAGACAGGAGGTGGAGGAGAAGCGGAGGATTGGAGGGAGTAGGAGAGACGCGATGAAAATGCAGGGATGGCTGGGAATAGTAGTGCTGACAATGATCGGAGGCGTAGCGTCGGCGGGTTGCTCGGGCGATTCGGCGGAGCGGGAGAAGACGATCCGAGAAGAAGCGTCGAAAGCGGCGGCGGAAGCCAAGCCCAAGATTGAAGAGGCGGGACGGGCCGTGAAGGCGGCGGTCGACGGCGCGAAAGAGGGCTGGGAAAACGGCGATCAGAAAAAGGTGGATCTGAACGCGGCGACTGTGGATGAGTTGACGGAATTGCCGGGAATTGGGAAGCACGAGGCGAAGCGCATCATTGCAGGGCGGCCTTACAAAGACAAGCATGACCTAGTGAGCAAAAAGGTTTTGAGCGCCTCGGCGTATGAGAAGCTCAAGGATGAAGTGGCCGTAAAGTAGGCTCACGGCAGGGGCGAAGTTAATCCTGGAAGTTTACTGCCAGTTCCGAGGTGAAATCCTTTCTGCCACCCTTCCAGCGTAGTTCTGTATTTGCATTGTGCGATCCCAGCGCAAGTCATCGAGCGGCTGAGTGGAAGCTTGCCCAGATCTTGTTCCGGCGGTCGGGAGAAGGCACATACAACTTCGTCGTGCGCCGAGAGCATCCAGAAATGGGTAACGCCAAGGAGTCTTGAGGAAGTGACGAACGGCTGCTAGGGCCTGGGGTAGGGCCAAGACGAGATCCGGTATTCGAGACAATAATGCGGCGAAGCGTTCCTGCCTTCACTATCTCGTTTGCATTCCTGCAAGCGTTGTTGTGTGTTGCACCATCCCTGGCGCAACAGGCCGAGACCAACGATTTCGAAGTGAGGGGGATCGTGATCAACGCCGCCACCGGAGAACCCGTGGGTCGCGCGCTCGTGCAGATGCAGAGCCCCATAACAAAAACGCAATTTTCCGGGACTGACGGAAAGTTTGTGTTCAAGAATCTGGCGCGCGGGCGATACTTTTTGACGGCGCTCAAGCCGGGATTTTTCAACGAACGGCAACTGGGACGGTGGAACGCGTGGCACTCTTTTCAAGACATCCCGTCCGACAAAGAAGTCGTCCTGAAACTGGCGCCCGAAGGAATCATTTACGGCGAAGTGAAGAACGAGAACGGAGAACCGGTCGAGGGAGTCACTGTGCGAGCGCAGCTCTGGCAAATGGAAAACGGGCGGAAGAGTTTGCAAAACGCTCGTGATGGCATGACCGATGACGAAGGAAACTTTCGCCTCGCAGAACTGACGCCGGGAAGCTACCACCTGTTTTTTGTTCCGGCGAATCGTGGGGGCTGGGTCACCAATGACAAGCTGAACCGCAAGAAGCAATCGGACCAAGGATACGGATCCCAATTCTATCCAGGCGTCGCGGATGCGGAGTCCGCTGCTGCTATTGAACTGCGGGCCGGTGCGAAGGTGCATATCACGCAGGCCTTGGGCCGTCAGCGGCTGTTTGAAGTTGCGGGAGTGGTGCGGGGCGCTAATCCGGCTGGGGGGTTCAACCTCATGCTGATGGACACAAGCGGCGATGTCGTGCAGAAGGTCGTCCACATCGATCCAAAGAGCGGAGAATTCCAAATCCCCGGGGTTCCGGCGGGAACCTATATGCTCCTGGCTTCAGCGCTAGCGCCGAACGAAAACGGAACGCAAGCAATACAACCGCAGTTGACCGCGACACAAGTGATTCACTTAAAATCCGACTTGGCGGGCCTAGTCCTTATGCTGGGGCGCGGAATCTCCATGGCGGTTCACGTCAACGGAGGAATTACGCCGGCTGGAACAGAGAATGGTCCTCAGGTCATGGTGAGGTTGACCTCCAAGGATTTCGTACAAAATTCGTTTGGAATTATGGCGCCTCCGCAGCGAGGTGAGGAAAAGCCAGAGGCAAGAATCGAGTACCTCCCGCCGGGGACCTATACGGTGGAGGTAGGGCCGAATCAACCCGGATACATCGCCTCACTCCGCTCGGGGAATGTGGATTTGCTGCGAGATGATTTGACGATTACAGCGGGCGCGGCGCCTCAGCCGATCGAAGTAACGCTTGGGAGCGACGGCGCGCGATTGAACGGCAACGTGACGGAAAAAGGGCAGCCGGCAGCCGCAGGAGTGGTGATTTATTCAGAAGAGTATCCGAGGCGGTCGGTCCTGATACTAACAAGCGAGATCGGCGCGTTCTCGGAGGGCAACCTTGCGCCTGGCAAATACCAGGTGATAGCGATGAAGGATGTGCATGGTTTGGAATTCCGCAATCCAGCCGCGATGGAAAAGTATCTGGAAAATGCGAGCGAAGTGACGCTGCAGCCCGGAGTCGAAACAAGCGTGCGGGCGGAGGTTCAGGAGCCCCCGGAGAGGCAGCCATGATTGCGCTGTCGTTCTGCCTTGGGCTGCTTCTCGCCGTGTTCCCAGCCGCTGCGCAGGAGCAGGCTCCTCCCGGGTATCGCATTAGCGGCGTGGTTGTGGACGCGGTGACCGGTGTGCCGGTGGCGCGCGCAGAAGTATCTATTTCCGGAGGGACTGAAGAAACGAAATCCACGGCGGGGGACGACGGACGGTTTGTTTTTCAAGGTCTTGAACCTGCGAAGTATGCGCTCACCGCCACGGCGCAAGGCTATGTGCAAGAGGGGTACAACCAGCACGGCGCCTTTCAGACGGCCATTGTTGTCGGAAACGGACTTGATTCCGAGCACCTAGTTTTCCCTCTGCATCGGCAGGCCATAATTACCGGCAGGGTAATCGACGAGCATGGAGAAGCTGTGCGCCAGGCGCAGATAGTTCTGTTCAGCACAGATAGCACGGGCGGCAGACGTGGGCGATTTGTCCAAACACAAATGCAAACCGACGACTTGGGCGAATACCGTTTTGCGCGCCTGCAAGCTGGAAAATACTATCTGGCGGTGGAAGGCCGGCCCTGGTACGCGCAATCGGGACTTATCTATGTGCCTGAGAATGGCAGAAATTCTTTCGGGCCGTTAACAACTTTCGGGCCGATAAATAGGGGGCCGTCTCCCGATCCCTCCTTGGACGTCGTCTATCCGATTACGTTTTACCCTGGCGTGACCGAGGAGCGGTCCGCAGGAGAACTAAATCTAACGGTGGGCGACAAAGTAGAAGCAAACATTCAGCTTCAGGCTGTTCCCGCGGTGCATGTTCGCCTGACGAATTTGCCAGGCGCTGAGACGCCAATCCAGATCGGTGCGAACGAGAAGCTTTTCGGAACGTTGGATATGGGACTGAATGTGGCGTACGCGGCGATATCGCCCGGCGAATATGAGGTAGCAGGTCTGCCGCCGGGAAACGTCGAGTTGACCCTCAACCAGAACGGAAGCCAGGGGTCGAGCTCTCGGACGATCAAAACAAACGTGAGCGAAGGCGAAACTCTGGACGCGGCCAAAACGGGAGCAACAGCGAATGTATCAGGGCGCGTGATTTTCCCGGCCGGGAGCACGAACCCAGCACAAGGCCACGTGCGTCTTCTCGGCGAGGATAATCAGGGCGATTTCGCCATGTTAGACAAGGACGGTAGATTTTCTTTCGAGGCGGTACAAGAGGGTGACTACAAGGTATTCGTGAATCTTGCAGGAGGAGACGAATACGTGGCGGGAATTAGCGCAACGGGAGCGAAGACGGTGGGCCGGGAAATTACGATAGCCGGCGCGGGCGATGTTCAACTGAACATCACGATAGGGAGAGGGCGGGGTCAAGTGGCGGGAGTGGCGAGAGTCGACGGCAAACCAACGGCGGGGGTGATGGTCCTGCTTGTGCCCGAAACTGGGCAAAACCTGGAGGAGGATTCTCGAATGGATCAGAGCGACAGCGACGGGACATTCTCGCTGGGTGGAATCCTGCCGGGAAGATATTCGCTTGTGGCGATCGAAGATGGCTGGGGCCTGGAATGGACGATGGGGACCGTCTTGAAACCATACCTGATAAAGGGGCAAACGCTTCAAATCTCACCGACGGAGCAAAAAAAAGTGACCGTCGACGTGCAACACAAGATGTGATGGCGTTGAGCGCAATGTTACTGCTCGCGAAGTGCGACGACAGGGTCAACGCGAGTCGCGCGGAGC
>Ga0210405_10005059_pt1 | contig 12170 bp, 9 predicted proteins | sample IncBWH11MmetaG_FD_155492 | JGI IMG/M metagenome (GOLD analysis project Ga0210405, IMG submission 155492) | Forest soil microbial communities from Barre Woods Harvard Forest LTER site, Petersham, Massachusetts, United States - Inc-BW-H-11-M | ecosystem: Environmental > Terrestrial > Soil >... | reverse complement strand
CCCTGTAGTTCCTAAGCTACGCCGGTGGAAGCCCCGAGCGCAACCACCGGACCGACGGAGGTTCGCTCCGGCGTGGTTTGGTCCTCCTGAGGGCGCGGGGCTGCCATTCGTTGACGAGTTAAAGCAGGTTTTGCGCCGTGTTACCCACCACTCCGATTCGAAACCTTCCCTAGTCAGATGCCTGAGCCGTGCGTGCTTCTGTGATGCTCGCGACATCCTCAAGAATCTGAAAAGCTGCGCCGATTCTAGTTTTCAAGCCTTCCAGCATTGTTTGTCGCAAATCAAGATAACGGACAACATCGGGGCTATTCAACGGCGGAACCAGGAGGCGCAATGCGTCAAGTTCGTGTTGCAAAGTCGCGATTCCCCGCGGAAATCCCTCGCGAATTACCCAGGCCTCGACTGTGTCGAGACCTTGTTGGCGTCTAGCCTCAGTAAGGAAATGAGACGTTTTGCCGTGGAGAAGATCGTCATGCCAGTCGAACAAATCGTCTTCCATCTGCGACCACCGCGCCAGCGCCAACGCGAATTTTTCCCAGCATTGTAGCTGCTCACCAGCGTCGTGGCGGAAAGCCACCGCCGCCAACGGAATTCTGGCTCCCGCGAGTTTGACGACTGTGACCCGCTCAAACTCCGCTTCGTCGATACGATCTAAATCAAATTCCCGCGTGACGGCATCGCTGCCGGAAAACCACGCTGAGCGGAAGATCTCCCAAAAGGGGTGGGCAGCTTCGAAATACCTATGATACGCGGCTTGGAATTCCGTATGAAAAAACGCGGTTGCCGGCAGAATTTTCAACTCGATCTTGCCATGGCCATCCATCAGGTTATCGAGTAAACGAATATAGTAATAACCGTTGACCGTTGAATAGACGACGTCGGCCAGGAATTCACGGTCAGGTTCTGCAGCGAAGGTTCTGGCGGCCCAGCAAGGCAAGAGCAGCAGTGGGAACGTGCGGGGTTGCAGAAAATACTCCGACGCGTCGCTCGTGGGAGAAAGGTGTGACATCCATGCGCAGACATGCTCGCCCAGGAATGGAGCGCGGCGCATCAGCTCGGTTTGGATTCGTAAACAGGCAGCGTGAACCAGCTTCCGAAATTGGGTATCGCAAAGAAGCTGAGCAACATCTTCCTGGCTTGTGTTTTGGCTCATGAAGACCCACACGATGAGAGACGGAAGAGGAAGCGGATGCTAGCACTCGTGCTACCCCAGGTCAAGGTCATGGCTCTTGGGTGGCGGTTCTTGCATTTAGTAGATCCCGGGGAGCAGGCGGTGGGTGTGCTCCGTGTAACTGTTGTACCGGGAACCGAAAATTTCCCGCAAGTGTGTTTCCTCCAGGCCAATCCGCCGCCGAATCAAAAAAATCGAGACCAGTAACGAAAACCACGCGAAAATGCTGGCAAACAAGAGACTGAGTCCCAGTTTTACCAAAAGCAGACTTGCATAACGTGGATGCCGTACGACGGCGAATGGGCCTGTGGTCATGAGCTGCCGATCGGTTGGATTCCCTTGAAAATGGCGCACCAAACAAGTATCGGTCCACATTAGGGCAGCCAGGGCGCACGCATACACGACCAAACCTGTGATCTGCCGTCCGGGCAGCCGAAGCTCGGGCATCAAGTGCCAGTGGCCGTAATCCAGAAATACGGACAACTCACCTACTGCCAGCAAACTTCCCCACCGGACCGTCACCGGGTCATAACTCAATCCTGACGCTTCGCGAAGCGTTTCCCGCGACTCAAATATGCATCGCTTGAATCGAAATTTATATAGAGGCGGAAGCGCGGCGAGGGCAAAATAGACGCCGGAAAAGATATCCAGATCCTGCCAGGGAGAGTCGCTTTTCCAGTGCCGCAGACAAAGCAGGGCGATCGCTTGGTAGGCAAACGGCGCAAGCACTGAAAACCAACCGAATGTTTTCCAACCGGGTTGACTGCAATTGCTCACGCATCCCATGTTACGCCGCGTGTCGATGAAGAGTGATTGAAAAAATCGTCACTTGAGCACTGTTCCCATTGACGCACGCGCGCATTCGGCCTAGGATTTGCCTCAGAGGGCGAGGGGAATGAATGATTTCCCCGCGGCGAACTATACGGTGGACCAGGATAAGGCTGTTGGCCAGACTCTGGGCCACTACCGCATCGTCGAGAAGATCGGCGCCGGCGGCATGGGAGAAGTGTATCGCGCCCGCGACGAACATCTTGCCCGTGATGTTGCCATCAAAGTCCTCCCACACGGCGCGCTCAGCAATGAATCGGCCCGCAGGCAGATCCGGAAAGAAGCTCTGATTCTTTCGCAGCTCAATCACCCCAACGTCGCCACTATTCATGATTTCGACACCCAGGAGGGTGTGGATTTTCTGGTGATGGAGTACATACCCGGGATCACATTGAACGAGAAGGTGACTGCCGCGTCGCTACCGGAGAAAGAAGTCGTCCGCCTGGGCGTGCAACTGGCGGAAGGCCTGGCCGCAGCCCATGAACGCGGGGTCGTTCATCGTGACCTGAAGCCGGGTAACTTGCGCCTGGCTAGCGATGGACGACTGAAGATACTGGACTTTGGGCTTGCAAAGCTCAAGCTTCCCGGTCCAGCGAGTGTGACGGACGAGAGTCTTAGCGAGACACAATCGATAGCCGGGACGGTGCCCTATATGGCGCCGGAGCAGTTCCTGGGTGGAGAGATTGACGAACGCACTGACATTCACGGTGCGGGGTTCGTGTTGTATCAAATGGCGACGGGACAGCGTCCGTTTCTTGAGGTGGAACGCTCGCAGCTGATGGGGGCGATTCTGCACCGGCCACCACGACCACCGACCGCTCTCAATCCCAGGTTGTCAGCAGAACTGGAGCGGATCATCCTCAAGTGTCTGGAGAAGGATCCAGAGAACCGTTACCAGTCAGCGAGAGAACTGGGGTTGGACCTGCGGCGACTAGGGCGGGAAAAGGAGTCGGGACATCTTGTGAGGGAGGCCCCGGCTAGCGCCCGGCTGGCCCCCATCATCCGAAACAAGACCATGCTCGCGACAACAGGCAGCATCGTGATCGTGCTGCTGGTAGTTGCGACCTTCTGGCTTGCACGGACGAAAAAAGCCCTGGTGCCCTCACGAATCGCGCCTTCCATCGCAGTACTTCCCTTTGCCGACTTGAGCCAAGAGAAGGACCAGGAGTATTTCTCCGACGGTCTAGCGGAGGAATTGCTCAACAGTCTGGTCCAGGTCCCCGGGCTGCGTGTGGCCGCCCGGACTTCCTCATTCCAGTTCAAGGGGAAGAACGAAGATCTTCGGGGGATCGGGCAGAAACTGAACGTGGCTACCGTTCTTGAGGGCAGCGTGCGCAAGCAGGGTCAACGGGTGCGGATCAGTGCCCAATTGATCCAGGTCTCCGACGGTTTTCACTTGTGGTCGGAGACTTACGACCGGGATCTGACAGACATCTTCGCGGTGCAGGAAGAGATTGCAGAATCAGTGGCCGGATCTTTGAGGGTGAAATTACTAGGTGAGAAGCTTCCTTACCTGCGGACCACCAACGTCGAAGCATACAACGCCTATCTCCAAGGGAAATATTTTTACGCGCGGCCTACCAAGGAAAACCTGGATAAGGCGATCGGCTATTATGGTCAAGCAATCACTCTAGACCCGAGCTATGCTCCGGCTTGGGCCGCACTTTCCAGAGCCCACAGCATTCAGGCCGGCGCTTACAGCCCAGTTCAATTCCAACAGGAGTACAACAGCGCGCGCGAGGCGGCAGAACGGGCGCTGGCTCTGGATCCAAGCTTAGCGGAAGCACACGTGGCCGTGGGACAGATCGAGCAATACTACGATTGGGACTGGGCCGGCGCAGATGCCAGTTACCAGCGTGCGCTAGCCCTAGAACCGGGAAACGCCGAGGTTGTCCAATGGGCGGCAAGTCTTGCGGCAACGCTGAACCATTTTGAGCAAGCCCTTCTGCTCTCCCGCCGAGCGGTGGAGCTCGACCCACTTCGAGCATCGACGCACTACACTCTTGCTTTCAACGCTTGGTGGGCCGGCCAGTTGGATGAAGCCGAAGGGGCAGTCCGGAAGGGATTGGATGTCGACCCACAGTTTCCCTGGCTGCACATGGTGCTAAGCCGCGTGTATTTGGCACGGTCGCGCCCACAGGACGCCCTGGTCGAAGCTGGACGTGACCCGACACCTGAATTCCGCCTGCAAGAGTTGGCGCTGGCATATCATGCGCTGGGTCAGCAGCAGAAATCGGATCAGGTCCTTGCAGAACTGATCACGAAGTACCAAAAATATTCCGCCTTCCAGATCGCCGAGGTATATGCCTTCCGCGGGGAAGCCGACGCGGCTTTCACATGGCTGGAGCGCGCTTACGTCCAGCGGGACGGCGGACTCACTTTCACGAAAGGCGACCCGCTCTTGGCGAATCTACAGAGCGATCCGCGCTACTCGGCGTTCTTGAGGAAGATGCGACTAATCATCTGAGCGCCTCACCGTTTTTCTACAGAACTTCAGAGCCGGCGTACGCCGATTCCGGTTGCCTGTGGAGTCCAGCCATGTAACTTGGCTGCCGTTGGTTGGGTTTTGCCGATCCGAACCCGGCATTTCGATTCGAGTCAACTTGCGGCAACTCCCAGATGGTCGCCAACCGAAAACTATCCAGAAACGGGGTTCTCGGGAGTTTTCCAATATCCATGCCCACTTGTCTCATCAAAGCGTCAACCTGACACCGAGGAGCTAGTTTAGGATAGCGGAGTGTAGTTGGACGGGTTGCGGCGGGTTTCGGTAAACTGGGGGTTTCGAGGGAGAGAGCGAGAGCTTACTTATCATGACAGATGCTGGGAAGACACAAGCAGGAAGCGTGCGGGTGCGGTTTGCGCCGTCGCCTACGGGTTATTTGCATGTGGGCGGGGCGCGGACGGCGCTGTTTAACTGGCTGTTTGCGCGGAAAGAGCGCGGGGTGATGATCCTGCGGATTGAGGATACGGACGCGGAGCGGAACAAGCCGGAGCTGCTGACGGGAATTATCGAGGGGTTGAAGTGGCTGGGCGTGGATTGGGATGAGGGGCCGTTTTACCAGTCGCAGCGGACGGAGTTTTACCGCGAGATGGGGAAGAAGGTGCTGGCGAACGGCAGTGCGTTTTTGTGTTATTGCCCACCGGAGAAATATGTGGGCGGGGACCACGCGGACGAGGGCGGCGAGGGCGCGAAGGTGCGGCGGATTGTGCGCTGTTCTTGCCGCGACGGGAAGCCTTCGACGCCAGGGACGAAGCCGGCGGTGCGGTTCAAGGTGCCGGTGGGCGGAACGACGAAGTTTTTTGACGCGGTGTTTGGGGAGCGGGAATTTTCGAATGACGAAATTGAGGATTTCGTGCTGCTGCGCTCCGGGAAAGAGGGCGAGGAGTTCGGGCAGGCGATGTACCAGATGAGCGTGGTGGCGGACGACATTGATATGCGGATCACGCACGTGATTCGCGGCGCGGACCACATTTCGAATACGCCGAAGCAAGTGTTGCTGTATCGCGCGCTGGGGGCGGAGCCGCCGATTTTCGCGCATGTGCCGCTGATTCTGGGGCCGGACAAGTCGCGGCTTTCGAAGCGGCATGGGGCGACGGACGTGAACATGTACAAGCGCGAGGGATTTTTGCCGGAGGCGTTCCGGAATTTTCTGGCGCTGCTGGGCTGGTCGCCGGGCGGAGACGAGGAGTATTTGCGGACGACGGAGCTGCTGAAGAAATTTTCGCTGGAGGGCGTGAGCCGGACGAACGGAGTGTTTGACCGGGCGAAGCTGGAGTGGTTCAACACGCAGTATTTGCAGAAGCTGCCGATTGAGGATTTGCTGCCGGAAGTGGAAGCGCAGTTGAAGCAGGACGGATTGTGGAAGGAAGAGTGGGCGGCGGGCGCGGGACACGAGTGGTTTGCGAAAACCGTGGATTTGCTGCGGCCGCGGACCCGGTTGCTGCCAGATTTTTCCAGCTGGTCGCGGGCATTTTTCAGCGACGAGTTTCCGATCGACCCGGTGGCGAAGGCGAAATTCTGGAAAGACGAGAAGGTGCCGGGGCTGCTGGCGAAGCTGGCGGACGCGCTGGCGGCTTTGCCGGAGTGGAATCACGATGCTTGCGACTACGCGTCGCGCCAGGTGGCGGAACAGGGCGGAGTGAAAGCGGGATTGCTGATCAACGCAACGCGCGTGGCGATTGTGGGGCAGGCGGTGGCGCCACCCTTGTTCGACACGATGGTGGCGCTGGGGCAGGAGCGGGTGGTGCGGCGGCTGCGGGCGGCGTTGGGGGAGTGGAAGTAGATTGTGAAGCAGAAAATGGAAATTGGAAAATAGAAATTTGAAAGCCAACAGCCATTAGCCAATAGCTAGGAGCTTAAGAGTGCGGAACGGAGGCTGATCGCCGTGTGTTCTTGCAACTCGGCGTGGCGGCTGAGATTTTAGCTTTGCACTAAATCATTCGCATGGCATTTGAAGGGCGGCGTTGTCCGGTCACTGCGTTATCGGGCGCAACCGCCTGCTGATGGGATCAGGGCTGAACATCATTGCAAGAGAGCGATGGCGAAGGGACTTCCCGGACGAATCCGGGAGAGTCCTTCGCCTCCGTCCTTTTTGTTGAACTTTCGCCCTCGACGTCATCTGATTGTTCTAGGTCACAGCTTGCACATTGTCGTCTAGTGCGCCAACGCGTCATTTCACTACGACTGTCATGCGCATCCAGGGATGGATACAGCATTGAAAGAGATGTTCACCTTTTGACAGACCCGTGACCTGAAGCTGGCTGCCTTGAAGGATTCTGGTTCTGGCCACCGAGACTTTCGAGAAGCCGCCGTCACACTCGGGAGCAACCACCCCTCCTGGCCCATTGAGCGGGGATATAAAACCGCCACCGAACTTTGCAACTTCCGTGAAGGTGTGAGGCTCCCCGCCCTGGTTGACGGCGTTAATCGTGGTTCCTTTCTTGACGGTGAGTGTGTCGGGTTCAAAGTCCCAGTTCGAATCAGGCTTTCCAGCTGCCGCTTCCGCAAACAGATTGGAGAATGTTGTGGAGGCTCCCAGTGCGACGTTCTTGCAGAAATCTGGTCCGACCGCGGTCGGGGCATTGAAGGTGGCTGGGTCACATTCGTCTAAAGCAACGACCTGTGCGGTACTCGGTGCATCATCCTGGTCCATCCACCCTGCGAACAGAAAACAGCAAATGACTAAACCGACCTTCATCAGTGTACTCATCATGATTTTTCTTCCTTTCCAATCGACAATTCGCCCTGGAAACCGCCGGCAGCTTCAGGCGTGCCGACCTTCTTGGTCCCAAGTGCGATTTTGGTGGCAACTCTTACTGGAAGTTGGGACTGCGTCAATCCTCGCCGCCTCCATCCGTCCCCAAAGTTTTCTCCATTCCTAAACGATTAAAGACAAAGACGTTGCGGGTCCGAGCGGATGAGCCCCCATGCACTGGGAATTATGATAGGCTTGCCGAACTTGCAGGCCTCGCTATGGCTACCTCCGTACCAACCGCGCGCCGATTTTGCTTCGACGTCTTTGAATTAGACATTCGTGCGGGCGAACTCAGGAAACGCGGCGTAAAGCTCCACCTGCAGGGCCAACCTCTCCAGGTACTGGCGGCCTTGCTGAACCGCCCCGGTGATGTCGTGACTCGCGACGAACTTCGGGCCGAGATTTGGACGGCCGATACCTTCGTCGACTTCGACCATAGCCTTCACAATGCCATTGCGCGCTTGCGCGAAGTGTTGGGCGATTCGGTCGACACGCCACGATACATCGAGACGCTGCCGCGCCGAGGATACCGGTTTATTGCGCCGGTGACAGGAGTGGAGATTGAGCCCCCGCGGCCCACAACCCAAAGCGGGCAATCCAGCGAAGCACCTGTTGGCGTGAGGCCAAGCGGGCCTCGCGCAGTGCTAGCGTTCACCTTGCTGGCATTTCTAGCTATCGGTTCGTTGCTGTGGCTGTTGCGGACTGCTTCGCGTGGCACCGCTGCGGCTCCCCGATTGAGTTCCATCGCTGTGCTACCACTCGATAACCTATCCGGTGATGCGTCCCAGGATTATTTCGCTGATGGAATGACGGACGAGTTGATCACGGATCTGGCTAAGGTTGGATCGCTGCGCGTGATCTCCCGCGCTTCTGTGATGCGATACAAAGGCACAAAGAAAAGTTTGCCTGAGATTGCGCGGGAATTGAACGTGGAGGGCATCGTCGAAGGATCGGTGACGCGATCGGGCCGGCGAGTTCGAATTACCGCGCAGCTGCTGGATGCACCCACAGACCACCACCTCTGGGCGGAGACATACGAGCGTAATCTTGGTGATGTGCTGGGCTTACAGAGCGAAGTTGCGGAAGCCATAGCGCAGCAAGTCCAGGTGCAGTTAACTCCTCAGCAACGAGCTCAATTTCGCTCGGCCCGCCCTGTGAACCCAGAGGCATACGATGCTTATCTCAGGGGCCGTCTTTATTTCACGACCGAATACACTAAACCCGAGTCACTCCGGAAGGCGCAGCAGTATTTCGAAGAATCGATCCAAAAAGATCCAAACTTCGCTCTTGCTTACGCGGGGCTCGCAGACACTTACGTCTATTTAGCCTTTGCAGGAGGGTTGCGGAGGGATCAGGCCTACCGGTCTGCCAAGGGTGCGTTAGCCAAGGCCCTGGCACTGGACGACAGCATCGGCGAGGCCCACGACACGCTCGGCCTGCTGAGTTCGGAGTTTGACTGGGATTGGGACACTGCCGATCGCGAGTTCAGCCGTGCCATCGCCTTGGCACCGAGCTACAGTTGCGCCCATGAGGATCGCGCGACTTTTCTCGCCCTTACTGGCCGACGGGCCGAAGCTCTGGCGGAGATCACAAAGATCGACCAATTGGACTACGGCTTCAGCGCCGCGAGGACCGTGTCCGGAACCTATTATGAGCTGCGGGATTACCCCGCCCTGATCGAGGCCAGCAGGAGGGGGCTGCTGCTTGACCCAAAGGATTGGATGCAGCACTACTTTCTCGGCGTCGGTTACGAAGGTATGGGGAAGCTGCAGGAAGCGATCCCTGAATATCAGAAAGCGATGGAGATGTCTGACGGTGATCGGGGTCCCACTGTCTCGCTGGCGCACGCGTATTTAGCCGTCGGCAAGAGAGCCGAAGGGGAGAATATCCTTCATCACTTAGAGCGAGAATCGAAAAGTGCGTATTTCTCACCGTACATGATCGCAACCATTTACGCCGGACTTGGCGAGAAAGACAGAGCGTTCGAATTCCTGGAGAAGGCCTATTTGGAGAGATCGTTGGATCTTCCCTGGTTCCTGAAGGGGGACCCACGGATTGATAACCTGCGCTCGGACGCTCGTTTCCAACGCTTGGTTCGCCGTGTGGGCTTGAAGGCCTGAACTTCCGACGAAGAGCTTGCTTTTTGTATTTTGGTGCGTGGCCGCGAACACCCCTAAACCCGAGCGCAAGGTGGCGGAAGGGGGCGGGGTGAAGGCGGGATTGCTGATCAACGCGACGCGCGTGGCGATTGTGGGGCAGGCGGTGGCGCCGCCCTTGTTCGACACGATGGTGGCGCTGGGGCAGGAGCGGGTGGTGCGGCGTAACTGAAGGTTTTGGGACTGCTGGAACGGTGGTCCAGATTACGCTGGGACGAAACTCCCTTGCGGCCGCCAGCCCCCGGCGCCGGGAGGGCTGCCGGCAAGAGGAGTGGGGGCACTCCCCGTAGTATTTACAAATCCAAGGTTGACAACCGTAACGGAGGGATTATGCTTGGCTCCCCGCGCAGTTGAGGTAAAAGTCTAGCGAATTGGTCCGCCCAAGCTGCAAACCGAAATTCTGAAGAGGAGACAAACGATGCGTTCTCGCTATGTGGTGGTGTTGTGTTTTGCCTTAGCAGTAATGTTGTTGCCGTTGGGAGTGGCGGCGCAAACTCAGACCGTGCGCCAGATTCCGCTGACCCGCAGCGGGCCTCTGCCTGCGACCCCTCCGGTCAATGCGCATGCCGAGCAGGGACCAGAGATTGATTCCGCGCTGGTCGGCGACACCAGCGATAATTCAGATGCGGGTGGACCGGGTATCTCCGTGAACCGGGGAATTGCCAAGGGGCCAGGCGCCGGCATGCAGCATTCGGGCTCCGGGAAAGCCAAGTCCAATCCGGAATTGAGCTTGTCGGTGGATGCGATCAATCACTTCGAACAGCGCTTTGTTGCGGCGGGTGGAAACCAGTTTTCGATCGAGCCCCCCGACCAGGGCCTGTGCGTTGGAAATGGCTTTGTGCTTGAAACAGTGAACGACACACTGCGGATTTTTGACACCGCGGGCAATCCGGTGACCGCGCCCACGGCGCTGAACAGCTTTTACGGGTACGCTCCCGCCATCGACCGCACGAAATCTCCGCTGCAATTTGGACCGGAGCTTACGGATCCAAGCTGCCTGTTCGATGTTCCGACACAGCGATGGTTCCATGTGGTGTTGACTCTGGATCGGGCGATACCCACTTCGCAGGCTCTGAATGGCGACAACCACCTGGACATCGCGGTGAGCGCCACGGCCGACCCGACCGGCGCATGGAATGTTTACAGCTTGGCGGTGCAGGATGATGGAACCCAGGGAACACCGGACCATCACTGCGTGCAGGGAAGCCATGGGGCACACGGGCCGTGCCTGGGCGACTATCCGCACATCGGCGCGGACGCGAACGGTTTTTATATCACGACGAACGAATTCAATCTGGCGGCGCCGGGATTTATTGGCGCGCAGATCTATGCGTTTTCCAAACGGCAGTTGGCCGCGGGCGCACCGATTGTGAATATGGTGCAGTTCGACACTTCGGACCCGAGCCTGGGCGTCCAGTTGGACGGCACGCCGGGGTTTACGGTGTGGCCGGCGACCTCCACGGGAAATCAGTATGAGGGCAGCCACGGCGGCACGGAATATTTCCTGAGCTCCGAAGCCGGGTTTCAGGAGAGCCACGTGGACAGCCGGCTGCGGCTCTGGTCGGTGAGCAACACGGGCTCGCTTGATACCGCGCCGGCGCTGGGGATCAGCGCGAACGTGGTGAATACGATTCCCTACGCGGTTCCGGGCCGGGCGAATCAAAAACTAGGTGACGTCCCGCTGGCGGAGTGCCTGGCGGATTCGAGTGTCCAGGTCAGCCCGACACTTTTCGGCTGCTGGCGTACGGTGGTTGGCGCGGGCGGGCCGTTCCCCAATACTGAAAAAGTGGTGGACAGCAACGATTCGCGAATGCAGCAAGTGGTGCTGGCGAACGGAAAGCTGTGGGCGGCGCTGGACACGGGCCTGATCATAGCCGGGGATAGCGCGCCGCGAGCGGGTGTCGCGTTTTTTGTGATCAACCCGCATTCGGGCAAGGTGGACCAACAGGGCTACGCGGGTATTTCAGGCAACAACCTGACGTATCCCGCGATTGCCGTGACGCAAAGCGGACGGGGCGTGATGGCCTTCACCGTTTTGGGAGACGACCACTATCCGAGTGCCGGGTATGCGGGCATCGATGCCAAGATCGGCGTGGGCGACATTCATATTGCCGCGGAAGGACTGGGGCCGGATGATGGCTTCACCGGTTACAATCCGCACGCCGCGAACGGAACCCGGCCGCGGTGGGGAGACTACGGGGCCGCTGCTACGGACGGCAATTCGATCTGGATCGCGTCGGAGTACGTAAACCAGACGTGCACGTTCAACACCTGGCTGGCGACAAACTTCCGGTGTGGCAGCACGCGGACGCAACTGGCGAATTGGGGGACGAGAATCTCGAAGATCGTTCCTTAGGCTAAGTAGAAAGACGGAGAAAGAGCCGCTCTACGGAGCGGCTCTTTTTTTTTGCGCGCGCTTTCCCGGGCAGGGCGGTGCAGCGGACGTAATGGCTTTTTTTTCGCGGGACTCGCGTTACAATGCGGGCACTGAGCAGCAGGCTCGAAGGACTTCCGCGGCGGGGTGAAGCTTGCGATTCGCGGAAGTCGCTGCCGAACCGAGGTGGTTCCGTATGAGCGATCCAAAAGAGAAACAAGTTGCCGTTCGGGAACAAGGATTGGTGCGGTTTGGATTGGGATTGGCGAACTGGAGCGAGCGATGGTTTCCGGATCCGCTGATCTTTGCGTTGATGGGAATTGTGATTGTGTTTGTGGCGGGGCTGCTGCTGCGGGAGAGTCCGGCGAAACTGGCGATTCAGGGCG
>Ga0210405_10005057_pt1 | contig 12175 bp, 9 predicted proteins | sample IncBWH11MmetaG_FD_155492 | JGI IMG/M metagenome (GOLD analysis project Ga0210405, IMG submission 155492) | Forest soil microbial communities from Barre Woods Harvard Forest LTER site, Petersham, Massachusetts, United States - Inc-BW-H-11-M | ecosystem: Environmental > Terrestrial > Soil >... | reverse complement strand
GATCTATTCAACTCGATCCCAACTTTGCCATGGCTTACCTCGCCGTCGGTCAGGACTATCTTGTCGAGGCGGAAACCGGACGCGCCGCCCAGTACTTCCGAAAAGCCTTCGAACTGCGCAACAACGCCAGCGAACGCGAGAAATTAATGATCGACGCGGAATATTACAGCAGCGTCACTGGAGAGCTCGACAAGGCCGCCCAAACCTATCGCGAGGAAATCGAAAATTACCCTCGCAAGAGTAGCGCCTACAACAATCTCGGCAACATCTACGCCGCCCAGGGTCAGTGGAGCAAGGCGGCCGAAATGCTTCGCCAGTCGCTCGCCATGTCGGGCGACAAATCCGCCGACTACGAAAATCTTGGGAATGCGATGATGGCGCTGCAACGCTTCGAAGACGCGGAGAAGGTTCTCCACGAAGCGCAGGCCAAGAATCTTGAAGACAGCCTCGGCCGCATCGGCCTTTACGGCATCGCCTTTCTCAAAGGCGATACTGCGGCCATGACTCAACACTCCACCTGGCTGAGGGGCAGGCCCGATTCCGAAAACTACGCTCTTAGCCTCGAAGCCGACACCGCAGCCTTCGCGGGACGCCTTCGCGAAGCGCGGGAGTTAACCCAGAAGGCCGCAGACTCTTCCGTGCGCAACGACAGCAAGGAGAATGCCGCCGTCTGGCTCGAGAATGCCGCGCTGCGCGAAGCCATGTTCGGAAATTTCGCCGACGCTCGCCGTACCGTATCGCAGGGCCTCAAGCTCAATGCGACCAGCGAAGGCGTCCGCGTTGAAGCCGCGCTCGCCTCCGCCCTCGCCGGTGACTCCGCCACCAGCACGGCGCTCGCACGCGGCCTCGACAAAGAATTTCCCCTCGGCACCCAGGTGCAATCCCTCTGGCTGCCCTCCGTTCGAGCCCAACTCGCTTTGAACAAGAAGGACCCATCCGCTGTTGCAGCTCTTGAACCCGCTCTGCAATCAGGAGGCCTGCAGGAATTCGGCCAGATCTCATTCGCGCTCAATCTCTCCTGTCTCTATTCCGCTTACCTGCGTGGGAACGCCTATCTCGCCGCAGGCAATGGCAGTGCGGCTGCCGGAGAGTTTCAAAAGATCCTCGACCACAACGGCCTTGTCTGGAATTGTCCCACCGGCGCCTTAGCGCATTTGGGATCCGCGCGCGCCAACGCTCTGCAAGCCAAAAGTCTGCAGGGCGCCGAGGCCGACGCTGCTCGCGCCCGCGCCCTCGCCGCTTACAAGAACTTCCTCACACTCTGGAAAGACGCCGACCCCGACATCCCCATCCTCAACCAAGCCAAGGCGGAATACGCTAAGCTACAAAATTGACGCAAAACCTCAAGGAAGACTTGATGACCATCCTCCGGAAACTGTCTGTCGTAGTCGTGACACTCGCAATGTGGAACGCCGCCTCGGCCGGCAATAACGCTGTTGATGAAGCCCTGGCCACCATTCGTCCCGAAGCCATCCGCGCCAACATGACTTTCCTCGCCGACGATGCACTCGAAGGCCGCGGCACGGGCACCCGCGGGTACGCTGTCGCCGCTAAATTCATGGCTGCGCAATTTGCTGCTCTCGGACTTCAACCCGCAGGCGACGCCGGATCATACTTTCAGGATGTCCCCTTCCGTTCCATGCGCCCAGACCAAACGCAAACGACGCTCTCTCTGGTTCGGAGCGGCAAGGAGGAGAGTCTTACGTACCGCGAGGACTTCATCACTCGTGGTGATCCCGTCCGCCCCGACACTTCCGTGGAAGCCCCCGTCGTCTTTGTCGGCTTCGGTGTCACCGCCCCTGAGCAGGGCTACGACGATTATCGGGGTATTGACGCGAAAGGAAAGATCGTCGCCCTGGTATTCGGCGCCCCCAATTTCGAGTCGTCGATGAAGGCGCACTACTCCTCCTCGCAAGGAAAACTGGCCAACGCAGCCGCACACGGAGCCGTTGGCATCATCACCCTCGATAGCCCGACGATGGAGCAGGTGTATTCCTTCAGCGAGCAAGTCAGAGATCTCGCGCTTCCCCAATTCCGCTGGCTCGACAAACAAGGCACTCCAAATAATTATTATCCGGAATTGAAAGGCACCGCGATCCTGAGTTTAGCGGCCACCGCAAGATTTTTTGCCGACAGTCCACATACCGCGGACGAAGTTTATGCCGCGTTGAAAACCGGTAAGCCCATCTCGTTCGACCTGCCAGTCACCGCGAAGATTCGCAACGTCACCAAACTTGACGACGTGCATAGTCCCAACGTCGTCGCCAAACTCGAAGGCAGCGATCCGGCGCTCAAGGCCGAGTCCGTGGTCTATAGCGCGCACCTCGATCACCTCGGCATCGGCGCGCCCGTCAACGGAGACAGCATCTATAACGGCGCGCTCGACAACGCCTCCGGTTCCGCCATCCTGATCGAGATGGCACGAGCCTTCACCAGCATGAAAGTCCGCCCGCGCCGTTCCATCCTGTTCCTCGCCGTCACCGCCGAAGAGGCCGGATTACTCGGCTCTGATTATTTCGCGCACTATCCCACGGTCCCCAAGAGCGCCATCGTCGCCGACGTCAACACCGACGAAGACCCCATGTTCTGGCCGCTCGCCGACATCGTCGCGTTTGGCGCCGAACATTCTTCGATCGAAAGCGCTATTCATCGCGCCTGCGAGCGCATGCACCTTAGCCAGAGTGCCGACCCCGCCCCCGAGCAAGTCGTCTTCATCCGCAGCGATCAGTATTCGTTTGTCAAGCAAGGCATCCCCGCGGTCATGCCCACCCCGGGAGGAAAATCCACCAACCCGAATCTCAACCCTGGCGCCATCTTCACCAATTGGGAGCGAACCCGTTACCACCAACCGCAAGACGACATGCAACAACCGGGACTGGATTTCGAAACCGCCGCGCAGTTCGCGAGATTCGCTTTCCTGACGGGCTACTTCATCAGCCAGGACACCGAGCGTCCCACATGGAACAAAGGCGATTTCTTCGGCGACCACTACGGCAAGAGAAACTGAGGAACGTTACACGATTGCCGGTAGGCCGTCCTGGTCGCGTTGTTTGCGACACGGCGTGGATTTTCGAACGTGCCCAAACTGCGACAAGCTTATTTTGAACTTAGTGACAATCCTCGCATGCTCTCCCGCGCAATCCATCCCAGCCTTCTTTCACGATGATGGGAACCATGATCAAGGCGGCCGTTGGGTCTGCCCACCACCACCCGAAAAGCGCATTGAGCAGCAGACCTCCGAGAAGGATCACGGACAGGTAGGCGCAGATGGAAGTCTGGCGGGAATCCGCTTGCAGCGCAGCACTGCCCAGAGACTTCGCCGTTCGCCGTTTCGCGCGCGCCAGCACGGGCATCACGACTAAGGAAAGAACAGCGATCGCAATACCTACCGAACTGCGCTCCGGAGCTTCACGCTTCAGCAGCGAGGCTGAGGCATCCCACGTTACGTATGCCGCGAGCAGCAGGAAACCCACGCCTACCAGCCTGACCGCCCTTTTTTCTAATGCCTCCGGGTGACCACCAATCCGCTCGGCATGGAGTCTCCAAAGCAGAACTGCGCCCGAGGACGTCTCAATCCAGGAATCCACGCCGAAGCCCACCAGCGCAACGCTGCCGGCAACCACGCCCGCGATCAGAGAGACAAAACCTTCAAGAAAGTTCCACACGATGGTCAAATATTCGAGCCTGATCCCGCGTTCTACAGCAGCAGCTCGGTCTACCGCATCGGAGGCCATCTGCTCATGCTACAGCAGCGATAAATCTTCCATCGCGCAAACCGGCTGGTAAGCGTTCTGATCTCCGGCCGCGATCCTGACCAAAATGGGAATTTCTGGGCCGAATTCGACGTCGGCCGTCCGCCGTCCGATTTCTTGTCAAGCCCCTAAAACGCCCTCTTTCCTCCTAAACTTCTCATAACAATCCGAATATATTTTTGCAAACTTGTCCGATTTTACCTTAGCAATATGCTATACTGTACTTATAGAGTGAAAGAAGGCGTTGGCCCCGTGCCAGCGCCTTTTGTATTTTGGGCCAATTCGGGAAAGGGTAGCGCAGGGATGGAACCTGCGGTCCCGGGTCGATTTTCAAATCGACAATCGAAAATCGGCAATCGACAATTCTTAATCGATCCCCAGCTCTTTCCACTTCTTATCGACGGCCGCCTTCGTGTTCGCGTCCATAAGAATCTCGTCGGGCCAGGGACGGTTGAAGCCTTCGCTTGACCACTTCCGTGTGGCGTCGATGCCCATTTTCGATCCGAAGTTGGGCAGGCGCGAGGCGTGATCGAGTGAATCGACGGGGCCGAGCGTGAATTGGATATCCCGCTCCGGATCAATATGATTGAGCGCTTTGAGCGTAACGTCACCGATGTCCTGCACGTTGACATCTTCATCCACGACGACTATGCATTTGGTGAACATCGCCTGGCCGAGCGACCAGATCGCGTTCATTACTTTGCGCGCCTGTCCAGGATACGACTTCTTGATCGAAACGATCATCAGGTTGTGAAACACACCTTCGAACGGCAGGTTGATGTCGACGAGTTCAGGGATGGTCAACTTCATCAGCGGCAAGAAGATACGTTCGACGGCCTTGCCCATCCACCCGTCTTCCATCGGAGGCTTGCCGACGATGGTGGTCGCATAAATTGGATCTTTGCGGTGCGTGATGCAGGAAACATGAAACACAGGATAGAGATCTTCGAGCGAGTAGAAGCCAGTGTGATCGCCAAACGGCCCTTCGGTGCGAAGTTCATCAAGATGCACGTGGCCTTCGAGAACAATCTCGGCATTGGCCGGAACTTCGAGATCCACGGTTTCGCACTTCACTAACTCGACAGGTTTCTGTCGCAAAAAGCCAGCGATGAGATATTCCTCAACATCCGGAGGTGCCGGAACAATAGCGGAAAACGTCAAGGCGGGATCGGTGCCAATGGCAACAGCGACTTCCATCTTCCCTCCGGGAAGATTGTCGGTAAGTTGCGATCCACCCGAAGTGCGAGCCATCAGATCGACAGAAGTGGTTGAGCTCGCGGCACGCAGCGCTTCGCGATAGTGCTCGGCCGCGACTTTCTGGCGCTGCCAATGCATGCCTGCGGTTTTCGCGTCATAGACCTGCACTCGATACATGCCTACGTTTCGTTTGCCTGTGTTGGGATCGCGAGTGACCACGCAGGGCAGCGTGATGAAGCGTCCCGCATCTTTCGGCCAGCATTGCAGGATGGGAAAGTCGAGCAGCGAGAAGTTATCGCGCTTGATTACTTCTTTGCAGGCAGCGCTGGTGACGGTCTTGGGAAAGAATTTGCCCATCTCGGCCAGCATGGGCAGCATTTTGACTTTGTCGAGAAAGCCTTGCGGAGACTTCACGTCCATGAAGGCGCGGATGCGGTCGGCCACTTCATCGAGTTTGTCGACTTCGAGCGCGAGATTCATCCGGCGCGCGGAACCGAACTGGTTGATCAAGACTTGCGCGCGCGGGTAGCCCTTAACATTTTGAAACAGGAGCGCTTTGTTCTTTGTGGCGCGGGCGCGCTCGCCCGGGAACCCCGACTTCGACACGCGGTCCGTAATTTCAGTGATTTCAAGAATGGGATCGACTTCGGTGCGAATCTTTTTCAGTTCACCGGCGCGGTCGAGCGCGGCAATCCAGTCGCGTAGATCGTCGTAGGCCAAGCATCCTCCTGGAAACGTTCGATTATACGGCTCGGAAAGCTTTTCACCGCAAAGGCCGCGAAGAACGCAAAGACAGCCGCAAGCAATTGAAAGTGCGGCCGATACAGTTTGCATCCGGCGAAAGGGTTTGGAATCTACATAGCTGTCGTTAGAAGCAGTTCTGACGGTTATGTAAAACCTTTCCAAGCCGAATCAGGCAGATTCAAGCTGAACAAGCGGAACTGCTCGTCCTGAGCGAACTCAGGGGGAGTAAAGCATGAGACATCACCTGCGAGTGGTGGCGATTCTGGCGGTGTGCGTCGCCGCGTACGGCGTGCTCGTCGAGGCGTTTCACTGGATGAACCAGCCTCGAGATGCGTCGGTATTCGGCGGCATTGCAGTGATTTTTGCGTTGCTGGTGATCGTGCCAGTAGCGGTGCACATGATCTGGAGGAGACTATGACGCTTTTCAATGATGATCGCGGAAACAGAGTGATCAATGGGATGGGAAACAGCTTCCCTTCCCGCAAACTGATCGTGTCGCTGCTGGTAATTTTGGGCACTGTGGTTGGAGTCTGGCTCATTGGCAGCACACTGATTGGAATTACACGCATTGAGGCCGGCTATGTCGGCGTGGAAGTGAACTTGGCGGGCAGCCAGCGCGGCGCATCGGAGATTCCAGTGCGTACCGGCTGGGTGTTTTACAGCCCGCTGACCACGCAGATCATTGAGTTCCCGACCTACGTGCAAACCGTGAAGTGGACCCGCGATGTGAACGAGGGCAATCCGCTGAACGAAGAGATGGGCTTCAACAGCAAGGAGGGCATGGAAATCTTTGCCGACGTTTCGCTGTCGTATGCGATCGATCCGACCAAGGTGCCTGATTTTTATGTGAAGTACCGGGTCAACAATCTCGATCGCTTCACGCATGGCATCCTGAGGGACATTGTGCGCAACTCGCTGAACGAAGTGGCTTCGACTTACACGGTCGAAGATGTGTATGGAGAGAAGAAGGCGCAATTCCTGAAGCAGGTAGAGGATCAGATTCAGGCGAAGGTCACTAACGTTGGCGTAGGCGTACAGCAGTTCGGCTTTATTGGAGCGCCTCGAGTTCCCAATGTGATCGCTCAGGCGATCACAGCGAAGGCCCAGGCGATCCAGGAAGCGGAACGGGCGAAGAACGAACTGGCGACGACGCAGGCCGAGGCGGCGAAGAAGATCGCCGAAGCTGATGGCGACGCCAAGTCAGCGGTAGAGCGGGCGCAAGGCGAGGCCGATGCCAACCGCATCCGGCAGAACTCGCTGACGCTGCAGTTGCTCGAACTTCTCAGGCTCGAAAATCAGCGAGCGCTGATCGAGAAATGGAACGGACAGCTGCCGACAGTACAATCGGGCCAAGGTGCTGGATTGATGTTGCAGATGCCAAAGCCTGAGTAGTCTTTGGTCTTTGGTCGTTAGTCGTTGGTCTTCCTGGGGAAGGTGCTTTGCGCCTTCCCCGTCTTGTTTTGCGAAAGAATTGAGAGTCCGAGCTGAGGTCTGACGTCCGAGGCCCGAGGCCCGTCTTCTGTAATCTTTTTGTAATGTATGCGCGGCGTCACATCGCATACGCAAGCAACTTTCTACGATCGAAGTATGCAGACACATCCCAAAGGGATTCAGGCACGCTTGTTGTTAACTTCGGTATTTGGACCCTATGCACAAGACGACGAGTTCGGCAGCCGCCGCATCAACCCTGTCGAGCTTTATCACAATCAGGTGACGCGAGCGCAAGGGGCATTTTCGCTGCGGATGTTTCACCGGTCGTGGGGGATTCTGATGATCCAGGCGAATATTTCGGCGCCTTGTACGGTGCTTGATTTTCCCACGCGCAAGCGGTTTGCGCGGGAGTTGCGGAAGAACGAGTACGACGTGGTTGGAATTTCGTCAATCATCGTGAACGTTGGGAAAGTGCGGGAGATGTGCCGTATTGTGCGCGAGCTTTCTCCGAAGTCGGTGATTGTGGTCGGGGGCCACGTGGCGGCGATTCCGGGCATTGAAGGAATGATTGATGCCGATCACATTGTCAAAGGCGAGGGCATCGCGTGGATGCGGCAGTACCTGGGCGAGGATGTGGGCCGGCCGATTGTGCATCCGCCAATTGTTTCGGGATTGAAGACGCGCATTATGGGAGTGAGATTGCCTGACCGGAAGGGCGCGACTGCGGCCACGATCATCCCTTCGGTGGGATGCCCGATGGGGTGCAACTTTTGCACGACGTCGGCATTTTTCGGCGGCAAGGGAAAGTTTGTCAACTTCTATGACTCGGGCGAGCAGTTGTTCAACGTGATGTGCCAGATGGAACAGAAGCTCAAGGTGAAATCGTTCTTTGTGATGGATGAAAACTTTCTCTTGCATAAACAAAGGGCGATGGAGTTGCTACGGTTGATGAAAGCAGCGGGAAAGAGTTGGGAGCTCTCGGTATTCGCTTCGGCGAATGCCATCCGCAAGTACACGATGGAAGAACTAGTGGAGCTTGGCGTGTCATGGTTGTGGATGGGGTTGGAATCTCCTCAGGCGAGTTACAGCAAATTGCAGGGGACCGATACACGCGAGTTGACGCGGCAATTGCGAGAGCACGGCATCCGGGTCCAGGGTTCGACGATCATTGGACTCGAGCATCACACGCCTGACAACATTCGACGAGAGATCGAGCACGCAGTGGAACACGACACGGATTTTCACCAGTTCATGCTGTATACGCCGGTGCCGGGGACGCCGCTCTATGCGCAGATGTCGAGTGAGGGGCGGATGCTCGAGGGCATCGATCCGGCGGATATTCATGGGCAATTCAAATTCAACTTTCAACATGCGGCGATTTCACGGGATGAGTCGAAGCGTTTTCTGGATTGGGCGTTCTTAAGGGATTTCGAGAGGAACGGTCCTAGCTTGTACCGGATTTGCCAGACGATGTTGCAGGGATGGAAGCGGTACAAGGATTATCCGGATGCGCGCGTGCAGGAGCGGTTTGCGCGGGAGATGAAGAAAGTGGGGACAGCCTACAACGCTGCCCTTTGGGCTATGGAACGCGAGTTTCGCAAAGTCAACCGCGAAGTGAGTGAGAAGATCGGTGAAGTACGGCGGGAGGTCGAGAAGGAGTGCGGCTTTGCGGCGCGGGTGGTCGCGGATATTCTGGGCCCGGTGTTGCTCTGGACAACGCGTCGGGAGGAGCGAAGGCTGGCACGAGGCGTGACGTATGAGCCGCCGACGATTGTGGAGAGGAAGAACTGGTACCCAATCGCGAGTACCCAGTAGCCGGTTTGGTACGTCGAAGACAACCAGATTCCTCCCTTCGGCTACGCCTTTGGTCGGAATGACAATTTAGTATTTCTTGTTCTTAAACAATATGCATCGTTGCCGGCGGGACGCCGGCGCTACCTGGCAGCCTTCGGCTGCCTTTCTTTTTTGGAGGCAATCATGATTACAGAAGTGAACGCAGGGTTGGAGATTCCACAGTTGAGTTTGCAACCGCCGGTCGGGTTGGCGGGGATTGTGCGCGAGTTTGGGGATGTGCGGGAATTTGTACAGGCGGATGGTTGTCTGGATCCGCGGTGGGAGGCGGAGTCGCTGGCACTGGTTTCGCTGCCCTTCCCGTTGGCACTTTCCTGGGATCATTCGAAGGCGGTGTCTTCGTTTCGCTGTCATCACCGGTTGACGGGAGTTTTCTCTGACGTCTTCAGGCATATCGCGGCGGCGGGTTTGGCATCGAAGGTCCGGAGTTTTGGCGGGTGTTTCATGTTTCGTCCGCAGCGGACCGGGGCGAAGCTGTCGACGCATAGCTGGGGGATTGCGATTGATTTGAATCCGGAGACAAATGCGCTGGGGACAGCTGGCGACATGGATACTGGTTTGGTCAAGGCCTTCGGGGATGCCGGATTTGAGTGGGGCGGGCGATGGATTGGACGGGGGCGGGATCCGATGCATTTTCAGTTTTGTTCCGGGTATTAGAAAAGCCTTGAACCGCCGAGGGCGCAGAGGAGACCTTCTTCGAACCGCGGAGGCTAAACTCTTTAACCGCAAAGGGCGCAAAGAACGCAAAGGAAGTCACAAGCTGCGATGTGATGGCGGTACTTCCATCGTTTGCGCTGTTCGGGTATAGTCTCTCCCGGTTTCTATTGCGACCTTATGACAACACAAACGACCAAGAATGGAACTGTGGCAAAGAGTTTTGGCGAGAACCTGGAAAGCGATTTGGCGCTGGAGTTTATTCGGGTCGTCGAAAATGCGGCGATCGCTTCGGCGCGAACCATGGGACAAGGGGAGCGCAAGCTTTCGGACCACGTGGCCACTGAGGCAATGCGGCACACGATGGATACCGTGCCGATGGATGGGACGATCGTGATCGGCGAGGGCGAGCGGGACGAGGCGCCCATGCTGTATATCGGCGAAAAAGTGGGGGCGCAATTCCCCGATGGAAAAGATGTGCCGCAGGTAGACATCGCGGTCGATCCGCTGGAAGGAACGAATTTGTGCGCGACCGGTGCACCGGGAGCAATCACGGTGTTGGCGGCTTCGGAGCGCGGCGGATTGTTGAACGCACCCGACTGCTACATGGAGAAGATTGTGGTAGGCCCGTCGTGCAAGGACGCCGTGGAGATGGACGCGCCGGTGGCCGACAATCTGAAAAACATCGCAAAGCGTTTGGAGCGCGATGTGGAAGACCTGGTTGTCATCGTTCTTGACAGGCCGCGGCACGAAAAGTTGATAGCGGACATTCGGGCGGCGGGAGCGCGGATCCGGTTGATCGGCGATGGCGATTTGTCGGCTGGCATCGCGGCGGCCGTAATTGGAACCGGCGTACACGCGGTCATGGGATCTGGCGGCGCGCCCGAGGGCGTGATTACGGCGGCGGCGATCCGGTGCCTGAATGGATACATGCTGGGCCGGTTGGTAATTGACAAGCCGGAACTGGAAGAACGTATTGCACGGATGGGGATTAAGGACAAGAACCGGATTTATGAAGCGGAAGACCTGGCTCCGGGCAAACAGATGATTTTTGCGGCAACCGGTGTCACGGATGGCGCCTTGATGCGCGGCGTACGCTTCTTCGGCGAAGGCACGCGGACGCAGTCGGTCATCATGACCTTGCAGACGGGCAAGGTGCGGTTCATCGATAGCATTCATTTGGAGAAAGGGCCGGATGTGAAGATTAGATTCTCTTAGCGGACTTCAGACCTCAGACCTCGGACTTCAGCGGGCCTCCCTGGCGGGAGGCCTTTTGTTTAGGCCGGCACCTGGCATTTAGCAATTGGCACTTGGCCATCAGGGGGCACGAACAAAGTCTTAAACGCGAAGATCGCGGCGAAAAAGAGAATTGCTTTTGATACTCTTCTTTCATGAATACGGAACGAAAAGAGCCGGTTTATCTGTTTACGGAGAAACAGGTCGCGGAGAAAAGCGAATTGGCGCGGCGGTTTCTGGAGACGCGGTCGCGATTGAATGAAAACGTCGACAAGGCTGACAACTTTCTGGTCAAGCGCTTTTACAACATCGATCACAATACATATCTCGAGGGTGCGATTCCGGCGAAGTACAAAGAGATGATGGGATTGGTGGTATCAGCGGGATTGCGGTGTGATGATTGCATCAACTATCACATCATCCAGTCGTACCGGCTGGGAGCGTCGCGGGCAGAGCAGGAAGAGGCGTTGAATGTGGCGCTCGTGGTGGGTGGCAGCATTGTGATTCCGCATTTGCGAAGGGCTTATGCGGTGTTGGAAGAGTTATATACCTAGTACCTAGTACCGAGTACCCAGTACCTAGTGGCCAGTACCCAGTAAAAGCAGATTCCTCGCTGCGCTCGGAATGACAATGCTGTCAAGAGAGACATTCTGCCGTTGCTCCGCGACTTGGCGGGCGAGGGCGCTCGCCCCACATGAGCATCGTGGCCGGCGGGACGCCGGCGCTACACCAGCGCGCCGGGGCGCGGGGGCCATTCTTGCGAGAAGCCTTGGAACAGGAACTTGGTCCTCTCGGCGCGTTTCGTGCCGTCGTGGACAGTGATTTGGTGCGGCTTTCGGGTGTCACTGTAGCCTTCCCAAAGAGAGACCCCGGCGTAGGCTCCATCTTTGCGCAGGATGTAGTACGTCATGTCCATGAAGCGCAAGCGATCTTTTTCTCCGTTGTAATTGCGGACGATGCGTTTCAGGGCATCGAATCCTGCTTCTTCGGGCGACATGCCTTTGCGCATATTTTCGACAATGGTGTGAGCGCCGGCGATTTTGATGTTCTCTTCTCCGCTACCGGTGGCTCCAGCGGAACCCACATCCTGATCGGTGTAGCAGCCTGCGCCGATGATGGCGGAGTCGCCAACGCGTCCGGCAATTTTCCACGCGAGGCCGCTCGTGGTGGTGCAGCCGGAAATTTCTCCTTTGTCGTTGAGCGCAGAGCAGTGAATGGTGCCGGTGGGCGGATGGAGAACCTTGCGGATGGCGTCGGCGCGTTCGTCTTCGGGGATGCCGAGTTCGGCGGCGACTTGCTGCATGTGTTCG
>Ga0210405_10005052_pt1 | contig 12177 bp, 9 predicted proteins | sample IncBWH11MmetaG_FD_155492 | JGI IMG/M metagenome (GOLD analysis project Ga0210405, IMG submission 155492) | Forest soil microbial communities from Barre Woods Harvard Forest LTER site, Petersham, Massachusetts, United States - Inc-BW-H-11-M | ecosystem: Environmental > Terrestrial > Soil >... | reverse complement strand
ACCCGGGTATGCCGAGCGCCGTGCCTGCGCCAGCCTGGCTGGCATTGGTGAAGAAATTGACGGACGAGTACAAAGTCTTTTCGACGCCGAAGCGGAAATCGTTCACCGCTCGCGGGCTGATGGTTTGCGTGTAACCCACCGCATAATTGCGGTCCGTTAAGGGCACGTTGAAGCCGTTATACGGATTCGAAGATCCCTGAAGCAGGTTCGCATTCTGATACACGTAGCGGAAGAACAAACGCGTTTTGTCGCCGATGTTCTGGTCCACGCGGTCCAGCGTATGGTCGGTGTTGTTGCCTCCACCGATACCGGCCACATAGTTGTTGGCGGCGGTCCCCGGCAAGTTCGGCAGCGGCATGTAGGCCAGCGTCTTCTGGGCCTGCGGCGAAAGCTCGCTGGCGGGAATCATGTTGTTTGGATAAGGCGCGAAGGCGTTAAAAGGATCCTTGATCGCCGTCTTGATGGCGGAGAGATTACCGCTGCGATAGGCAACCGGGAACACCGCCGCCTGAGCCGTGGTGATTTGCGTCTGGCGCTCACCTTCATAGTCCGCCAGGAAAAATGTCCTATTCTTGCCGTTGTACAAGTGCGGGATGACCACCGGCCCACCGATTTCGCCGCCAAACTGGTTCTGGCGCAAGGGAGGCTTGGCCGAAGTTGTCGGCAGGAAGTAATCGCGCGCATCCAACTTGTCGTTGCGCAGGAATTCCCAACCCGCGCCGTGCAGGTCGTTGGTTCCGTTCTTGCTGATCACGTTCAAATGAACACCCATCATGGTCCCGTACTGCGCGGAATAGGTTCCGGTCTGGATCTGGAACTCTTCCACGGCATCTGTCGAGGGCCGCAGGCTGGAGAGGTTGATCAGATTCGAGACGATGCTGACGCCGTCGAGCGAAATGCTGTTCTGCACTTCGCGCGCTCCGGCGCCGATGAAATCCTCACCGCCGGCAGCGGTGGCGCCGGTCCGGCTTTTCATGCCGGGAATGACGCCGGGCGTCAAGGCCGCCATGCGCAGCACATCGCGCCCGTTGAGAGGCAGATTGGCGACCGCATGCGTGTTCAGCACCTCGCTCAAGCTAGCCTCGTCGGTAGCGATCGGCGGCGTCGTGCCCAGCACGATCACCTGCTCGGTCACCTGCCCGATTTTCATCTCGAAGTTGGTGCGTACGAGTTGATTGACTTCGACTACCACGCCCGAGTGCATCACCGTGGCGAAGCCATTCGCGGTCGCCGAGATCGTGTACGTGCCGATCTTGACGAACTGCAAGAAGTATAAGCCCCCCTCGTTGGTCGCCCCGGAGTAAGTCTCGTGAGTACTCTCCTCGACGGCTTTCACCGAAGCGCCGGGAATGGTCGCACCGGCGGTATCGGTCACTCGACCAATTAAAGCGGTGATCGAAGCTTGTTGCGCGAAGGCGCAGGCACTGAGAGTTAGAGAGAGGAACAGAATTCGCACGTTTTTGCACTCCTTAAAAACTTGACCCTTTTGGTCATAGTACCATGAAGGATGACCCGCGGCCTCGGCGCAAAAAGTACGCTAAGACGCATTGTTCTCACGGATCAGACCTCCAAATTCGGTACCTTTCTGAATAATACGTCTTTTGCTTAAAGAAGTCCAATAGATCGAATACCTTAGCTTGAAAATTAATCGACACAAAAAGGGCGAAAATCTAGTGACGTTCCCGCCGTCTAAAGATAAACTCCTGTTCCCTGCTGAACGCCTCACACAGCTTTCATCTGACTGGCGCCGGCATACTCCATACCATCGAGAATAAAATTGTTCATATCGGACCGAACGCCGTTGGCGACAAAGCCGCCGCCGTTCCTGGCCCGGTCGCCTACCGTAAGCGAAGCTCACGCGCGCCACTTGTTGCCGTCGGCTCCTGCGCGAAGCAGGAAAACACAACGGCGCAAAAGATTACCAAGAAACGCATCGTTTTCACAGGTGAGATCTCGCAAAATTTGCCACCTTTTTGAGAATCAAAAAGTCCAATAGACCGAATACCTTAGACCTAAATTGCGTGACACGAAAAGGGGCAAAAATCTAGTGCCATTTCGCTTCACACAGGCAATATTTATCTTGGCTGAGAGTTGCCTCGCACCATATAGTATATCGACAAATGGCGAATCCGGCTTCACGCTCCGCCTTGATCGACGTCAATACCGACAATCGGCTGGATTTTGTCTGCATCCAGGGTACGGCGGGGTCTATCTCCGGCGCCGACGCGCAGTTCTCTTGACGTATCCGCGTTCTACTGGACCTTCAGGATCCAGTCATCGCCACGTTCAGCCTCAGGAAGCGCCGGCTGCGCCTGTGCGCCAAGCGCATCGGCCGCCAAGCTGGGAGTTGACGATTCCGGTTCAGCTTCCGGAAGTCTGCCCGCATCGAATATCGCGCTTCCCAGCGTCACGTCGATCACAGCATTCTGAATGCTTGTTCCAGCGCGATAGATCGTCTGCGTGGAATCGTCGAAGGTCGCGGTGGCCGCATCCGTCACCTTGTCGACTGCCTGCGCCAGTTCCTTTGCCCGCGCCTGTCCAGGCGCGCTCAATAAGCCGGTCATCTGCCGCATCCCAAACACCGACATGGCCCACGCGCAACTCATCATCGATTTTGCAAGATCGCGCAAACCGAACGCCTCATCCCTCATGATCGATCAGTATACTACGCGGCGTATGCTACGATTCAAAACAGCGATGAGCAATGGCAACCCGTCTTCACCCCAAAGCGGCCTGTTGCGGTTGACGCTGGGTGGGCTTCAGCAAGTAGCGGGATGGGTCGCTTCGGTACTCCCGGATCGGGATCAAAAGCTGGTCTGGCAGGAGTTTCGGAATAAAGCTCTGGTCTTTGAGCTGTTTGCGAATGTAGAGTCCGTTCTTCAGCTCACCCCCGGTCACAATTACTCGGCCGCTGAGTTGGTCGAGAGAGCCCTGCGGCTCGATCGGTACGAATCGGTATGGGCGGTGGAGGGCATTGGACACCTTCTGGCGGAGCGCCACCTGGATGCCCGCCAGCCTCTTTTCGCCCCCGATAGCGCCGGCTTGCCCGCTCACGTCTTTGTGGCGCTCCATGTCGGCATGGGCTTGTCGTTTGCAAACCGGAGCCTGAGTACGCTGACGAAAATCCCCTCGCCACTGGAGGTTCGACAAGCCGTTGAATCCTTCACCCGGCTGTGCAAGCTCCGCTCTACCCCGGGGTTTGAGCCCGTGGCCTTCGAAGCACTCGGTCTGGTAACCCGTAATATCTATCCGCATCTGGTCTCGTCCGTCGCCCGTCAGTCGGCTGGAATCGAAGCGGAGCTCGAGGAATATTTTTGGCACGGCGTCGGACGGGGACTGTATTTCCTTCCTGGCAACGCCATGCCCGCGAGCTGTGCGCCCTGGATCGCGATTACGGCCGCCCAGCGCGAGTCTCCGCATGAGATGGCGCGGCGCAATATGCTCGCGGGCCTGGTGTGGGCGCTGACCTTGGTTAATCTACGCCACCCCGAAATTCCCGCCCTATTCCTGAAACACCATAGCAATGTAGTGTGTCGGGACGATGTTTTCCGAAATGGGCTTGCCTCGGCGATTTTGATATGGCTCGCCTCATCCCCCGAGGATCCATCGCTCAAATCGTTCTTCCGTTATCATCCGGATGCCGGCGATCGCAATTTTTGCCAGCTATGGAACGATCAGGTTAAACACCCTTGCCGGAATATGCTTCGAGAAGGCGGTCTGCGGCCCGAAGTTCCAACCGCATTTCGATATAAACCTTACGTGTAAAGACAGGTGTCCCTGTTTTACAGCATCTTGATTCTTAACCTCCTTGTGGGGCAGGTTGAAAACCTGCGCGCCGGTTGGCAACCGGCGCCCTTCTGCGCAGCCAATCTTGGCTGCAAGCCGCCAGGCGGCATCTTTCCCGTGGCCCGTGGACACTATCCTAACCAGTGGTGGTGTAGGTTTGCATCTGTCCACCTTCTTTAAGCCTCGCCGCCAGCGCCGGCAGCGATTGATACTTGAAGACCTGGTCCAGATGTCTGGTCTTCTTCAGGACCGGATAGATGGAATCCATCGCCGTTTGTAGGGATCCTTTGATTTTCGAATTCCACAACCCGCCCAGCGTCCGGTTCTTCGGATCGGGCTTATGGTCCATGAACTGCTTGATCAGAGGCTCGTCCGGCGTAGTGTCGTACCGCATCACGATTGCCGATACCACTCCGTCGAAGAAGCCGGGGCTGCCCGAGAAGTAATCGTCGTGGTTTTCGAGCACCCACTCCATCACCATCGGATCGGTCATATTCACGACAGTTAACGCCCATGCCATGCCGGAGAGCATCGTCTCCTTCATCTCCACATTCGGCGCCTCGACTTCGCACATGTGAATCGCCCGGCTAGGCCGCACAAATCCAGGCAGGAAATTGAGCGGATGGAAGTAGACGCTTCGCCCCACTCCGCGCCAGAAAAAGCCCACCGAATCCGGCGCGTATTCGAGCAGTATCTTATGTACCTCGAGGCAGAAGCCGGCGCTTTTCAGGAAGCGGCTCGCCAGCCCCAACGATTCGACCGCGGCGCCGTAGTAACCTTCCTTCGAATTGGCCCGGCAAAGGTCAACGGCCCGTTTAACCGCATTCTTTACGTCCGCATCGGTATAACCCGATTTGATTTTTTCAATGTAGAATTTGGAGAATCCCAGGCCGAGGCCGGCGTGCAGCATCAACCATGCGCCGCTCCACTTTTCATCCAGAGTCGCGTTTGTCAAAATGCCGGCCGGATTCTCGTTGTGCGCCATGTGCCACTCGGCGATGTCCTTTCCGGTCCCCTCGATCGCCCAGAGCGCCGGGAAAGAGCCCTGCGCGTAACATTTTTCCACGATTGTCTGCACCGGCGTCTTGCCGTCCGGGTCCATGTAGCTGTGCAGGTTCTGTACCAGCTTCATGATTTTGGCTTTGTTCTTTGCTTCGACATAGGCGACCTTCGCGCTTCGTCCCGGTATGAGAAAACAGATGATCCAGGTGAAGATCGGCGCTATCATGCCGAACGCCGCCATCACGATTCGATTTTCCATGAGTAGTGCCATTCTAGGAATAGAAGATCGCGAAAGTCAAGGCGAGCCCTGAACAGGCGAGCCCTGAACTTGTTGGAGCGGGACCCAGCTCTTTAGTCAAGCAGATCAGTATCATCTGGGTGCTTAATCGTTTTCGGGGTTGCGGCCTGGGATCGAGTTGACGGTTCGGCTTTACCTGACTCAGGATTTCCTCTGCGCCTCCGCGCCTCTGCGGTTAATTCGCCCCGATTGGATTGTGGCAGGCTCTCTAACCGCGGAGGCGCCGAGACGCAGAGACGACAGAATTCGAACCCATTGCGGCAAGTTGTATTCCCCAATTCGGTTAAGCACCCGTATCATCTACCCTTCTTCTGGACACAGGCGCCATTCCCTGCTATTCTGGCTGCATCTTTCCTGGTTCTATGCCCGCTGCTGCAAGTTATCCGTGAAGCAGTTACCAAAGGACTTACCCTATGCGAGAATTGATTTCCTCCCTGATGCGCTTTTCCGCCGCCGTAACCATGTTTAGCCTCGAGCAAGTTCAGAATGCCGCGGCAGCCCCCACCGATACGCGAACTGCCATCCGCACATTGACCGCAACCCTCAATGAGATGTCTGAGTCGCTGATTTCCAAAATTGACGAGCCCAAGCGCGCCGCGCATGAGAGCATGTCGAAAGCCCAGGCCGAGATGGTAGGCCGCACACTCAACGCCGTCAATCTCAACGCGCCCGATGAGCTCATACAGAAATCCAGCGCATCGCTCTCGAACGTAGTGGCTCGATCCGCCATCGGAACCGGGCCCGCCTGAAGATTTCTTGAAAGAGATTACACCCAGTCCTGAAATAACTTTCCAAAAACTTGGGCTGCGCTCTCGAGGCATGGGAGGAGCGGCCTCGGCCGATTCGACCTATGCCGGCCTTTCCGACGCCGCCCGATTCCGGAATGCCCTCGAAGAGTTGGGCGGCCTGTTTGCGGCGTTCGGCCAATTCCTGTGCTGGCGCGCCGATCTCCTCAGCACCGATTACCTGGGCAGGCTTCGCCAGTTGAAAATCACGGTCGCCCCTATCCCCATAGGCGATGTTGCCCGCACGATAGCGAGTGAATTGGGCGCCAATGAGAATTCAACCGCCCTGGCGCAAGGTCTCGAGCAGCGCCTGTGCTGGAGTACCCTGGCGCGTTGCGCCTACCATGCGCAGTATCGGGGCCGCGCCATCGCCGTGCAAGTGGCTCGCGACCCCATCCTCGATTCCGCATTCGAATCGTTTGAAGCCGCCGTGGTACTCATTGAGGACGAAAGAGTCGCCGAAGCAGTAAAGCCCGCTATCCTGGCCAGCTTCCGCGAATGGATGCGCCTCTCCGACTCTCCGGCCCGCGAGCGCTCCTACCTCAGCGCCCTCGATAGCGTGCGCGAGAAAACCCTCGCCCAGTATCCCCTCCTGATCCCGGAGATATCGACGGAGAAGCTGCTCTGCTTCGAGTGGGTGGATGGCGAAACACTCGCGTCTTGCGTCGCCAAAGGCTCCCCACAGGCCGTCGCCCGCACGGCGGAATGCGTGCTGGAACAGGTCTGCTCCATCGCCGCGATCGATGGCGATTTCGATCCCGAGGCGATGGTGCTCACCCCCTCCGGACGCCTCGCCCTCCGCCGGGCCAACCGCCTTCTCGCCGTTCCGCCTGCTTTGACCAACACCTGCCTGAAATATATCTCCGCGGTCCTGGCTTCGAACGCCCCAGCCGCTGCCCAGATGCTGGTGAAACTCGCTTCCAATAGGCCAATCCTGAGTCTGGAAGACCGGCTGCTCGATGCGCTCTCCAGTCTTGAACCCGAGCTCAAGATCAATGTGCCGTTTCCCCCCTCGGCGGCGATCTTCGAAGGGAACTGGCGCGCCCTCAAGCGGACCGGAGTGCAAGAGCCGTTGTTTCTCGACATCCTGCATCGCAATCTGATCGCCGTCGGCTACTGGAACGCCGAAGCCGCTGCGCCGCCCCTGCCCCCGGCCGATTTCATCGCCGACGCTCAATGGCCCGTCCTCGGCCGCATCCTGAGAACCAGGCTGGGCGAGATGGCCACCCGCGAGACCGCCTCGGATTGGTTCATCGGCTCGGGACTGGTGTTCTTCGAAGCGATGCGGCAAATGAACCGCCTGGCGGAAGGCCTTCGTGAGAACGATATTTCCCTGGGGGTTGATATTCAGAACGGCCAGGACGAGGTAAATGATCACAAGCGCATTCGATGGGGTGTCCTGATTGGCATGTTGTTCGTGGCGTTCCTGGCTTGCCTTCGTTTCGCGATAAGCACGCAAGGGGTTTCGTCCGCGATCCTGTCAGCGCTTGCTATAGCTACCGGGTTCGCGCTATTTTGGTTCGTCTCCCGGTTCGAGTGACAATGCAATGTTCAAGCTCAAAAAGTTCGCTCCTCGCGCGCCCGCCAACCTGATCGTGAAAGCAGAGCCCTCCGCTGTGTACGACATCCTCACCGATTACGATAATTATCTGGACTGGTTCCCCGTCACCAATCATTCTAAGCTGATGGTCAAGGAAGGCGACGACCTGGCGATCGCCGAGTTCGAGTTCGACCAGCCCAAAGGCGCCAAAATGACCATGGAATGTATTCACACCAAGAACGAAATGGTGTTGAACCGAAGAATCAGTGGAAACATGCCGCTCCTGCGCCTGCAATGGAACCTCGCGCCCCAAGCCGGCGGTACCTCCATCACCCTCCGCACGGAGATGGATTTCACGAATTGGCGCATGTTCGTTCCGGGCACGGCGAAAAGCTTTGTGCATCAGACGCTCTTGAAGGCGCTCGAAGGCCGTGTCAACGCCTACTCCTCCGAGCTGCAAAGCGAAGGCGGGCGTAAGTTTTTGGAGATCATTCAGACCAACGATTACCTGGAGATCTGGTTCATGGGTAAAAAATACAAACTGACCCCTATCGACGACTGACACAGCCCAAGCGTAAGCGCGGGGGAAATGAAGGATTGACACTGACAAGGAGAATCGATTGACCAAGGCTGTCTTCCAGATCGACGCCCCGAAGGACCGGCTTTTCGGCATTATCGCCGATTTCCCGCGCTGGAGCGAATGGTTTCCTGGTTGCAAGGAAGCTAAGATCGTGAGCGACAAAGGTAATACCAAGCAGGTAGAGCTTACGCTGGCCAGCATAAAGACTCTCACCATGGGGCTGGAGTTCGACCTCACCCCCACCCAGCTCATCAATTTCCGTAAGTACAGTGGTAAGGATGTCAAGGAGTACGCAGGCTCCTTCCGGCTGATGAATGCCTCCGACGGCGCCGGTACCGTGGTGATGGGAGAAATGGAGATGGACGCCGGCTCCCTGGTGCCGAAATTCATGGTTGGGAAAATCATGGAGAAGTCTCTGGGGCAAACAGCCGAGGCTTTGAAGGCGCGCGTCCTCACCGCGCCTCCAGGTCCGGCATACGAGAGTTCCGAAGCCGTCGCGGCTCCAGCCGCGCCCGGCGCCGCGGTGGCTGAGGCCCCCGCGCATGTTGTGCCCGTCCGGCGTAAGCGGATGGTGCATGTGATTCAATCGGGCAATGGCTACCGCGTTTGGCTCATGGGCAAGACGCATTTCTATAAATTCGAATGAACGAGCTCATCAAGAAAATCGACTTCTTTTCCGGTCTCGACGATAAGATTTTGAACAAGATCTCCGACGCCTGTATCGCGCGCCAGTTTACCAAGGGCGAGACCATCGTCCGGCAAGGTGAGATGGGCCTGGGCTTGTACATCATCTCGCGCGGCCGCGTGAAAGTGGACCGCGAACAAGGTGGCGCCCGCACCCAGGTCGCCGAGCTGGGTCCGGAACAGTTCTTCGGAGACATGGCGTTGCTCGATAATAAGCCCCGCTCGGCCACCGTCACTGGCCTCGAGGACGCGGAGTGCCTGCTGCTCACCCGCGACAGCTTCGTCAGGCTTATGAATAAGTATCCGGAGATCCCGATCCGCATGGCCAAGGTCCTGGCCGAGCGGCTCCGCGAAGCGAACGCGAAAATTGTCGCCGTCACTCCTCCGCAGGCGGCCCCCTCTAATAATGCCAATAATGAGGTCCCGGCCCCGGCCGCCCAGCCCGGAGCTGTTCCAGCCGCAGCGCCTGTCCCGCCTGCGAATGGCTCGCCGCCTGCTCCTGCCGCCGCCGACGGCACTAAAGCGCAGATTCATAACAAACTGCTCGAAACGTTTCAAAAGCTTTATACGCTCAAGGCGCTCAGCCGCTTCTCAGTGGCGGTGCTCGGCTGCCCCGTCGAGGGGACTGCTGCCAATGTGGTCGAACAGATTCGCGTGGGAGATGTGAAGGCGCTGTTTTTTCCCGCCGGCGAGCCAGTCGAGATGAAGATCGCCGCTAGCGAGCCGGGTTGGTTCACACTCGACGTTTTCACGCCAGACAGCCAGACCCCCTACCATTTTGGTCCCGTGGCCGTCGATCCGCGCGACGATGTGCGCTTGTCGTCGGTATGTAATATATTTATACTAGATTGTAAAAATAATTTGTAATATTTTTCTACTAGCGGACTATCCGATTTTTTGGCATGATAGATAGGGGATAGAAAGGAAGGAAGGCTAAATGAGGACACACTCGGCAGCACACAATGACTCTCCTAATGGAATAGACCCGGGCCTGCGGGAGCTGACTTCATCTATGATACGGTTTACCAACGCCGTGACCTTGTTCAGCATGCAGCAGATGCAGAACGCCATCGGCGCCGTCACCGATTCTCAGGCGGTGATCAACCGTTTCTGCAGTGCCTTGGACGCAATCTCCAACACACTATCCACGCAGATTGACGCGTCCAAGAAATCCACGCTCGATAGCATGTCTAAGACCGGCTCGGAAATGGTGGACCGCACCATGGACGCGATGAACGTTCAGGCGCTGAATCCACGAGAGATCATGGACACCACCACGGACGTGATGCGCAAAACTTCCGACTCGATGGCCGACATCGTACGACGGGCGACCGGCGCCGGAAGCCATGGGAGTCATAGCGACTCCGGCGAACCTGAATCCGCCGCAGACGCCCTTGGCAAAAAGAAATAACAGCAGGCCATTGGTGGGCAGGCGGTTTCGCCTGCCTCTACAGCCCAAGCGTTAGCGCGGGGGATGAAGTGGCGCATCCAAGCCAGAGCGCTCCAGTAATGCGCTCAAATCGGGATCCCGTCCCATGAAACTGCGGAAGAGTTCCGCCGGATCCTCGCTGTTGCCTTTCGCCAGAATCCTTTCGCGAAACTGCATCCCGACGTCCCGGCTGAAAACGCCGGTCTGCCGGAATCGCGTGAATGCGTCGGCATCCAGGACCTCGGCCCACTTGTAAGAATAGTAACCCGCGCCGTACCCCACCGGGCTCGCGAACAGATGCGTGAAACCGGCTAGCATGCCGTAGTCCGGCGGCAGCTTGGCCGGTGAAAACATCTGCAGGATCCCTCGCGCGTAATCCATCACATTGCCGTCCCGGCCCGGCGAATAGATGCGGTGCAGTGAGAGATCCAATACCCCGAACGCCAGTTGCCGCATCTGGGCGTTTGCGCCGCGAAAAGTGCGGGCGCGGTTCATCTTTTCAAAAAGCTCGCCGGGAATCGGCTCGCCTGTCTGGTAGTGGCGCGCGAACAGATCCAGCGACTCCCGCTCCCAGCACCAGTTCTCCATGATCTGCGATGGCAGCTCGACAAAGTCCCAAGGCACATTCGTGCCTGCCAGGCTGCGCACCTCCACGCGGCTCAAACAGTGGTGCAGCAGATGCCCGAACTCGTGGAAGATCGTCTCCACCTCGCGGTGCGTCAGCAGCGCGGGCTTGCCGCCTACCGGCGGCGTCAGGTTCCCGCAGATCAGGCCCAGGTGGGGTCTCACCCCCGGAAGTCCTGTCAGGAAGGCGTCCATCCAGGCCCCGCCCCGCTTGTTTTCGCGTGGGAACCAATCGGCGTAAAACGATCCCAGCAGTGTGCCGTCGGCCTCATCGTGAATTGAGTAATAGCTCACCTTTGGATCCCAAACCGGTACCCCAGGCTCAGGCCTGACCACGATCCCGAACAGGCGGCCGAAGATGGAGAACATTCCCTCCACTACTCTCTCCAGCGGGAAATACGGCCGCAGGGCTTCCTGGTCGAAATCGTAAAGCATGGCGCGTTGCTTTTCGGCATAGTAGCCGATGTCCCATAGCTCCAACTCGGGCGAGCCAGGCCCCTCGATGCCGCGCCGGAACTCCCGCAGGTTCTCGTTTTCGCGGATAAAGGCGGCCTCCGTTTTGGCGCGCAGGTTGTTCAGGAACTCTTGCGCGCGCTCGCCGGTATGCGCCATGCGATCGTCGATCACCAGGTCCGCGAAATCGGCGAAGCCCAAAAGATGGGCCTTCTCGCGCCGTAATTCGAGAATCTGGCCGATGATCTCGCGGTTATCGAAATCGCCGCTTGTCGCGCGCACGCTATAGGCGTGATACACCTGCTCCCGGATGGACCCGTCTTCCAGGTATGTCATCAGCGCCAGATAGCTTGGCCCTTGCAAGGTGAATCGCCAACCCGCCACACCCTTCGCTTCCGCGCTCTGCTTCGCCGCTGCGATCGCGCTCTCCGGAAGTCCGGCCAGCTTGGCTTCGTCGGCGATTACCAGATCGAAGGCGTTGGTGGAGTCCAGCACATGTTCGGAGAACAGCGTGGTCAGCTTGCTCAACTCCACGTCGATCTTCGCTAGCCGCGCTTTGCCGGACGGGTCCAGCCCCGCGCCGTGCCGGCGGAAATCGTCGATGGTCTTCTGCAGGAAACGGCTTCGGGTTCCGGTGAGGCTCTTAGCCTCCGTGGTGGCCGCGTAGCGTTGCACGGCCCGCCAGAGCCCTTCGTGCAGCAGGATGTTGGATTGAAACTCGCTCACCGCCGGCTGCACGGCGTTGAAGGCGGCCCTCAGTTCAGGATAGGTCGCTACCGCCTCCAGGTGCCGCACCACACTCATGGCGTATTCGAGCCGCTCTGTGATGGCCTCGTAAGCGAGCATGGTGTTTTCGAACGTGCGCGGACCGGCGTCGGCGGCCAGCCTTTCCAACTTCTTAAGCGCATCGCGCAGAAGTTCCTTCACTGCCGGCTCAACGTGCGCGGCCTGGATGCGATCGAAGGGAACCCGAAACTGGATTTCTAATAGGGGATT
>Ga0210405_10005049_pt1 | contig 12182 bp, 7 predicted proteins | sample IncBWH11MmetaG_FD_155492 | JGI IMG/M metagenome (GOLD analysis project Ga0210405, IMG submission 155492) | Forest soil microbial communities from Barre Woods Harvard Forest LTER site, Petersham, Massachusetts, United States - Inc-BW-H-11-M | ecosystem: Environmental > Terrestrial > Soil >... | reverse complement strand
CGGGTGCTGTTGCCGCGGCCGGCGCGCCAGAGCTATTGGCCTTTTTTCAGGAAGCGCATCCTGCGGCCGGCTACGCGCTGCGGACGCTCAATCCACACCAAAACGCAACAGTTGTACTCATGAGCGAAATAATCATTCCCGAGACTGACACGCCGGGAGCGAAGGGCGCGCGCGTCAATGAATTCATTGATGTCATCCTCACGGAATGGGCTACCGAGGAGGACCGCAGCCATTTTCTCGAAGGGCTCGCCAGTGTCGACAAGCAGAGCAATGAGCTGTATGGAAAGGATTTCGTCGATGCTTCTCCCGCGCAGCAGCTCACGCTGATGCGCGCCATGGATGAAGCCGTGGCCATGGGCCCGCCTCGTCCCGCGCGTCACGGCAACACCGTCCCTGAGCGCGACACTCAACTGAAAGGCAATTTCTTTACGGTATTCAAGGGCATCACCCTCCACGGCTACTACACCTCCGAAGTTGGTTTTAGCCGCGAACTCGGCTTGCAAATCATTCCTGGCGCCCAGCATGGTTGCGTGCCGGTAACCGCCGAGAAAAAGGCATAAGGGAGACTCGCATGGCGGCCAATACCTACGACGCAATTGTTATCGGCTCGGGAATTACCGGTGGATGGGCAGCGAAAGAGCTTACTGAAAAAGGTTTGAACACGTTGGTTCTGGAAGCGGGACGTAGCATCGCTCCGGAACGCGACTATGTCGAGCACGTTCCGGTTTGGGAGCTGAGGTACCGCGGCTGGGATGATCACGTCAAGCGCACGGGCACCCAGCCGATTCAGCGCGAGTGTTATTACGCTTGCGATGAATACTCCAACAAGTTTTTTGTCAGCGACGTGGACAATCCTTATTCCTGCGAGGAAGGCAAACATTTTGCCTGGATTCGCGGCCGCCAAGTCGGTGGAAAGTCCCTCACCTGGGGCCGTCAGAGTTATCGCTGGAGCGATCTCGATTTTGAAGCCAACGCAAAAGAAGGCATCGCCGTCGACTGGCCTATCCGCTACAAGGACATCGCTCCGTGGTACGACTACGTCGAAGAGTTCGCCGGGATCAGCGGCCAGGCCGAAGGGCTGCCACAATTGCCTGACGGGAAATTCCTCCCGCCGATGGAAATGACGTGCGTCGAGCAGGATGTTCGCGAAGCGCTCGCCAAACATTTCGACGACCGCATGATGACCATTGGCCGGTCCGCCGTTCTTACGCGCGTCCACAAAGGGCGTGCTGCCTGCCACTACTGCGGCGTCTGCCACCGTGGCTGCATTACCGGATCTTATTTCAGCAGCTTGAGCTCGACTCTCCCCGCCGCGATAAAGACTGGGCGTTTTACCATCCGTCCTTACAGTGTCGTTCACAGCCTGAATTTTGATTCCGCGACGCGACGCATCACCGGCGTTAAGGTCATTGACGCACAAACCAAAAACGCCCTCGAATTCAAGGCTCGCGTGTTTTTTGTCTGTGCTTCGACTCTCGAGTCCACTCGCATTCTCCTCAATTCCGCGACTCCAGAGTTTCCGAACGGGCTCGCCAACAGCAGCGGCGAACTTGGTCACAACCTCATGGACCATCACATGGGCGCCGGAGCAAATGGAAGAATGCCCGGCCACGAAGACAAAATGCCGTTCGGCAACCGTCCCAATGGGATTTATGTTCCGCGCTTCAGAAACGTAAAAACCAAACAGCCGGATTTCTTGCGCGGATATGGCTACCAGGGCGGCGGAAGCCGCGAAGGATGGTCGCGCGGTGCGACCATGGCCGGCCTTGGCCCGGAGTTCAAGAACATGCTGAAGATGCCTGGGCCGTGGCACATGAGCCTCAACGGATTCGGCGAATGCCTCCCGAATCACAATAATTATGTCGAAATTGAAAAGGGAAAAGTCGACGCCTGGGGCGTCCCTACGCTGAAAATTCACTGCGCTTGGGGTGATAACGAACTGGCCATGTCCAAGGACATTGCCGTGCAGGCCGCGGAAATTCTCGCCGCGTCTGGTGCCACGGAAATCTCTGTGTTTCAGAAGCCTTCGCCTCCGGGACTCGGGATCCACGAGATGGGCACGGCGCGCATGGGCCGCGACCCGAGCACCTCCGTGCTGAACGAACACAATCAAGCTCACGATGTGAAGAATCTTTTCCTGCCCGACGGGGCTTGCATGGTTTCGAGCGCTTGCGTCAATCCTTCGTTAACGTATATGGCCTTGACGGCCCGGGCTTGCGATTTCGCCGTTTCACAAATGAAGCAAAACGCGCTGTAATCAGGGGTCGACGAAATGTCTCAAGTGATTCGCTCGCCGAAAATGTACGACGTGTGCGTCATCGGGTCCGGCGCCGGCGGCGGTACCGCCGCGAAAGTCCTGACGGAAGGCGGCCTCAACGTCGTTTTGCTGGAAGCCGGCCCGCCAGTCAACCCCGAAAAAGATTTCAAGATGCTCATGTGGCCGTACGAACTGCCGCACCGCGGAGCCGGTGTGGGCGGCCACGCGGGAGAAAATTTTGGCGAATTTCTTGCTCCTAATGGCGCCTGGAACATCGAAGGCGAACCGTATACCTCCGCGCCGGGCTCAAACTTCCAATGGTTTCGCTCGCGAATCGTTGGCGGCCGCACCAATCACTGGGGCCGCATCGCGCTGCGTTTCGCCCCCATCGATTTTAAGTCCGCCACGCGCGACGGCTTGGGCGACGATTGGCCCATCACCTACGACGACCTCGCCCCTTATTACGACAAGGTGGAATCCTACATCGGCGTGTTTGGCACTCGTGAAAATGTTTCGAGCGCTCCCGACGGAATGTTTCTCCCACCGCCGAAACCGCGTTGCACCGATCTCATCGTCAAAAAGGCCTGCGACAAGATCGGAGTCATTTGCATTCCTTCCCGCCTCGCTATTTTGACGCGCTCCGTGAACGGCCGGCTGCCCTGCCACTACTGCGGCCAATGCGGCCGCGGCTGCGTCACCGCCTCAAACTTCAGCTCCAGCCAGGTGATGATTCCCCCCGCCATGAAAACGGGCAAGCTCACCATGATCACTGGGGCGATGGCGCGCGAAGTCCTTCTCGGAAAAGATGGCAAAGCCGAAGGCGTCTCGTACATCGACAAAGCCACCCGCACCGAGAAACGCGTAAATGCGCGCGCCGTGGTTCTTGCCGCAAGCGCATGCGAGTCCGCGCGCCTGCTTCTGAACTCCAAATCCTCGCAATTCCCCGACGGCCTCGCCAATTCCTCCGGCGCCGTCGGCAGATATCTCACCGATTCCGTCGGCAGCGACGGCTGGGGCATCATTCCCCAACTCGAAAAAATGCCTCCGCACAATCACGATGGCGTCGGCGGCATGCACATGTACATTCCCTGGTGGAAGTTCGATCGCAAGAATGATTTTCCGCGCGGCTATCACATCGAATTTGGCGGCGGCCGCAACATGCCCGGTCTTGGCGAGTTCGACGACCTGCTGGAGGAAGAGGAAGGCTACGGCGCCACTCTGAAGAAGCGCGCACGCCAGGTCTACGGCACAGGTATTGGCATGGCCGGACGCGGCGAAATGATTCCTAATCCCGATACTTACTGCGAGATTGACCCCAACGTTGTCGACAAATGGGGCATTCCTGTCCTGCGCTTCCATTTCAAGTGGAGCGAATACGAATTGCGCCAGGCTAAGGATATGCAGGAAACGTTTCGCGCCATCATCGAAGCGGCCGGCGGCGAATATAAAACCAGGACACCCATCAGCGGTCACCGCCCGTTCGGGATTGCGGAAGGCGGCAAAATCATCCACGAGGTTGGCACCGCGCGCATGGGCGCCGACCCAAAGTCCGCCGTCCTGAATGGCTATTGCCAGGCCCACGATGTAAAAAATGTTTTCGTCATGGATGGCGCGCCGCTGGTCACCAACCCCGATAAAAATCCGACTCTGACCATCATGGCGCTGGCCTGGCGCGCATCAGAATACTTGCTCGACGAAGCCAAGAAAGGCAACTTGTAGGCGCGCAAGTCAAAGAGCAGCAAACCACCGGGAGACGAACTATGAGCGAAAATTCCGTATCGCGGCGCGACATACTTAGAACACTGGCCGTCGGCGCCGTCAGCGGCTCCGTGCTGCAAGTGATCCCCGGAAAAGCAGCGGAATACGCTCACCAAGTAGTCCACAACGAAAAATCCGCCTCGCCCGCGGGAAAGTACGTCCCCAAATATTTTTCTTCTCACCAGTACGAAATGCTCACGTCTCTCTGCGACACCATTATTCCCAAAGACGAAAAATCCGGCGGCGCCGTGGAAGCCGGTGCGCCGGAATTCATCGACCTCCTCACCAGCGAAAATGAGAAGTATCAGCTGGCCCTCGGCGGCGGCCTCCAGTGGCTGGACAACTTTTGCTCCGACCGCTATTCGAATACCTTTCTGGATTCCACTCCGGAACAACGCAAAGCAGCCCTCGATCTGATCGCCTTCCGCAAAAACGCCAAACACGATGCATCCCTCAGCCAGGGCGTTGCGTTCTTCGCCATCTTGCGCGGACTCACTTGCGACGGTTTTTACACCAGCAAAATCGGCATCGCGGATTTGCAATACATCGGCAACACCGCCCTTCGCGAATTCCCCGGCTGCCCGCCGCTGCCCGAATCCTAAATAAAAATTGCTCCAGGCGCAGTCGCGAGCCTGGAGCAATTTTCTTTTCGATCTGGTCGCCAGTCTTAGCCTTAGCGCGGTTTCCCTTCCTTAGGCGGCTTACTCTCTGCATGAGGTCTATTCTCGACCTGAGGCTTGCTCTGCATCTGCGGCTTGCTCTGCGTATGCTGCTGAATCTTCGGCGCGCTGTTGGCCGAATTGTTCAGATGAGCAGTATTGGAAGTATTCGCCCGTGTCGCATTGGAAGTATTCGCCCGCGCCGCATTCGACGTATTCGCATTCGTGTGGGCCGTGTTGAGCGTATTAGACCCCGTGCCTCCAGTGTGCGAAGGCGGACGGTCAGTCTTGCTCAAATTTGCCGTGTTGCTGGGAGGCTTGTTGCCGCCATTCGCTGACCCATTGTGCGAAGAGGAAGAAGTCGCTGCCGCTTTGGCCGCCACGACTCCATGCCCCGTAAACTCCCCCGGCTTCGCGGTTGCCGCAATAGCCGGCTTGCCATGATTCTCCGAAGCCAGCAGGGCGCGATTCGTACTCGCCGTGTGCTCGTGCTGCGTCTGCATGGACGTGGGCGCGACATGGTGCTCATGCTCGGCCGTCAATTCTGCAGATGTCGGCCGCGCAGAAACTCCACCCGTCCCGCCGTTATAGCTCACATGATTATTCACGGTGACGTTGTTGATCACCGTCCGATCCACGTAAGTATTGTGAATCACTGTCGTGTTCACGTGCATCACCGCCGTGTTGTACGCGAACACTCCGCCATTCCACCGTCCGCCAAAAAACCCGACTCCGCCATATCCAAATCCATAGTTAATTCCGCCGTAGAATCCGACGTGCGGTCCCCAATAACCACCGTGCCAAAAATACCCGCCGCCGCCCCAGCCCCAATAGCCGGGCGTCCAAAGATAGCCGATAGTCGGGGCCATCACCCACGTTCCCGGCACCCAGTAATAACCATCGTCGCCATAAGCCCAATAACCGGGCGTCCAGAGGTATCCCGCACCCGGACAGATCGGCTGCTCATACACCGGCAGCGCCGGAGGACCGATGTGCACCGCCACACCAATGCTAACCTGCGCCGACGACCGCGCCGGCATAAACACCATCACCAAAGCGAACAAAACCAATCCAGCCATGTGAATTTTTCGCATTTGCAACTCTCCTCGCATGAACACCTTGATTATAAAACCCGGTGTTCCAGCGGAAGTTGCGCTGTGGCTCACTCGTAACTGGCCGGAAGGACGGCGCCTGTATCGGCTCTTCTATGCGGACTTAATCGTGCCGGACGCCGCGTCCCATGTGACCGCGCTCTTCCGGAAGTACGATTCGTTCGACATGTGGCACGCGAGCGCCGCGTTGTTGCCGAACACAGCGTCCTCGGTGACCTGCTGGTGGTTCTTGACGCCCTGGAAATATCTCCACAGGTGCGGTTTCTCGTCATCCCACGAATCGCCGCGATACGAATACCCTGCCAGCACCGGCTCTTTGCCCGGCACTGGATCGTTTTTCGCGTGCCAATCCGCCACATACGCATCCCGCATCTTCTGCGGATAACCCGATGTGTAGTAGCTCGGCCCCTGATCCTCGCCCGTCTGCGGATAATAGTTGATCGCAAATTCCGTGACTTCCAAAATCCCCTTCGATCCCTGGAAGCGATAAATCTCCGGAGTCTCGCATCCCAGATTCAGCCGCAGATACACCGGCGCGCTTCCGTAATCGAACAAGGTTGCGTGTACGTCCGGCATGTTCCTCCCATCCGGAAAGCGCAGGATCGCTCCCAGCGACATGGCTTTCTTCGGCGGAGCATTCCAGCCCAGCATGAAGTTCATTCCGCTAACCAAATGCACGAGCAGGTCTCCCGCGAGCCCCGTCCCGTACTCCTTCCAGCAGCGCCACCGCGCGAAGATATTCGGATTGAATGGCACTTTGGGCACCGTGCCCTGCCACGTATCCCAATCGAGATTCGACGGCGAAAGATCCGGCGGAGGTGGATACTCCCACGCACCCGTTGGATCGTTGCGCCCCAGCGAGCCTTCCACCAGCGTCAAAGTCCCAATCGTGCCCGCCGCAATCATCTCCTTGGCCTTCGCGCAAATCACCGAACTCACGCGCTGCGAGCCGATCTGCACGACGCGCCCTGTTTTCTGCGCCGCGGCCACCATAGCCAATCCATCTGCCGCGGAATGCGACATCGGCTTTTCGCAATAAATATCCTTGCCCGCGCTGACCGCGTCGATCACCACTTGTTTGTGCCAGTGATCCGGCACCGCCGCGATCAGGCAATCAATCTCCTTGTTGTCCAGCAAATCCTGATACCGCCGCGTCGTCGGAATTTTCTTTCCGACAATTTCTTGCGCAAGCGTATGCCGCCCATCATATAAATCGCACGCCGCCACGCATTCGACACCCGGCAATTGCACCGCCGCCGTCAGCAAGCCCGAACCCTGCATCCCAATCCCGATAATGCCGAAGCGCAAGCGATCGCTCGGCGCCACTGCTTCGAGCGCCGAAGGAATATACTCCGGCCTCAGGAAGATGCTCGGAGCCGCCGCCAGCGCTCCCGTAGCACCGGCCGTGCTCTGTAAAAACCGCCGACGCGAGAATTGGTTCTTGCTCATGACATCCTCCGGGTTGACTCTGTCTTTCTTATTTCTAAACCCTTTACTTCAAAGCCTGGACACTGACTTCTTTAAAAAACACGATATCGTTATCGCTGTGATTTTGCAGCCCGATATAACCTTCATCCGGCCGCCGGCCTCGTTGCGGTTCAAAATCAAACTTCCGCTCCGGAACGGGCTGCCCCTCCGTATAATCCGTGACCTTCACATCATTCAGCATCACAATCGTGTGCGGGCCGTCGAGCGTAATGTCCATGGTGTTCCACTCGGGCCCCGGCTTGCCTGGTTTCGCCAGCGGCTTGGTCAGCGAATAGAGCGCCGCCGTAATGTGATACTCATCTTCGTTCGAAGTCTCCGGATGATTGTCGATCTGCACTTCGTATCCGTAGTGCACCGGCATCCACGGTTCCCGCGGCTCGATTGGAATCCGAATGAACACGCCCGAATTGTCATTGAAGTCACGCATCTTGTAGACCACGTGAATCCGGCAGTTGCCCATCTTCCCGCCAGTCCAGTACAGCAGCCCCATCCCGCCGTGCGTGCGAATCAATCCGTCCTCAACCGTCATGTCGCCCGGTCCCACGTGCTTCCAGCCCGTCAAATCCTTGCCATTGAAAAGCTGCTTCCATGCAGGCGTCTGCGCCCACGCGGAAAACAACAGAAACGCCGCCGCCAATACGCAGGCCAGTGCCACAGCCGGTTTTCGCACGTTGCTCCCCAGTACCGAACAGCCGCGGCTAGAAGCGCAGGCCGTTCAAATAGTCGTAACTGATCTTGATATCCTCGAACGGCGTTTTTGCATCATCGTTCTCTACAAAGTAGTGCTTGATGCCGCCCTTCTCCGACGCCGCAAAAATCCGCTTGAAGTCGATCGTCCCCTTCCCGACGTCGGCCAGCCGCCCTTTGAATTCCACCGAGCCGGTCGCTCCAGCGTAGCTGCTCGTCGCGCTGGGGTCGTTCACATAATCCTTCACGTGTACCAGCGGAAACCGCCCCGGATACTTCTCGAAGTAGCTCACCGGATCTTTCCCCGCCACGCTGATCCAGCACAAATCCATTTCCATCTTCACAAATTTCGGATCTGTTTTCTGCAGCAAAACATCGTAGGCCAGTCTTCCTCCCAGCGTCGCGTCTGGCGCGAATTCGAACGAGTGGTTGTGATAGCAAAACTGAATTCCCGCCTTCTCGCTGGCCTCACCCGCTTTGTTAAAGAGTTCCGCGGCTCGCATCCAGCCGTCCGCATTGCGCTGCTTTTCGTCCAGCCAAGGGCAAACAATATACTTGTGCCCCACAACGTGCGCGGCTTCCAGCGTTTCAGGCCATTTCTTCTCCACGACATCGTAAGCGATGTGCGCTGAAGGAGCCGTGAGACCATTCTTGTCGATCACCGCTCGCACATCTTTCGGCGAATGCTCGAAGTACCCCGCGAACTCCACCTCTTTATAACCAGTCGCCGCCACCTTGGCGATCGTCCCTTCAAAATCCTTCGGCATCTCCGTGCGAACGGTGTAAAGCTGCAATCCCACCTTCTTGATCTCGTGTTCGCTCGAAGCGGCCCACGACGGCCGCGCTGCAAACGCTGCCGCTGCTGCGATCGACGTCTCTATAAATGTTCGGCGTTTCATAACCTTTTTCTCTCCTCCTGGACGGGCGGAGCGAGTATACAAAAAACTGATGGCCATTATCCAAAAAAAGGGCGGCGCTCACAAAAAAAGCGCCGCCCTCTTCTTTTGAGTTCCCGTTAGAAGTAGAACCGCAACCCAAACTGCATCCGCCGCGGATCGTGCGTTGAGTTCAGGTGCATGAAGTTACTTGGTCCGAGTACTGAGCTAATGCCGTTGTACTCGGTGTGGTTGAAGAGATTGTAGTTCTCCCAGCGGAAATCGAACCCGGTCTTCTCGCCGATGGAGAAGTTCTTGAAGACGCCGAAGTCGAAGTTTACGTGGTCTGGCAAGTACAGAGTGTTACGCCCGACGTTGCCAAACGTTAAACCTTGGGGAGTCGCGTAGGCTGCCGGGTTAAAGAATAGCGGCCCACGGAGACCGTCCGGAGTTGCGGCTGCATGAGGATTGCCCACCAGATCGGGGCGCGAACTGGTCCCCGACCCATTTGCCACGCCAGCATTGTCGGAGGCATAGGTCACGCTGAACGGCAAGCCAGTCTGTACCACCGTGATGCCAGAGACCTGCCAACCGCCCAGCAACGTATGCTCTAATCCGCTCCCTTTGAAGAACGGCAGGCCGTAAACATAGCTGAGTGAGAGGTTATGCCGGAGGTCGAAATTCGAGCTGGCCCGATTGGCTGCTATGTCATAGGCATTGACGAAGGCGTTGTCGCTACGGTCAGAGGAATCGTCAATCGAGTGGCTGTACGTGTAAGCAAGGCTCAAGGTCAGGGCACCAACCGTGCGGTTAGCAGAGATTTGCAGGGAATGATAGACCGAATTCGCAGCGTCACGAAGTGAATTGACATTGCTGTATCCTCGGAATGCGGTGCGTAGTGCATCGGGAGTTGTGAGTCCACAAGCAACATTCAGGTTGGTGGTCGCCTGCGCAGTCAACGGCATGGTCGTTCCCGGCACAACTTGCCCTGCGGACCAAGGGGTTGGGTTCACATTTGGAGGCGGTGTTCCCGTCGATCCCGCACAAGCACCCTCGTGTTGCAATGTGACAGGGTCAACGAACCCAGTGCTAGCGAACGTTTGGCCCGGTCCGAAAGGATTTTCCGAAGACGGCAATGGCAAGAGCTGGTTGGCATTGCTGAGCAGCGTCAAATGCGTACCTTTGCTCCCCACGTATGCGACGGATAGCACGATATGAGAGGGCAATTCTTTCTGCACGTCAAGGTTCCACTGTTGCATATACGGCCATTGAACCTTATCCGGAATGGTGAGCGGGGCGAGTGCGAATAATGATCCGCCACCCGCGCCGATATTGCCGTAGCCGCTGACATTGAACTGCGCAGAGCTAAGCACTAACGGCGCGGAGCCTTCCAGTGATTCGGTGTTGCCTTCGTTGCCGTTGGTGTGTTCGTAGAAGATACCGTATCCGCCGCGGACGGCCATCTTGCCGTCCCCCTTCGGATCCCAGGCGAAACCGATCCGCGGGGCAGGGTTGAACAAATGTCCTTTCAAACAGCCGGCGTTCGATGACGAACCGATGGTCGCTGACGGGAATGCAGCAAGAATGTTAGCGGGGATGGCCGAAGTTCCTCCTGGGCCTCCGCACTGGACAATACCGTTGAACGGATTGCCGGATCCGGCAACGAGTGATCCATTTCTTGGGTCATTTATTGTATTGGCGGGGTTCAGGAAGACCGTGGGTGCATTGGCCGCTACCCATGCGCTGGGGTCAAAGTTAAAGGCTTGCCTGTAGCGCTCGCGGTAGGTTCCAAAAAGACTCACACGCAAGCCAAGATTCAGGGTCAGACGCTTGGTTACGCGCCAGTCGTCTTGGAAGTAGGGCTCCACGATCCGATAGCGGTTGTAATACTGCGTCTCTAAGCTAGTCTGCGAGTATTTCGCGATATTACCCAGGAGAAGATCGGCGAAGGCGTTGCCCGTGCTGATGGTCTTGGTGGTATCGAACGTAAGGATACCTTGAGTGTAAGGGGAGTTGGCCTCGTTCTTTTGTGCGAACACGATGTACGCGCCAAACTGGAACGCATGTGTTCCCACAACCTTGGTCACGTTGTCGCGATACGTGTACGTGGGGTTGGCGTTGTGCCACGGGAAATATCCCGTATCTGACGTAAAGGTTCCACCGTATGCATTGTTGGTTCCGACGGAGATAGCTGGAAGTTTTCCTCCGAAGCCGTTATTAAAAAGGGAACCCATCGCGAACCCGGAGGGCAGCCCCACCGGTCCACCGGTACTGAGGAAAATGTGGTCACCGGTATAGCTGGCCACGAATTCATTGAGCAAAGTCGGAGTAATGTTGGCGTTCAGGCGCGCCAAGAAGCTGGTTCCAGGGCCCACGAAATTTGTTGTGATGTTCTGGAAACTCGTTCCATTGCCCCAGAGTGCGTTGGGTACCACCGTCTGCCAGGAATCGTGTATGTAGCGGAACGTCAAGCGATAGTTGTCAGATAGGTTATGGTCTATACGGATGAGCTGCTCACGCCAGGTGGTGGGGCTTGCGACAGTTTCATTAACCGCTGGGAAACCGTTGGACGTCGTGTTTTGCTGCGGGATGATCGCCAGGAGCGCAGTGCCAACCGCCGTCGGCGCGACTGCATGGCTGGCCGATACTTGTGCGCCTGTTGGGCAATCGCTCGTGGTGCCAAGGGGATCCGGACAAAGATCGGAGAAATTTCCACTCCTCTCGGCATCTGAAGGAACGTTTTGAAGGATGGTGGTCGAGGCGTTTTCTTTGCGCCATTCCTGGGAAAAGAAGAAAAACGTCTTTTTCTTGTCCGTATTGAAATGGCCGGGAATGTAGACCGGGCCACCGATGGTATACCCGTAATCGTTCTTCTTGTAAGGCGCCTTCTTGACGAGTGGCGTTGCGCCTTCTGCCCATGATTTCGCCTTGAAGAATTCATTTCGGTTGTATTCGAAGGCGCTGCCGTGGAAGGAACTGCCGCCCGACTTCGTTTCGACTTCGATAGTGCCAGAACCGTTGCGCCCATACTGCGCGCCGTAATTCGATGTGAGGACCTTAAACTCGGCGATGGCCTCCACGTTGGGATAAACGTTGAGCGTTGCGTTGCTCCCGTTATCCATGTTGTCGCCGCCATCGAGTTCCCAATTGTTGTATTCGTTGCGTCCGCCGTTCAAGCTATAGGAGACGTTGCCATATACACCCACCTTGCCATCGTCGTAGCCAGTTTGGTTGACGACACCCGGCGCGAGGGTCACGAGCTGGGTGAAATTGCGGCCGTTGAGTTCGAGCTGGTCGATTTGCTTGCCGGTAATCGTTGAGGTGAGCGCCGAAGATGTAGTCTCAA
>Ga0210405_10005048_pt1 | contig 12183 bp, 9 predicted proteins | sample IncBWH11MmetaG_FD_155492 | JGI IMG/M metagenome (GOLD analysis project Ga0210405, IMG submission 155492) | Forest soil microbial communities from Barre Woods Harvard Forest LTER site, Petersham, Massachusetts, United States - Inc-BW-H-11-M | ecosystem: Environmental > Terrestrial > Soil >... | reverse complement strand
AACCCTTCGGAACCCTTGCCGGTCAGCGAAGTAATCGGAGGAATGCCGGCGATGCCACCGACAAAGCCGGTGAAAACATTCGGCATGCGGATTTCCGTCTTGAAGCGGAATTGGAAAGTGACGTCCGGAATTCCGTCGCGATTGTTGTCGACATGCATTTCGTAAAGAACATTGGGATCGAAAGGAAAGTAGTTGGGTCCGTTTGAGGGTTCGAGGAACCCGTCGACGTTGAGAATCATGGTCACGCGGTCCGGGTGGTCGTAGCTGACGAATGCGTACCAGTCAGTCACGTCCGCGGAGTGGTCCAGCGCGGAGATGGGGGCTTCACGGTGGCTGGATGCGAACAGGCTGGCCGGAACCAGCATGAACAGCGCCATGGCGAAGGTCACCATCGTTTTCAGTCGCTTCATAAAGTTTTCCTCGGGGATTGAATTCGTAGACGTCACCACATCGTGGGCTAGGCCGCCGGGACGCGGCGCCACGCCCCAGCGGTTTACGAACAGCTCCGTCTACTGCATCAAGTACGCGCTCGATCACAGTTTGGATTTAGATCGTGTATGGCGGACACTCCTGTCCGCCGACTTTGACTTTGCTTTTGATCTCCACGCTTCGAGAATGCAAGCGTAGCGGACAAGAGTGGCCGCTCTATACGGGATTTGTGAAAAGGCGTGAAGCTTGATTGCCCAGAGAAGTATTCTTAATCCCCCATGAACAAACCATTCGAGCAACAAACCGGGACAACCCAGGTGCTATGGGCGCTCCTTATGCTCTATGCTGGCGTGCGGGTGGCGCAGATCTTCCCCGGCAAAGTTCCCATCGTCGTAGTCGTCGCGTTGCATGTGCTGGCTCCGTGGGACCGCCCTAATACTTTCGTAAAGTCTTTCTTTGCAAACGTAGAGCCCTTCCGTACCAACGCGGCATGGATTCGTCACCATACGTGATGCTACCTTCGCGACAGTAGTGGTCGTCATCCTGGGAGAGGTCCTGCATGGAAGGCCAATACACTGAAAATGGCTTTGATGAGATCGTGGGTGAAAGCTCGGAGCTCAAGCAAACGCTGCGATTGGTGATCAAAGTAGCGCAAAGCGACACTCCAGTGCTGATTCTGGGTGAAGCGGGATCAGGTAAGGAGTTGATTGCCCGAGCCATCCACCGTATTAGTGCGCGGAGAAACGAGAGTTTCCTGAAGGTTAACTGCGAGGCGACTGCCAGCCGCACGCTGGAGAGCGATCTGTTCGGACAAGAGCGAGGAACCGAAGGCGAGAGTCGGAAGATCGGGCATCTCGAACTGGCAAACCCGGGAATACTCTTCCTGGATGAAATCGCGGATGTCCCGATGACCCTTCAAGCCAAGGTGCTTCGGTTGCTGGAGCGCCGGGAATTTGAGCGACTAGGAGGCACTCACGGTATTGAGACGAATGTTCGCCTGATCGCGACCACCAAGTACGATCTGGGAGAGCGGGTCGCGGAACAAATGTTTCTTGGCGATCTGTACGACAAACTGAATGTATTCCCCATCCAGGTTCCGCCCCTGCGCGAGCGGCGCGATGACATTCCCCTGCTGGCAAACTATTTCAGGCAGAAGTTCGCACGCCGAATGAACAGACCCGTCGAAAGTATTTCCGCTGAGACCACGAGTTGGCTAACGAATGCAGACTGGCCAGGCAACGTCAGACAACTCGAGAACCTGATCGAGCGCTCGGTGGCTTTGACGGATGGTGTCGCATTGCAGGTTTCACTCGCGGGGCTGCGGTCATAGTCAGAAGCTTGAAGCCGGTTAGCCGCGGTCAATTCTGCAGGAGATCTCAATCACTACAAAAATCCTCTCCGCCGGTGCTTCCACACCGGCGGAAAGAATTGCCAGCCGAACTATTCGGCCGGGGGTGGTAGCGTCAGAGGCGCGGACAATCGGAAGCTGAGCGCCGACTCGGCCGGGATTTCAATTTGCTGGTTGCCAGTCAACGTCCCTCCCACCAATCCGGCGCCTGCGCCCACCAGCGCGCCGATGCCTGCTCCTTTGCCTCCGCCGGCGATTCCCCCAATCAACGCACCCCCGGCTGCTCCTCCGCCGGTGGCGACAGCGGTCCTCTTGCCTTTGCCTTTGACCGTTTGAGCTACCACGGCAGTCTGGATGTTATGGGTTTGCCCTCTCACCGTTACGCTTGTGAGTGCGAGGTCGAGTTCGCCTTGACCTTTTATCTTGCCCTTCGACTTGGCCGAGACCACTGTGCCACTGACGGTTGATCCGGCGGGGATGGCCGATTTTCCTCCAACACTCACGGGTTGCGCCAGAGTACCGATAAAAGTTTGGCCCGTCTGACTGGTCTTTGAACTCAAAGCCTGTCCCACTGTGATCGTAAGAGTCGTTCCTGCTGGAACGACAATGGGTTGAGGCTTGGGTTTCTCCACCGGCGGGGGAGGTGGTGCCATCGCCTGCGCGGGTGCCGGGGCGGGTGCAACCGACGCATCGGGCTGGACCGCAGTCTGATCATCCACCCCAGCAGCTCCCGGTTCTTCCCGGGCGATCTGCTCTATTTTCTGCTGGGCCGCCGGGGTCTTCACCTGGCCGGTCATCGTGACTTTGGCGTCCTTGGCCGCCACATTGACCTGGGAGTCCTTTGTGTCCGGATCCGCCGCAATCTTGTTCTGAATATCTTTGGCGATGATATCGTCGCTGGGTTTCTTTGAGCACGCGATCGACAACCCGAGCAACGCGGTCAAGAGAGCAATTGAAATAGACAGCTTGTGTATGCGCATAGTGCCTCCTCCGTGTACTGGCTTAACTGAAAACTAGATCTCCGCAAGAAAGTGGAGCATTTGGACTCGACCGTAACACGCGAGCGGATCCTCTAGTTGCTCAAAACTACATTGGATTGCAGCGCGCCGTTGCTGATGGATCAAGGGTAGCATGATCGCGAGCTTGTCAGAAGACTCACGGACTACCAGCACGGCAGACTAACACCAAAATACCAGTGATGTCACTAGTAGTTCTTGCAGTGGGACGCTCGGGAGAGGCAATTTAGCATCGTTGCGCAACTCCGCGGCCTCCGTGTTAGTCTTTGGCGTCCGTGACCCGGCATCGGAAGTAATTCAACCTCTCTCGTCCGGACCAACCGCAACAAGGAGCTTGCCTCCGTTAATCCGGGAAGTTTCTGGCCTCGCCCGGAGTTTGCAAATAGCATGAGAAGAAAAGCCATGAACAACCGAACTTTCATTCTGATCACTCTGCTTCTTTTGGCGGCGCCTCTGTTCGGGCGGGATAAAACCGATGTGCTGGTAATGAAGAACGGCGACCGTATGACCTGCCAGCTCAAAGGACTCAATGGCGGTGTGCTGTACGTCAGCTTTGATTACATCGATGGCACAACCTCTGTGCAATGGTCGAAGGTGGCGCATCTCGAAAGCAATCAGCTGTTCATCGTGAAGACCGAAGGCGGCGCGGTGTACACGGGCAAGCTCAGCACTCCGGAAACACCCGCCGGCCAGCCCGTAAAGATTGAGGTCGTGGAAACTCCGGAACATGAAGTAGAGCTCGAGCGAACCCAGATCGTCAAAATGGCCGAGACCTCCGACCGCTTCTGGCAACGATTCAACGGCGAGATCAGTTCCGGGATCATTTATTCCAAGGGCAATCAATCCGCCCAATACAACGTAGGCTCGGATGCCGCCTACATTCGCGAACGCTGGAACGCCAGCGGCAACCTCAGTTCGAGCCTTTCTTCCAGCACCGGGACCAACGTTTCCACCCGCAACGATCTGCAACTGGGCGCGTCCCGTCTTCTGCGATGGGACAATTACTTTTACGCGGGCCTGGGTAATTTCTTGCAGAGTTCGGTGCAAGGCATCAAAGTGCAGACCACTTTAGGCGGGGGCATCGGACGTTACCTGAAGAACACCAACAATGCGACTATCTCGGTGCTCGGGGGATTGGCCTGGCAGAGTACGGTTTATGACCCGTCCATCACGCCGCTGGGTCAGCAAAATCTGGCAGCGGCCGTGATTGCCGCGGACGTGAAGCTCTTCAAGTTCAGCAAGACCAACCTGAACCTAAGCGCCGTACTGTTACCGGCTCTCTCTCAACCCGGTCGGGTTCATTTCAATACCAACGCGTCCTATTTTGTGAAGCTCTTCAGCAATCTGAAATGGAATGTATCGTTCTACGGCAACTGGGACAACCAGCCGCCCCCCAACTTCTCCGGCAGCGACTACGGTTCCAGTTCCGGGCTAAGTTGGACATTTGGAAATCGTTAGGTGTAGGTTCGCGAAACTTTGGCCTTGAAGGCTCCTCATTGCTTTGGCGGTTGCGGCTTCGGATCGCGAAGCGTCCAGGAGAATCCAAACACAATGGTTCGACCCTCCGGCCGCGCCTTCGCCAGGTACTCATTCTCATACTTGAAGAAAAGATTCAGCCCTTTCGGCGGCAGAATGAAATTACTCTGCACACCAATGGCGTGAACCGAGTAGAACGGAAGCGGCGCAGTAAGACCTTGATTCGCAGTAACCTGCCATTGATCGTAGCCGACGAGACCAAGCTGCAGCAGCCGGCTGAAGTCTTTTTTCAGCGGAAGAATCTGTCCCAGTCCCCACTCATCCGTGAAGGCCTGGCCCGGCGTTATGTTGATTTGCCTCTTCGTCCCGTGGATCTCCCAATCCGTGGACAGATTCAAGCTGGTCCCCTTGTTCTTGGTCAGGTAGAACGTAGTCCCGGTTGCGAAGTTGTTGCCCCAGTATCCGGAACCGACGTTATTGCTGGCGAGAGGGGAAAATTTTCCTGTCGGCGCCACAAAAGCATAGCCCACCCAAACGTCTGCTCGCTTGAAACTCCAGGCGATGTTCGCCGGCTGCACCCAAGTGTCGCCCATGCCTTCGCCACCACCGTTTGCCGAAAAAACAGGCGGGCTACCCAAGTCAGCGGTCAGGGAGCCATTCGCCAGATTCAACGAAGCCATGGTGAAGAATTTCCCGCCGAGAATCTTATGTGCAGGCACATAGTAGAAAATGTTTTCCACCGCCCAGAAACCGTACGTTCCCGAGATTCCCGGGACCGAGCTTCCGGAGGAATCCTTCAGGGAATCAGCGGAATAGTTAATCGTGAGGTTTGCGTAGGTAAATCCGGGGTCGGGCGCGATGCCTGCATTGAGCCCATATTGCCCTGGCACGTATTGACCTTTTTGCTGTGCCATCAAGAACGACGTACCGCCTACGATCATGCCAATAACAACGATGAGTCCAAGTTTTATCTTCATAGGATTCATTTCCGTTCCATAGCCTCTTGATCTTCGTTACCAGTAGCCTTCAACGCTCCCTGAGGTCAGCAGTCGTCTTCAGATTTGTAGTCGAAAAGAAGGAATCGCACGACTAGCAGAAGTCCTAGTTCAGACATGAAGAAGTTATTGACCCGGAGTCGTGCTGCACCGACTCGACAGATAAGTTCAAAACAAGGATGAATCTCTGATCCACTTCGACCTACTTAGCTGGAATCGTGTCGGAGAGTTCTTTCGTATCCGCTAGCGGCTGCTTCCCGGCAGGAAGCCCGTTTTGCTGAAGCAAGTAAGCCAGCAGGTCGAGCGACTGCTGCGTAGTGAATGTCGTGCCTGCATATTGCGCCATTGGGCCTTTGATCTCGCCCCACACCGTCAATAACTTTGCCCCTCCATACAACTGCTGCCACGATGTGCCCTTGAGAGCCGGACCCGCACCGCCTTCCAGATTCGCGCCGTGGCAAGCTGCGCACGACTGAGCGTAGGTCCTGGCTCCTGTCGCCGCCTGCTCTTCGCTGTACCATCCGTCCTTCTTAGTCTCACCCTGCTCATAGACGTGCCCAATGTTGCGATGGCACCGAAGGCAATCCACAGCCGTGCCGTTGATCACTTCTTGGTGGACCAGAATCTTCATCTGGCTGCGCACTCCACCGAAAGAATCCAACTTATGGCAGCCACGGCAGGTGATGTAACTATGAGAGGTCAGATAATTCTCAAAGGTCGCTCGCAGGATCGGCCGGCGTTTTTCCCACTCTTCCTGAGTAGCGATCGTCTTATGAGATTCATTCCAGAAGTCTTTAGCCCCGCGATCCGCCTTGAACACAAGCAATTTTACATACTCGACTGGCGTCGCCCGACTTGACTCGTACGGGATGTGACATTGCCCGCAGCTGGCGCTCACTCCGACTGCGTTTATGTAATGTGGCCCTCGTTTATACGCAGCAGAAGCCCAGGTCATCGAATGGCAAAACGTTCCGCAGAATTGGTTAGAGCTCGACCAGACCACCGTCGAGTCAGTAATGGCGACCAGGACAACGCCCAGTGCTACAAACGCGAGGCCAGCCAATCCGAAGGAGGCCCAGCGTCGCCGCTTTGGTCCTTCGTCGGTAACGTTTCTAGGAGCGAAGAGATTCTCCACGCCCGATTTATAACGCGGATTGAAAGCGTCCTCAAACTGGCAGTTCTGCTAGCGCGAACCACAAATACTGACTGTCATGAACGACCGGGCGCGTATGATAAAAACCGCCGCAAGCCACCATGCTCCCGTTCAAGCTGGTTTATAGCGACGACTATTATCTTCCCATCGGAGCGCACGTCTTTCCGGCTGAGAAGTATCGTCGGATTCACGAGCGCCTGCTTGAGACCGGCACTGCTGAATCTTCTGACTTCGTGACGCCGCAACTCGCATCCGATCAGGATGTGCTCCTCGTTCACACCCCGCAGTACGTGAACAAATTGAAGACAGGAACACTCTCCGCGCGCGAAGAGCTGGAGATGGAAGTTCCCTACTCACCCGAACTGGTTCGAGCCTTCTGGCTGGCAGCTGGCGGTTCAATCCTGGCTGCCGACTATGCTCTGCAAGATCGCATCGCTTTCAACATCGGAGGCGGATTTCATCACGCCTTCCCCGACCACGGCGAAGGCTTCTGCATGATTCACGACGTGGCCGTGGCCATCCGCCGCATGCAGCGCGATGACAAAATCACTCGCGCCATGACCGTGGATTGCGATGTCCACCAGGGCAACGGGACCGCTGCGATTTTTGCCGGCGTACGCGTTCCGACCGGGCCACTGCCTTCGACCTCTGCTTCTACTCTGAATCCTCCTGCACCCGCAAAAGTCCGCAATGCGCATGCGGGAGACGTCTTCACCATCTCACTTCACCAGGAAAATAACTATCCAATGTGGAAGCCGCCGTCTTCGATCGACGTCGATCTTCCCGACGAGATCGGCGACGACGATTATCTGGCGTGGCTCGACAACGCCCTCAGCTCAGGCCTGCGTCAATTCGAACCGGAGTTGATCTGCTACATTGCGGGCGCCGATCCCTATCGCGAAGATCAGCTCGGAGGTCTGTCGCTGACCATCGACGGACTGAAACGCCGCGACGAACTCGTCTTTCACGTGGCCCGCGCTCGCAGCATCCCGGTGATGGTGACGTTCGCCGGCGGCTATGCCCGGCGTGTCGAAGACACTGTCACCATTCACTGCAACACGGTGATCGCGGCGAAGGAAACATACGTGAGCGAATAACGTGAGTTTCCCCTCGCCTACAATATGGAACGTGCACGCCGAACGCTCTGCATTCCAACTGCTAAAATAGACGTCTAAAGCTATGTTTGAGAATCTTTCAGAAAAACTTCAACGTGCGTTCAAGACGCTGCGCGGCCAGGCCGTCCTCAATGAAGAAAACATTCAGGAGGCGCTGCGGGAAATCCGTCTCGCCTTGCTCGAGGCCGACGTAAACTTCAAAGTCGTTAAGCAGCTCATCGACCACATTCAAGAAAAGGCCGTTGGCCAACAGGTGGCGACAGCGCTTTCACCGGGCGAGCAGGTCATCAAAATCCTGCGTGACGAGTTGATCGAAACCCTTGGCCGCGATACCGCGCGTCTGAAGTTTGCCTCACAGCCGCCAACTGTAGTGCTGATGGCCGGACTGCAGGGCTCCGGCAAAACTACCACTTCGGGCAAACTTGCGAATTGGCTTAAGAATGGCGGGCATCGGCCGCTGCTGGTTTCGGTCGACGTGTACCGGCCCGCGGCTCGTGAACAACTCAAGATCGTGGCGCAGGCGATCAAGGCGAACATTTACGAGGGCGCGAACGTCGAAGCCAACACCGCAACCGTCGAGCGTCTGGCGAAAGAAGCGCGTCGCGAAGCTATCAATACCGGCTCGGATGTGCTCATCGTTGACACCGCTGGCCGCCTTCACATCGACGATCAACTGATGGAGGAGATGCAGTCGCTTAAGCGATTGCTGAATCCGCAGGAGATCCTGTTCGTCGCCGACGCGATGACCGGCCAGGACGCCGTGAATTCCGCCGACGAGTTCCACAAGAAGCTCTCGCTGACCGGCGTCGTGCTCACCAAGATGGACGGTGATGCTCGTGGCGGCGCTGCGCTTTCCATCCGTCAAGTTACCGGCCAACCCATCAAGTTCATCGGCGTGGGCGAAAAGTACGACGCGCTCGAGCCCTTCCATCCCGATCGCATCGTGTCCCGCATCCTCGGCATGGGCGATATTCTGTCGCTGATCGAAAAGGCCGAGCAGAATGTCGACAAGAAGAAGGCGCAGGAGATGGCCAGCCGCGCCCTGTCCGGCGACGGTTTCTCGCTGGAGGATTTCCGCGATCAACTGCGCCAAGTGAAAAAGATGGGATCCCTGCAGAGCATCATGGGCATGCTGCCCAGCATCGGTCCCTTCGAGGGATTACAAAAGCACGCGGACAAAATCGACGAGAAGCAAATTAATCGCGTCGAGGCCATCATCAACTCGATGACGGTCCACGAACGCCTGCACCACGAGGTTATCAACGGTAGCCGGCGCAAGCGCATCTCGCGCGGTTCGGGCACGAGCGTACAAGAGGTCAACAACTTGCTGCGTCAATATGCCCAGATGCGCAAAATGTTCAAGCAAATGGGCAAAGCCAGCTTCGCGCGCAAATTGGCCGGGATGAAGTTGCCGGGGATGTAAAGCTCAAGCCTGATAGCTGAAAGCGCTCCCATGAAATGGCGGTCCCTCGAAGAATCGGCTGCCGGCCCTGACGTCCGGCCCTTGCGCGTGATTTTCGCGGAGCGCAAAGACCTCATCGCGAAATATGTCCCTGCTGAAATTCAGGCCATCCATTCCCGCGCAATCGCGGAACTGAACGAAAACAAAATTGCCGACAACAGTCTTTCTGCCACCACGAAAGCCCCAGTTTTTCAACTTCAAGATCAAAACGCGAAACCGGTTTCCTCCGCCGACCTCCTGGCGAAAGGCCATCTTGTCATCTGCTTTATTCGCGGTCGCTGGTGCCCTTTCTGCGTCGGTCAACTGGAAGCCATGAATTTAATCCTGCCACAGATTCAGCGTGCTGGAGCCTCATTGATCGCAGTTTCCCCTCAGACCGTGTCGCAATCCTTCTTTATGGCGGACCAACACAAGCTACGTTTTCCACTGCTCAGCGATCCGGGCAACCACGTGGCTCGTCAGTTTGGACTCGTGTACCGCGTTCCCGATTATCAGGAGGCGGTGTATCGGCGAGTTTTTATTAACCTGCCCTTCGCCAATGGGGATGAAAGTTGGGAACTCCCGGTTCCTGCGCCCTACATTATCGACCGCAACGGTTCGGTGTTGTTTTCGTCGGTCAATGCTGACTACACCGAGCGCCCCGAACCGGCTGAGATTCTCAGTCAACTCGCCGCGGATTAGTTCCTCGCACAAGAAAGGCGAAAGAGTGGGGCACCACACAGCACCTCTACTTCAGGCCTTCCACCAGATAGAGGTCTCCCAGGGTTCGATGGAACCCGTAAACATAGGTCTTGCCGTCCGGTGTGACCAGAATCGGTCCGATCGTGGAGACACCCGTAGGATCGACCGGAACAATCTGCTTCCAGAGGGTTTTCTTCCCGGTGGCTAGCTCCAACTGATAAACCTTGGCCGGCACCTCGCCGGTCCGGTAAAGATAAATGGAGCGGCCGTCCTGATTCCAACGGATCGGTATATCTCCCGGCTCCAGGCCATTCACCACACGAGGCTCGCCGCCAGCCGATGGATAGAAATATCCTTTTTGATCGGGGCCAATCCCCAGGACCGACTCGCCATCCGGCGAAACCGCGAATGCCACGGCATCGACTCCTTCCGGAGAAATCGCCTTCGGCTTGCCTCCGGAAATATCTTGCGCGTAGAGCCGGACTCCATGCCCTGGCTCGTTGCCCGAGAACGCAAAGCGCTTGCCATCCGGGAACCAGCGCGCCCACTGATGGTTAATCGAATCGTTGGTCAGCGGCTGGGTTTCACCCGCCCCGGTTGGTAACAGGCGAAGTTGTTCCGGCGAACCCGGAGTCTGCACGATCACCCATTTCTCGTCGGGAGAAATCCCATTGGCGGCGCCTTCGCCGAGTCGAATGGCCGGAGAACCGTCGGTGTTACGAATGTAAACCGCGTAAGTCAGCTCTTGCGCGTTGCCATACTGCACGCCGCCGCCAACGCCCTCCTCGTCAAAGAGAACGGTCTTGCCGTCCGCGGAAAGGTCTGCAGGATAGGAGTAGTCGAGCCAGGAAAGATCTCGTTCTTTCGTCGCGCCTTCAGATAGAGTCATGACTTCGCGTCGTCGTCCAGCACGGGCCAGGAGCACTCGCCCATCCCGCCAGATGTCGAACACAACCAGCGTGCCAGGTATCCGCGTCACCAACCGCTCTTTCCCATCAATGCTGATTGCAGAGAGGTAGTGATCGACACCGAGTTCGCTCGCAGTGAACCAGATTTCGCCCGCGGGCGACCAGGCAAGACCCTGCGTGCCGTACCAGTAGCGAGTCAGCATTTTCTTTTTGCCCGACAGATCCACCACAGCCACAGCCCCGCCGTCGTCTCCCTGGTTAGGATGGTCAATGAATGCAACGTAATCGCCCTTCGGCGAGACGCGCGGATAACTGATCCAGCCACCGCTGGTCTCGTAGAGAACCTTGCCGATAGGAAATTCCAGCCGGTCGCGGCCACCCACATTGCGTACTACTGCCAAACTATTTCCGTCCGGAGACCAATCCGCCCATTCCACATTCTCGAGTACCGGACGGGGTGCCCCACCCGCCAACGGCGCTCGGGCGAGTGTACCCATGTTGACCCAGGTTCCTACCGGGCGGCTGTCCAGCGAAAGCGCCATTTCGCCCGTCGACGATACCGCCAGAAGCTCGGCGCGGCCCAATCCCAGAGAGCGCGATTCGACCGTACCCTGTCGCGCGGCGAATATTTCCCCGGGGTTCCCCTGCCACGCAGCGCTGTACAGGATCGTTTGCCCATCCGGTGCGAATCGGGCCGAGCGGATCTCGCCTCGACGGAAAGTAATCTCGTGATACAGCGGGGCGCTGGCTCCTGCCGATCCCCATAGACGCTTGCCCGCGATTAATCCAGCCGCAAGAGCAATCAGAAAACCGAGGCAGAACAACACGGGCAGAAGGAGACTGCGACGCCGTACCTCGCTTGGAACCTGCACCGCGCCGCTGGTCAGAGCTGCCGGGGCAACCGCTTTCACTCCCGCACGGGAAGAATCGGTATCGCGTTTCAGCCGCTTCAGGTCGGCGCGAATCTCCGCCGCGCTTTGGCAGCGCAGCTCTCGATCTTTCTCCAGCGCCTTGTTCAGGACAACTTCCATCTGCACCGGCAATCCCGGATTCAACTGGATCGGCGGAGCCGGAACCTTGTTGAGAATCGCTTCAAAGATGATGGCCGAGGTCGCTCCCGAGAACGGCTGCCGCCCGGTTGCCATTTCGTAGAGCACTACGCCGAAAGAAAACAGATCGGTGCGATGATCCAGCGTCTCGCCTCGCGCCTGCTCCGGAGACATATAGCCAATGGTTCCCATCGCCGTTCCCGGAGTTGTCAGTTGGTCAGCACTGACCGCGGTCGCGGCCCCCACCGTTGGCACCGAACCATCCACAACGTTGCTGCCTTGCGGAGTAAGTTTCGCCAATCCAAAATCAAGGATCTTGGCCTGGCCTCTCTGCGTAACAAAAATATTTGCCGGCTTGATGTCGCGATGCACAATCCCGCCGGAATGAGCCGCATCGAGAGCATCCGAAATCTGAATCCCCAGTTCAAGCAACTGCGCAATCTTCAGCGGACGCCCCTCAATCATGTGCTTCAGGGTCCGGCCGTCCAAATACTCCATGGCAATAAACGCTTTGCCATTCTCCTGCCCAATGTCGTAGATGGTGCAAATGT
>Ga0210405_10005047_pt1 | contig 12184 bp, 14 predicted proteins | sample IncBWH11MmetaG_FD_155492 | JGI IMG/M metagenome (GOLD analysis project Ga0210405, IMG submission 155492) | Forest soil microbial communities from Barre Woods Harvard Forest LTER site, Petersham, Massachusetts, United States - Inc-BW-H-11-M | ecosystem: Environmental > Terrestrial > Soil >... | reverse complement strand
ACCCAGCTCGCGTGCATCAAGTGGCAACCGTCAAAGTTAGTGGCTGATTGTTTTCTGGCCACTTCTCCGGTAACCCGAACATATCAGGACCTAGCGAACAATCGGGGTGTATCATCACCTTGACGGAACAAAGAGGAGGGTCGGCATGCTCAAAGCGGAGACCCCTCTGGCTTGGTTTGCGGCAGTGGCTCTTGTTTGCTCTGGCGTTGTGAGCGCACAAGAAAAACCATTGCCAAAGTCTCCATCGGATACCGAGTACCGCATCTGCACTGGAGATGTCCTTCAGATTTCCATCTATCAACATCCAGAGTTGTCCAAAGTAGTTGTCGTCACGCAGGAAGGAAACATTACGCTGCCATCGGTGAATGCGATGAAGGCAGTTGGGCTGTCGCCTGTGTCCCTCGCTTCATTGCTGCGCGACCAACTGAAATCTGTGCTGCCTGACGCTCAAGTCACGGTCAGAGTGAAAATCCATCACGGCCCACCTGTACCACTCCGCCGTGAACCGTGGCCTAGAGATATAACGCCACCTGACCATCAGGGTTGCTGTGATTCTTAGGTGAAGGCTGGAGCAGTTTCGTGTAACACAGTCAAGCCGCCGGACGGTGGGTTAGTCCGGACTCCGCAACGGGATGAGCCAACTTCAGGACAGAACACAGAGAAGTTAGGGTTTCAAGAGTAGATTGCTCAACCTGGATTTCAGCGCCGCTCCTGAACTGTCAGTTGAATCGTCACCTGAGCGTGGGCATGGTCATATTTCGCGCCCCAATTTACCAGCTTAAGAGGACCATCTTTTTCAACATAACTTTTGACGAGTCCCTGAATCCACTCATTTGTGCGGGCTGCTGAATCTATATCCCCGGGTTTCGGGGCATCCCGCAAAATGTTGTCCTCTGGAAATGTTTGTAGGCCAGTAACGAGCACTTCCTTCACATGGAATATCTGGCCCGGATCCACGGTGAAAAGTCGCTTTGCACCGGCCTGCTTGATTTCAACCTTGGCGCCATAATAACCATGTTCGCGGTAAGCCACCGAAAGCAAATAAGCCGCGTAAAGTTCTGTGTTGTTCTTGTCCGTCCATCTGCTGTCCATCGATTGCCATTCCTGAGGTAACAACAGCGCCGTACAGAACAAACTGAGTAGAAGAAAAGTCGTGATGATTCGACCCATGTGCGAATCCTCCTGCACCACGAAAGTTAACGCGTTGAAGTCCGTAGAACTGGTAACGGAAGGTGTGAAACGAGGACCGCCAACGCGCACTTAACCATAATGCTAGATAACGTAATCTTCAACTGGAATAATTGTTAGATTGTAGTTGACGACTCTCGACCAGGTTGTCCGTCACATCCCTTCCTGGTAAACCAGAGACGTGAATTTGCCGGAAAGTAGTTGATTGCATAACAATGTCGGCTCCTCGACCCGAGTAGACTGTGGTTATTCGACGACCGCAGCTCGGAGAAAGGAGCCGAACATGATGATTATAGGCGTAGATTACCACCCGAGCTTTCAGGCGATTGCATTTTTAATGGAGGAGACTGGTGAGTGTGGTGAACAGGAACTGAACCACAGCGATGGACAAGCAGAGAAATTCTATCGCGACCTGAAGCAGCGAGGAATCAGCGTGCGAATAGGAATGGAGGCTACCGGATATTCACGTTGGTTCGAGCGGCTACTGGCTGAATTAGGATTCGAGCTGTGGATCGGGGATCCCGCAGAGATCAAGGCCAAGCGGGTGAAAAAGCTGAAGTACGACCGCTATGATGCTCGACTCCTGCGCCGGCTGATGCTGGAAAATAACTTTCCTCAAATCTGGGTGCCGGATCCAGAGAATCGGGATCTGCGACAACTGTTGTGGCACCGGCATCGGTTGGTGCAGATGCGCACGCGGATCATGAATCAGTTGCAGGCGTTGGCCATGAACGAGGGCTATTGCTGGAAGAAAAAGCTGTTCAGCGAACAGGGACGAACGCAGTTAGAGAAGCTGGCGTTAGCTCCCTGGGCCAGTCGACGTCGGCAAGAGTTGTTGGAGCTGTTGGACCGCATGAATCCGACGATTGAGGAGTTAACCGCAGCTGTCGAGCGGGAAGCCCAGAAGCGACCCGAGGTACAGCGACTGATGACGCACCCTGGTGTTGGTCCGCTTACGGCCCTCGCTTATGTGTTGATCATCGGAACTCGGTTTCAACGTGGCAAGCAGATCGGCACCTACGTGGGGATGATTCCGAGTGAGGACTCCAGTGCTCACAAGCAACGGCTGGGACACATCAGCAAGCAAGGCAATTCCTTGTTGCGCTTCTTGTTGGTGGAGGCCGCCCAGGCGGCAGCACGATGCAATCCGGAGTGGCGACGTCGGTACATGCACTTGGCGATGCGTCGACACAGGAGCATTGCCAAGGTAGCGATGGGGCGGCGTCTTGGAGTTCGCTTGTACTGGATGTGGCGGAATGGTTGTGAATATTCACCGAAGTTAGAGTTCGGTTCGTACGCGGGACAGCTCGTTACCGGACGTGGCGTGAAGTAGAACGCCGTGCAGTTGATTGGGCATCCCGCTCCCTGAAAAGGGAGTTTGAACTAGTAATCATGGTCGAAGTACGGATCGAAGAGATGTTTAGGTCGGACTGAAGCCGACCGAAAGATTACAAACGAGCCGTGGTCGTCGATGCAGAGAAAAGAAGAAAACAAAAAAAACAAAAGAGAAAAACTCTTTTAGGTGAAAAGAAAGAAGTGTCTTCAAAAAGTGCTTGACGAGGCCGACATTGTTAGAGATGTCCGGTTATCCGACTAATCGGGACTTAGCCTGCCGATGCAAGGTTGCTGCAACTTTGGTAGGCTCTTCGGCTATGAAATTCCAAGTTGTTCTACAGTGGCCTGCGACGTCGGTGAGCGATTTCGATGAAGTGGTAGAGATTGAAGACTTGTTGGTCGAAAACCTAAGCGAGCAGTGCGACGTGGACGGCCACGATTTCGGTTCAGACGAAACGAATATCTTCGTACACGCGCATGATCCGCTCCGCGCATTTGAGGAAATAAGGACTATTCTCTCGCGACACAAACTATGGCCACATGCTCGAATCGCCTACCGACGACTCGATGGAACTGAGTACACTGTACTCTGGCCTCAAGGTGGAGCAACAACTTTCAATGTCCGGTAACGCGACAAACCAGGAGCTAGTTACGCTACAGGCGCCTTTTAGGCTGGTGAGGGGGCGATTGATCCGATTGGCGTCCAAAAAATGAGGCAGGTCAAGTGTCTCGCGTCTATGGCGGGTCACAAGACGTGACGTAACGGTCAATCGAGGGCATACAGGGTGAGACTGGCATCATTGAAAATCGCTACATGCTTTTCGTCCGGAGATAATGCGAAGTTAAAATCACCGTATAGTTTCATTGGGATCGAGCAGAGTAGTTTCGGGTTGGTGGCGTCGTAAATGAGGAGCACTGGCGACTGGTGGACCTTAACCCCGTCGAACAGCGTCTTCCTGTAGGATGTCATCCAAACTCCGAATCTCGTACCCGAGATTGACGAGACTATGTGGCCAAATTGAACGTCGTTGGGGTTCAGATTTGTTCCGATAGTCTTGGACCAAACCAGTCCGTGGGCAATATCGATAACCCCGATCCCAGTTCTTCCGGAAAAGACGATGTACCGCGACGCGAACACTTGGAGGTGTCCGTCCCCACGACAGAACTTATCCTCGCAAATTGTCTTCAACTGTTGATCCGGAGTAATCATCTTTATACCCGAACTCGAACCTGTAAAAACCGCGTTCTCGCCCGCGCTTACTAGATACTGTGGGTGAAAGTGAGGATCGCGGTATCCGGGTGTTTTTCTCAATAGTTGCAGCGTATCTGAAGCACGCCACTCGTAGGTTACTGCCGGCCCGGGTTCGTGCCGGAGAAAAACCTGAGCGCCTCCAGCTACCGCTTGGACGGACCAAGGGCCTGTGGAACTGGAGGGTTCTAGTGTTTCTTGATTGATGAGGTTGAGATCGCGATCGTAAGTCATGATGGTGCCATTGGCAAGAATCAGGAACCGGTCGCCTTGGAGCGGGACAAGCCGAGCTTCCGAGTCGCGGAGATCAATTTCAGACTTGCGCATCTGAACTGGCCACAGTTTAGTTTGTAGCAGGCTGCCGTCCTGTGCGTTAACGAAGAAGGCTTCAACTTCGCGAGATGCAGTGCGGTAGTTTTCCCCCTCTTGCTTGGTGTGATAGACGACAAGCTCGTCGTTGCTGATGAACAGAACCCTAGTGTTTTGATCCAGACCTTCTAACTTGGCAAGGGTGAAGTCTTTGAAGAACTTTTTGTCGGATTCGGATTTCGCAGGTGTCCAACCGTATTTTTTGAGTTCTATCGTCCATTTCGCATGTACCCCGGAGGAAGTGCTCTGAGGGTGTGTTTTGCTTGAAGCGTTGCAGAACACAAGAAGAGAAATCAGGAAAAGGAACAACGCTCTGGCGTTTCTCCGCACAAGGGACCCCGTCCAGTGCTCCGCGCGAATTGACGCACATGGAAAGACTGAATTTCTTCGGCCCGTCATGATAACCCCAAGCAAAATCCGCCGCCGCATAACGTACTTTACGCCTATGTCCGACTGTTAAATGGCTGATTAACGCGGAAATCGGAAAAGTGGAGTCCTGGTATGATCTGCGACATTGCGCCTGTTCTCGAACACGTGAGAGGATGACAGCCATGAACTCGATTCGACCTGGATGCATCCTGTCGGCGGTCATGAGTGCGGCACTCTTTATCGGTGAAGTCCACGCACTTTCGGTATTCCCGAATTCGCAGATGTCGGCCAGCGGATCAACAGCTACGCAGACAGACGGATCTCACGATTTCGATTTTCTCATCGGTGATTGGAAAGCACATGTTCGTCGACTCCCCGAACGCATGAAGGGTTCGAATGTATGGGTCGACTACGATGGCATCTCGAATCATAAGAAGCTTCTCGACAGCAACGCTAACTTTGAAGAGTTCGACGTTTCTAGTCCCGACAAAAAACTCCGTATAAAGGCGCAAACGCTTCGACTCTATAACCCCGAATCGCACCAGTGGAGTATCTACCTGGTAGACCTCGATAAAGGTACTCTCGATCTTCCTCCGGTTGTTGGTCAGTTTAACGGGAAGCGAGGTGAATTCTACAACCAGCAAACTTGGGAAGGCCGCGCAGTCCTTGTGCGCTATGTCTGGCTCAACATTTCACCCAAATCATCGCGAATGGAACAGTCTTTTTCGTCAGACGGCGGAAAGACATGGGAAGTTAACTGGATCTGTGAACTCTCGCGATAAATATCGCCATTCGGTCAAGGGCTCTGTCGATCCAGATGTTCGGTAACCGACTACACGTCCAAGTGACCGCCGCCAAGCGCGGCGAGGATAACGTCCGGATTGCGGACAATCCGCACAGATCGTCATGTACTGACCGCGTCGACGCATCGAGGCTGGTGCTAGAGTCATGCATGCAACACAGAAGATGAGATGCGTCTCAAAACGCTAGCCCCGATTGTCTTATTTATCTTATTAACCCTGACTTGTGGCACGCTTGCGCAACAGTCTGGGAAGTCCGTGGCTCCCTCCCCTGCATGGAATGACAATTCTCTAATCACCGTTCAGAAAAGGGGAGGAGACCCTACTCGACCAGGCAATGTCAAGATCGAGTTCTATGGACATGATGCATTCAAGATCACATCGCCGGTCGGTTTGACGGTTCTGACCGATCCTTGGCGGAATGATTCAACAGGCCTCTACCCAAAGTGGTTCCTGAACGAGTTTCCCACCATTCGGGTCGATATAGTTCTTTCCACTCACGCTCATTTCGACCACGATGCCATCGAGCGGCCGAACGGACTGGTGGTGCTCGAACGTCTGGTTGGGCGATTTAACCTTGGCGATATCGAAGTAATGGGCCTTGCCGACAAGCACCAATGTGATCGCACGTCGACGGATTCAGTTGCAAAGACTTGTCCACCGAACAACGTGATCGAGTTCGATAATGCGATTCAGATCATTGAGACCGGGGGACTACGGATCGCCATCTGGGGCGACAATCGTGCGGCGCCTGATGCCTCCCTCGATCCTTACTTGAAAAATGTTGACGTGCTCATTCTGCCCATCGAGTCCGTACTCACGCGCGTTGAGGTCAATGCAATCGTCGGGAAATATGATCCTAAGACCGTGATTCCAGCCCACTATTTTCTGACTGGTTTGACGACCGATGTCTCCGGTCTGGAGTCGGCCGATGGATGGGTGAATGACCAAGAGAAGGTTCATCATGCAGATGTTCGTCGCCTCGATAGTGCGGATTTGACGCTCAATGTAGCCGAGCTGAAAGGATCCCATCACAGGGTCTATTATTTTGGGAACCACTTTGAGAAGAAATAGAGATTCGATAGGTAAAGCCGAGTTCCATCGCAATCGGACTGACGCCTTGCCATACAATTTCTGGGCGACGGGGGTACCCGAAAGTAATCCACATGCCTGAGTAACGCCGTAATCGTTCATGTGGATTTCAAGGTTTTCGATTACGCGACGAATCAGGCAGGTTCAGCGGAAAAGTCGGGCCACACTTGCTTTCAGACGGTCCCAAGCACCACTCCACTGATTCGGCAGATTTGCAGGCGGATTACGGTCGATATGTTCTACTTGGCGAAATCCAGTTGGTATAACGAAGAGCGCAGGGTCTAACGGACCTTCGACAAGCTGTGTCACACACATCTGATTGACGAAAGTCCGCTCGCTTTTTGTGCCGTCTAAGAGCGCGACTGTTTCTTTCGTGGTTATTTTCTGCTCAATTACGAAGCCCGATTCAGGCTCTCCCTTGTCTACGAATTCCATCCTCTCGATTGGCGCGTTCCCTACTGCTAGAAACGCATGAGCACGTTTACCCGAGAGACTTTTCTGCTCGCAAGAAATGCTGGTATCAAGGTCGATATACCATCCGTCCCTGACCATTTCCTGAGCGTTGGATTTCGAGCCTTCAAGGGGAATCTGTCTTCTTGTTTCGATGACCCGCCTCGCGGTATGACCAAAAAAATCTTTACGCTCACCAGTGTGAAGCGTCGTAGTCTCGATGCGCAAAGTAGGTTTGTTGGAGGCGACAAATTGCGGTGTTTTCAGCCCAGCAGCTTCTGCTTGTGCTCTACTCAACGGCTGAGGGGGATAAGGATCTGCTACATATTCACTGGTATCCAGATTCAGCTCAAACGTCTGTCCAAGGTCGCAGCGCACAATGGACGCAAGCTGCGGACCAAATCGCACATTTCTGGACCCGTCCCAACGTAGTTTTTCTCCTCCCGTCGAATTTCGGTATTCTGTTCGCCTACGGTCCTGTTCAACGTACAAAGTTTGGTCGCTCGAAATGCCTTCATGCGTGTGACGAACAGAAAACTTCAAACCAGACAAACTCGAAGTGTGAAACAACGGAACTCCCAAGAGTAAAAGCCAATGAGGTGACGTGCGCACAGACAGCCTCTCCTGTTTACCCGCTCCGAACTTTGAGCATTATAACCAAACCTATGAGCCGGTGCGTCGGAACGAGGGAACAAACGCCTCTACTCCTGATTAACGCCGTTACCGTCCATGTGGAAATTTCATGTGACCAATCGGGGACCTAGCCTTTCATTTTCTTCTTGGCCCGGCGTTTCTGACCTACTCGCTTAAAGAACTCCCGCATTCCACTAGAACCGAGATAAATCCAATAGTGGTTTCCTTCAAAATGGATGTGGACAATTTGCTTTCCCGCAATCGAGTTTGAACCCACTACAACGACACTCCATGCATCCTTTGCGACGACGGTGTAGGGATTCGCCGCCATGTGAGTACCCATGGTTGAGTAGCAATGAGTGCGCGTATAGCGCAGCTCAAGTTTTCCGAAAAGACTCAACAACTTCTTCTTCTTTGAGGCAGGAATGTCTCGTCGAGCCGCAAGTTCAAAGGCCGTCTTCCGAGCATCGGAACGCCACGTGCCGATGAGTCGAGAATCGTTCATACCTTGCAGGTTCTCACAATTGGGTCTAGGTCCTGATCAACGCGGTAATCGGAAACACGCCGCTACAAACGTAGGGAAAGGATAAAGCGAGAGCGCCGCCTTGACAGAAGAATCCTGGATCTTTAATGATGGTCCGTCGTGCGGGAAACTCTCAGCAAGCAGCTTTCAGACATCGTTCTCCCCGACGCCCTTGGCCAAGAAATTCGCTTGGGCTCGTTGTGGGAGAACAAACCTGCTGTCATCATTTTTCTTCGTCACTATGGATGAATTTTTTGCCGTGAGCACGTCGCGCAGTTGCGCGAACACGAGCAAGTCTTCTTCGATAAAGGTGCCTCCCTCGCGGCCATCAGCCTTGGCGACCGCAACTATGCCCGCATTTTCCAGAAAGAAACGGGAATCGACTTCCCGCTGCTCGTCGACGAACATCGCCAGACGTACGCCATCGCCAACCTGGGTCATGCCAATGTGCTTCACGTTCTTCGCCGCGATAATTTCAAGAGCCGCAATCGCGCCCGCGCCTCCGGCCATCGTCAGCACAAATTTGGGCTGAATCCATTTCAGCTTGGCGGCAGCTTCATCTTCGGCCCGGGGAATATCGATCGCTTCGCCCACCTCAGCAAGACCTTCGGCGACAACGCAACTCCCGCGACGCTCCTTGCCGCCCTCGATCGTTGTTGAAGATGCAGCCTGAGATTTGCTCCATTGTCCGATTACGCGACATCTCGGGACTTAGCGGATCCGCCGGCGAGGAGGAAGGGCTCGTATCAAAAAGGACGCGGACCTTTAAGTGAGTGTTCCGACTGAAGAACCGCTTGATAATATCGATTTGCGTCTAGGGCAGCGTTCTATTTTGCTGATAGGCCGTCTAGGCCGTGTCTGAAGTTCTGCGCGAAATCTCTGCGATGAGTAAAATAGCGGAAATATTCGGGTTTGATCGTAAGAAATTATGGTGGTATCGAGATATTGCTCTCGGAACCGTCGCTTCGATAACGGGTTTGTGGGGCGTAGTTAGCCTGTACGTCGAGCATTCCGATTTCGATACGAGAATTGGAATTCTGTCCGTCGCGATTTCGATTGCGTGTTGCGCGATATCGCCCAATCGACTTGTGCTGTTTGGTGTGGTGTTTGGCGTTATCGCCTCGCGAGGCTGGTTTGCCCTATTAGTGACGCGGGATCCGCGAAGTTGGTGGATTGCCACACCTGCGACCGTTGCACTATTTGTTCTCTTGGCAGTGTTTAGAAATCGGCCTGTCAAAACTTGAACGATTTGCCTATTTCGATTCGCTGATCGATTTCGCCTGTACAAATCCACGTTACCCGAACATAACCGGGACTTAGCATCAAATCGTTCCGATGCATCGCGGTATACTGCCTCCGACTGGGCTACTCATCCGGCTTGTGTTGCGAGGACACTGTGCACCGATTGAAATTACTGTTGCCCTTTGCTGTGTTGCTCAGCCCAGGTTTGATTCTTCTTGGAGTCGCGCAAGACCAACTGACAATAGACGCCTCAAAACAGCCCGCTCCGCCTGCAAGAGGGCGCGGACCATTTCCAGGCTCAATTAGTCCGGGCCACTCCGCCCGTCTGCCAGTTCGGCTTGAACTGCGGATTCCAAACGGGCCGCTGCAACCCGACGGAACTACCCTCGTCGATTTTGTGATTACCAACATAGGGGACCAGACAATCTCGTTACCGTCTTCTATCAAAGAAAATGATGGGCCGTCGTCAGATGTTCTGACTTTATGGTTCACTTCAGACGCGGTCAAGGATGCGTATTTCAAGGACACAGCGTCGGGCCGTCCAGTCAAGATTGAAATCGTTCCGACCAGTGCGGAACTTTACAGCCGTAGCAACGACGCTAACAGCTTCCTCTTGGTTGCTCCGAACCAGAGCGTGAAGGTGCACGCCTCTTCTCGCGTACAATTGCAACCCGGAACACATACAGCCACCGCTCATGCCGAGCTTTTGCACCTTGTGGTGCGCAATTCCTCGATTTCGTCGGAAATTGTAGGCGCCGCCAATTCGGAAACTGTCAGAACGATACTCTCAACTGCCAACCCCAGATGACGCCTAGGTCCTGATTGACGCGGTTACCGTAGAAGCGAAAATCGCCAAAAAAACCAGATGTCCGGTTTCCCGAACTTACCAAGCACTAGCGCCAAAACGTGATCAATTCGACGTTCAGCTTACGTTTTGTACAATTCCTGTGTGGACGATTGCGTGTTCAGTTGCTGGCTGCCTCTTGAGACGCCAACCGCAGATGAAGCAGATATAAAACCTGAAAAGCGTGAATTTAAGGAATCAAATTTCCACATACTCAAAATTGGGTTGCCGAAACAATGTTCAGCCAGGCGAATGAGCGACTGGGCGCAGTCGCAACTATTCAGCGTAGGGACGCATCGTCGGTTGGCTTTGATGCCGGCAGCTTTACTTGGCGTAATAAGTCGAGATGTTGCCTGAAGCGTGACAATAACCCCCGCATTTGGTGAAGCAGCGAGGTAGGGTCCGCATCGGAATTCTGGTTCGCCTGTAAATTGCTTCGGAGGGTATTGAAGGGCAGAACACTGGGCTTTTCGTTGAGTTCCGCCAAGTACCTATCACGAGTCCAACCCTGGTCCAAGCCCTCTTGCAAAAGCGAAATCGCCTGTTCGTATGCGGATACCAGAGAAGCACGATGGCTGAGGAGTTTGTTCACCCAATCGGTTTCTCCGAAAGTTTCCCCGTCTGCCCAAACTCCCGCAATGACTTCCACCTTATCGGGAAGCGGGGCGCCGTCGATGTGAGGAAGATTTAGCGTCATGCTTTGCCCCGGTTTGAGCTGAACGGGTCCAAGTCTTGGGTCAATCCCCCTACCTTCAGCAATCGGGTCCCAATCCATCGCTGCTTGCGGTCTACTTTGGGATGAGAGAGAGAATTGGATGTGGCAAGCTATTAACGTCTTGTCGGATAGATTCATAACAGTGAATCTTGGACCCTTGTCCGCAGCGGCCTGAATTTCTACTTGAATTCTGGACTGCTCCGTCGCCTGCGATTGTCCATAAACTGCGGACGAGACGAGTAGGCCCACGCTTAAGACCCTAAAAGTGACGGCGAGTAACGTCATCGACGCCTCCGGAGTCCAGAACATACCACTCCCGGCATCCCACAGTCACCTGTTCCGATTTCGCGCTTTGGCACAACGCTGATTTGATGCGGCATTCAGGACAACTCCCGATAAACGCCGGCACATGAGAGCGAGTAGGGTGTCAGTCTGTTAAGTTGGGTCGCCGATTCTTCTTGGCGCATCAGGGGCGAGCGTCCCGCACCATCATGGGACCGGCGGAGCGGTCATTGTTTTGCTGTTGGTGCAAACTCCACAGGTGGTGAGCCCTCTGCCGTACCAATTGCGAGCTATCGACGACCGCAGCTTCCACGTAGGGCTGGGCTTCAACCTGCGATACTGCAAAGATGCCATCAAGAGCGGCAGCTCTGGTGACCTCCCATTGGTCTTGAGCAAAGGCTCTTTTTAGAGGACCCAGCGTAGAAGAACCACCGATCGTCATAAGAAACTTAACCGCAAAAAGCTGTGTGAACCCGTTTTTTCTTGTAGGTCAAGGTACCTTGCGAGTGGGGCAACTGCCTTTTGCCCAAGGGCTTCCACCTCTGCAACCTCCTGATTTGTGAGAGGTTCAAAGGTGATTCTCTTAACCCCATTTAGCGTTGAATAGCAACGTGAGAGAGCAGCAGTCATTATCTCGTCTATGACCGCAGAGCTTTTTGGATCGCTCGCTTGTCCAAATCCAAGCGATGCATATCCAATAGCAATGCAGGAAGATACAAGAAGACCGCAAAGGTGTCGCCGAGCTTGAGTCATTCCGTAATGTTACAGCTATATTCCCGCTTTGTTCAAAGTTCAAAGTCTGGTAAACGCGGTATCAACAGAAAAGTGAATTTTGATTCGCTGTCTCTATTTTTGCGGGATCAATCTTAAATTCTGAGGTAAGGCGGTGGCCAATGCTTTCTCGTCGCCGTGAAGGATGTAAGGGGTTGTTCTCGGAATCCTCCAAGTCCCCAGAGGGCAACGAATGCCAGAAAAACATTTGTCGCACCAGAAATACCATTTCGCCCACATTTTCCCCTCGATTGCTTTACGCGGGTCGGCCAGCCAGAGTGTCGTGAAAGAACCATTGCCGCACTTGGGGCATACGTTTGGC
>Ga0210405_10005046_pt1 | contig 12184 bp, 20 predicted proteins | sample IncBWH11MmetaG_FD_155492 | JGI IMG/M metagenome (GOLD analysis project Ga0210405, IMG submission 155492) | Forest soil microbial communities from Barre Woods Harvard Forest LTER site, Petersham, Massachusetts, United States - Inc-BW-H-11-M | ecosystem: Environmental > Terrestrial > Soil >... | reverse complement strand
ACGAACCTTGATAGCCTTAGTATTAGATTTGTGCTTTGTTCCTCGACCAGGACGAGGTCCAGAACCAGGTCCACCCTCTATAGACTCTCGAAGTCTGCGCTCAGAAGTTAATTCTCCGGGAAGACGTTGTTCAGCTTTGAATGCCATGATTCCCTCACATAGAGTTACTTAGTAATACGAACGAAAGACATCATAGGGATCTATGTTATGTCTTCTTCCTGTTCCGCCAGCTACAACCACTCCAAATCCTCTGCTGACGCCTCCGTGGTATTCCTTGCCAATGAACTCCTCGTTGGTGCACATGAGGACTACTCCGACAACCGCATCCACCGTATCATCGTAGTCACCAAACGGGAAATCAAGTGCTTCACGTACGAACCGGCGAAGAGCAGGATGTGGAACAAGGATACCATTTTCTTTCACTCCTCTTAGACGAACTCTGCCGGTCTCAAAGTGAGGAGTTGCCAACTGGGCTTTGAAGACTTTGTCACCGGGAACTGGAACTGGAACTACTGGCAGACCCTTGTCCCATGCTGCTTGGCCAAGAGCCCATTGATAAGCCACGTCTTCAATTCCAATCTTGGAGGATTTCCACTGGTTGTGTTCTAGTCCAAGCCTCTTTACTTGTTCAGGAAATGGAATTTGTCCACGATACATATCTAGAAGATAGACTAGTGGTCCTGTTCTAGATGCGGTAGCTTCGCAGAAATAATCTGCTTTGACGCTACCGTCTGGATTCAGCTTGACGCCCGGATCCTTCTCTGACTTCAGAGCAAGATCGGCGAATTGCATTGGACGCAATGTTAACACGATTCTCCTCTCCTGGTACTGTCACCACTCTGTTACAGCTGGAACACTGGTACGGTCCAGAGCCATCCATCTCTAGTCCACAGTCTGGACAGATAACAGCGTCAGCTATCCTGGTGTACCTCCTCTTCTGTTGCATTCTTCACCTCGATTTCTTTTCAGAAGCTATGTAGTCTCTAGCGTCCTTATGACTAGCACCACCAGTAGAGAACAACAGTTTATTTCCTCCACCAGTAGTGTATGTCTGACCAGGAACTTTCTTCTCAGGAGTTTGAATGTCTGGTCTCTGATGGGTCAACATTCCCCAATCTGAAAGAACGATTAAATGTTTGCCTCCCTTAGAATCTGTCTTCGTGTATTCATGAAAGTCAGGTGGTCCAGATCCCTTGTACTTCCAACCATGCTGCTTGAGAACAGCAGAAGTCTTATCCAAAGGCTTCTGGAATCCACCTCTTCCTTTTGGTCCAGATCCTGGTCCTCCTTCGTGAGTCGCCAGAGATTTGTAGCGATGACCATCCAACATGTTCATGCTACCATCGCCACTGTTTTCCCCAAACTTAAGTATCCGTGATTCTTTAGATTCACTTCCCCAGATCATTTTTCGCAGTTTATCTGCCTTTGGTTCTAAATGACGCCATTCCTTACCTTTTCTCTGAAGACGATCTATCTTTGCATTGAGGTGCTCAAGATCTCTTTTGAGTTCAAGCTTAGACTTTCCACCTTGAGGACCAGAGCCAGGACCTCCTTCAGAGACTGGATTAGCACCAGCATTTCTTGGCCAATGTTCTGCTCGGTCGTCAATGTACATTTCAGCTGGTGGCTTGACATTGGTCACTTCATCCGCTCTGACTCCATGTCCTTTGAGCCAACCATGGATTGTATGGTGTTGGTCTCTTGGACGAGCGGTCAGGATAACCAATTTATGTCCAGCAGCTTTAATTCTCTTGGCCATTTGGAGACCAGGAGACAAAGGTTCTCCAAGAGGACCAGGACCTTGACCAGTCTCGTGTTGATGAAGCACACCATCGAAGTCCATGCAGTATGTCTTTGGATTCTGATTGGGCTGTTCCTGAACAGGTTTGATGGCATCGTTCAGTCTCTTGATTGCATCCTGCCCTTGGAAATGAGTCTGGGCTGGCTGCTGTTCTCGAAGTCGTCGCTCGTAGAGATGATCTCTATCTAATCCTAATCCCATCAGATCCTCCCAGCAAACTTAAGTTTCAGAAGACCAAACACTGGTCCCATCCCTCTGTACATGCTATACTCAGAATTAGCAGTCAATTTCTCCCAGAATTTCTTCCTCAGCACAAAATAGCGAAAGAGCTTTCCGTCTTTGGCTGAGAGTAAGATTGGTTTCTTTCCTCTCTTGCGATCGAAGCGAGCTTCGCTTCGCATAAGTTTTTGGCGCTCTTTCTTTGTCATTTGGGCACCTCACTGTTGGGTCACCTCTGTTACTAGATAAGTGTATCCGTCAGTTTCGTTGTACACTAGCTGATCGTTGTCAAAGTACACCATCCAGTCTTTGTGAAAGATTGCTTCTTCTCCAGCAGTGATTTCGTTTTGCTTCTCTCGCTCAAAAGTAGTGATCCCTTGAAGTCTGTCCATCAGAAGCTCTTTGATTCCCCAACCCCAGAGTTCTTGCCTAGAAGGCATTATCACTTGACCAGTGTCTGGATCAATTACTGGCGGCGCCATCTTTGGCTTTCCTTCGTCATCCACTTTTGGAGAGGATGGCCACAAGACCTGATAGTCGTCGGTCAATAAATCCACGTCCACAATAGTCTCTTCTGGTTTGATCTCAGCCATCCCTCTAATATGCCGGCCAGTATCTGTCTTGTATAACCAGCCTTGAACTAGGCGATCTGGATCCTTTGGATCTGTAATCATCGGGTATTTGATAATCGCCTTCTCGACGTTACACTTCCAGATACCAGATTTCAGTAGAGTGCTATACAGGTCTCTCCTGTTTTTCCTAGTCCCAACGACACGGAACCTCGTAATTGGTTCTCGCAGATTCCAAACCGTACCGAAGAACCAGTTTTCAATGGCATCCATACGATCTGTGGTTTTGGTGTTTTCATCATCGAGAGGATCGTCCAGGTTAATATCGTTGAAATGGCCGCCAGTGATACCACCAAGTACACCCACTTTCTCATACGTATGATCCTTTTCTAATTTGTCTCCCCTCTCCCTACGACAGGAGAAGTAGCTCTTCAGCCAGTGATCTGGATCCTTGATATCCCCAAAGTCTTCTGCCAACCAGGTGTTATACATAATTGTTTCTCGAACCTGGTCAGCGTACTTAGCAGCCATCTCATCAGTCTTTGAGATTTGGAGAAAGCGTTCCTTACAGAACTTGAGATCGTTCTCTATCAAGTCAGAGTAGATTTGGTACAGCGGAGCCCCATAGGAGAAGATCCAAGATTTCCCGTGGTCTCTAGGTGCCAGTTCCAATAAGAACTGAATGGCCCACAGCTGTACCCATCTCTTTTGGTGCTTTGGCAATCTGAATGCTATATAATACATCAGGAAAAATTCTGGAGAGAAGCGCACCATCGCCCTTCTGAACCCAGGAGACAACAGCCTACGCATCAAGTGGCGAACACCATTGATGCCTTTGGCTTTGTTAATCTCCTCCCACAGCCTTCGCTTGTTTCCGTTTTTGAACTTGTGCGGGTGCATTAACCTCTTTCTTTTCCAAAGGATCTGGAATAGCTGCTGGAGGCAATTCCTTAATGACTTTAGAGTCAATAATCTTAGGTTGGAAGGACTCCCCACCAGAAGCCATCTTGGCCATGAGCTCTACCAGCATTTGCGCTGCTCGTTCGTCCTTGATAGTCAGCTTCTGATCGATCTCCACTCTACCAGCGAACGTATGATCGATATGGCCTTCCTTCTTGACATTCATCGCTTGCTTATATTTCCCACGTCCCTTGAGAAGCTGTACAGCAGCTTCATGAGCGAAGTATGGATCTCCACTATGCAGAGAGTCTTCTACTACTCGCACCGCTCTAGCCACTGCAGCATCCAAACGGTTCTCTACGACACCGGAGTTCCTAGCTGCTTGCCTGAAGTAGTATTTCTGGAAGAGTGGATGGCAGTTGATCCAGTGGTAGAAGGTATTGTTACTCATTCCTTCTCTCCTACACACTTCACCTATAGACATCCCAGAGGCTACTGCACGAGCTATTCGCTTCTGCCTTCTAGTGAGTCTATGCCATCCCTTAGGTGGCTTACCAGTTAGGATCATCGCCTTGTATCTCTGCATCTTGGAGACTTTTAGAGCTCCTAGAGCATGCTTTGGATAATCCCTGATCAGACGCGGAAAGCGATGAACTCCATCTTCACAAAGCACTAGTGCCCTCTCAGTCTAGTTCCAGACTCTTTCTTTTTCTTTGGCTTCCGCAGATCTGAGAAGCGAGAGTCCTTTGGCTCATTGGTCTTTTTCGTTACTTCAGTTAATCGTTGTACAGCCATAATTCCCTCCTTGAAGAGTTACTTCTTTTTCTTTGGTACGAGATCCTGTACAGACTTGTACTCTCTCACGAGCACAAGCATGGCAGCCGATACCAGCTGGCCAGCAATATGAGATGGACGCATTGGTATTACAGTAGTTGTGCCTTTGATACGAGCCTCATATTCCACTGTTGGTTGTCCATCTGGACCCTCGGTGATCATGACACGAAGTTCAGTTGTCGGATTTGGTTGGTCAGCCATCAGTCTTTGAACACTCCGTCTGGTGTGATTATGAGCTTGTTAGCAATCTGCTCAAGGTCCATTTGCTTCTCTACTTGGTCAGCTACACGTTGGACGTATTCCTTGGCAGGAACACCCAATCTTTCCTCCACGATCTTACTGAGTACAACGAGCTCTGCACGAGCAAGAACCTTCTGAACGTACACTTCTCCTAAGATTGTAGGTGGCCCACCAGGAGAGTTCATAAAAACGAAAGCCAGAGATTTGGCTCTCGCCAATTGAAGAGTCAGCTTCTGATAAGCCTCTCTCTGTTCAGGGTCTAGAGGACTCAGGTTATCAAAGTCGTGTGTTTCAGAAGCCACTTCAACATCCACTCCGTGAGCGTTGTCACCAGGGATGCTGAAGATCATTTTCTTTTTGTTCTTCTCTTTAACTTTGTGTTGTCCCATTTAACCATGCCTCCCAAAGCTCTTTGAAGAAGGTAAGCTCAACAGTGACCAATGGCGTTATGAATTGTGACAACTTGACCTTGTTCCTCTCCTTCTTAGTCTTCAAGCCAAATCTCCTCCCCACCCTCCTCTTTAGCTTCTTGAAGCTCTTCTTTCCTGCCTTCGTAGCTGCTCTTCTGGTAGCCAAGATGATCAGCGGATGCTTCAAGCCGTATTTCAACTTAGCTTCCAAGAAGAACTTTTGGAAGTTCATCGTCTTACGCTTCTTGGCTTCTACAGCAATCTTTTTGAGGATTGGGTATTTCTTCCGCATCTTCTTAGGGAAGTAGACATCTGGAGCTTCCTTACCAAAGGACTCCATAGTCCTCAGTCTACGCTTCCCACCAAGAGCTTCAGCTACTTGTTTTTCGAATCCCTTCCAGTTGCTCTTGTTAGCCATTAGAGACGATCATCCCTTACTCGAATTGATCCCCAAATCCCTAAGACTGACTTCGTCCGTGGTGGCAGTTTGACAATGTCAACCGAGACTCTGTGTTCTGCCGTATCCAACATGACACTGACGATTTTGTTTCTTGTCAGCCAATCCACTAACTCTGCACGAATACGTTCACCTTCAGGTTCGACTTCTTTGTTACGCTCAATAGCTTCTTCGTCTGGTGGAACGTGAGCACGCATATCCATCACTTCCTCCTCCGTCTCCTAGATTTGGCCTTTCCTTTATGCTGGCTAGTAGCCAGATCCTCCGCCATCAATTTAGTATTCTGCTTACGAAGTCTTCTCATGGTGCGATAGATATGACGGACTCTACGCCTAGAGATTCCATATTGAGCAGAAAGAGCTTCTCCAAGCCTCCTACTTTCGGAAGCACCCTTAGAGCTATGGAGAGTCTCGAAGATAGCGATATCCCTCATCGCGTTTTCTTGCTCCCTAACACTAGGAACATGAATCGTAGTACCAGAGAAGACTGTTAATAACTTTTCTGTAACTTCTTGCCCAAAGATCCTATGAACTTCAGGTATCAGGGTCTTCGGAAACAGTTGAGACAGCTTGTCGAACCGTAATCGCACGGCTGTTTTCCCTCGCCTTCAAGAGTCGTTGTCGAACCAAGATAAGCGTCCGATCAATATACAGCTGGATTTCACGGCGATCCAGTCCGAGACGTTTCAGTCTTCTTACAAGACGATGACGCTCGTAGAACAATTCTCCTGTTATCAGGAACTTCTTTATGCTACGGCAAGCTCTTCGGTGCTTCTGCTGATCTGGGATTTGGATGGACTCGAAGGCACTCACTAGAGAACTCCCTATCCTATTAAGGATGTGCCTATTTTCAGGAGTCTCAAATGCAGAGTGTCCATTATTCTCTGCTTCTTTCTGGATGTTCTCATCACTAGAAAGACTTAGATCATGGTTGGCCATCCTCTGATCCTGTGTGGTACAGGTGTTACAGATCGTAGTCCAGAGAAATGCAAATGCTTTTCCTCTAGTAGGATCATATTTAGGCAGGGCATACAGCAGCTTGACCACACACTCCTGCTTCAGATCCTCTTTGTTACGGTAGAATCCCTTCTTTGAGATTGCAGCATCAATGAGAGGGAGCGTTAGCTTGATAATTCTGTCACGCAGTTTCACATCTTTCTTATGACGTCGGTAACGCGACATGAGCTCGCTCACCTTCTCATTGTTAAAGATCCGTTTCTTCTTCAAGTGACTTCTCTCCACACGAGATACGCGTAGACTGGGTAGTAGATTTTATCCCCATACTTAGTAACAATAACATATTCAGCCACCTTGATTTTCTTTCTTTTCATGCTGCTTTCTCCAAGTGAGAGATTCCTTTCCGTTTGACCACGGTCCACACCTTTCTAAATTTGGCTTTCATTTCTTTTTCATGTGTAATGACAAGGACTGTTCCTCTAAGACTTGATAGAATGTTAAGAATCGATTCTCTACCTGAACTGTCCAGACCGTCAAGCAGTTCGTCGACCAACAGCAGATTGCAAGCATTCGACAACCAACTAAAGACAAGGAGTACAGCAATGTCCACGCGTCTTCTCCCTCCAGAGGATTCACCGATATAAGAAGACGATCCGAATCTCGACTTATACTTAAGGTGAAATAGCTCTCTGTCTTCTCCGCTCTTGTTTCTTTTGGTCGGCTCAAAGCGCATCTCCACTGTCCCACCAAAGATCTTCCTAGCATACTCTTTCAGTTTCCTATTCATCGCTGGCAAGGACTCTCTTACAACCAGAGCTTTGACTCCCTGATTGCCAAATCCTTGTACCCAGAATTGAAGATCCTTGATGCGTTGGTCTAAAGACTTCTGTTCGAACTGTTTGACTAAGAGCTTAGAGACTCCCCTAGAATATTTCAGAGAGAGTTTCCTGATCTCCTCAGCGAAGGGAGTCGGTGCGCCAGCTGAGAACTTCCCCAGCTGTATCTCCAACTCCCTCCGAGAGGACTCACTGATTTGTCTGCGTGTATGGATTTCCGCTTCTATCTTGTGTACGCGCTTTAGTACCTTCCGCGCATAGAGTAGCCTCCTTTCAAGTTTTCTCAGCCTCTTCTTTTGCTGCTTCAATTCCGAACGTACACCCCGACGTTCGGAAATCAGATGACCAACATATTTCACAGTGGTCTTAAGATCAAAGGGTCTTCTACAGACAGGACATGGTTTACCTATCTTACCCAATTTTCTATTGGCGATAGTCTTTTTCAGAGATTCAAGACGCTGGCGAAGAAGTCGTTTCTTCGCCCCAGCTTTGGCAAGACTGGTTACCAGAATTTCAACCTTTTCGCCAGCGACTTCAACCTCCCTCCCGGCTTTTTCAGATGCCTTTCGCAAAGCTCTCTCGGGGTACAGTCTGGACAGCTTCTTGAGGCGTTGCTTAATCTTTGTTCGCTCTCGCTCAGACTCTCTTCTTCCCACCTGATCTGCTCTGGTGAGGGATCCCAACCGACCCCTAATCTCCTGTATATCTCCCCGTAATTGAAGGGTTCGTCGTTCATGATCGTTTCTCCTATCTATAGTCTCAGACAGCAATTCCTTTGTCCTGCGTAACGCGATCTCGAACTTCTCAAAATGGAGGAAGGACTCGAGAATCTTTTTCTGCTCTGCATCCGTAAGTAATGCGAAGGGTCTGGGTCCACCAAAGATAGCGGTATGCGTGAACGATTGGAAATCAAAGCCCAGAATTGATTCCAGCTTTGCTTGGGTTCGTTTGTCTGATCCTTTTCTGAAAGAGATGGGTCGTTCGCCTCTCCAAAGTAGGAGTCGATTTCTATACTTGGCGTGACGTCTATATCTAGTGGCACGGTATAGAACATCACCCTTGTGAAAGAAGGTAGTGACGAAGCAGTTCCTTCTATGAAATCGGTTGACGACAGAGTCGTGCTTAAGATTACGTAGTGTCTTACCAAAGAAGCACCATGTTATCGCATCTAGGATTGAGGATTTCCCAGCCATGTTGCTTTCTGCATTTGGCTCATCTAGATTCTTGCCTTCCACCAGGACCATTCCCTGGTTGTACAAAGAGATGGTCTGCTCCTTTCCCCAACTGAGGAAGTAGTTAATTATGATTTTATCAAGATACGTCACTTTTTCTTCTTATTCCAAAGTTTCCTTCTGCGATCGTATTTCTTTCTGAGCCTAGAAGAGATTTCAAGACGGATAGCCCTAGAAGGTATCCCTTGAGTGAATCTCCTCTCTACTCTTGGTCTAGAGAGAAATTTCCTACTCTTGATAACGCGCTCAGCATAAACATCTCCATTCTTTTTGTCCTTGAGTGCGAAGACAGCTTTCCTAATGCCATTTTCCATTAGCATCTTTAAGACTTGGGTAGCACAGGTTACTGTTACATACGACCTAGACTTGGATAGGACGTCTAGAATTTCATAATGAGTAAAATAGGCCACCCTCCCATCAATGTGTGCTACAATCTTTGAGTGTTCAGAAAAGTTTGGCTGGACGCTCACTTCTAAATCTGCTATACAACAATAAAGTTCTTCTGACAATGATTCTACAAATCGCCTCATCAATTTTCTCCATGATACAACTTTTTGCCAAGCTGCACCAATCGAGATCGTTTCCCCACACTACTATGAAACTCCGTGTATCTGAAAATTGCTTCTTCGGGGTCCATTGTATGGACATCCCCATTTGAGACTACGTCTCTTCCTTCGTCCTCTCTATCGACCTGTAGCTGGAATCTTCCAGAAGCCAGGCGTTCCAAGTCTTCTTCCAGCACCTTTGAATCTGCAGATAGAATAGCTCGGATGTAGTTTCCTGAGAAGGAATCCAGCTTATCCTTAAAATCACTCAGCCTCCTAATATAGACTGACTTGAATCTTGGGAGGTCTGTATAGATCCTCTTTGCGATGTACCATGGAGCCACATCAAGAACTCGAATATCCCAGATGGCTGGTCGGTGAATTTCACCAAACGAATGTTGGATAGGACTCCCCAAGTAGTACACATTTCGAGCAAGTTTTTGTCTAGTGTGATAGTCGGATAGAAGCACAAATCCAAAGTCAGTTGCTCTAATGTCTCGAAGTTTGATCGGATTTCGGACCAGGTAAGAGGTTGGTCCTGTTCTAGCACCTTGTACGCCACAGTGAAGAGCGAGTCCCATTTCTTTAGATGCAGCCAGTCCACGGATCGCTTTCTTAATACTTTGTGCATCCGCCATCCAAGGAACAACTGAAAGAACTCCCCAAACTGACTTTGGTTCTTCCACAATTGTGGCGACTTTTCTGAAGGAGCGGAGAGTGTGTAACACTCGTCTGCCAGATTCTCGAAGTACATCGTGATTGCCCAGGTTGATAACCGTATCCATCCCCGCGTCATGTAGTTTTTCAAGCCTGAGATAGACTTCATCGTAAACCTCCACCTCTATATAAGTGTTTTCCTCGAAGACATCTCCGTTAATCAGGATCTTATCGATCCCTCTAGCCTCAGCTTCTTTTCCGAGGATATCCAAGACCTTCAGGCAAAAGTACAGTCTGGAGTTCATCCCATTCTTTCTCGTGTAGGAGAACTGTCTCCACGCATGGACTTGAAGATCGCCTGTAGCGATGAATCTAAGTACGGTCTTCATATTCGTTTGTGAAGTCCAGAACCTCTACTGGAACCCAAGTCCTCCCATCCTCCAAAAGGACGCCCATGATCGGCAATGAGTTTCTATCAAGAGCTCTCTTTTTCCAGGAGTTAGGATCTATCCAGAAGAAAGAACCGATTGGAGGAAGCTCAGTCTTGTTTGAGATATCCCAAACCCCATCGTCTGTCTTGTACTTGATTAGTTTGACTTTCTGACATATCATCTGATCTTCTCTCCATGGCTCTTTGGTTTCTTACGATCGCCTAGGAGATGTTTCTCTCCCAGATATATGTCCTTCACCTTGTTGAGCCTAATTCCGTAGGCATGGAGGAGCTCTGAGAAATCTTCTATATCATGCCTATTGAGTTTTCTATAGGCATTTCTGTTTCCCTTGTCAAAGCCACCCACCGGAATGTGTAAGAGCTCATGCAAGGTGACATAGAGTCTGTAAGATTTCGGCTTCTTATCAAATCTGGTAGACCAGAACTGAATGACGTAGTCATAATCTGGCAGAGCCATTGCCCAAGGATGAGCATTCTTTCTGATCTGAGCAATGAAGCTGCTATTTGGATTCTCAAATCCTACCAAGAGAATGCGCTTGGTCCGTATGTGTCCCAGCACTGTGGGAAAGAGTTTCTTGATCCTCTTAACTAGAGGACGATAATCCTCACGTACTCTCCAAACCTTTGCTCTCCTTGCCACTAATCCTCCTCAAATAGTTTGAGTTGACGTTCAAATTTCTTACTTTCAATTTTCTTCCTACGTGGAAAACGAACGATCCCTTCTCTTCTGACTCCTCTTGGAAACCTCATAGGTTCCAATTCTCCCTTCAGAATCTTAGCTTTCCGTATGAGACGGAGTTCCTTGACGATCAAGCGGAAGCGTCTTGGAGCTTCAGGATCACTATTCCAGGCTTCCGGCTTCATTACAGGACCCATTCTATCGATCATCCTATTCTGGATCCTTATGATCTTGACATACAACAGATCTGCTTTCTTAAGCAATCTCTTTGCCTTTTCAGGATTGAGATAGGCTTTCATTTTTCCTCCACTGTATCCAGATCTTCGAATGGTCTTACCCACCGAGCGAAGTCTTTCAACAGAGTCTTGAATTTTTGCTCTTCGAAAGTTTCTCGTAGAGTCACCCGATCTACAGTCCTCCTACGAGCCATACGCTTTTCAAGCATCTTAGATATCTTTGGGTAGTTTTCTCCTTTCTGTGGAAGAGTCAAATCCATTAGAAGGAAATTCCTCTTCACACTTTCTCTTACTCCATCTGAATACAACAAAGCGTAGCGATTTCCTTTCCTAGAAACTCTCTTCTCGACCTTTGGTAGAAACAGTTCCTCTATAGAGCCATACTTTTCAATTAGCTCCTTCGCTGTCTCTTCACCAAAGCCTCTAGCCACACCAGGAATACCATCCCCAGAATCACCAGTCAGGACTCTAAACTCCAGCCACTGACGAGGCGACATTCCTGTTAACTTCCGGAAGTTTTCTTCCGTATAGAGATCGTACTTGATTGGAGACCATACTGACACGTTTTTCCTTACCAGATGAAACATGTCACGATCAGACGATACAATAATCTTTTCACCAGATAGATCATGACAAGTTATTGCTACTAGATCATCAGCCTCTGTGTTTGGAAATGACAAATGGACCACATTGATGCTTGGTAAGATTTGCTTAATGACTTTAAGCTGCTGAGTAAGAGAGCTCTCCTCATCTGGATCGTGATGCCGGCCATGTTTGTAGCCAGGGTAGATCTTCACCCTTGCTTCTGGAAATCCAGAATCGAAACATACCACCGCGGCATCAGGTTCAAATTGAGCAAGCGCAGCACGCAGAAGCCTCATAAAGCCAAATACGACTTGCACTGGCTTGCCAGAGACTGATAGCTCTGGAAGTCTTTTCTGAAGTCTCCACAGAGCATTATGGCCATCAAAGACTAGAGTTTTCATCGTACGAGAAAACCTCTTCTCCTTGAGTAATTCTGATGGTCTTTAGAACCATTCTCAAATGTTAATGAGAAGTGGCCATCATCATCCATCAACACTAGCTCTGGATAATACAAGCCCTTCTCAGCTTTTCTCTCCAAAGCCCTTGCTTCGTGGTAGGCTATCGCCATTCTCATGTG
>Ga0210405_10005043_pt1 | contig 12188 bp, 22 predicted proteins | sample IncBWH11MmetaG_FD_155492 | JGI IMG/M metagenome (GOLD analysis project Ga0210405, IMG submission 155492) | Forest soil microbial communities from Barre Woods Harvard Forest LTER site, Petersham, Massachusetts, United States - Inc-BW-H-11-M | ecosystem: Environmental > Terrestrial > Soil >... | reverse complement strand
TACTCGCGAAGTATTCGAGATGAAACGGATCGCGTTTGATCGGGTCGAGGGCGGCGCCGTCGTTCTGCGTTCTGAAACAGAGTTATCGGTTAACTCGGAAATGGCGGGCGTGGGGCTGGTCGGCGCATTTCCTGAGATGGTGGAGTTGTTGCCTCTGCTCAATTAAACTTGGCTCGTCCCCGGCTCCCCGGCATCGCGCGTGCTGCGGGGATCTAACAGGGCGGGGCGCCGATAAACCCGTCCTGACTCTTACTGAGGTAAATTCTTATGTCTGACTCACCATTCAAGAAGAAGGGCGCCGCGAAAGTAGCTCCTGAAATTCACGCGGGCGAGTTCGAGAACGCAACGCAAGCCGCGCAATCTCTTTTCGCGGCGGTCGGTACGTCTGAGCATGAAGCGATCCGCGAGCGCGTCGGCGCATGGATCGGCTCTGACTCGGAGCGGCAACTGGCTTTGACGCGCGAGTTCTACAAGCTCACGGATAAGGGCGCGGTGCCACGGCGATGAGCATCAAGATAACCATTCTCGCGGGCGTGCTCCTGGGCCTCGGCCTGTGGCTGCTGACGTTTCCATGATCACGCGCGAAATGATTGTTGGGGTGTTGGCGGGTCTGATCATCGGTCATAACCTGCCGGAACAGGTCGTTAAAGACTTCTACGAGGATTTGGCTGAGAAGTGGGATATTCCATCTGACGATCCGCTTCATGTTGCGCTGCGCGATGAGCTAGATGAGTTCGTCCAGACGGCCAAGCGGGGCGGGCAATGACTTCCATCCTAGAACGCTTCAAGCCATGCGTGAAGCATCGCGAGTGCGCGGAGTGTACGGGCGCCTATTTCGGCAAGCGTTATGTGTTTCTTGAGTCTAAAATCAGGGAGATGGTTTACAGGGATGAAAGCTCAAATAGTTCTAAGTCCATCGGCGGCGGTCTATGCTCGGAGAATACAGACGGTGGGCGCCGTGAAGTACCTGGCAAGAAAGATCGCCGTCATCGAGGACGCGATCGCGTCGGATCTCCGCCGGCGTGAAGGTGCTCGGCAATCGCCTTCGCCACTGTGCCGCTCGGCAATCTTAGAATTACCGGCACGATTTGGGCGATAGCTGCCCAAAGTTTGCGGCGCTTCCATAGTCGTTTCATTCGGCGCGACTGGGCGCGTCTGAATTGTGGCGTTCTCTGCGCTGCTCCTCTCCTCATCGCGGGTCGCTGACTCCAAGATATTTAAGAATCTTCTGCCAAGCGTCCTCGGCTCCGTAGGCTACTGCTACCTCGTATCCGTACTGACTCATCCGGTCCATAAAGTCGTACTGCTCGGCGCTGACCTTTCCTTTCTTGACTCTCTTAAGCTCAACGAAGAAACCATGCTTGGGCGGCTTCGGGACTGCGACGAATATATCGCTGACTCCCTTCAAGACTCCCTCGGTCTGCAAGTTCTTCAAGCGGGCGGCTCCTTGGTTGGGGATTGCAAAGATGTTCTGTAGTTCCGGTATCTGTTTTCTATACAGCACTACCCATTCGATGAGGTTGCCTTGCTCGACGTGCTCAAGTGGCGTCGCGGTTGGATTGAAGCGGCGCTTGGGCTTCCTGACTCTCTGCTTTTGCGCCGCGAAAAACTCCGCCGGCGTGACTCTCTGACTTTTGACTCTCGCCTGCTGGCGCTCCCTTGCGGCGGCTACGCTGTCCTGACTCGGAAAGATTCTCATTTAGCAATCTCGCATTCTGTCGGCGAGCGCCGAATCGTTGCCGTTCACGTAGCTCCGCCACGGATACCATTTTCCGCTGTGCCAGAAACCCCACTCGCGCACGGTTCGGAGTACAAGCACAAGCGTCCAGCAATTTCCGCCAACACTTGAAGTGCGTAGCCTGTGGATATGCGTTGCGGGAAACGACCGAATCCACGGCGCGTGATAGCAGTGACTCCCGTTTGGTGTTTCCTCGATATACCGGCCTCGCAGACCGATTGAGATAAACCGCTTCGGATGGTCGTGTTGGTCGCGGCTCCAATCGTCGCCTACGAAATGATGCACGTACAAGGCCATCCCGCCGGCGTGTTTGAAGATCGGCCAGCGATAGAGATACGTTGGGCAACGCTCATGCCCGTTGATTTCTTCCGGCGCTCCAAAAAGCCAAGTCAATATTTTTGTCATCATCGGCGCAAAGCTCTTGCCGTCGCGATCTGTTTCCTATTCTTCACCTGATTACCAACGTGCCAGAAGTTGCAGGCTTGGCAGTGATAGGCTCTGACTCTGAGCCCGTTCCTCTCTCTGGTACTGAATCCATCGGCGGCGCGCAACGCATCCTCTCGACTGTTGAAAGGAATCTTGCGGCTACAGGCGATCGCGCAATTTAGTTTCCCCCGCGTCATGGCTCACGTTCCCCGCTCTACCGTCGCGCAAATTGTTTGTCCGATCTCATACGGAATAACGGCTGCTTCCGCCGCTTCAATTCCGTTGTTACCGGTTCCTATCCGCGACATTCCGCGCGATTTGTAGTAGTCAGTTGGATCGCGCGGCTCGCGCTTTCTCGTTGCATGGCCCATCGGCCCCCACCTTTTGCCCGACAGTGCTGAATGATGAAACGACCCTTTGTGAGGGGCGATATTTGGTAGAAGAAGGGGTAGGTTTGTCCAGATTGCGTGCCCTGGTATCACCGCTCTCACTGGGCCGAAGATTTTGGTTAGCCAAGGACGAGAGGCGAGCACGTTTTCTACAGCCCACCATCGCGGTCGCAGCCAATCAATCGCGTCCTTGACGCCTTGCGCGCACGATAAATCTGGTTCATCGGGATTGGGATAGAAGCAGCGGAGTCCCCACTTACTGAATTGCTGGCAAGGAAAGCTCGCCCACAGCACATCGACGTGAAACGGTTTGAGCGGCAGCACCCGCACATCCGCCACGATGTCCGGCTTGAAGCGCGGCTCGATGTCCACGCGAATCACGCGCCAGCCACGGTCTAAAGCCGGTTGCGATGCCCCGCCCAGGCCGGAGCAGAGGTCGAGCCACACAAGCTGACTCACGGCTACATCATCGGCCTAGCGGGTTCGTACTTGCACCGGAGCCGATCGATCTCGTCGAATAGAATCTCGAATCCGGCTTTTATCTCCGGCTTGAGATTCTTGTACGGGTGCCCCTGACACTTCCCGGTGTGAAAGAACCTGGCTCTTACTTCGGCAACGTCGTTGCCGTCTCTGCGGTCGTAAGTGACTGGTGTACTGTCCATAAGTAACCCCACATACCTGAGATATTGTTTTGCGGGCTCGTTCACTCTGGTGGCGTCCGTGAGTCTTCAAACAATCCGGTGTCGGGTGCGTAATTCTCAAACCGCGTGTAGCTTCCGATCCATGTCAGCTTCTCTACTCCGGTCGGGCCGTTCCTCTGTTTGGCGACGTTGATTTCTGCAACCCCCGGCTCTTTACAATCGCGTTTATACATCTCCTCGCGGTAGATGAAAAGCACGATGTCGGCGTCGTTCTCGAGCGCGCCTGACTCGCGCAAGTCCGCAAGCATGGGGCGCTTGTCCGATCTACCTTCGACCTGGCGTGAGAGCTGTGCGAGTGCGATCACCGGCACCTTAAACTCTTTGGCGAGTTCTTTGAGCGACCGTGAGATTTCGGAGACTTCGCGCTCACGGCTTTCGTGCGCCTTGATCGGTTTCATGAGTTGCAAGTAATCGACGCAGATGAGCGAGAGTGGCTTGTCGGAATTGTTGATTATGCGTCGGCATCGACTCCGTAGCTGGATCGTGGTGAGTGCGGCGCTGTCGTCAATCCAGATATTCGTCTCTGAGAGTGCGGCGGCCGCCTGCGCCAGTTTCGGGAAGTCGCGCTCGCCTATGAAGCCGCGTTTGGCTCTCAGCAGGTCAACGCGCGCCTCGGAGCATAGCAATCGCCCTACGAGTTCTGAGGAATTCATCTCAAGCGAGAAAAAGGCCACATTCCCGCCGGCGAGAGCGACGTTGCAGGCGATGCCGCAAGCTAGACTCGTCTTGCCCATCGAGGGCCGCGCCGCGATGAGGATCAAGTTGGCCGGCTCAAGTCCGCCGATTGCGTTGTCGAGGTCGGTGAAGCCAGTCAGAAGCCCGCTCGGATTTTCCTTGTTTTCTTTGTTGTAGGCGCGTTCGATCTGCTTGAGGTAATTTCGGGTCGCCTCGGGCATCGTGATAAACGTGCCTGACTGCTCCCTCTCCGTGCAGATGTCGAAAATCCTTTTGGCTGTGTCCTGGAGGAATTCATCGAGGTCGCCGCCGTACTCGTAAGCGGTTGATGCGATGTCGGTCGCGACTGACGCCAAGCTGCGGAGTATCGCCTTCTCATGCACGATTCGAGCGTAGTAGGCGACGTTTGCCGCGGTCGGCACGACAGACGCAATCTCGGCTATGTAGGCGGGGCCGCCTACTGCTTCCAATGCGCCTTTGTTTCGTAGCGCGTCCGTCAGAGTGATCGCGTCGATTTCGATATGCGCTTCGTCGAGCGCGACCATCGCTCGCGCTATCTCGCGGTGAGTTTCGCGATAGAAGTCGTCACAGGTAATAATTTCAAATGCGGTATTGAGAGCGCGTTTCTGGTCGAGCAGGATCGCGCCCAAGACTGACTGCTCGGCTTCCAGGTTCTGCGGCGGGATCCGTTTCAGGATGTCGTCGCGAGTGATCTGGCGCGAAGTCTTGGCGCGAAATGGACTCCCGCTCATGGCGCTTGGTCTCCCATCGCTTTACGGACTGCTTCTTTGAGGGATGGCTGTGGCCGTGTCTGCTCGGGATGAAAGCCGTTGCCGTTTCTTGCCGGGGTCGGTGGCGGAACTGCCTCGTCTTCCCATCGTTGCCCGTTCAGCCAGGATGCGGGGTTAGGGATATATGCTTTCTCTTTACCAGCCCAATCGACTTCGAGTGCTGTTTTCACGCGGGCGAGGATTTTGACTTTGAGAGTCGAGTAGTCTGGGCGCCTCAACAGTTTCGCCCACGCTCGGCGGGCGTCCTCTTTCTCCGTCTTCTTTGGGTACAGTGAGTAGAACTGATCAAAGTCCGATCTGAGTTGTTCTTCTGCCCTTGCTTTGAAGGGACCAAACTCAGGGGTTTTAGTTTCTGGCTTAGCACTCTGAATAGGAGTCTGTATTGTTTCCGCAGTTTTGCCGGTATCCATTCCGCGATTTTGCGGTATTCCATTACCGCAATTCTGCGGTGCACCGCAATTTTGCGGATCACTTTTTGCCAATATTCTATTGATGTTTCTGCTTTCGAGCCGGTATTGAAGGGTTCGGTCGTATTTGTAGCGAGGGTTTTGGTTGACTCGGCGGACGATCAGGCTATGGTCCGTCAGATATTTGAGGCCGGCCGAGATCGCTTTCTCGCCAAATAAGCCCATCAGGTCGGACTCTTTTAGCTGTTTTTCGGTCCGATAAACCCAGTTGTCGGTGGTCTGGGTCGCCTGCTCGTCATGTGACCGCGCGAGTTCGTTGATCGCGATCGCTTGGTCCCTATGTTTGATCCGGGTGTTGGTCCAGCTCTCGAATACCGAGAGTATCATTGCGGCGCAGTGGTCGCCTTCGCAGAGAGCTACAAAATCACTTCTTAATTCCGCCCAGCGAGACTCTGCTGGATGAACGATACAGGATACACGCCCCATCTCCTCCTCCTCTCACAGTTCGGTTAGGTGGGGCGATCCGCGAATGATCTAAGTGGCTGTGAGAGCACCCACCGAAACACGCACAGACCGCCCCAAGTCTCTCACGGCTTTCGAGGGCTGGACGACCGCTGGGATTTAGACAGCAACCGGAGCCAGGCTCCTACAGGCACCGCGAATGCCTCGCTTTCCGATCGGGGGGATCGTCGGCAATTATGTAGCACCGCGATGCCCAACAGATCAAGCATCGCTCACCTCTCGCTTGTCGTCAGTCGTCGGCATGGTCCCTACCTCGTTCAAAGGCTTCCATAATCTCTATGTCTGCAATTAGTTCCAAAATGATGTGCGCCGGAACACCTTCTTTGAGCCAATGCTTCACCTGTTGCAAAATAGCATAAGCTCGCAGCGTCGATTCGTGGACGCCAACGCAGTCTTTAGGAATTTCAGTTACGCTAGTCGGGCGCATCCCGATTTCCCACAAAGACATGCGTGGTGTGGCTCTCATTATCATAGCTTCCCTCCCGTCTCGCACCCGCTCACGGCAGGGCGGGTACTTCGTCGTTTCTCGCGCTCTTAGCGTACTCAACGGCGTCCCAAATTCGATAATCGACCCGCCCATGCTTCTCGCGGTAATGATTCCAGTCGTCGCTAACCGATGTGCAACCAAGTCCTACGCCAATAGCTTTCTTGGGTAATTTACCTTTCAGGTCGCCGATGGCTGTACCAACCGCCCACCAATGAGAATTGGGACACGCGCCCCCGCGTTGCAAGATTCCATAGACTGCGCGCAATGCTTCTTCAACTTTTCGGAAGTCTCTCGCCTTTACTATGGCGTGGTCAAAGGTCATTGCGTGAGCGATCCTCAAGTCGAGGGGAACGCGCGAATCGGCGGCTAAGTCCCAAAGCGGTTTCATTCGCGCTTCGCTGACTGGATAGCCGGTATCGTTTCGGTTGACATATTCACGCCAGAGAAAGTTCCAGAGGGGCGGGGCACTTAGCCAAGAGTTTCCATACTCTGCGATTTCCGTCGCGGTGGTACGATAGACCGCCCACAGAGTCGAATAGCTCATCGTTCACTCCTCCATGTCTAAGTTAAGGTTAGGCTCTCGCCGGCGTTAGAGCGAGCACTTACATTGAGTGATCACACTATTGTTGTCCGCCGCGAACCACCATGACCTTAGCAAGAAGTATCTGCCGCTGTACCTCGCGGAGTTTCAGTTTCGATTCAACAATCGCAAGGAAGCCGACATATTCGGCAAGGCGATAGCAGGATGCTGAGGCGCATCGATCTGGCGAGCGTTTCAGGGACTGCGAACGACGCCAGCGAGCCGAAACAGTTGATGTTTTCATTTGCGGCGCAACACCGTCAGCGCACGGACAAACAGTAGGAGCCCTATGCAAACACAAATGATTCCCGTGCGCTGTTCCTCATCTGCGCGATTAGCGTAGTAAGCCGTGACCCAATCGCTCGACTCGACGTTGCTTTGGTACCAGGGTCTGCGCCAGTGGGGCGAAGCAATTCTTTTGGCCGGATTGCTGATGGAAGTGCCGCACCAATGAGTCAATACGCTCAGAAAATCCTTCACTTCTACTGCTTCACCTGCAAAGCCTACGAACTGAAAACCAGTCCGCACTACAGGGCGCAGAAGCAGCGATACGCCCAGCGTCGCCGTAGAGAGCGCCAGCAGGAAGCCAAGAAGCAGCCCTAATACGACTGAACCCCGATGAGAAAACGGGCGGGTAGGCCGGAATACCGGTGGCACCATCCTTTGCTTGTCGAACTTCACAGCCTCTATCTCGGGATCCAAAGCCTGTATGAACTTCGTCCAGGCGGCTTCGTAGCTGAGAGCATGAATGGTGATCTGCTTCTTCTTGCAGACTATCCAGAAGCCATGACCGGGTGCCGACCAAATCATCAAGCCTAAGTCGCCATCAAACCAGTGAAGGGTATGCGGCCGATGCGATCCGCCTGTTTTCGGGAATCCCTCTGGCGCGTGCCGCTTGGCTTCTTGGCTATTGGGCATGGGTTAGGCTCCAAAAACGCTTGTATCGGGCTGGAAAGTGGCAATCCTGACGGGTTTTAAGCCCCTAGTTACCCTTCTCGCCGGCGGGACCGGGGCATATAAGCTCTGTTCTATCCGGACGCGTCGTTACGATTGACACGACGATCTTTACTAGACCCTCTGGACAGCATGAGCTGGTAACTAAATTGCCGTCGTCGGTCTCGGCCGCCACCATGAAGTGCTCGCGGTGCATCTCTCCGGGGCCGGCGCCGAATAGCTTGCAGGCATACTCGGTTAGATGCAGGACTCGAGCGCGGGTTTCCTCGATGTCACTTGCCATTGTGCTTCGCCCTTCTGATCGTGAACGAGAGTGACGGACTCTGCGTAACCGTGTACGTACTACCCTTTCGGTACGTCTGCAAAACTTCAATCTCCCCGATGATCGACTTCGCATAGGGGAAGACATACCGCATCAGCTTCGCCTTTACAGCGTTGAAGCTCTCCTCTGCCGCTTTCATCATGGCTAGGGCTTCCGCGGCTTCCTGCGCCAGCTTCAACTCCGCCTCTCCCTCGAACGTACACACCGAGTCCTTTGCCGGGATCAGGTAGCTCTTGTTCTTCACCCAGCCCCAGAATTCATCCAACTTGGGGATCAGTTCCTCTGCGACGTAGGCTCGATCCAGCGTCACCGGGATCACGATGCACTCATCCCGAAAGAAGCTAACGTAATCGCAGCGCACGGCGTCGCTGACCAGGAGGTTATGTTGCAGTTGCGGCCAATACTTCTCCGGGACGTGGCCCTCTCGCGCCGTGATGTGATCGCCAATCTCGATTGGGCACTTGATCTCGACGGTGAGTCTTTTCTTGGCCGAGTAGCCGTCCGTCGATACGGTCAGTATCTCCGGGGTCAGATGATCGCAAAACATCTTGGCTAAGTACCATTCCGGCCATTCTTTCATCCTGAGCATTACCGGCGAGCAGAAGTTGCCGGTCTGGGCGATATAGGCTTCTAACGCTTTGGCCTCGGTGTCGTGGCCGTGCTGCTGCTGCTCGTTGGCCTTCTTGTCGTCCTTCTCTCCGATCTTGTTGAGGTAGAGGGAGAACGGCTCCTGAAAGGGAGAGACACGGAGAATTACAGGGGAGTCCGATGCGCCGATAGACTTCTTGCGGAGCGCCAGCCATTCCGGGCTGTTGGCGGCGATGTCGATCTTCTCCGGTACTCGGATGATGGGTTCTGCTTCTGACACTTTAGTTCCTTCCTTGCCTATGGCTCTCATGTAACGATCAAAGCTGTCGAGTAAGTGGGCGTCGGGATCGGTCATAGACCGGCCTCGACTCGATCTGCCGGATGCTGGTTGCAACGTCGCCAGTAGAGCCGTTCGTCCGCGCGCATCAACATCAGGTGAGCGATCACGTCATCGGTCGGGCACATCGCTCCCGCCCAAGAGCCGTCGTAGTAGGCGATTGGGTGCATGCAGAGCGCCGCAATCACGCGCATCGAATCGCCAGACGGTCGGAGCGCCAGTGTTGGTCGAAGCTTGCGAAACGTATAGGTGACGCCGCTTCGCTGGCTGGTTTCGAGAAACATTCCCGAAAGCAGGTAGCACTTGAACGTATGATGCGGGACTAACTCAGCTAGCGTGTTCAACGCCGCCGCTTCCTGTTCGATCCCCCAAGCGTAGGATGCGCCCAACGTTTGAAGCTGCAAAGCTGACTGGTTGCAGCGTTCGATCCCCCATTGCAGGCTTCCATCCGCCTCTTGCCAGATCAGCACTTGGCCGCGATAGCGATGCGAGTAGAACTGATTGCGTAGCTTCACACCTTCTTCCAACGGCTCATGTTCGGTGGTCAACACTTTGGCGCATGGATATTTCGGATCGATTATCAGCGGTTGTCCCTCAAGCGGCATCGGAATCCCCGCCCACTCGCCCACATGATCGGCGAGCATTCGTAGCTTCTCGCGCATCGGATGGAGCTTGTCGTGCGTTCGCAGATTCTCCCGCTCGATGGAATTCATCTCGACGCTCATACCGCCAGCCGAGCGAGCAACGCTGACGGCGCGGGTCGTATGCCCCGCCGGGATATGTCGCACTGCCTTTCCTTTGGACTTGATCAGGTATTGATTCTTGTGTGGATCGAAGCTCGTAGCGCGCACCCAGCGGTCGCCCTCTTTGACGCAAATCGCGTAGCCGAGTTTCAGCATGTCGCTTACTACCTGTTGTGCGTGCTTGCGCTCGGCAGGTTTCTTTTTGTCGAAGGTGAGTTTCGTATCCCCATGCCCGACATTCAGGATCGTCAAGTGTTCCATTAGTTACTCCTTCTCGCGGGCGTGGGTTTTACTTTTTGCGGCACCCCGTCGAATACCACCTTGCTAAAGTCACACGGCTCACAGTAATAAATTGTGGCGTCCACGTCCGGTATCTCTATCCCGATAGTGAAGGCTTTGCCGGTGACGCGCCCCAAAGGTAACAACGGCTCCTGGCACTTAGGGCACTTCAAATCTTGCTCTCCGTGATGTAGGTGACGCGCCAGAACCAAGTAAGTTCGTCGGTCTTAGGGTCGCGGCGCGCATAGTCTTCAATGCTAATTATCTCCGCCTTCTCGGGTAGCTTGAACGCTTCCTCTTTCGGTACAACGCAACTCCCTATCGTGACGAGCTTCATAGATCGCTCGGCCCCTTGATCGGATCGTAGATGCGAGTCTCGGGTAGTGTATCCAGATGTTTGAACCATCCGGCCTGCGCCTCTCGCTCGCAAGGCGAGCACCTGTCATCCCATCCCCGCTCTTTGCGGCGCGTGTGAGTCTCGGGATTAGGGCAACTGCATTCAAAGACGCCCTCACAGTCAGTACAGGTAACTTGATGATTGGTGCTCATTGGGCCAGCGCCTCCCTTAAGACGTGCACGTTGGCGTGCGGACTGAAAATCTGGACGCCATCAAACCGGAAATATTCGCACGCCTCATGTTGTTCCCACGATAGAATCTCTGCGAATACGCGATGCACTAAATCGCTGTCGGTCATCTTACCGATGCCGACTTGAATTGCCTTCTGCGGGCGATTGTCGATCTGCTCGTCAGCGGGATCGACGGTAAGTGCGTGGCTCAGTTTCAAGATCGCTTCGCCATCAAACTGAGATGGGAACAACTGAACGCGGAAACCGTCTTTATACTTGACACGAGCAAGAACGACATTCGCGGCTTCAAAGTCCATCGCGTTACCCCTTCTTTGCTGCCTTCTTCTCGGCGAGTAGCGCCGGTAAATCCTTCTTGTCCCGCTCTGCCGCCTGCTCAGACGACTTCCTGAAATGTGCCAGCTTCCCCGGCGTCATCTCTTTGAAGCTCTTGACCTTGTAGTAGGCCAAGATGTCCTCCGGGTCGCTCTCCAAAACCTCACAGATCATCGTCATCTCGGCTACTTCTTCGTCCGTAACCACGTCTCCCGCCGGCGGGGTATCGCCCTTGTCACCGTTTGCGGCGCCTCCCTTCCCCTCAGAAGCACCTTTCTTTGCCCCTTTAGAGCCAGTCTGGGAGCCTTTCTCGTCCTTGGACGAGGTTGTACCCGCCTTTTTGGTGTCGGCGCCCGTACCTGCCCCTTCTTCGCGAGCTTTCAGGATTTGCTCTCCACGGCGGATGATCGAGTTCAGAGCCTCCTCGTCCATGTCTTCGAGGTCTTGCGTCACAAACTCGCTCGCTCCGGTCGCGCGGATGATCGCGGCAACGTGGCTTCGCTTCTCCGCCATCTTCAAGACGGTATTCCAGGAGTCGGGTAGCTTGTCGTTGGCGACCATTCCCCGCTCTTGCCCTTCGATCCTCGCATCGCCGTTCGGCCACTGCCCGCCGCATCCGCCACGCTTCGCCCAGCAATACCATCCTTTGCCGTCGTTGCTCTTGCGGATGTTCTCAAGGCCGCACGTTGGGCAGGTCAGCCCTTTGGTTCGGAATGCGTACTTGGATTCTTTCGTCGAACACAGCCCCGAGCCTGAGCCGACGCGTCGCGCGGTCGGGATGTGATAGAGGACGCAACCGCTCGTTACGGTCAGATGGTCGCCATCGTAGGTGAGCGTGTTGTCAAACTGCGGATCGAAACAAAAGAGCGTCGAGATTTTTTCGGCACCACTCTTGTAGAGCGACGGCTTCGCGAGTTCTTTGCCCTCGGCATCCTTCCGTGACGTGCCTGGGATGATCCCGAAGTCAACATCGGGCGTGAGCACTTCGTTGATCGCGCGTTTGATCTTCGTATGACGCGCGACCAACTCCTCGACGGTCAATTCGATGAGCGCCCCGCTCTCTGGCTGGGCGGCTATTTCGTTGCGGTTAGCCGGGGCCACAGTCAGCGCGCGTCCATTCTCTGCTTCTGCGTGTACTACTCGGGTCGTCATGCCGTTTCCTCCGTTGATTTCACACCAAGTTGTTTTATTGCCAGCGCGACGTTAGCGCGATTTTTGGCGATCCTCATCAGTGTCCCATCGGTTCCCCCGTCGTGTTTCGGTTCCAGTGTCGAGCACATGCCACGCGCCCGCGCCTTCACTTTCTCACCGACCATCAATCGCGCAGTTGCTATCGCGACCCTCACGCT
>Ga0210405_10005041_pt1 | contig 12190 bp, 8 predicted proteins | sample IncBWH11MmetaG_FD_155492 | JGI IMG/M metagenome (GOLD analysis project Ga0210405, IMG submission 155492) | Forest soil microbial communities from Barre Woods Harvard Forest LTER site, Petersham, Massachusetts, United States - Inc-BW-H-11-M | ecosystem: Environmental > Terrestrial > Soil >... | reverse complement strand
CTGTCTCACAACGACTCCGCAGCTAGTCGCCTATTCACAGACGGAGTGCTGTCACTTTTCACCTGATTCCGCCGCCTAATTCCCCTAGCCACGTCCCACCCTTTCAAGGTAGAATTTCCTCGTCGAGATAGTGTCCGTGGAAATTCGGACATCGGGCGCAGTCATCAGCAAAGACAGCGCCAAGGACAACGGCCATGTTCGCCCCGCAAGTCGCTGTACACAGTTAATCCGCCGCCAGCGCGGATGTGATTTTCTCCCCGTTTCTCTTATTTAACTGCCGCAGCCGCGTCCGTGCGCCTGTATTCTGGGAAGCACCAACGCAGAACGCAAAGGTCTATATGTCCTCGGAACAAACTCTTGCCGCCGCGCCTCCCACATTCTGGAGCTCCGTTCGCGAAGCTCTTCGCGGCTCGCATCAGGACTTCACCGTTGGCAGTCTCAATCGCGCGATTCTCCTTCTCGCCATTCCCATGGTTATGGAAATGGTCCTGGAATCTCTTTTCGCGGTGGTCGACGTTTTATGGGTGGGCCGTCTGGGCGCGGACGCCATCGCCACTGTCGGCCTCACTGAAGCTCTGCTCAGCCTCGTCATGGCCATCAGCTTTGGCCTCAGCCTTTCCACCACCGCCATGGTCGCTCGCCGCATCGGCGAAAAGGATCCTGCCGGCGCAGCCGTTGCCGGCGTTCAAGCCATCGCTATCGGACTCGCGGTCTCGGCCATCGTCGGCATTCCGTGCCTCTTCTACGGACCGGATTTGCTTCGCGTGATGGGCGCTTCCCCGCAAGTCGTTGCGGTCGGCTCCGGCTATGCCCGCATCGCCCTCGGCGGCAGCGCTGCCCTCATGCTGCTCTTCCTCAATAACGCCATCTTCCGCGGCGCCGGTGACGCAGCAATCGCCATGCGTTTGCTCTGGGTCTCCAACATCATCAATTTCATACTCGACCCCTGCCTCATCTTCGGCTTTGGTCCCTTCCCCAAGCTCGGCGTCACCGGAGCGGCTCTCGCTACGTTCACCGGCCGCAGCATTGGTGTCCTCTATCAGTTCTACCGGCTCCTCCGCGGCACCGAACGCATCCGCATCCTTCGCAGCCAAATTCGCGTCAACCTTCGCGTCTTGCTTCGCCTCCTGCGCGTCTCGCTCACTGGCATCCTGCAATTCCTAATTGCCCACACCAGTTGGATTGGCCTCGTCCGCATCGTCAGCATCTTCGGTTCTGCAGCGCTCGCTGGCTACACTATCGCCATTCGCATTCTCATCTTCATCATCCTGCCGAGCTGGGGACTCAGCAACGCCGCCGCCACCCTCGTTGGCCAGAATCTCGGCGCCAAGCAGCCCGAACGCGCCGAAACTTCCGTCTGGCGTACCGGCTTTTGGAACATGATTTTTCTGGGCGCCATCGGCGTTTTCTTCATCTTTTTCGCCGAGCCTACGGTGCGGCTTTTCACCAACGACCTCGCCGTCATTCCCTTGGCCGCCACCTGCCTCCGCATTCTCAGTTACGGCAACATCGGTTATGCCTACGGCATGGTCATGCTCCAGGCCTTCAACGGCGCGGGAGACACTGTCACTCCGACCATCGTCAATTTCTTCGGCTTCTGGCTCGTGGAAATTCCGCTAGCGTATTTCCTGGCGATTCCGTTCCGTCTTCATTCCAACGGCGTCTTTTGGTCCATTGTCATCGCTGAAGCCTTCATTGCTGCCGCCGGCATCGTCCTCTTCAAACGTGGCCGCTGGAAACGCCAGCAAATCTGACTCTCCGGTTTGGCTGCGAAAGCACGCAGACTCGATTTTAGAAATGTTTCAAGTTGGCAATGGATAGTTCCATTTCTGAACAGAACCATTCCATTTACCTCTTAGGCTATAGTAAATTCACTTTGACAACATCCATTCCCTCTGCTATCGTCCTTCCCCTGATATCCGGGGATTTACCCACGGGACAGTGGGAAGGCGCGGGCCCCGTTTTTCTTCAGCCCAAGAAATTCGCCGATCCCATCCCCTCCTCATCTGTCCAACTCTCCCTTTCCATTCCAGCCCCCGGAATCGAAAGGAGCCTATGGCAAGTTACACGGAACACGTCCCACTAAAAGGAAGTGAACGAGTAGCGGTTACCGGAGCGAAAGCGATCGGCGCCGCCAATCCCGACGAAAGTCTTCAAGTCACCGTGCTCTTGCGTTCACGGGCACAGGCCGAAGACGCAAATACACGATCCAACAAAGCGACCGTCGCCGAACGCGCGGCCGTGGAATCCCTGCTGAAACAGTCCGCGACAGATCGCCAGCATCTGACGCGCGAACAGTTCCTCAAGCAGCGCGGAGCTTTGGAAGAAGACATCCTCAAGGTAGAAGACTTTGCCCACGAATATGGATTGAGCATCTCCGATACGAACCTTGCGAAGGGTTCCGTGACGCTCTCCGGCACCGTGGCAAATTTCAGCAAAGCCTTCAACGTCGAACTGCTCAACTACGAGCTTCCTGCCGGATCCTACCGCGGCCGCACCGGCCCCGTTCACATCCCATCCGAGTTGGATGGCATCATCACCGCGGTCCTCGGCCTCGACAACCGTCCACAAGCGAGGCCTCATTTTCGCACGCACCGCCCGGCCATGACCTCTCATGCCCGCACCGCGCAGCCCGCCGGCACCTTCACGCCGGTCCAGGTTGCCCAACTCTATGACTTCCCCAAAAATGCCGATGGCACCAATCAGTGCATCGCCATTATCGAATTGGGCGGTGGCTTCAAATCAAAAGACGTTCAGCGCTATTTCAAAACCACCTTGAACAGGAAGCCCCCCAAGGTCGTGGCCATCTCTGTCGACGGCGGCAGCAACAAGCCCACTGGTGATCCCAGCGGCCCCGACGGCGAAGTCATGCTGGACATCGAGGTCGCCGGCGCCGTGGCCCCCAAGTCCACCCTCGCCGTTTATTTTGCTCCCAACACCGACCAGGGCTTCTACGATGCCATCGCCGCCGCCGTCCATGACACGCGCTACAACCCCTCGGTGATCTCCATCAGTTGGGGAGGTCCCGAATCTTCGTGGAGTCAGCAGTCCCTCACCGAGTTCAACACACTCCTTGAGGACGCAGCCACGCTGGGCGTTACCGTCTGCATTGCCTGCGGCGACAACGGCTCGACTGACGGCGTAACCGACGGCTTGCAACACGTCGACTTCCCCGCCTCCAGTCCCTTCGCCCTCGCCTGCGGCGGAACAAATCTCGCCGCCGCCGGCGGTCAGTACGGCAAGGAAGTGGTCTGGAACGAAATGGCCAATCAGGAAGGCGCAACCGGCGGAGGCGTTAGCGACTTTTTCGCCAAGCCTTCCTATCAGGACAACGCCCCCAACTTGGTGGTGCCACCATCCAAGAATCCCGGCAATTTCATCGGACGCGGCGTCCCCGATGTCTCTGGCGATGCCGATCCGGTCACCGGATATGACGTCTACGTCGATGGACAAGCCTCTGTCATCGGCGGCACCAGCGCCGTGGCCCCTCTTTGGGCCGGACTCGCTGCCTGCATGAATCAATTGCTTGGCAAGCGCGTGGGCGCGCTGGCCTCGCTCCTCTACACTCAGGTTGCGCCAGCCCCGGGCATCACCGCGTTCCACGACATCACCGTCGGAAACAACGGCGCATTCTTAGCGGGACCCGGCTGGGATGCCTGCACCGGCTGGGGAAGCCCCATCGGCTCGGTGATCGCGTCCGCACTTGCAGGAAAAGCCTCCGCTGCCAGGCACTAGCGCTCTCTTGCGCTTCGCCTTGAAGGCACAATGCAACGGAGCACAATGGATGCACTCTCAAGGAGTCAGCCCCATCCTTCCGAACCGCGGGGTGGGGCTGCCTTCTTGCACATTTCTGCGTGCTACCCGCCTTGTCCCGACTTCCATGAACCATTGGACAAATCCAGTAATGCGCCAAAATTCATCGCCGAATCCCAGTCCGGGCAGGAGAACTCCATTCACTGTATCTCCGCCGCCGCGCAACCCTTCTAGGCGTATAATCTCCGCCAAACGGCAGGAGGTGCCGACATGGCCAAAACCAAGCAGTTCACCATTGCAGTTGACAATCAGCCCGGCGCAGTCGCCGCAATCGCCAGAACCCTTGCGAACGCCAAAGTGAATATCCTCTCGCTCTTGGGAACCTCTCAAGGCTCCGCTGGCACGGTTCAACTGATCGTCGAAGATGCCCGGCGCGCGAAGAAGGCTCTGGACTCCGCTCGCGTCTCGTATCAGGAAACTCCCGCGGAAACCAGTGACCTGGCAAATAAGCCGGGCGCTCTGGCGGATTGTTTGGCGAAACTCGCGGCCAAAGGCGTCAACCTGAGCTCCATCCACGCCACCGCCGCCAAAGGCGGCAAAAAGGCCGTCATTGTCTACACCGCGGAAGCCGCCGCCAAGGCTGCTACTGCCGCCACCGCCTAGGAGCATCTCTCTCCGTTCGTGCTCCTTCCGCTCGCCCGGCGCGGAGTGTCGCTTCCCGCCAGCCTGGGCAGAACTGTCTTTGAGCTACATACAACTTCCGATCCCCGCCAAGCCGTGGTAGCCTGAACACACCCACCCACACTTTCCAGCCCAAGTTCTTGTCGCCGTGCTTTGTAAGTTGTTTATTTTGTGTTAGCTAGTGCTAGCGCCTGCCCGGCATTCTGGTTGCATTCTATGCCTCGGAAGACCAAGCAAGCCCGCAAGTACTCAAGGGCCAGCGCACGCCATCTAACAAGAAAGGAGGCTTCCGCGATGTCCACCGTCAAGCGGCTGTTTCGAGCGCTCCTCCGAGGCTTTGTCCGCCTCACCGCTCTGCTGCTCTTCGTCGCGGCCTTCGCCTTTCTTGGCGGTCTTCTTTGGACTTCAACCCTGCCGCCCCCCGAATATCCCGCTCTTCCCGCGCCCAGGATTCAAGGCCATCAGCTGCTCCTGCCGTTCTCTCCGGGCGTAGCCTCCGCGAAAGTCGCAACTTTTCACGATCAGCTCGAAGCCTTCCTCCAATTTGAATATTTGCGCGGCCGCGAAGCCCGCAACGGCGCTGACACTTCGCGCATCTTGCTGACTGCCGCCGATACTGCCACCGGCCCGTCTTACGAAATCTTCATCGTCTGCGACAACGATCTGCTCACCGCCGTCCCGCGCCTTTCTCAACTCGAAGGCCGCAACCTCATCGCCCGCTACGACCTGCAAACCTGGACCACCAAGGACTTCGTCTACTACCAGCAGCAAAGCCACACTTTCGACGTTGCCTACGGAGTCCCCACGGAGCAGAAGCTCGAATCCCTCAACTCCTTTCAACTTCTCCCAGCGCTCGCTCGCTTCCTGGTCTTCAAGTCGCAAACCGACAATCGCGTGCTCGACCGCGGCGATTCCGCTCCCCGCCCGCTGACGCGCGATCAAGCCAGCCAGCTCGCCTCCGACATTCTGGACGTCGCCCGCTTCTACGACCTTCCGCTCGATTACTTCCTCGGCGTCGGCGCCATGGAAAACGATTATATGGATGTTGACGGCGATCTCGATCACGCCGTCTGGAAGAAGCGCGCCCAGCGGGACGACATCGTTCTGCGCCGCACCCGCAAGCGCGTCATGGTCAGCGACTACGCCATCGGCACCTGGCAAATCACCCGCGAAACCCTCCGCGCCGCCCATCAGCTGTACCTGAAAGACAAGCGCGACTACACCAAGCTGCCTGCTCGCCTCCGCCCTCCGCGCCAACTGGACCTCAACTCCGTCGATGATGCCGTGCTCACCACCTATGCCGGATTGCTCCTCCGCGGCCTGCTCGATCATTTCGGCGGTGACGTCGACAAAGCCACCGGCGCCTACAATGGCGGCATCAAAACTCCCAACCCGGCCTACGCCTCCGGCGTAAAAACCGTAGCCGAATACGCCCGCCGCGTCCTCGAACACGCCACCGTTCTCGACGATCCCTCGAGCACCGCCAAGAATCCTTCTCTCGCTCCGTCTGCCGGGTCCGCTCCCGCCGCACCGCCGCCACCAACCACCCCGCAGCAAAAACCACCTTGGCGCCGCGACGACGACTGAACTCTCCCTCTGCGACCTGTCCACTGGTCCACCGCCGGGGTGACCAGCGCCTCTTCCAGCTTCATCTGTTTCCTCCGAAGCTCTGGCTTCCGCTATTGCAAAGCCGCCATCGGGTCCGCGCGCAACGCGCGGCGCACCGGTATATAGCTCGCGGAGATCGCCACGCAAAACAGGAAGAGTGAACTGAGTATGAATGCTGCCGGACTCAAGCTGTCTTGAAATTGGCTCGAGGCCTGCCACGGCGAAAGGTATACCGTGTGCGTTGCGAGGCGACCGACGACAAACGCCGCAGCGCACCCCAGCACCGAGCCGAGAACCGCCAACCTGCAAGTCTCTCCCATAATTAATCCCAGGACATCACGCCGGTCGGCGCCGAAGGCGACGCGAATCCCCACCTCTTTCCTGCGCTGGCTGACAGAATAAGACATGACGCTGTAGATCCCTGCGCCCGCCAGCAGAATGGCCAGCCCCGCCACCAGGCCGATAAGAGCCGCCGAAAGGCGCTTGAGCCACAGAGAATCGGCGACGACCCCGGTCATGGATTGCACCTCTTGCACCGGGAGGTCGGCGTCAAAGGCCTGAATCTTCTGTTGAACAATGGGGGCCACCATGGAAGGGTCCGATTTAGCCCTCAGCATGATCCAAGCGTTGGGCGACTGCACTTGTCGCAAGCACCAAAAGATTTCAGGCAGCGTCTTCTGATCGAGTGCATTCATCTTGAAGTCCGGAGCCACGCCGATGATCTTCGTTTTCGCAAACCAGACGCTTACCTCCTTGCCGATGGGATCTTCGTTGGGAAAGAACCTGCGGACGAAGGCTTCATTGACGATAGCGACTGGGAGAGCATCCGCGCTGTCGCGCTCTTCAAAGAAGCGTCCACTGACCAGCTTCACTCGCAATGCACGAAAGTATTCTGGATTCACCATCTGGGTCCCCGTTTGTGCCTCAAGGGGGACGTCCTTCCCATTGGCCAGTTCGGGAGGTGGCTCCCGGCCGGTGATGACCACCGGCGAGGGGTTGAAAGCTTGTCGCAGCGGCAGGCCGCCCGCGAAGCCCACAGACTCCACACCGGGTACGTCGCTTAAGAGCCGCTCGAGTTGCTCGTACAATTTCTCCCTCCGCGTGTCCTTCGCCCCGTAAGTGAATTTCCCATAGTTCACCTCCGGAACTGGAATACGAAAGACCATCAGGTTGTTAGCGTCGAACCCGGGGTCAACGCGTTGCAGCTTCACGAAGCTCTCCACCAGCAGCACGCCCACTATCAGCAAAACCAGCGAGAAGACAAACTCACTGACGACAAATATCCGTCCCAGGAGCCGCTTGCTTACTCCGGCAGAAAAACCACGTCCTTCGACTTTCAGCGCGTCGTGAGGCTGGCTTCTCGAAGCCCGCAGCAGCGGTACGAAGCCGAAGAGCAGGCTTGCCGCTAGGGTGAGCGCACAAACAAAAGCCAGCGCCGCGAAATCGACCGTCACGGAATCGAGCCGGGGCAAAATCTTCGCCCGGGGCAGGACCGTCAGCAGAACGCTAGTGCCCGCCAAAGCCATGCTGATTCCAACGATTCCGGCGGCAACCGCGAACACCAGGCTCTCTGTGAAAAGTTGAAAGACCAGGCGGCCGCGTCCGGCACCCAAAGCCGCGCGAATGGCGAATTCCTTCTCGCGGTCGACCGCTCGCGCCAAAAGCAGGTTCGCCACATTGACGCAAGCGATGAGCAGCAGCAGAGTGACTCCTCCCGCAAGCAGCAAGAGCAGCTTCCAACTGCTCCCAATCAATTGCGCATCCATGGGAACGACGACCCCGCCAACCGATTCCAGCGTAGGATGATCCTTCAGGACTCGCGCTGAGATTACATCCAACTCCGTCTGGGCTTCCTGCCAGGTGACTCCCGGCTTCAGCCTCGCCAATGGGTGCAAGCCCCATATATTGCGGTCGTCCTTTTCGCCTTGGCTGGCCCAGTGCGGCGTCCAAAGCTCGGGATAATCCGGTGCGGGATAAAATCCCGGCGGCATCACGCCGACTATCTCGTAGGATTCGCGATCCAGTGAGATGCGCCGGCCGATAACTCCCGGATCTCCGCCAAAATGTTTAACCCACATGCCGTTACTGAGCACGACTACGTGTGCCGCGCTCGGAGCATAGTCATCGGCCTGCAGCGTGCGTCCGAGGTGCGCTGGTGTCCCAAGAGTCTCGAAGAATTGGTCATAAACGTCATGCCCCGACACAAGCTCGGCTCTCTGGTTATCGGTGAGAAGCATCTGCCGCCAGCGATACGCGCTGATGCTTTCGAAGCTCCGGCTTTGCTCCCGCCAGTCGTACAGCGTTCCCGGACGCGCCGAGCTGAAATAGGCCTGGTCTCCACGGTGGTAGTGCTCGTGGCCCTCCCAAATATGAACGAGATTTTTCGGCCGGCGAAACGGCAGCGGGTTGAAGATCACCGCCTTCACCACACTAAAGATGGAAGTCGTGGCGCCGATGCCGAGCCCCAGCGTCAACACGACGGTCGCCGTAAACGCCGGCTGTCTGCGGAACTGGCGCAGGCTCAACCTTAAATTTCGCGCCAACGCATTCAGGTTTTCTTCCAGAGCAGGCAGTCCGCGCGCTTCCCGATGCTGCAACTTCGCCTGTTCCCTTCCGCCGAAGCGAATCAGGGCCTGACGCCGGGCTTCCTCTTCGGTCATCCCACGCTGAAGGTTATCTTCGATGGCCAGCTCCAGGTGTGCCGCCAACTCTGCCTCCAGTTCATGATCCATTTGCTCGCGGCGAAAAACGGAGCGGAGGCGATGTAAAGTTTGCCGCAGCCAGTCAATCATTGGTCGCCCCCTTCTTCCTGCATGGCCAAAACTCGGCCCATCACGCTCGACAGCCTTTGCCAGTGTGCCGCATCCTCGGAGAGTTGTTTCCGCCCCTTTCTTGTAATGGAATAAAACTTCGCCTTGCGGTTGTTGGAAGAAGTTCCCCACTCGGCGGAGATCCATCCTCGCTGCTGCAGCCTCACCAGCGATGCGTAGATCGTACCCTGGTTCAGCAGCACTTTGTCCCCGCTCACTTGCTCGATGCGCCGCGCGATCCCGTAGCCATGCAGCGATCCCATCGTGGCAAGCGTTTGCAAGACCATAAGGTCCAGCGTCCCCTGCAGTAGATCGAGTTTCGATTCAGCCATCATGTGGCTCTCCTGTGGTATCCCCACAGTAGAATGCCATAGCTTCTGTGGCATTACCACAGGAAATTCACCGTTCTTTTTTCCCCGGTTTTTGATCCTCGAAAGCCAGATCGCCTGGCGGATGGCTGAATTTAGGTGGGGATATGGAGCGCGCGCTCTTTAGAGTTTGGCTTTCCAAACGGCGTAGGTTTCCGGCCTTGCGGAATCTTTCTTTGTCCTTACATCCTTACCTCTCAATGATCGTGGCTCATTCCAGCCATATCATGAGCTGGCTTCTCCTTTCGCCGCAGTCCTGCCATCTTCGCGTCGTCGTTGGCGGCAAAATAGCCGACGGCGATCCCCATCGCTCCGTCGCGCAACGGCTTGCCGGTGGAATTATCGTACGTGGCGGAAATTTTCAGGACGTCGCCTTTCGCAAATTTGTAACCGCCCTCCTGCACAAACAACTTCACCGGTACGGATTCAAGATGTCCCTCCGCGTCCGCCTTCGCATCGAGCGTCGCCACCGTCTCCTTGCGCGACATATCCTCCAGCACAATCTGCTTTCCGTAATCGTGCAGGTGCCCGCCCACTCCCAGCAGCACGCCGTCGTATTTTACCGTCACGGTTCCAGTCTTTTCGCTTTTCCCCGCCGGCAGGTCATAACCGGAATCTCCGCAAGAAGTCACATCCATCCACGCGGGATAAACATTCTTTCGCGCTACTGCGCCGCTCGTGTCTCCCCCAGCTTCCTGGAAGGGAATCACGACTTCGAGATAAGCCTTCTCGTATGACGTTGCCGTCGGATTGTGCATCATCGTCTCGATGCGAATCTTGTCGCCCTTTTGTACGCGATAACCATAACCCGGCACTTCGGCCCAGTCCGTCATCTCGCTGCCCGCGCCGAAAATATGCTCTTCCTTGTTGGGACAGAGGAAATCCGCGCGATTCTCGTTCCAGAAAGCCGTGTGGTGCAGCACCGTTCCCGGCACAGCGTTGCCGGCCGCATCCACGAGCTTTGGATGATACGCAAGCAGCCAGCCCTCCACCGGCGCTTCCCAAACCAGGTCCGGCGGCTGTGGCATTTTCATGTGCGAAGTGTGCGCCGGCAAGTTCATCGGCCCCACCCGCAGCGTAACCGTATGCTCCGCCGCATCCACCTTCGCATCCAGCACAACGCCCTTTGCCGCGGCATGGTGCATGCTTCCCTGCATGAACCCGCCATGGTGCATGTGCTGCATGTCATGCGGCGCGTCCGCCGGTTTTTCTTGTTTACCCTGAGCCTCGAAGGGCGCAAAAGCAATCACTGCGTTCAGCAAAATTGCTGCGGAAATGATAAGGGTTCGTTTCATGGGGCTTCTCCGAGCGCGGGCCCCCGCCTCCAGGCGGGAACTCCCCTCATCATACTCCCGTGGAAGAGTGCCGCGAAATCGCTTAGCAGCACGTGTTGTGTGACGTGACTTTGCAAAGCGGAGGCGGAAACGCGAACATCAAAACGCGAAAACAGAAATATGGCAGCCGCGCCAAACGCTGGAAAAAGCCGCTGCCCTCCACGTGGCTGCGAAGGAAAGGATGGTCTATTGCTTGTTGGGCGATTCGCCGGTCACGATGGGCAAATCTTTGCGGTGGCTCCAGTCTTCCCAGGAGCCATCGTACATCTTGGCGTCGTATCCCAGCATTTTTGCGGTGAAGTACAAGACCGTGGCACGCTGCCCGATATGGCAGTAACTCACCATCAAATTTCCCGGTTTTAATCCTGCCGCGCGAAATAATTCCTGGAGCGCCTCCGGACTTTTGAATTTGTTGTTGTCCTGATCAACCACGTCGAGATAGGAAAGATTCGCAGCGCCCGGGATGTGCCCGCTGCGAGGATTTCCATCGCTCTGCGTTCCGTTGTAGAACTCGTGGGTGCGCGCGTCGATGATGGTGACCCCGGGCTGGTGCAGGTGGCTGCTGACCCACGCCGCATCCGCGACGATTTCCTTGCGCGGCGCCGGCGTGAGCGATCCTTTCGCGGGCTGCCTGGTTTCCGTGGTCACGGAATGATGGGTGGCCTGCCACGCCACCAACCCGCCATTCAAAATGGAAGTGCGATCGCCGAGGCCCAAATAATCGAAGGTCCAGTACACGCGCGTGGTGGGGCTCACCCAATCCGTCCCGAAATACAGAATGATGTGCGAACGATTTGAAACGCCGAGGCGTTCGAATACGGAGACGAGTTGCTCAACGGGCGGGAGCTCCAGCATCAGGCCCTGGCCGTGTGGAGTGGAGATGCTTTCGTACTCAAGGAACCGCGCACCGGCAATGTGGCCCTTGTCGTAATCTTTTTTGTTGCCAATCTGGAGCAGCACGAGGGAAGGATCGCTCAGGTGGCCGGCGAGCCAATCGACGCTGACGAGCATAGGCTCGCCCTGCGCGCCCGGAGGGTTGTTCGCGGTTTTCTCCCACGCGTTCGAGGGGGTTCCAGGGAGCAGGAGCACGAGAACGAGAAGCAGAGCGAAAAGCAGAAAATATTTTATGGGCTTATTCATGCGGCGTCCTTGCGGGCAAAGAGCCCTTATGACGTACTACGCTATAGCGTGTGACGCCATAGTGTCAAGCGCCGAAAATGTTTCGCGATCTTCTTCCAGGTGAACTCCGGTGGCAAAGCGGATAGTATGCGGGGCGATGAAACGGCGCAGACGCTTTGCCATGCACTCCGGAATTGTCCTTTTGGTTTTTTTGTTTTTCTGCACGCCCATTCATGGGCAGAAACACACTGCGGCCGATCTGCTGGTGCTCAACAATGTGACAGTTGTTGACGTTCGTACGGGCGCCCTGCAGCCCGAGCAAACCGTAATCCTCGAGCGTAATCACATTTTTTCCGTGGGACCCAGCAAGTCGGCAAAGGTTCCGCGGAACGCGCCGAGCGCGAACTGCCGCGGTCTTTTCCTGATTCCCGGGTTGTGGGACATGCACGTGCACCTGGTTTTCGGCGATTGGTTTCCCGGCGCGCAAGAGATTTCGCTCCCCCTCTTCGTAATCAAC
>Ga0210405_10005040_pt1 | contig 12194 bp, 12 predicted proteins | sample IncBWH11MmetaG_FD_155492 | JGI IMG/M metagenome (GOLD analysis project Ga0210405, IMG submission 155492) | Forest soil microbial communities from Barre Woods Harvard Forest LTER site, Petersham, Massachusetts, United States - Inc-BW-H-11-M | ecosystem: Environmental > Terrestrial > Soil >... | reverse complement strand
AATGTCGCCGGCTGGGGGGGCGGACCCAGCGCCCCGGTGCGATCGCGGACCCTCGTATCTTGCAACCAGGTGGTTGCATATTCCGCTCAAGCACGGTAATAATGTGCAACCAGGAGATTGCGCATGAACACCGACCGCATCGTGAAAAGAATTCTTTTGCGCGCGCCGCGGGAGCGCGTCTGGCGCGCGATCAGCGACGCCAGAGAGTTCGGCAGCTGGTTCGGGGTCGTCTTCGACGGGCCGTTCGCCGAAGGGGCGCGCTTGACCGGAAAAATCGCGCCAACCACCGTGGATGCGGAAGTCGCCAAGATGCAGAAGCCCTACGCCGGAAAGGCTTTCGAGTGGACCGTCGAGCGCCTCGAGCCGATGCGGCGAATTTCTTTTCGCTGGCATCCCTACGCGGTGGAGGAGGGCGTCGATTATTCCAAAGAGCCGATGACCCTGATTGAATTCGATTTGGCGGACGCCGCGGGCGGAATTCTGCTGACGATCACCGAATCCGGATTCGATCAGATTCCGCTGGCGCGGCGCGCCAAAGCGTTCAAAGCTAACGAGGGCGGCTGGGAAATGCAGACCCGGCTCATCGAGAAATACCTTGTCCAAAAGCCGTAATTCGAGGATCGCAGCGCATTCCATGAACTCTGCGTTCCTTTTTTCCGCGCTGGGCGACCAGACGCGCCTGTGGCTTATCTCCCGCCTCTGCGACGGCGGCCCGATGTCCATTTCCCGTCTCACGGCGGGTTCCCGCGTCACTCGCCAGGCGATCAGCAAACACCTGCGCGTGCTGGAGGGAGCGGGTCTCGTACGAAGTAAGCGGCGCGGGCGCGAGAGCATCTGGCGACTGAAGCAGAAACGCCTTCAAGAGGCCCGCCGCTACCTTGACCTTATTTCGTTGCAGTGGGACGACGCACTCGCAAAGCTGCGCGCGTTTGTAGAGGAATAGAACAAGAGTCGTGTTTCAAGAAGGGGGCGCGTAGTTAGGCAGCATGCCCCCTCAGAATGCCGAGATGAATTAAGGTCGGCGGTCTCTAACTGGCGGCGCGAGCGGCTGACCCATACGCATCGGCAAGAGCTTTGGTGTCTGTGTACTGGCGGTAGGTCGCGACTTTTCCGTTGCGAACCGCAAATGACATGACCCAATCCAGCTCCACGGTTCGGTTTGTGGCTTTTACCTTTGCGCGCTCCCAGCCTATTACGAGAACGTGGTCACCATCGGCCACGAATTCGCGGGTTTGGAATTCCAGGATGTCCGCATCAGCAGCCAATTTTTGAAAGAAATTTGCGACTCCATCGCGCCCGCGATATGTTCCGGCCAGCGGCAATCCCGGGCCGGGAATAATCCACTCCACGTCCTCAGCCATTAACGCCAGCAAACCCGGGATATCGCCGCGGCTGAATGCGTCGAATCCTTCTTTCACCACCTGCAGATTCTCTTGCGCACCCATTGGGAATCCTCCTGACCAGGCGTTGTATGCTCCACGGGGAGGCCATACTTATACGCCTGAGTCGCCCGCGTACAAAGCGATTTGTTTTTCGCCGAATTTCAAAATCGTCGGCGCGGATTCCGGCCGGCCGCAGTCCGTCGTGCAAGGCAAAGGGCGCAGCGTGTACAATACGAATTCCAGCGTTGCAATCGCAATCAGATGGCGGAAGCGGGTTCATTTGCGGATCGCGTGAAGCAGCAGGCGGACATTGTCCGCGTGGTGGGCGAATACGTGCGCCTGAAAAAGTCCGGCCAGAATTTCACGGGCTTGTGTCCTTTCCATTCGGAGAAGACGCCTTCCTTCGCGGTGCATCCGGTGAAGCAGATTTACCATTGCTTTGGCTGCGGCGCGGGCGGCGACGTTTTCAAGTTCGTGATGGAGATGGACAAGATCACGTTTCCAGAGTCGGTGCGCGCCGTCGCGGAAAAATGCGGCATCGCCATTCCGCGCGCGCGGGAACGCACGCCCGAGGAGCGCCGCGAAAATCAGCAGCGCACTTCGCTCGTGGAATTGCACCGCGAAGCGGCGGCGTTTTTCGTGCAGCAGCTAAACGCCACGCCCGAAGGCCGCGCGGCAAAAGCATATCTGCTCGACCGTGGTCTCGACTCCGAAGCCATGGCGCGCTTCGGCATCGGCTTCGCGCCGTCGGGCGGCGAAGCATTGCTGCGCGCGTTCGCGCAAAAATTTCAGGAAAAAGTGCTGGAAGTTTCCGGCCTGTTCAGCCGCGATCAGAACGGCCGCCTCTTCGACCGCTTCCGCCGCCGCGTGATGTTCCCCATCGCCAACGATTCCGGAAAGATCGTGGCCTTCGGCGGCCGCGCGCTGGGCGACGACCTGCCAAAATATTTGAACTCGCCCGAAACTCCCATCTACACGAAGAGCAACATTCTTTACCATCTCGACTGCGCCAAGGAAGCGCTGCGCCAGCGAGATTTCGCTGTGCTGGTCGAGGGCTACATGGACGCGATTGCCGTGGCGCGCGCGGGTATCTCGAACGTAGTCGCCAGCTGCGGCACCAGCCTCACCGAGCCGCAAGTAAAACTCCTGAGCCGCTTCACGCGCCGCATCATCGTCAACTACGATCCGGACACCGCGGGGCAGGCCGCGACTGAACGCTCTCTCACGATCCTCCTCGAGCAGGGCGCCGAAGTGCGCGTGCTCGCCCTCCCCGGCGGCAAGGACCCGGACAGCTTCATCCGGTCCGAAGGCGCCGCGGCCTACACGAAATTGCTGAACGAAGCCCCGCCGTATGTCGACTATCTGATTTCGCGCGCCCGCAAAATGGATATGTCCACCGCGGAAGGAAAACTTCGCGCCGTGAATTTTCTAATGCCCTACGTGCAGCGCATTCCGGACCGCATCCTTCGCTCGGAGTGGGCCACGCGCATCGCGCAACAGTTGCGCATCGAGGAGCCGGTGCTGCGCGAATCCATGCGCAAAGCGGCCAGCGAGCGCCGCAGCGAAGTGAAGGCCCGCCCCGAGCTTGTCGGCCGCGTGGGAAAGCCCGCCGAGCGGCGCCTGGTGCAGATGCTGATCGAAGCCGAAGAGTTTCGCGCCCAGCTTGCCCAGCAAATCCACTCCGAGGAGTTGCACCGCGGCCTGGAAAGCGAGCGCATCCTCGCCGCGCTGGTCGCGGCCTGCGCGACGGGCGTTCGCCCGGATGCCGCCGAACTGGCCCTGGCGCTGGAAGACCGCGACCGCCGGCTCCTGTTCGAAATTGCCTTCGAATCCGCCGCCCCGCCCACCTGGGAAGAAGCCGAGAGCTGCCTGGCGGTCCTGCGCCGCCGCCGCGCCGAAGAGGAATTATCCGCCGTCCAGAAACAGATTGAGTCTTTTGCCGCCGCCGCCGGCGCGGGAGCAGGCGGCGATCTGAGGCGCCTCTTGGAGCGCAAGCAGGAATTGCGGCGGCGGCTGGATCCTCCGCCGCAGTAGATCTCATTTCGTCCGGGGGTTTTAGTAGCGCAGGCTTCAGCCTGTGGGTTTTTCATTTCCTGCCTTCCGAAAAGTCAAACCCCACAGGCTGAAGCCTGCGCTACAAAGGGCTTCCCGGCATCGGCCCTGTTTGTATTGATTAATACCTGCTAAACAAAATGGTTGACGCATTTGCCCGCCGCCATATAACTTGATCCGGTTTCGGCACGGCGGCAGCGTAACGCCGCAACGGCAAGTTGCATCTAAAAGCGTGTGGGGATCTCTCCTGCGAGCGCCGGGCGCGCGCGGGGTCGAGGGCACAATTTGCGATACAAGGACCGTCTCACAGGTACGCATGCGGAGCCAATTTGAACACGACCTGCGAAACTTCAGTTTCGCCACTTGCCCATTTTGCTGATACTTAATTCACGGCCTGCTTTGCAATTCTGCGTCGCTGTAAAGGCTGCTTCTGGTATTGTTTTTTGGAGGGCTCCTTGGCGCTGGCTATCGAAGAGAAATACGATCAGGTCCGGCAGCTCATTGCCATGGGCAAGGAGCGCGGGTACCTGCTCTATGACGAAGTAAACGACATCCTGCCCGCCGAAGTGCATTCCTCGGAGGAGATTGACGACCTTCTCTCCACCTTCGAGAAATACGGAATTGACATTTACGAAGACCTCGCCGCGGCCAAGGCCGCCCGCGCCACCGCCGATCCCACAGTAGCGGAAGCCCCGGAAATCGAATCCAAGGATGAGCTCCCTGTCGCGGAAGACTCCGGCGATCTGGACCTCACGCCGGGAATGCTGGAAAAGACCAACGATCCCGTGCGCATGTACCTGCGCGAAATGGGAACCGTGCCGCTCTTGACGCGCGAGGGCGAAGTGGCCATCGCCAAGCGCATCGAGCGCGGGCAGCTTCTCGTCCTCAAAACCATCACGCGCTCGCCGATCATCCTGAAGGAACTGCTGACGATCGGAGACGACCTCCGCAAGGGCACCCGTTCCATCAAGGAAATCGTCCAGTTCGACGATGAAGAGCTGACCGAAGAGAAGATCGAAAACAAGACCAAGAAAACGCTCAAGGTCCTCGACAAAATCGCCAAGCTGTACCACGAATGCCTGCGCGAGGCCGTGAAGCTCGAGCGGATGACCAAGTCCAAGAAGCGCCCCTACCTGCGCCTGAAGTACCACGTTTCCCGCTTGCGCATCGAGATGTCGCAACTGGCGCGCTCCATCGAGTTCCACCTGTTTGAGAAAAAACGGCTCATCGACAAAATCCGCCACACGGTCGAGCGCCTGCAATCCCTCGAACGCGAAGCGGGAAAACTCGAGCGCCGCGCCGACGCCTCCAAGGGCGACAACGCCGCGGAAGCGCGCAAGGAACTGCGCACGCGCCGCACCGAGCTGCGCGAAATTGAAGTTTCCAGCGAGACCGGCCTCACCGATCTGAAGCGCATGCTTCAGGTGATACTTCGGGGAGAAGCCGAAGCCGAGCAAGCCAAAAAAGAATTGATCGAGGCCAACCTTCGCCTCGTCGTCTCCATCGCGAAAAAATACACCAATCGCGGATTGCAATTCCTGGACCTGATTCAGGAAGGCAACATCGGCCTCATGAAGGCTGTGGACAAGTTCGAGTGGCGCCGCGGCTACAAATTTTCCACCTACGCCACGTGGTGGATCCGCCAGGCCATCACCCGCGCCATCGCCGACCAGGCCCGCACCATCCGCATCCCGGTGCACATGATCGAGACGATCAACAAGCTCATCCGCACCAGCCGCCAGCTGGTGCAGGAACTCGGCCGCGAACCCACCTCCGAGGAAATCGCCAAGCGCATGGACATCCCCGTGGCGAAGGTGCGCAAGATTCTGAAAATCGCGCAGGAACCGATTTCGCTCGAGACGCCCATCGGCGAAGAAGAAGATTCGCACCTCGGCGATTTCATCGAGGACAAGGCCGTGGTCTCGCCGTCCGACGCGGTGATCAATTTGAATTTGAAGGAGCAGACTTCTTCGGTGCTGAAGACTTTGACGCCGCGCGAGGAAAAAGTCATCAAGATGCGTTTCGGCCTGGATGACGGCTCCGAACACACGCTTGAGGAAGTCGGCCAGTCCTTCGCCGTGACGCGCGAGCGCATCCGCCAAATCGAAGCCAAAGCCCTGCGCAAGTTGCGCCACCCGTCGCGCTCGCGCAAGCTCCGCGCCTTCCTCGAAGGCTCTTCGCGCGACTACCTCTGATTCAGAATTTCGACAGCTTCTGTTTTCATTTCACCCCGCCAGGATTCCCGTCGAGAAAAGGACGATTGGCCGGTGATGAGTTCCTGAGCCCACCGGAGGAATTGGCACGGCATACCTAGTCAAATGAATTGCGACTATCGCCGAGTAGGACTAAGACAATGCGACCCTGGGCATTTTTTTTCCAACGGATCTTAAGTGAGCCCGGTTATAAAAGCATGACGAAAAAACCGATTGAAAGCCTGTTTTTTGAAGCAACAAAGAAAAGGTTTTCGGTGAAAAAAACCAGAGGTGGCCTGGCGGAGTGTAGTACTTCCATTTGATCCCCGCCAGCCTGGCTTTAATATGCGCCACGCATGGCATAATCGAAAACAATATCCCTCCTGGAGATAGAATTCGGTTCACCTCGGAGAGAGTGTCCACCGGACTATACAGATGTTCGATTACATGGATCGCAACTATCGCGTCAAAACTCTCGGCCGGAAACTTCACCGATTGCAACGTTCCCACGACTACTTTGAGCCCTTTGCTCCGGGCAAATTCCAGTTCCACACCATCCAAATCAATGCCTGTTGCTACAATTTGCTTGTCCCCTTTCGCAGCGTCCAGCAAATGTCCTTGGCTGCAGCCGATCTCCAGCAACCTGATCTGTTTGCCGGGAGGGAAGTATCCTTTGATTTTAGAAAGTATGTAACGATATTTTAGCCGCCGGATAAATCTTTTCGCGTCACCATATTTCCGTGGGCTCGGAGTCAGCTTTTGGTAGAATTCAATGAGTTGGCTTTCCTCAGGCCGGGGAGTCGCGTACACAAGTCCGCAGCTGGAACATTTAACGATACTGAATCCCGACCGTTTGCCAATTTCGGAGTATGTGTCAACTCCGCAAAGAATACATGACATTCGCTTCACTCCCGCAAGAAAATCCTCGTCCGTTCACGCGTATGGGCTATATATTGGCGCTGGCCCAATCTAAAATCAATTCTCACGCCATAGCTTCGCCGGCGCTCTGTCCTTTCCATGCACTAACGATTTGATCCAGCCCTTCTTGATACGTGATATAACGCGGCGTCCACCCGAAATCGCGGCGGAAACGCGCGTTGCTAGTTTTTGTGGATCGCGTGAAGTACGCGACGGCTTGCTCTCCCGCGAGCCATCTGGCGAGCCACACAGGAACGCGGCGCGGCGCGGGGGCTCCCAGACGCGCGGCAAATTCCTTGAGGAAAGTGCGCACCTCAACCAGTTCGTTGTCCACGATGTGCCACACGCCGCTTCTCGGCTTTTCCGCCGCGGCCACGTACGCGCTCGCGGCGTCATCGGTGTGAATCATCGCCCACATCGCCTCGCCGCCTCCGATAATGGGCATCTGTCGTCTGCGTAAGGCGTCGGCAATCATCCGGATGTGCGCTGATTCAGAATCGTAAAAATAGCCGCCGCGCAGAATCGACACGGTAAACCCCTCCGCTGATTCCGCCTCGCGCGCGATCGCCTCACCGTCAATGGCCGATTGGATCGCGGGCTCCGGCACGACTGGAGAACTCTCGTCGAAGGCCGACTCATCTTTCGGGCGCGCCACCCAGGTGATGCTTTGCTGCAGGTAAGTTTTCGCGCCGATTTTCGCAGCGGCTTCGGTGAGGCAGCGCGTGCCTTTGCGGCGGATGTGGTCGTTCATGGCCCAATCGGCGGGAGTTGTCTTTTGCTTTGTGGGAATCGCCGTGGCCGCGTGAATGACGGTATCGCAACCGTCCGCCGCCTTGGCCAGGGATTCGGCATCGAACAGATCGGCGTGGCGCGGTTCTCCGCCCGCTTCTCTCACGGCGCTTTCGGCTTTTGCGCTGCGCACCTGGCCAATCACCGAATGGCCTCGCGCCACGAATTGCCGCGCGAGCCTCCTGCCCAGCACTCCGGAAGCTCCCGCGATGAACACTTTCATCGAGCCGCTCCTCCCTGCTCTTAAGTGGCGCAGGCTTCAGCCTGTGTGGTTTTGTTTTAGCCCGCCCGGCAAAACCCCGCAGGCTAAAGCGTGTGCCACTAAACCACGGCCGCCGGCGTTTTCCCCGCCTCAATTGAAAGCGCGCGCACTCGCAGCGCCGCCACCACTCCGCCGCCGTAGATTGCGCCCAGCAACAGAAAAGCAATGGACAGCGTAAAGTGTTCCGCGAACGATCCGAGCGCGTAACTCATGCCTACCTGCAGAATCGTGGCGATGACCGCAAAGGCGGACTGCGTGCGTCCCATGAGCCGGCGCGGCACCGCCGCCAATATCGAAGTTTGCGTCAGCACGCCTCCCAGCGCCCGGCAAAATCCAAAGAGCGCGTTCATAGCGATGGCCACCGCCAGCAATCGCACGAAGGGAAACAACGTGTGCCCCACCGCCAGCGTGGCGAGGGCCAGGATCAGCACGCCGTAAGGATTCCTCCGGGCCACCGCGCCGGAAAGCAATCCCCCGAGGATCGCGCCTCCCGCCCAGCCCATTTCAATATATCCGTATCCGGTCGCGCCGGCAGAGAGCAAGTCTTTCGCCAGAGCCACGACCAGCACGTTCGCGCTGATCACTCCGGCCATCAAGCAAGCATACGTCAGCCCCAGGGCCATCACGCGCGGCTGTTGCCGCAAGTAAATCAGACCCTCGGCAATATCGGCGATCACGCCTGAAATGCCCCGCTCGACTTCGTCCGTGCGCACCAGCGTCGGTTCGGACATCTCGGGCGGCGCTTCAATCGTGGGGGTTGGCGAAATGAGTCCCGCTTTATGGATTTCGCGTGGCGCGTAATATCCCTGCCGCAACGTCAGAAGGCACAATGCGGAAATTACGTAGGTCGTTCCATCAATGCCAAGAATTCCGGCGAGGCCCGCGCGTTCGTAAATTAACCCGACCAGCGCCCCCGCCGCCGCCATTCCGCCTTGCACGGCAATGAGCACAGTAGCATTGGCCGTTATCAATTTTTCCTGCGGGACCAGTTCCTGGATCAACGCATTTGTGGTCGACCAGTAGATCGCGAATCCCACGCCCAAAAGCAAAACCATCGAGTACAGTTCCCACAACGCCAGGCGTCCCGCATAGGCCAGCGCGGCTGTCCCGAGAACGACCGCCGCGCGCGCTGCGTCGATGATAATCCCCAAGTACCGCCGGTCCACGCGGTCAATGAGCACTCCTCCGAAGGGAGGCACCACCAGCCCCGGCAGCGTCACCAGGATCACGATCAGGCTGACCTTTACCGTGGAGTGGGTGACGCCCAGAACGTACCAGGTCACACCGGCAAAATTCATTCCCGTCCCAAACAACGACACCAGCATCGCCACGAAGAAAAATGGGAATCCGGGAACGCGAAAAAGCGCTTTCCAGCTATTGGCTGATGGATGGTCCGGGGCCATTTCAGAATCGCGAGCCACTCTTCGGCATCTGTGCCAAGTTTAGCGGCAATACCGCCTCAGGTCCAAGAAAATGAATCCTTTTGCTGCAAAATCAATGTATCAAGATGAGCCGGCGCAATCAGGCCCGCTCAAGCTTTCCACCGGCCTGGCGCGACAGTATCTTTCCCACGGAATCCTTGCTGGTTGCGGTAGTTAACGCGCTCTCTACGAATTGCTTATGCCTCCTTTAGAAGCAAAAAGTTACTTTAGGTCCCGGTGGGCGTGTGCCCTTGTGCGCAGGAAGGAGGCGGCAAATGTTGACCGAACAACTTCAACCCGGCGAGCGGTTCGAGTACTTCCGCATCGAAGCCTTCGTCGTGCGCACCTGTATGACCACCATCTATCGCGCCACGGACCTCAGAACCGGCCAGGTTGTGGCCATCAAGATCCCGCACCCCGAACTCGAATGCGACCCCGCGTTTTACAGCCGCTTCCAGCGCGAACGGGCCATCGGCAAAAAGCTCCAGCATCCCGGCGTGGTGCAAACGATCGACAGCGGAGATATGGATCAGCTTTGCATCGTGATGGAATGGATTGACGGGCGGTTCTTGCGCGAAATTCTCACCCGGGAAGGAAGACTTTCCGTCGAACGCGCGACCCGCATCGCCCTCGGAGTCTGCGAGGCACTCGACTACGTTCACAGCCAGGGAGTCGTGCACCGCGACCTGAAGCCGGAAAACATCATGGTCGGCGATGGCGACAGCGTCAAGCTCATCGATTTCGGCATTGCCGCCGCGGAAGGCATGCGCCGCCTCACCTTTTCCAAACTTTCCAACGCCATGGGCACTCCCGATTATATTTCGCCCGAGCAAATCAAGCGCAAGCGCAGCGACGCGCGAAGCGACGTCTACGCCCTCGGTGTAATTCTCCACGAAATGCTGACGGCGCAAACGCCCTTCAACGGCCCCAATCCGTTCGCGGTGATGAACGACCGGCTGGTAAACGATCCGCCGTCCGCGCGCGAAATCAATCCTGAAGTCTCCGTGCAGATGCAGGAAATTCTGTATCGCGCAATGGAACGCGATCCGGACGATCGTTACCCTGGTGCGCGGGAATTTGCCGCCGCGCTGGCGCACCCGGATAGCGTCGAGGCCGTGAACCGCTCGGCGCGCAAGGAACGCAAGCCCGCGCGTCTGTCATTTGTCAAAAGAATCCTGTCTTACACCATGCTGCTGATGATTCCCGTCATGATCCTCACGCTGTTCTTGCTCGTCACGCGCGCCAAGTAATTCCACGCCCTGGCGCCACGCCCGAAACCACGCCCCCAAACCCCGTTGGATTACTCTTTCCGCATCGTGGTACTCCCGTTCCATAGCCAACGTCCGGTCCTTCCGTAAGCCTAGAGGGAGCAGCTGTATGCATTCGCGGGACCGGAATGTAACTCGAGGAGGAATCCATGGCGCGAAATCCAATTCTGATTGCAGCGTGCGCGCTAGCCCTGGTCGCCTGCGCTTCCGGCCGCGCACAAGATTCGCAGCCCGCTTCGCCCTCGCTCGGCGACCTGGCCAGGCAGGCCCGGAAAGATAAAGACAAAGATGTGGCCAATAAAACCGCCGCGAAGGTCCTTACCAACGATGACCTCCCTTCCGGCTCAAACGGCGACCCCACTGCGCTCGGCTCTGGATTCGGACAACCCCCTTCGCAGTCGGCCGGAAGCAAGCCCGGGGCAAACCCTTCGCCGGCAGATAAAATCGCCGCGCTGGAAACCTTTATCGGCCAGGTGGAATCCATGGACCGTGCCACCCTCGTGCGCAGCGTGCTGAAAGGCAATAACGCCGATTTTCCGGGCCGCGCCAAATGGGAGGACCGCTTGGTGGCCGCCAGGGATACTTACGTGCAGCAGACTCGGGATCTGGTACAAAAGGCCAAACAAATCCTGGCTGGAGCGGATAGCCTGAAAGGCAGCCAGGATCCCAACGACCCTCGCGTGAAGGAAATCAGCGCCAAGTTGCAAGATCTGATTCGAGACGCCGTGCAGACCAATGCGGCGGTTCAAGCCGTAGTCATCGAGGGCCGCGACCTCGCCGCCCAGTCACCCGCGCACTAGTCCGCATTTCGCGCCGCCGATCGCAACGCACATGAGACGCGAATCGCGTAATTGAAAGCCCGGGAACGCCAATCTCCTGATTGGCGACTTTCGCGACGCCAATCGGGAGATTGGCGTTCCCGGGGCTGACCTCATCGGGCGTTCTCCTCCCAGTTTTATTCTTTTCCCGGCAGGACCAACTCGTAAAACGACGCGCACAATGCCAGCTGTTTCTTCGGGCTCTGCGGATCGTAAAAAACCGGCACGTTCATTCCCACAGCAAGCTGCCCCGAACTGTCCGCTGCGCCGCGCGCGAAATGTTCGCCCAGGGGTGTGGTGAACTCGTAATAAATGTTCGGACCGTTGCGCGCCATCCCCCGTTTGGTCACCCGAGCCATCGCCATTTCTCCGCCAGCGAGCAGGGCCTTCTGCCTTCCGATCACATTCAGCATCACGATGGCAAATGCCACGATGAAGGCAATCGAAAGCGCGTAAGTCGGAAACTGCGATGGCCCCGCGGATTGCCCTCCCGCCGACCGTTGCACCACCATATTGGCGGAGGCATAAATCCCGATCGAAGCCAGCAGGGCTGCCAAGACCATCACGGCGATTATTTTTCCGCGCCGGGTTATCCGCACAGGCCGCGGCCGCGGCAGGTCGGCCAGAATGCGGCTCATCTCGTCATAGGGACCCGCGGATTTTCCGTCCGGCGCGCTACTGGAGTTGCCTTCATTTTGAAATGGCGTGTTCAAATCTACCTCCCCGGACCCTTTCCGAACGCACCGATGCGGATTTTTCCCTTCACCACAAGGACCACAAGAATCGCAGGGAAAATCGCGATGAGGCCGAGCACGGCAAGAACGGGAATTTCGGCGCGGCCGATGAAAATCCAGACAATTAGCGGCGCGTCGAACAGAATCACGAGCGCCGGCAGAAGGCGCAGAAACAGCCGCGTCTGCTTTTCCGCTTCTCCGCGATTCCACCCGCATTGCGGGCAATACGCTTTGCCCATGGCGCTCGCCGTGGGCATGTGACATTGCGGACATTCTGCGGTCGGCATGGCGTTATCGCAATCCGATCGCCTAAATATAATCCATGCGATTCACCGAGGATGGCAGCCTCTTCATGGCG
>Ga0210405_10005038_pt1 | contig 12204 bp, 10 predicted proteins | sample IncBWH11MmetaG_FD_155492 | JGI IMG/M metagenome (GOLD analysis project Ga0210405, IMG submission 155492) | Forest soil microbial communities from Barre Woods Harvard Forest LTER site, Petersham, Massachusetts, United States - Inc-BW-H-11-M | ecosystem: Environmental > Terrestrial > Soil >... | reverse complement strand
AGAAGGCGAGCTGGCCCTCGCCGCTCACCTCCTGGCCGCGAAACAGCAGCACCGAATGGTCCTCGAACGCAGCACGCACCGCGGCATAAACGGCATCGTCGGCCGCGACATCGGCCAGCGTCACGCCACGTATTTCGGCGGCAAAGCCTGGACCCAGCGGGATGATTTCCACGGGAGCATCCTCCACGGATTCTTGATTTGCCCGACTTTCCTCCAAAACCTCTGCGCTGGCAACCGCGCACTTTCTACCGATCGGGATGGCGGCCTTGATCGCTTGACGGCCGCTCAAACCTCGATCCGCCGGCTGATCTGCACAAAGTTCTCCGCCGGAATGTTGAAGCGGTCGGCCGGATCGATCGAGTTGCGGGACAGGAACGAAAACAGTCGCCGCTGCCAAGCGGCCAGCCGCGGCTTCCCCTTGCGGGCCACCACGGTGTCGTGTTCGCTGAAATAAATCGCTTGGTCCGGATCGATCGGACACTTGGATTTTTCCAGATGCAGCGCCTTGGCGACGTTCGGCACTTCGACAAAGCCAAAGCGAACCGTCACGTGCCAAAAACCCTCGCCAAGCTTTTCGACGTGAAGGCGGTTGTTGGGCCGCACCCGCGGCCGGATCGAAAAACTCACCGTCAGCGCAATCGCCTCTTCGTAGAGCGATCCGAACTGGCGGACATGATCGGCGATCAGCGGCGGAATGGAGCCGCGCAGCCGCGTCAAGAAGATCGCGCGGCCCGGAACGCGTTCGATCTTGTGGTCGTGCAATCGCCGGATGAATTGCGCAATGGTCACGGTGTCGCGCTCGTGCGTGCGATGGATCGCATCCATGCCGGCGCGCCAGGTCGTCATGACGGTGAAAAGAAGTCCGCCGACGACCAGCGGTATCCAGCCGCCCTCGGCGATCTTGAGCGTATTGGCCGCGAAGAAAGCGATATCGACGGTCATGAACAGGGAGAATACGCCGACCGCAGCCCACGCCGGCCACCGCCACGACACCCGCATGATGCGATACAGGATCGCGGTGGTCATCAGCATGGTGGTGGACACCGCCGCGCCGTAGGCGCCTGCGAGCCGATCCGATTGCGCGAATATCACCGTCAGCGCCAACGTCCCCAGCATCATCAGCCAATTCACGAACGGCACGTAGATCTGGCCATACTGTTCCGATGACGTCTGATTGATATGCATTCCCGGCAGCCAGCCGAGCTGCATCGCCTGCCGGGTGAGCGAGAACGCGCCGGTGATGATGGCCTGGCTAGCGATGACGGTGGCGAGCGTCGACAGGACGATCATCGGGTAGAGCAGCCCATCGGGCACCAGCACGAAAAACGGATTGGCGTCGCCGCTGCTGTTTTGCAGCACAACGGCTGTCTGACCGGCATAATTGAGCAGCAACGCCGGCAACACGATAGCCGTCCAGGCGACCCGGATCGGCTCGCGGCCGAGATGCCCCATGTCGGCGTACATCGCCTCGGCGCCGGTCACGCAGAGAAACACCGCGCCGAGGATGGCGAGGCTCGTAACGCCGTGATGAATCAAGAACGACGCCGCATAGAGCGGATTAACCGCGGCGATGACGTACGGTGCCTTGGCGATGCCGAGCCCGCCCAGGATCGCGATTGTCAAGAACCACAGCAGCATCACCGGCCCGAAAGCCCGGCCCACGGCGGCGGTGCCGTAACGCTGGACAACAAACAGCAACAACAGCACGACCGCGGCAATCGGCATGGTGTAGCGGGCGAAATGCTGGCTCGCCAGCTTCAGCCCCTCGACCGCGCTCAACACCGAGATCGCCGGCGTAATCATGCCATCGCCGTACAACAACGCCGCGCCGATCAATCCGCAAGCGATGAGATAGCGGTTGCGGCCGTGCCATTTCGCCCGGGTCAGCGACATCAGCGCCAAAATGCCGCCTTCGCCGCGATTGTCGGCACGCATGACCACCAGCGCATATTTCAGCGAAACGACGACGATCAGCGTCCAGAAGATCAGCGACAGGCTGCCGAGCGCGCTGAGTTCGTCGAAATGTCCGTGGTTTGTCCTGGCGATGGCTTGAAAAACGTAGAGCGGGCTGGTGCCGATATCGCCGTAAACGATGCCCAGCGCTCCGATCAGCGCAAAGGGCTTGAGCCGGCCTGGACTTTGCGACCGGCCTTTTTCAGCGTCACCAGACAAGGTCAATTTAAGCTCCAGCCCGAAAAAAGCGAGGCGGCGCAAGGGACTTCGTGCGCCGATGAAAATATACCGATACAAACCGGCTTCGGGCAGTGAAGTTCCCGGAGCGCGCCCCTGGCATCCAACCGGCAAACCTGGATCGATCGCCGGCGATGGGGTAAATTGCCGACCAATCGCTCCTCGCCGGCGCTGCGCCGCACGCCAACGATAAAACGTCTGGAAACGCCATGCAGCTATCCCCCGCACAGCTGAAAGAATTCGACGAACTGGGCTACCTGTTCTTCCCGAACTGCTTCAGCGAGGAAGAGATCGCGCTGTTGCGCGACGATGCGGAAGCGATCCTGAAACTCGATCGCCAGGAAGTGTGGCGCGAGAAGACCGGCGCGCCGCGCACCGCCTTTGCGGCGCACACTTTCAACGAGACCTTCCGCCTGCTCGCCAGCCACCCGCGGGTGGTCGAGCCGCTGCGCCAATTGTTCGGCGAAGAGGTCTACGTGCATCAGTTCAAGCTCAACGCCAAAGCCGCCTTCGAGGGCGACGTCTGGCAATGGCATCAGGACTACGGCACCTGGGCGCGCGACGACGGCATGCCGCAGGCGCGGGCCATGAACATCGCGGTGTTTCTCGACGAGGTGATGCCGATCAACGGCCCGCTGCTCCTGATCCCGAAGAGCCATAAGCAGGGCGTGCTCAATGCCGGCCACGACACGCTGACCACGTCCTATCCGCTGTGGACGCTGGACAAGGAAACCGTAACGCGGCTCGCCGCCGAGGGCGGCATCGTGGCGCCGACCGGCAAGCCCGGCTCGGTGCTGATGTTCCACGGCAACCTGGTGCACGCCTCGCCGCCCAACATCACGCCCTATCCGCGCAAGATCGTCTATCTGACGCTGTGCGCCTGCTCCAACCACATCACCAAATTCACCCGGCCGGAATGGATCGCGCACCGCGATTTCACCCCGATCGTGCCGGTGGCCGACGACGCGCTGTTGGCCTATGCGCGTGCGCACAAGGTCGCAGCGGAGTAGGATGGCGGTCGAGACTCACTCGCGTATGACCCTTTATCTTGAGGTGGCCGCGAAGCAGCCTCAAAGCATGCTGGCCGGACACTCGCGGCCAGCTCGGCGGTAGGGCGTTTGCTTCACGACTAACCTTGATCCGGCAAATATCCCGCGCCAAGATCATTTACTGCGAAGAGGTAAGGTGCAACAAACTCGTCCAATCGTCCGCCGGTAAATAGCAACCCTTTGATTCCAGCGTTACGAGCCGCGTGGACGTCGTTATCTCGATCTCCAATCATCAAGCTTTGTGTTCTGTCCACGGGCCATTTCTCGAAAATGTCCAAGATCATACCCGGTGCCGGCTTGCGCCAATTTGAATCCATTGCGTATTCTGGAACCACTCCCTCTTTGAGGTATGGGCAGTAGCGGAAATCGTCGATGTGAGCTCCTTGTGCCTTTAGCTCGTGCTGCATAAACGCATGGAGCGCTTCGACTTCGCGTATTCCATATTTACCACGGGCAACGCCAGACTGGTTAGTCACAACAAAGACGTACCAGCCACGAGTATTTGCTATCCTTACTGTTTCGATGGCACCCGGCATCCATTGAAACTCCTCCGGTTTGAACAAATAGGGGATATCGACATTGAGTACTCCATCTCGGTCAAGGAACAATCCCGGTTTGAGAATTATCTCATTAGACCTGATATCGGGATTCGCCATTGTGCCAGGAGTCTACTAAGTGCTGAGCTATTATTCGAACAGCATCTTTTTCGCATCTTCGACCTTCATTTTTACATGAAGCTCAAATGTCCTGAGTGGAAGAGGCTTGTTCGCCCACTCGTGATCTTGATGCACCATCACGAAGCCGGCCGAGAATAGGGCCCCACTCGTACTTCGTGAGGTCAGCATGATACCGTTGACTATTTCTTTTGTTCTGTATCGGGTTCCGCCAGGCTCTCCTGATATGAGACTTCTGACATTAAGGTCCCGGAATGAGAGTGCGAACATGCGCTTTCTGACAAAGAACGCATAGCCCTGGTCTTCTGGCTGCGCGAACTTGGTCCAGTCTACAGTTGCGTGTTGATGATCAAGTCCCAATTCACGCGTCATATAGTCAAAGGACCAATGCTTGACAGTGGTACCCTGACTCTCATCCGTTTCGAGCTTGATGACGCCCCACCTAACTGGATTGGTGCAATTGTCACTTGGGTAATGACGCCAATATCGATAAAACCCATCATGATCAGTAGTATGCGTTTGCTCAGGGCTCGATTTGTCAATCAGCGGGAGGATCAAGTTCGGGATAGAGACACTGGATATTCTTCGCGCTGCCGAAACTATTGCCAGCTTTTCCGTAACTGTCGTCACCACAGTTGGCTCACGAAACCTTTTTCTGAAGAACTCTCGTCGAAGGAATGAATCGCTCCCATAAAGTTCTTCGAAAAAGGTCTCGACGGCCTTGTGCTTGCCTTCAAAGCGGGCCTTAAGACTCTTGAGAGCGTCTTGATACTCTCTATCGAGTGCGGCTCCTGCGCTCTGAGTTGCCGCAGTTGTCTTAGAAGGCGGCATGGGAATTCCTGTGAACAATTGACTCGGCGGTCATTTGGCTTTTGGTGACAAAGGAGGCGGGGAAGCAAATGAAGAATTACGACCTGTAGTTACATTGTAAAAAAAGGCCGCCGAACGGTCAACATGTCGATTGCCGCGGTCAACTCTATCATTTTTGAGTGAATTTCTGGGCCAACGGACCGTTCCAGGGCCGAATCGGCGCGTTTCTGAAAGAAAATGAGACCCGCGTGCCCGCGTCTTGCGAACGGACACCATGCTACTATAGTATCAAAAGCTAAGGTCTCCTCCCGGTTCACTGAGTCTGAGCAGGGGAGAGTTGATCTTTCAGCTTTTGATCAGCTTTTGGTATGTGCGCCGAATCAGCCGCGTAACCAAAGCCAGATAAGGACTGAAATGATCTCGAAACTCAGTCCAGTCTCGAGCCAAAACGACCGCCAGCGCTGCCAGAACCCACAGCGAAAGCATGATCGTCATTGGGTCAAAGCTCCCGTCGCCATCCGTCACTTTTTTGGCGAGCTCGGACACCTCGCGGTATTTCGCCGTGACGTGATCTATCGTGACGGTCGCGATACACAGCGTAACGAAGCTGACCTTCCAGAAGGTCGTCCATCCGGGATCCGTTTGCTGCGGGCTCTCGGGTTCGACTCGACGCTCTAAGGCGTCCCGTGGATGAGCCGACATCCGACTCCTCCATTAGTTAAACTCGGACGGGTGCGGCGAGGGCCGCGGCTAAACGAACCCTCAACCGCTATTGTCCGAGGAGGGATTGCCGGAGGCGGGCCCAGCCCCGAAAGGGGCTGGGCCCTGTCCTTACGGGCTATCCGGCGTTTTGTTTGCGCCCATAATTCCTTGGCTCTTGCTCTTGCAGTCCCCCCTTGCTTCTTCGTTGATTCTAAAAGGTAATAAAGACCCCGCACGATCCTTGATCGCAGGGGCCGCCTAGACGGAGGACGAACTAACTGGCGTCTACCGTGAACGACTGCCCGGCGACCTACGAACTGCAAATAGAAAATGAAAATAGCTATTCCGCGAAAGAAACACGTGCGTTGAATATTGAGTGTTCATTATTTGACAAAACTGTCCCGAAAAAATGGCCGTCGCAAGTAGGCGCTCTCGCCGCCAAACGGTCCACCGCTCTTCTGGATACTACTGCTGCGGTTTTCTGGCCTGATACTTTGCAAAAAGGTCGCAACTTGTAGAAACATTTGACAGCAATAGTCGCGCGACTGACCGCGCCGAAGCTCCAAGGCGACCATTTTGCTCGGAACGCCTGTCGCGTGACCGCCCGGCGGTCGAGAGGTTCAAATAAATTCGGCTCGGTGTGTCCAAAAAGCAACTCAAGCATCTCTGATAGAACGACTAAGGGGCATTTTTTGGGCGCGTCTCAATAGGAAATAGTATTAAGCTTCCCGTCCACGTTGGACTGAACAGCACAGGAAGGTTTGGCTCCGGCATCGGGGTTGCGGTGATCGTTGATCTCGATCCCGAGTGCATCAAAGCGGACGAGCCGAGGCGTCGGCGGGGACGCCTCCCGCATCGCGCACGCAGTTTGCCGAGCGCGGGCGAGACGCCTGCCTCGACGAGCGTGGCTAGGTGGTTGTCAACGCGACCAGCAATTCGGTAGCCGGCATTGAGCGCTCGATCGGGCGATTGAGGCAGACAAGTACATCGTCATGGTCAACGTCGAAGGCTGACACCCTTGCCGGCGCCTGGCTCGCCATAAGACTCGTGCCCGGCCCACGCGGTTTATTCCATGGTCTATGACGATCAGCCGGCATCAATTGCCGAGATGATCGATTGGGCGTATTCCACGAACCTAGCCGTCGACGCGGAGTAACAACAAGCGTGCCCTTTCTCAGATCGCTCTTGCTCCTGCTCGCGCTCGTTGCTCCAGCTTTCAGCCAGGATGGCCCGAGCGATGCGGCGACCGCGCAGGACGCCGGCCAGGCGTTCGGCATTTATCTCGACGGCGTCTTGAAATCCGGCGGCGAGCCCGACTTCACCAAACCGCCCGCCGCCGACCTGTTTCGTCATATCTTCGACGTCGCGGCGCTCAATGCGCTGCCGCCTGCCAAAGCGGACGACATCCGTTGGCTGCTGCAGTGGGGCGCGGCCGTGGACCAAAGTTATAAGCGCATCATCTTGTTCGGGCTGCAGCCGGGCCAGCCCGTCGATCAGCTGGTGATGCGGCGCAATATGAGCGAATACCAGGACCAATGCGCCACGGCGATGAGTTTTTTGATCCGCTTCGAGGCACGCCAGGCGACGACGCTGACTTTGTTCCTGGATCAGCTGCCGGCGGAGCAGCGCACGCCGGCGCGCGCCGCAGGCCTGCAGCAGGCCCGCAGTGGCTCGGCGCAAACCATCACCGGCGCGATCACGGCGATGATGGATGGCATGAAACCCGATAACGCCCGGCTGATCGCCGGCGCCTTGCGCGACACGCAGGATGTCTGGGCGGGATATATCATGCCGAACGACCGCAGCCGCATTGCCAAGCTGATCGCTGACACGCCGGCGACGGTGAAGGACCGCGAAACGCAGAAAAATCTCGCAGCCTTTGCCGGCGCCCTTGCGGCGGCGAAAGAGCCGACGGAGGTCAAGCCATGAATCTGCAAGCCTTGCTCGCCGCGCGCGTCGAGGCCGGCAAGCCGGTCCGCGCCGGGCTGGTCGGCGCCGGAAAATTCGGCTCGATGTTCTTGGCGCAAGTGCCATCGATCGCCGGCATCGAGGTCGCGGTGATCGCCGATCTCGATCCCGAGCGCGCCAAGGCGGCGTGCCGCAACGTCGGCTGGGATGAGGCCCGCATCGCGCGCACGCGTTTCACCGAGCGCGGCCGCGACGCCATCAACGATGAGCGCGTCGAAGTGACGATCGAAGCGACCGGCAATCCGATAGCCGGCATCGCGCATGCGATCGAGGCGATCGACGCGAAAAAACACATCGTCATGGTCAATGTCGAAGCCGATGCGCTCGCCGGCGCGTGGCTGGCGCAAAAGGCGCGCGCGGCCGGCGTGATCTATTCCATGGCCTATGGCGATCAGCCGGCACTGATCGCCGAAATGGTCGACTGGGCGCGCTCGGCGGGCTTCACCATAGCCGCGGCCGGCAAGGGCACCAAATATCTGCCGGCCTATCACAGCGTCACGCCGGACGGCGTCTGGCAGCATTACGGCCTCACGGCGGAAGAGGCCAAGCGCGCCGGCATGAATTCGCAGATGTTCAACTCGTTCCTCGACGGCACCAAATCCGCCATCGAAATGGCCGCGGTCGCCAACGCCTGCCAACTCGACGTGCCGCAGGATGGTCTGATCTTTCCGCCGTGCGGCGCCGATGAGCTTGCCGGCGTGTTGCGGCCGAAAATTTTGGGCGGCGTACTGGCCGGCGACGGCATGGTCGAAGTCGTGTCGTCGCTCAGGCGCAACGGCGAGCCGGTCGAGCGCGACCTGCGCTGGGGCGTCTATGTGGTATTCAAGGCGGAAAGCGACTACGCCGCGGCCTGCTTCAAGCAATATGGCTTGCCGACCGATGCGACCGGCCGTTATGCGGCGATGTACAAGCCGTTCCATCTCATCGGCCTTGAATTGTCGATCTCGGTGCTCAACGTCGCGCTGCGCAGCGAGCCGACCGGAAGCTGCCGCGGCTGGCGCGGCGACGCGGTGACGGTCGCCAAGCGCAACCTGAAAGCCGGCGAAATGCTCGACGGCGAAGGCGGCTATTGCGTCTATGCCAAACTCATTCCGGCGGCGCGCAGCCTCAAGCTGGGCGCGTTGCCAATCGGGCTGGCGCATCACGTCAAGCTTGTGCGCAACGTCGCCGCGGGAGAGTTCGTCACCGCAGCCGATGTCGCGCTAGACGAGAGCGCGCAAGCGGTCCGCATCCGCCGCGAGATGGAAAAGCTGGTGCAGCAGACAGCTGCCGCCGTAGCGGCGGAGTAAACGTTCAAGCGCGGTGCGGCGGCCGCCGCACGGCCGGATCGCCAAGATCCCAGAACAATCCGGCCATCAGGCCCAAGCCGTCGCGGGCGATCGGCGCCAACAAATGCTCGTTCGGCGCATGCTGCGAGCAGCCGGCGTAAGAGTGCGGCACCCAGATCGTTTTCAGCCGCAACACATCGGTGAAAATATCGTTGGGCAGCGAGCCGCCGAGATTGGGCAAAATGGTCGGCAATTTGCCGGCGGTGCGCTCCAGCGACAGTTTTGCCCAGGTCACCCACGGATCGGCGGGATCGAGCCGGCTGGCGTTGAAGAAGCTACCGCGGCCGAGCCGCGCCTCGACGCTCTGGAAACCGTGACGGTCGAGATGCCGCCGCAGCGCCGGAATGACGTCGTCGACATCGGTGCCGACGACAAAGCGAAGCTGACAATGGGCGCGGGCGCTGCCGGGAATGGCGTTGACTGGACGCTCCGGCGTGCCGGTGATGAAAGCCAAAATCTCAAAACTGTTCCAGCCGAAGACGCGTTCGGCCGGCGACAGACCCGGCTCGCCCCAATCGCGATCGACGCGCGGTCCGTCTTCGCCACCATCGACCTCGACGCCGGCCAGCACCTGCCGCGCCGCTTGCGGCAGCGGCGGCCGCCATTCCGGCACCAAAATCGTGCCGCGCGCATCGGTGATGGTGGCGAGCGCCTGCGCCAGCACGATGCCGGCATTGGCAATGAGCCCGCCCCAATTGCCGGAATGATGCGCGCCTTCGCGCAATTCGACGATCAGATCGATCGGATAGCCGCCGCGGGCGCCGAGGAAGATCGTCGGCTCGTTCGGCGCGATGCGCGGGCCGTCGGAGCCGATCAGCACGTCGGCCTTGAGCAAACCGTCGCGGTGCTGCGCGCACAGCTCGCGCAGGCCCACCGAGCCGACCTCTTCCGCCATCTCGATCAGCACTTTGCAGTTGAAGCCGAGCGCGCCGCGTTCCTGCAGCACGGCGGCCAGAGCGGCGATGTTGACGCTGTGCTGGCCTTTGTTGTCGGCGGTGCCGCGGCCATAGATGCGCTCGCCCTCGACGACGACCCGCCAAGGCTCGAGCCCTGCCCGCCACAGCGCGTCCTGGCCGGCAATGGTATCGCCATGGCCGTAGACCAGCACAGTGACGAAGTCCGGATTCTCGATGCGCTCGGCGACCAGCGCCGGCGGCCCGTGCGGATTGTCGAGGACGCGGCAGGTAAAGCCGAGCGGGGTGAGCGCCGGCACGATCTCGTCGTCCAGATAGGCGCGTAGCGCGGCGGCGCGCGCCGGCTCCTGACTGGTGCTCGGAAAGGCGACGCGCCGCTTCAAGTCGGCGAGGAAACCGCCGTCATCGAAATAGGCGGCCGCGCGGGCGATGGCGCCGGCGCGGCTCATGACGCGGGCATCAACCGCGCTCTTCCGGCGGGGCCGCTATTTCGCGTTGCCGTCGCAGGACGAGTGATCGACCACGCAGGCGGCGCGGCGGCTAGGGCCGGCGGTATCCATGCATTTGCCGAGCGCCTGGCGTTCCGCGGTGAGCAAATCCTTCGCCACCGCCCAGCCGACGCCCGGCGTTCCCGCTGCCGGATCCATGGCGACCGCGACACATTGGTTGCTGTAGTCCTGGATGACCTTGCAGAGCGACCGCAGATTGACGTCGTTCGCGGCGTCTTTGGTCGTTCGACAGGCGTCCAGTGCCTTGGCTTCGGCATGATTGGCATCGGGATTGTTGTTGGAATAGCCGTAGGTGAATCCACCCTTGACCACGTCCGCCGGCAAGCCGACGGCGAGCGCGCCATCGGCACGGCTCTGGCTCGGACCAAGAACGCCGCCGCACAACAGCGACAGCACGACAAACGCGCCGGCCGCATAGTGCCGGTTCGATAGATATGAACGCATACACCCCTCCGATGGTAAGTGGATCATGGTAATGCGAAAACCGGCACGGCGCCACCGGTCACAAGCGTCGGTGCGGCGAACGCCATTCAACCGGAACTCGCGCGGCATCTATTTCGCGCTTCCGTCACATGACGAATGATCGATCGCGCATGCGGCACGGCGGCCCGGACCGGCGGTGCTTTCGCACTTCGACAAGGCCTGAGCCTCCGCCGTGTGCGAGTCCGGCGCCACCGACCAGCCGACGCCGGGTGTTCCGGCCTGCGGGTCCATGGCGACGGCGACGCACTGGTTCTTGAAGTCCTGGATCACCTCGCATAGCGGCCGAACGCCGTCGATGGTGGTGTCGCGGCATTTCTTCAGCGCCTGGGCGTCGGCCTTGTCGGCGTCGGGGTAATCGGTGACGTAGCCGTAGGCAAAGCCCTTTTTGACGACGTCATCCGGCAAGGCGACGGCGAGTGCGCCCTCGGCCACTGCGGAGGTCGGGCGCATGGCGCTAGCGGCAAGAACAAGCGAGACGATGAACACGAGGCCGGCGTGACGCCGCCAGTTCGACCGATGTGACTGCATGCAACCCCTCCAGGAATAATCCCGCAAACTAGGACGAAAGCGCGCTACGCGCCACACCCAAGCGGAGGCTATACTCAACCGCAAGGGGGAAAGCCGTTTCATGCTGGAAGACCTGCTGCAGCGCCGGCCGTACAACGCCGTCACGGACTTCATCGACGGCCAGGTCGCGCGCGGACTTGGCGAAAAAATCGCATTCACCGATACCGATCGTTCGCTCAGCTACGGCGAACTGCAAGCGCGCAGCTGCCGCTTTGCCAGCGCGCTGCAACAGCTCGGGCTGCGGCCGGAACAGCGGCTCGGCCTCCTGCTCTACGACACCGTCGATTTTCCGGTGGCGTTCTGGGGCGGCGTGCGCGCCGGCATCGTCGTGCTGCCGCTCAACACGTTGCTCAACGCCGAGCAGTACGCCTACATTCTCGGCGATAGCCGCACCGCGGCGATCGTTGCCTCGGCCTCGTTGGCCAAGACGCTCGTGTCCGTGCTCGACCGTCTGCCGCACTTGCGCACCATTATCCTGGTCGGCGCCAGCGCCGCCGACAAGGCGGCGTTCCGTGGACGCGACGTATACGATTTCGCCGATCTCCTGGCGCGCGGCGAGCCCGATCTGTTCGTGGCGCCGACGCTGTCCGACGAAGTCGCGTTCTGGATGTACACATCCGGTTCGACCGGCGATCCCAAAGGCGTCAAACACATCCACACCACGCCGATGGCGGCGGCGCGGCTGATGGGCCAGCGCGTCATCGGCATCCGCGAGGACGACGTGGTGTTCTCCGCGGCGAAATTGTTTTTCTCCTACGGCATGGGCAACGCCATGGCGTTTCCGCTCTCCGTCGGCGCCACCACGGTGCTGCTGCCGCAGCGGCCAACGCCGGAAGCCGTGTTCGACATCATGCGCCGGCATCGGCCGACGATCTTTTACGGCGTGCCGACGCTCTATGCCTCGCTGCTGGCGCACAAGGACATGACGCAAGGCGCCGGCTCCGACCGCTTGCGGCTGTGCGTTTCCGCCGGCGAAGCGCTGCCCGGCCATCTCGGCAAGCGCTGGCGCG
>Ga0210405_10005037_pt1 | contig 12205 bp, 8 predicted proteins | sample IncBWH11MmetaG_FD_155492 | JGI IMG/M metagenome (GOLD analysis project Ga0210405, IMG submission 155492) | Forest soil microbial communities from Barre Woods Harvard Forest LTER site, Petersham, Massachusetts, United States - Inc-BW-H-11-M | ecosystem: Environmental > Terrestrial > Soil >... | reverse complement strand
CTTTTGTGCCGATAGCGCTCTTGTTATCGGAGAGCGGTTTGAAATCGATGCTCATCCAGTCGTGCTGATTGCCGCCTTCGTTGCGAAGGACGATCGGTGGACCGGAAAGTTGCGTGACCACGAGATCGGCGTCGCCGTTGCCGGCGAAATCCGCGACGGCGAGTGCGCGCGGCTGCGAAAGTTTGACGGAATCCAGATGGACTTCCCTGGTGACGTCGGCCCAGCCTTTTGCGCCGAGATTGCGGAGCAGGCGGAGTTCGCCGCCGGCGCTGGATTCGCCTGCGGCGATTAGATCGAGCCAGCCGTCGTTGTCGTAATCGATCGCCGAAATGCCCCAGCCGCGTTGCCAGCCGAAATCGGGAAGCGCGACGCGCTCGAGATGTTTGCCGTCGACATTGCGCCAGATGCTGATACCGGGGGCGCCTGCGTGGGTAAAGGCGAGATCCATCCAGCCGTCTTTGTTGAAGTCGAAAGCGACGACGCCAACGGCGGGAGGGAGATTTTCTTTTTTGAAGTCGATAGCGGAAGCTGGAGTGAATTTTCCTTCGCGAGGATTTAAATATATCGATGCGCCGTCCGTGCCGCCAGCGAAGACGAAATCGATGGCGCGGTCATTGTTGAAATCGGTGGTGACGAGGCCCGCGCCGGTGGCGTCGAAGCCGAGACCGCTATCGGCGCTCACGTCGGTGAACGTGCTGTTGCCGTTGTTGCGCCAGAGAAAATTGTGGGCCTTGGTTTCGGGTGTAGCGGCCGCTGCGGGTTGCATGGTGATGTAGAGATCGAGGTCGCCGTCGTGGTCGTAGTCGACGAAGGTGAGGCCGACGCAGCCTTTCTCGCGCCGGATGCCGACTTTTTCAGTGACCTCTTCGAATTTTCCGGCGCCGTTGTTGTGGAAGAGGTGGACGCCGTCAGCGAGACAGACGGCTAGATCGGCGTGGCCGTCGTTATCGAAATCGCCGGCGGCGCAGCCGAGGCCGCTGCCGGTCAGTTCGAGGCCGGATTCCTTGGTGACGTCGGCGAATTTTCCGTTGCCGAGATTGTGGAGTAGGCGACTGGTGCCCTCGGCTGAAGCGCTGACTAGGAAGAGATCGGGTTTGCCGTCGCCGTCGTAATCGAAGAAACAGGCGCCGGTGCTGGGGCCGATTGGCGTGGTTACGGGGGGCGGGGCACCATCGGGCGGGGCCCCACCGGGGTGAACAAGCCCCGCCCCTACAGAGGCTTGGAGCATGGACGAAACTGGGTGCTGAACAAAGCGGACGGAGATGGCGGGCGGTGCGTTTTGCGCGGAGCTGCGGGGGAGTTCGGCTAGAGAGAAGCGGCCTTGATCGCCATAGCCTGCGCCGAAGGGTGTGGCGACGTGGTCGGCGGTCATTTTTTGGAATTTGGCGAGATGCTCTTTGGCGGCTTCGGCATTGCCGCTGCGCTGGTAGGCGCGAGCGATGCCAAATTCGGCGGAGGCGTGAAACGGAAAGATGGCTAGAGCTTTCTGGAAAGCGGCGATGGCGAGGTCGTAATGCTGAAGCTGGGAATTCAGATAGCCGACGAAATACCAGGGGTCGGCTTCGTTGGCAATTTGCGTGACGTGCGTGAAGGCGGCGATGCCTTTTTCGGCGTCACCGAGATCTTTATAGACGAGACCGAGGTTGTACCAGGCGTAGGGATCCTGCGGAAGTTTTTCGGCGGCGGCGGCGAGAGCGGTGCGGGCGGGCTCGAGCTTTTGTTGCGCGAGAAGGGAGATGCCGAGGTTGAGCCGGGCGACTTCGAAATTTGGATCGGTGGCGAGGGATTGTTCGAAGTATTTTTGCGCATCGGCGGGGCGCTGCTGATTCATGTAGGCGACGCCAAGCGTGTTCAAGCGATAGGCTTCGGCGGTGTTGTACTGGGGAGCGGCCCTCTGCGCCGGCGCGGGCTGGGTTTGCGCAGCGCGAGAAAGAAGAACTGCCGCGGCGGCGGAAAAAATGGATAAGCAAACGAGGACGACCGTGGCGCGACGAACGAGAGATTGCATCAGGATATTTGTCCTTGCGCGAGGCGCGGCGAATGGCGGCTGGCCGCGACGCGGAGCACTAAAGATTCTGTGTGCAGAGGGAGAAAGCGTCAACCGTTTTTGTAAGCGTTGATGGTGGCGCGAGAGAAAATCGCCGACTTGACCGATATGCGAGCGAGGCGCTAGTCGTAGCGGAGGGCAGTGAGGGGATCGACACGCATGGCGCGGCGGGTGGGGACGTAGCAGGCCACGAGGGTGACGATGGCCATCAAGAGAGCGACGCCGAAGAAAGTAAGCGGATCGGCGGGCGTGACGCCATAGAGTTCGCTGGACAAGAGACGCGTTAGGGCAAAGGCACCGGCGAGGCCGAAGGCGATGCCCGCGAGCGAGAATTTTGCGCCTTCCTTCATGACCAGCCACAGAACATCGCGACGTTGAGCGCCGAGCGCGAGGCGGATGCCAATCTCGCGCGTACGCTTCGAAACGAGAAAAGATAGCACGCCATAGATGCCGATGACGCCGAGCACGAGCGCCACGCTGGCAAAGACGACAAAGAGGGACGTTGTGGAAGCGGGAGTCGAGACAGCTTCGGAGACGACGGCGTCCATGGATTTCACTTCGCTGACGGGAGCTTCCTGGTTGAGACTGGCGACGGCGCCACGAAGCATGGAGGCGATTTGGGAGCCGTCCGGGGCGGTGCGAATGGCGATGGTCATCTCGGCGGGGACGCGCTTGTTTTCCATGGTGGCAGCGGGATTATAGAGGACGTAGGCGGTGCCGCCGATCCAATTGGGAGCGTTGCGCTGGAGGTCGTAGGCGCGGACGTCGGGAATGACGCCGACGATGGTGCGCCAATCGTTGTCCTGGAGGAGGCGAATGTGTTTGCCGACGGCAACTTCGTTAGGCCAGAAGCGGCGAGCGGTTTCGGCGGTGATGATAGCGACGGGCGCGCCGGAGAGGTCGGCGCTGGTGAAGCCGCGACCAAAAAGAACTGGAATGCCCATCACACGAAAATAGTCTGGCGTAACGATGTTGAGCCAGAAGAGAGGGGAAGTCTCACCGGGAGGAACATCGTGGTTTTCCACGTCGAAGGAACGCTTGGTGACGCGGCCGTCAAGAGGAAGGGTGTTGATGAGCGCGGCGCCGCGCGTGCCGGGGAAGGACTGAACCTGATCGAGAAGGCTTCGGTAGAACGAGATGCAGCGGGATGCATCGCTGCAGAAGGACTCGTTGGGAGTGATGCGCGCGGTGAGAATGTGTTCGGGACGAAAGCCGGGATTCACGTGGGAGAGCGCCCAGAAACTGCGGATCATGAGTCCGGCAGAGATGACGAGGAGGACGGCGAAAGCAACTTCGGCGATGACCAAGGCGCTGCGAAGGCGCTGAGAGACGGAGATTGCGGCGCCGCGGCCTCCGGATTTGAGCGATTCGGTGAGAACGAAGCGGGAGGATTGAAGAGCGGGAGCTAGACCGAACGCGAGGCCGGTGAGAAGAGCGAGCGCGGCAGTGAAAATAAGGACGCGCCAATCCAGATGCACGTCCAGCAAACGGGGCGTGTCGGCGGGGAGAAGGAGTTTGAGGAGCGCGAGACCCTTGGCGGCAAAGACGAGGCCGAGCAGCGCACCGAACGAGGCCAGCAAGACGCTTTCCGTAAGCAACTGACGGAGGATGCGGTGGCTTCCTGCTCCCATGGCGGCGCGGATAGCGAACTCCTTTTCGCGAGTGGCGGCGCGCGAGAGCAGGAGATTCGCGACGTTCGTGCAGGCGATGAGCAGAACCAGCGCGACGGCGCCGAGAAGCATCATGAGGCGAACGCGCACGTCGGCGACCATGCCGTTTTGCAACGGAACGACGCTGACGTCCGCGTTCCAACTGGAAGGCATGGGCCACGGGAAGAGTGCGGCAGCATGAGATTGAAACGCGCGAATTTCCGCGTGGGCTTGAGCGAGGGCCGAGCCTGGGCGAAGCCTGCCGATGACCGGCATGAAATCGCCCGCCCAATAGTCGGAGACGCTGCGCGGATCGTTGTGAAGAGGAATCCAGATTTGCGATTTTGCGAACGGGAAGCGGAAGGCCGGCGGCATGACGCCGATGACTTGACGGTTGACGCCTTCAAGCTCAATGGAGCGGCCAACAATAGTTGGATCGCTGCGGAAGCGGTCGGTCCAGAGGGAGTAGCTGAGGATGACGTAGCTGTCCTGACCTGCAAGATCTTCGCCTGGGAAAAAAGTGCGGCCGAGTTGTGCTTGCGCGCCGAGAATGGAAAAAAACTCGGCAGAGGCATACGTGCCGGAAAGGCGAACGGGTTCGCCAGAGCCGGTGAGGTTGAATTCGTGGCCTTCGGCATAAGCGGCGACGTCCAGAGTACGGATTTGTTCGCGCATGGCGACGACCACGCCGCGAGGATAGGATCCTGTGACGCTCACGAGCTGTTCGGCATGAGGATAGGGAAGCCCAACGAGGAGAATTCCGTTGACGAGGCTGAAGATTGCGGTGTCGGCGCCGATGCCGAGAGCGAGAGTGAGGACGGCAACGGCCGTGAAGCCGGGATTCTTGCGGAGCAAGCGCGCGCCGTAGCGAATGTCCTGAAACAGGGTTTCGGTGAGGCTGACGCCGCGGGCTTCGCGGCACTCTTCCTTGGCGCGATCGATGGCGCCGAATTCGAGGCGAGCGCGGCGAAGCGCTTCCTGGCGGGGGACGCCGCTGCGGATTAAATCGTCGGCGAAGGACTGGAGGTGGAAGCGGAGCTCGGCGTCCATCTGGCTTTCCATGTGCGAGCGATGCAGGGTGGACTGCAGCCAGGATTGGAGGCGGCTCCAGAGAGTCATGCTTTCTCCGTTGTTTGCACAATTCTCGCGAGGTGAAGTGAGTCGAGGGGCGAGGGCTTGGGGACGGGCAGGTCAAGAGTGTCCTGAGGAATGCCGAGGTGCTGGTCCATGAGAGCGATGCCTCCTAGACGAACTAGGAGTATAGGATAGGTCTCCTAGACGGTCAAGGAGAAGAAGCTTGAAGAAGCTTTCTTGACACGCTGACGTTGAGTGGGAGAATCATGCACGAAAATGAAGTTGCGATGCGGTTACCGATCGAAGCAGGGTTTCGCGATTTAGATTGAGGGAGAACGATGGACGATTTTCCGGAGTTCATGAAATGTTCCGCAAATAGAATTGCGACCAGCAGTCAGGCGACACCCAGAGTTGAGGGCTACGTGTTTGACGGTGCTGACGGGAGCCAGATGGCGTTCTGGACTTGCCGCGAGACGGCGAGTTCTGCGCCGCACGTGCATGAGTTCGACGAATACATGATTGTGGTGCAAGGATGCTACACGCTAATCGTTGGTGGCAGACGTATCTCCATCAAAGCGGGAGAGGAATACTTTATTCCCAAGGGGATCTCTCATGGCGGTGAAGTTGTTGCTGGGACACGGACGATTCACGCGTTTGGTGGGAGGCGAGCTGAGCGGGTTCGGCTCGGTGTATAGTCAAAATATGGCTAAGGATGTAATTCGCGTTTCGGAAGCGGAAGCCGCCACAACCAACGTGGCGACGCTGCTGGCCCACGTGCGCGCCGGCGCGGAAGTTATCATCGAAAAAGATGCGCGGCCTGTGGCGATTCTGCGATCCGCAGAGCCTCATCCGGGCCGTCTGCTTTCGGAATCTATCGCCCTGGCGGAAGCGCACGGTTCCACGGCGACCCTCGACGGGGACTTCGGGCGAGATCTCGAGGAGATCATCAATAGCCATCGTGAACCGCTCAACCCGCCCTCATGGGACTAATTCTCGACTCCACTGTCGTCGCCAGATGGCGAGTTCTGCGCCGCACGTGCACGATTACGACGAATACATGATTGTGGTCAGGGGTTGCTATACCCTGATCATTGATGGTCGTCGCGTCCCCATCATAGCGGGAGAGGAATATTTTATTCCCAAAGGGAGTGTCGCATGGCGGTGAAGTTTTTGCGGGCACCAGGCCCATTCACGCCTTCGGTGGAAGACGAGCAGAGCGGATGGAGCGGTAGAGTCGATGCGGTCTAGAGATTTAGATGTCGACGAATCGCTTGTCAAGAATTGGCAGACTCTGCCATAGAGGATATACTTAGAGTCATCAAGATTTCGAGGGCTCCTATCATGGCCATGAATATCAGCCTTACACCGCACCTTGAGGAGTTGATCCGCGACAAAATCGCCTCGGGGTCTTATAACTCAGCGAGCGAAGTTGTCCGCGAGGCGTTGCGCCTGCTGGAGCAGGAAGATCAGTTGCGAGCGCTGAAAATGCAGCGGCTCCGCCAAGACTTGCGGGAAGGTTTGGAGAGCGGAGCGTCCGTGGAGTTCGACACGCAAGAGATCAATCGTGCCGCCCGCGAGAAGAAATCGGCGAAGAGAGCAAAATAGCTGTCTCGGCCTCGTATTAGCCCGCGCGCGAGGGGGGATTTGATCGAGATTTGGACCTACATCGCAGAAGACAGCGTTGCGAATGCGGACGCATTTATCGATAAACTCCACAAGACAATCCAAGTGCTTGGCCGCCAGCCTGGGTCAGGCCGTCCACGGGAAGAGTTAGCTGCGGGGATACGAAGTTTTCCTTACGGGCGCTATGTAGTTTTCTACCGTGTTGTCCGAGAAGAGGTTGAAGTCGTCCGTGTGCTACATGGCGCCAGGGGCGTCGAGAATATTTTCTAAGGGCCTCGCGCGATTATGTCCCTCGGCGAAGGCTGAACGCTAATAAATTTCCCTCTGCTCACCTTTTGTGGTATGTAGGCGTCCTACTTAATGCTAGGGAGGATGCCTACCTACGTCCATGAGCTCACCGAAAGAGCGCTATCAGAACCGAACGGAGATTTTGCAGGGGACGCTGGATATGCTCATTCTGCAGACTTTGCAGTGGGGGCCGCGGCACGGGTATGCGCTTAGCAAGGCGATTCGCACCAATTCGGGGGAGATACTGAAAGTGGATACGGGATCGCTTTATCCGGCGCTTCACCGTTTGGAGCGCAAGGGATGGATTGCGGCGGAATGGAAGGCTTCAGAGGTGGGGCCGAGGTTGCGCGTGTACCGGTTGACGAAGAGCGGAAGGAAGCAGCTGGTTTCGGAGCGGTCGCGGTGGGAGAGGATGACGGCGGCGATTGCCGGGATTATGAATCCGGAGAAGAAGGAGAGCGAAACATGAGATTTCCTTTTTGGCGGCGGGGTCGACGGAATGAAGAACTGGGGGAAGAAGTGCAGGCGCACTTGACGCTGGCGGAGCGCGAGGCCATGGAAGCTGGTCAATCGCCGAAAGATGCGCGGCACGCTGCGCGGAGAGAGTTCGGAAATGTTGGAGTCGCAGAGGAAGTGACGAGAGATGCGTGGGGTTGGAGATGGATTGCGGAGATGCTGCAGGACGTACGCTATGGCGCGAGGAATATGTTGCGGACGCCGGGGTTTACGGCGGTGACGATACTGACCTTGGCGCTGGGGATTGGCGCGAACACGGCGATTTTTTCGGTGGTGAATGCAGTGCTGTTCCGGGCGTTGCCGTATCGCGACGCGGGAAGATTGGTGTGGGCCACGAACTTTGTGAAGGGCCAGGGACAAAACCTTGTTTTCGCGGACGAGTATGCGGGATACCGAACGCAGAACCATGTGTTCGAAAACGTAGCGGCGTATTCGGCCGCCGCCGAGTATACGTTGACGGGAACGGGTACGCCGGAACGTTTGCGTGGTGCGATGGTCACGGAGAGTTTTTTGAATGTACTGGGTGTGACACCGCAACTCGGACGCAATTTTCTGCCGGAGGAAGACCGCCCTGTTGGAGCGAAGGCGGCACTGTTGAGCGACGCCGTGTGGAGAGCGAACTTCGCCGCCGACTCGAAAGTCATCGGACGAGTCATCGCTCTGGACGACATGCCTTACACGGTGGTTGGAGTGCTGCCCCGAGATTTCGAGTTTCTGGATAACACGTCGGCGGACGTGCTGGTTCCGTTTCAGCTTTCGGACTCCAGCATACAATCCTCGAACGGCCAGGTGAGAGTGATGATTCAGCCGCTTAGCATCGTGGCGCGGCTGCGGCCGGGCGCGACGATTGCGGGGACAGTGAATGAACTTGATGCAATCAACAAGCGCGTCATTGAAGGGCTGCCCGGTAATCTAAAGCGGTTGCTGGGCGAAGCGCAGGCTCAGGTGTTCCTATTGCACGATCACGAAGTTGGCAACGTGCGTCCGGCATTGCTTGTTCTGCTGGGAGCGGTCGGGTTCGTGTTGTTGATTGCTTGCGCGAACGTGGCGAATTTGCAGTTGGCGCGGGCGGCAGCGCGGGAAAAGGAAGTAGCCATTCGCGGCGCGCTCGGCGCGGGACGTTGGCGTATGGCGAGGCTCCTGTTGACGGAGAGTTCGGCGGTGGCATTGGCGGGCGGAGTGGCGGGCTTGTTGCTGGCCGCTTGGGCGATTCGATTGATTCATCGATTTGCGCCCGCAGATATTCCGCACTTGCAGGCAGCGCGGCTCGACTTGCGCGTCCTGGTGTTCACGCTGGCCGTATCTTTGCTCACAGGAATCTTGTTTGGATTGGCGCCGGTGATAGCGGCGTTTCGCGTGTCGCTGAACAACACGCTGAAAGAAGGCGGTTCGCAGAGCGGGACCGGCGCGGGAGCGCGACGGGCGCAAAGAGTGCTGATGGTGGCGGAGATCGCGCTTTCGTTTGCGTTGTTCATTGGGGCGGGGCTTTTGGTCAAGAGTTTTCACCAATTGACCGCGATTCAGCCGGGATTCGATCCGCACGGAGTACTGACAGCGCGAATTGCGTTGCCGCTGGACCAGTATCAAACGGTTGATCAGCAACGGAGTTTTTTTCAGCAGCTTGTGGAGCGTCTGCAGGTGCTGCCGGGAGTGGCTTCGGCTGGGGCTACGGCCTCGATTCCGCTTCGCGGAAACAGCATGGTCTCGACCATACAGATCGAAGGACAAGCGCCGATGGATCAAGCCACGATGAACGTTTCCACAGCGAGCACCAATGCTGTGACGCCGGGATATTTTGCGGCCCTGCGAGTGCCGTTGATCGAGGGGCGTTTGCTGGATGAGCGCGACGGGGCCAACGCGCCAAATGCGGTGGTGGTGAATCAGGCATTTGTGCGGCGGTACTTCGAAAAAGAAGATCCGATCGGCAAGAGATTCAGTATGGGAATGGGACCGTTCACTCACGGGCCGAAGACGTGGACGATTGTCGGAGTGATTGGGGACACGAAGCAGGAAGGACTGGCGAGCGAGGTTATGCCGGAAGCGACGGCGTCGGCGCTGCAGTGGCCGCGATTTATGATGACGCTAGTACTACGCACTTCGGTTGATCCGGTGAGCCTAGTCTCTGCTGTGCGCAAGCAAGTGAGCGATTTGGACAAGAACCTGCCCGTTTACGGCGTTCAAACGATGGAGGACGTTCTTTCCAGAGAGGTGGCTTCGCAGCGATTCAACGCTGGCGCGTTGGCAGGATTCGCGGGACTCGCGGTGCTGTTGGCCGCGGTTGGAATTTATGGCGTGATGGCCTACGCCGTCAGCCAGCGGACGCGAGAGATGGGCGTGCGCATCGCACTGGGCGCAGAGACTGGAAATGTTTTGCGAATGATACTCGGCCAAGGGTTGCGCCTGGCCGCGATTGGAGTGGGGCTGGGGCTAGCAGCGTCGTTCGGACTGACACGGTTGATGAGCGGGCTGCTGTTTGGCGTGAAGCCCTCGGACCCGGAGACGTTTGTACTGGTAACCGGCGCGCTCTTCGTTGTAGCGCTGGCGGCGTGCTGCATACCAGCGTGGCGAGCGACGCGGGTGGATCCTGTCATTGCGCTGAGATACGAGTGAGGGATACGCGTTTCAGGAACGAACTGCTCCTCGACTCCAGAATGATCGTGGCCGTTGAACGCCCCTGAGTCTGAGACGGGTGGGCGCTGGTGCGCCGAGCGCTGGCGAGCTTACCGTTTGTAACCTTTGGCTGCTTCAATCTGGCTGGTGAGGTGAGTGAAGGTGGCAGGCGTTATCATCAAGGATCCGGAGATCATGGGAGGAGAGCCTGTATTCCGTGGGACCCGTGTGCCTTTCAAGATCTTGACGGATTATTTGGAGGGGGGCGACACGCTGGATGAGTTCCTCGAACAATATCCGGGCCTGAGCCGTGAACTTGCCATCGCCGCCATCGAAGAAGCACGGCTGAGTCTTGTTGCGCAGCTCAAATGAAGGTTTTGATCGATGAGTGCACTCCGAAAGCGCTTAAGAAGCACCTGACTCAGCAAGGCTACGAATGCTTGACGGTGCAAGAAGCTGGCTAGGCCGGAGAGAAAAATGGCGAGCTCTTGCGCCTTGCGGAGGCTGCTTTTGACGTGTTGCTCAGGTTGGATACCAACCTCCTTTATCAACAGAACTTGCCGGCCCGCAAAATTACAATCGTAGTTCTAGAATCCTTTTCCAACAGACTTGAACATCTCCGCCAGTTCTTTCCAGACTGCGTTTTGGCACTTGAAAATATCAAGCCAGGCCAAATCGTTCGAGTCGGCAGCAGTACCTGATCCACCCGAAGTAATCTTGTGCTCCCAAAAACAAGAGGTGTGATTCATTTTGCTTTGAATCTCCGCGCTACGGAACGGAGACCAGGGGAAGCTCGATGAAACTGGACTCGCCTGCGGAGCGGTAGATGCGCTGCGTAGCTTTGCGGTAGTCGGCGGGCTTGGCCCAAAAAATGTTGGGGACAAACGTCTGCGGGTTGCGGTCGTAGAGCGGGAACCAGCTCGATTGGATTTGCACCATGATGCGGTGGCCGGGGAGGAAGACGTGGTTGGCGTTGGGGAGATTGAAGCGATAGAGCAGCGGCTTGTCGGAGGCGATGGGCTTGGGAGTTTCGAGGCTTTCGCGATAGCGCCCGCGAAAAATGTCGGCGGAGATCATTAGTTCGTAGCCGCCCATGTTCGGCTGGCCAGCAACTTCGTCGGGATACACGTCGATGAGCTTGACGACCCAGTCGGAGTCGGAGCCACTCGTGGAAGCCACAATGTTGGCGACAGGCTGACCGCCAATCTTAAGAGGCGCGGTGAGCACCTCCGAACTAAAGACGACCACGTCGGGGCGGCCGGAGGCTTCGCGCTGGTCGTCGACAAGCCACTGCGCCCACGTTAGCTCGGTGGTGTATCCGACGGGTTGGCTGGGGCGCGCACGAAAGGGAACAGGTTTCGCGGGATCGGAGATGTACTCGTCGAACGCCGCGTCGGATCCAGAGGTTGGCGCAGCCATGCTGAGTTTCGAGCCGGCGGCGAGATAGAGCGGCGTGGGTTTTGGCGCGCAGCCGTTCGAGCAGCCCGCGGGCCAACCAGGCAGCCGCCGCCAAACGTTTGTGCCGGTTTCAAACGCAGAGACAGCCGCGATATCCGCTTTGCCCGCGCCGTCCTTTAAATATTGATCGAGGAACGGCCGAAGAATGTGCTGGCGAAAGTAAGTGCCGGTGTCGCTGCCGAATTTCAGAGCGCCGAGCGAATAAGCGTCTTCAATTTCTTGCCCATGATGCCACGGGCCCATCACCAGAAAAACTTTGTCGTTGCCGGTGTCCTTAGGTTTGAGAGCCTTGTACACGGCCATCGCGCCGTAAATGTCTTCCTGATCCCACAGGCTGTGCACCAGCATCACCGGAACTTTGAGCGGCTGCGCGGCCAGAATTTTGTCCATGGCTTGTTCCTGCCAGAACGCGTCGTAGCTGGGATGCTCGAGAATTTTTCGCCAGAAGCCCATCTGCTCCAACCCATGTCGGCGTCCGAGTTCACCCGCTGATCCCGCCTGCATATAAACGTCGTAGTCGTCGAAATGATCGGTCCACCATTTGGCGCTGTTGTCGCGGGTGCCGTCCTGCTCGTAGATGTACGGCATGTTTTGCTCGCGAAACGCGCCGTTGTGGAACCAGTCGTCGCCCATCCAGCCGTCCACCATGGGATTCATCGGCACGGAAACCTTCAGCGCCGGGTGCGGATTGACAAGCGCCATCAGCGGCGTGAAGCCGTCGTAGGAAATGCCGAGGATGCCGACCTTCCCATTGCTTTCGCGAATGTTTTTGACGAGCCACTCGATGGTGTCGTACGTGTCGGTCGAGTGATCGACATTCGTGGGATTCAGCGGCCCGTGCAGCGGACGGTTCATGACGTAGTCGCCTTCGGAGCCGTACTTGCCGCGCACGTCCTGGATAACGCGGATGTACCCACCTTCCACGATCACGTCAGTCGCG
>Ga0210405_10005036_pt1 | contig 12205 bp, 11 predicted proteins | sample IncBWH11MmetaG_FD_155492 | JGI IMG/M metagenome (GOLD analysis project Ga0210405, IMG submission 155492) | Forest soil microbial communities from Barre Woods Harvard Forest LTER site, Petersham, Massachusetts, United States - Inc-BW-H-11-M | ecosystem: Environmental > Terrestrial > Soil >... | reverse complement strand
GCCGTGTCGCGATCTTCGAGATAATCCACCTGCCCCTCTGCGAGGGGATTTTCCTCGAAGAAGTCGATGACACGGAAGCGCTCTCGCCCCACCGTCAAAATGTCCATGGTTTCGTCCTCATGGCGCTTTGCGACCTCGATGATCTCCGCAGTACAACCCACCCTGGCAACCCCCTTAGGGAGCGCCAGGAGAACGCCGAACTCCGACTTTTCCTTCAAACAGCGGTCTACCATTTCGAGATAACGCGGCTCGAAGATGTGCAGGGGAAGGTCTGCGCCGGGGAGAAGAACGACGTTTAGTGGAAAGAGCGGAATGCGATCAGGCCGCATTGTTCCTGGTCAAATCATACCAGACGGCAGGGAAGTGTGCTGTGGAGGCGCGCCGGCATGCGGCCTCATTTTGGCTATCCCATAGATTGTCTACCGAGGACGATTTTCAGCCCGGGTAGCGACTTTTCCGCATAGTGTGCGTCTAAGCGTGGGAGAAATGGTCTTGCAGTAGATCATCTATGGGAGTATAGACGGCTGCATGGCAAAACGAGGCGCACCTCCCCTACAGGCGGACTTACTTCAGGGCACGCTGGACCTGCTGATCTTGCAAACGCTGGTCCTTGGCGCGGCGCACGGCCATACCATCGCCCATGTCATCGAGCATCGCTCGGACGCGGTCTTGCAAGTCGAACATGGCTCGCTCTATCCGGCGCTTCATCGGCTCGAGGACCGCCGCTGGATCGCCTCGTTCTGGGGGACCTCCGAAAACAACCGCAAGGCGCGCTATTACCGGTTGACCGCCGCGGGCCGGCGGCAGTTGACCCAGCAAACCAGCCGCTGGGACCAACTAGTGGGCGCGATCAACCGCGTCCTGCGCCCGGCGAAGGAGTAGTGCCATGGGATGGACCCGTTTCTTCGGCCGCGAGCGCTGGGATAAGGAGCGAGAGCGCGAACTGCAAACTTATCTCGAAATCGAGACTGACGAAAACCTCGCCAGAGGCATGACGCCAGAAGAGGCGCGATATGCCGCGAGGCGAAAGCTGGGCAATCCTACGCAAATCCGAGAGGAGATTTACCGCATGAATAGCCTCACCTTTATCGAGTCGCTTTGGCAGGACGTGCACTGCGGCTTGCGAATGCTGCGAAAGAGCACGGGTTTTGCAATGGTCGCCATCTTGACGCTCGCGCTTGGGATTGGCGCTAACACTGCGATTTTCTCCGTGATTCACGCTGTACTGTTGAATCCGCTTCCTTACAACGATCCGGACCGCATCGTCCTCGTCGTGGAGAGCAATCCCAGCAGAGGATTTCCGCAATTCGCTGTTTCGCCGCCGAACTACGTGGACTGGAAAAAGGAGTCGACCGCCTTCGAGAACATGGCATCGATAGCCCGAGGAAGCTTCAACTACACTGGAGGCCCGGAACCGGAACGGTTGAGCGGCGCGCGTGTGTCGGCGTCTTTTTTTGCGGTGATGGGGGCTACGCCTGCCATAGGGCGAACGTTTTTGCCGGAAGACGATGTCCTGGGCAAAGCGAGCGTGGTCGTACTCAGCTATGGCTTGTGGACGCGGCACTTCGGAAGTGACCCGCTGGTTGTTGGAAAATCTTTGACCCTCGATGGCGAATCGTATCGCGTCGTGGGCGTGATGCAAAACGGCTTCCAGTTTCCGCGCGGTGTGGATTTGTGGCTGCCTTCGGAGTTTGACGCAGACGCCTTGAGGCCTGGGGCCAGGGGCGCTCACTATTTGCGGGTGATGGCGCGGCTCAAGCCGGATGTAAGCATCGATAAAGCGCAGGCGGAGATGGTTGGGATTTCGAAGCGGCTCGATCAGCAATATCCGCGCACGAACACCGGTTGGACTTCAAAGCTGCTGTCGTTGAATGAGTCGACTGTTGGAAACGTTCGGCCGACGCTTCTGGTTTTGTTTGGGGCAGTTGGATTTCTGTTGTTGATTGCGTGCGCCAACGTTGCGAATCTTCTTTTGGCGCGAGCCACCGCGCGTCAACGGGAAATTGCGATTCGTTTTTCGCTTGGTGCAAGCAGGCTGCGTATTGCTCGACAATTGTTGACAGAAAGCGTTCTGCTGAGTGGGATTGCCACGGGTATCGGACTGTTGTTGGCCGAGTGGGCGATTCGTGCGCTGCGGACCTTACCTCCTTCCAATCTCCCGCGTGCGGCGAGTATTAGTTTGGATTTGCCGGTGCTGGCTTTTGCCGCAGGAGCGGCGGTTTTGACCGGGCTGCTATTTGGTTTTGCACCGGCGCTACAAATCACGCGGGGCGCGCCCGCCGAGACTCTGAAGGAAGGCGGACGGACGTCCAGCACGAGTCGCCATGGAGTGCGCAGCGCGCTCGTGGTTTTGGAGACAACACTGGCGCTCGTGCTTTTGGTTGGGTCGGGTCTGCTGTTAAAGAGCTTTCTCCGGCTGCAAACGGTTGATCCGGGCTTTCAGTATAAAAACGTCGTGACCGCGGATATTTCGCTGCCGCGCTCGAAGTACTCGACGGATGCGCAAAAGATTCAGTTCTTTGATGAGTTGCTCCAGCGGATTCAATCCGTGCAAGGTGTCGGAGAAGTGGCGGCGGCCAGCGGCAATCCCATGGAGGGATCGAACCTCTCCATTGCGTTTGCGACGAAAGATCTGCAAGCCCTTTCACCGGCGGACCAGCCTTCCGCAGGCTATTACGTAATCAGTCCGAATTACTTTCATACGTTGGGAATCCCACTTTTGGTTGGAAGGTATTTCGCCAGGGAGGATTCGGTTGGCACTCCCCGCGTGGCTATCATCAGCCAGGCGGTCGCTCACCAATTTTTCCACGATAAGAATCCCATCGGGCAGACGATCAATATCGGGATCGGCGCGCCCGGCGGAGCGCCAATATGGCGCGAAATTGTGGGCGTCGTCGGCGATGTGAAGGACGACGGTCTCGGCGAGGCAGCGACTATGACTGTCTACGAGCCCTATACGCAGATGGGTTGGGATGACATGAATCTGTTCCTGCGTGCGGATTCCGATACCTCGCAAGTGGCTGCGACGGTGCGGAGACAAGTGGCATCTGTGGACAAAGACCAGCCGGTTGGGGATATCTCCACTGGAGAGCGATTGATGGCGCAAGCCGTCGCGCAGCCGCAACTTCGAACGATGCTGCTCAGTTTGTTTGCGGGACTGGCTCTGGTGCTAGCCAGCCTGGGCATCTACGGAGTGATGTCCAATACCGTTGCGCAGCGAACCCACGAAATCGGTGTGCGCATGGCGCTGGGAGCAGGACAGTCCAGTGTGTTGCGGCTGGTGTTGAGCAATGGAATGCGACTCACACTGCTTGGAATCGCGCTGGGCACCGCGGGTGCATTCGCGCTAACCCGGCTAATAAAGGGTTTTCTCTTTCACGTGACGCCGACCGATCCGGCAACATTTGTCGAGGTCGCGCTGTTTCTATTTTTGGTGGCGCTGCTGGCGAGTTACATTCCTGCGCGCCGCGCAACGCGAGTCGATCCCGTGGTTGCGCTGCGATACGAATAGCGCAGCGGCCAATTTGAAACAGGTTTTTTCGGCGGCCTCGAAAATCGTTCATTCCCTTGGAAGTTTTAGATGCGTGCTGTCAGAAAAGCTCGACGAGGAGAGTTTCCATTTCGGAGCGGGCGTGCTGGTCGCCCTTTTTATTCGCTGCGGCGATGCCGTTCGAAAGAACTTGGCGGGCTTCTTCGTTCCGCGATTCGCGCGCCAGAAGCTGTCCATACATTAAATATGCAGGGATGTAGTCGGCGTTACGCTCCACGAGGACGCGAAAGTGGCCATCGGCGGCGCTCGGGTCGCCGCTGTTCATGCACTCCATCGCCAGACCGTAGCGGGAGAAGGCATCGTCGGGTTTTTTAGCGACGAACTCTTCGAGCATCTGCCGGCGGGTTTTCTTTTGGTCGGACATGGTGTGCTCCCGTATTATACGGGGAAAGAGACTGCGTCCCAAAGCAGCCGAGGAACGGGGAACGAATGAAACGCAAGCAGCTGGTGAAGAGTGAAATGAGCGGGGAAGTCGCGTTAAAGGGCAAGCCCGTCAGCGCGTCGCGGTCGGAGATGACGGAAATCGTTTTGCCTGCGCAGACGAACCCTCTGGGGAAGCTCCTCGGCGGGCAGGTCATGCATTTGGTGGACATGGTAGCCGCGATGGCGGCGCATCGGCATTCGAACAGTTACGTAGTGACAGCATCGGTGGACTACATCGATTTTCGCAACCCCGTAAATCTGGGTGAGATCGTGAATTTGAAATCGCAAGTGAACCGCGTATTTCGAACATCGATGGAAGTTGGCGTCGAGGTCTATTCGGAAAACGCGATGACGGAGGAGCGGAAGCACACGACGTCGGCGTATGTCACGTTTGTAGCGATCGATGAACACACCAGGCTTCCCAAGCCTGTAGCGCCGTTGATTTTGAAGACTCCCGAGGAGAGACAGCGCTTCCGAGAAGCGGCGAAACGGCGCAAGGTGCGGCTCGCGTTGCGCTACGGAAAGAGACATATTCTTAGCTGAAAATTTGTTCAGGGTTAGGTGACGTTGCCGGACCAAAGGATGGGAGTCGTGGGCCAACCGCTGCCGCCGGCCGGCTCTTCGGTAATAGCAATAGCTTTCGTATTGTCCATGGACTCGGGCGGGGCGGAAACGTAAAGCATCAGTTTCCCGTTGGCGTCGGGGCGCACCATCGCCGAAGGCATGGGCGGCGCGCCTTCCTTCTTTGGAATGAACCACACCTGCAACACGTGATTGGCGGTGGGCATCGGAACTTTTTCGCCCATGATGCATACGCCGAGTTGGGAATGCCATTTGGCTTCCAGCGTTTCGGGGTGAGCGTGTTCCCCCCAGAGAGCAATTTTGTGGGAATTGGGATCCATCATGATGGTGGCCTCGCGCTTGGCATCGGCGAGTTGTTCTTCGATTCTTTGGCGTTCGATGTTTAGCGCGGCGGCGCGTTCATTGGCCTCGCGAATTTCCCCTACAAGTCGGCGGGTGTTCCAAGCGGAGTAAATCGAAAAGACCAGGAGCGCGGCAACGCCTGCCCAAAGCCAGAAAGGAATAACGGTTTTGGTGGGAATGATATGGGGCTTCGCTTGGGATTGCGCTTCGGCGCGGACCGTTTGCATCAGGCGGCCTTTGAGCATGTCCGAGGGAGCAGCTTCGGGAGCCGTGTAGGCGAGTTGGCAGACGAGCCAGCGCGCTTCCTCAACAGCCTTGGCGCAGTCGGCGCAACCAGTCGCCAGATGCACTTCGAGCGCGGCGCGTTCCTCGGGATCGAGCGCACCGAGAGCGTAGGCTTCGATCAGCTCACGGAATTGGTCGCAGTTTTTCACGTTGTGGCCTGCAATCCTTCTTTCAGGCGAAGCAAACCGTTTCTTATCCAGCTTTTTACTGTGCCGAGCGGTTCTTTCAAGGCCGCCGCAATTTCCGAATGGCTCAGACCTTCAAAATACGCAAGCTCGATGGCCTTTTTCTGCTGCGGCGTGAGAGAAGCCATGAGTGTGCGGACGCGTTCGGCGAGGCGCTTTTCGTCGAGAGCCTTTTCGTACTCAGGAGCAACAACGACGCTCGGCAGTTCGTCGGGTTGATCCTCGCGGCGGCGCTGGCGTTCGCTCTTCAGACGAAGGTGATCAAGGGCGCGGTTGCGCGCCATGGTACACAGCCAGGGAACAAAAGGGCCGCGCGCCGCGTCGTATTGACCGGCGTTGCGCCAGAGCTGAAGGAAGACATCCTGGACGACTTCTTCGGAAGTCGAGGCCTGCTGGAGAATGCGCAGGACCAGGCCGTAGACGAGGCGCGAGTGGCGATCGTAGAGCTGTTCAAAGGCGCTCACGTCTTTGTGAAGAAGGCGCGACAGCAGCGTCGCATCAAGCGACACTTCGCGGGGACCGCTGCTTGTGAAAGCCGCCAGGAACACGAGTGTCGGCTTCTTCCTCTCCTCAAAGACTATACGGCGGAAACGGCGGTTCGGATGACCGTCGTGGTCAGCCGGAGCTTGCGTGCGAAACGCTAGCTCGAATTCCGTCCGCCACCGCAAGGGCTTGTTCGATGCAAGTGCCGATGGCTGGTCCGCGGAGATAGTTTCCCACAAGCTTGATGTTTAGAAGAGCAGAAGATTCTCGCTCGAGATTGGCGATGCGCGCGGTGTGGCCGACGTTGTATTGGGGCAGAGCTCGCCGGTAGATCTCAACGTTAGAGAATGTTGGTTGGTTGCGGATCGAGAGAATTGGTGCAATTTCTCGATGAACGATGGCGCTTATCTCTTCGGCGGAGAGCATTGTGGCTTGAGGATCTGTCGCGCCGCCAATAAAGCCTGTGAGCAAAACGGAGCCCTGAGGGGCGCGATTGGGAAAGAGCGACGAATTCCAGACGGTTCCGAGCGTGCGGACCCCTTCCGAGCGTGGAATGAGAAATCCAAATCCATCCAGTGAATGTCCTACATCCTGCTTTTGGTATCCGAGCGAAACGACGGCGAGGGGAGCGTATTCGATTTCTCCGAGCGGAGATGCGATTTCTGGGCGGAGGAGTTTCGCAGCAACATAGGTTGGAACCGCGAGAACGAGACGGTCGGCGAGTATGTTCTCGGCGCCTGCAGCCGTTATGGCTTCCACCACAAATGGTTTGCCTGCTTGCGGGCTTCCCGCGCCGCTGTTCTGAATCGTGGTTACTTCTACTCCACAGCGCAGGGCCGGTCCGAGATTTGCGGCAAGCGCTTTGACGAGCGCTTCATTTCCATCGCGAAAGCTTTGAAGAGTTGGTCGTTGTTTTGGGCCGGGTTTGGATTTTGCGGCCCGCAGCATGCCGCGGATGATGCTGCCTGCGGATCGTTCGGCCTCGAAGAGTTGAGGGAAAGCCGCGCGGAGGCTTAATTTTTCCGGGTCGCCGGCGTAGATGCCGGAAACGAAGGGGCCGACGAGTTTGTCGAGGAGTTCGGCGGAAAATTTGCGGCGCGTGAATTCGGCGACGGATTCGTCTATGTAGGGTGGAGCGCTGCGGCCGACGGCATCGCGGAGGACGCTCCACTTGGTGCCCGCACTGAAAAGGGAAGAGGCGAAGAAGGCGGGTGGGCTGAGAGGTGCTGGTTTTAAGTGGCCGTTGATCAGCAGGAATCTGGGCGCATGGCTAGGGGCTTCCAGCAATTCGTTTTCGATGCCGAGGTCCCGGCAGAGATCGAGGACCTGAGGGGTGCCGCTGAAACTTTGCGGGCCAAGTTCGAGGAGGAAGCCGTCGCGGCGCTGGGAACGAATTACACCGCCGGGACGCGGGGAGACTTCGACAAGCTGGGCGTCCAGGCCAGATTTGCGCAGGTAGTAGGCGCAGGTCAGGCCGGAGATTCCGGCGCCGACGATGAGGATTGGGATGTGAGTGGTCATGAAGCGCGAAAGCCATCCTATCATCTTGAGACACCGCGGCTTGAAAGAGTGGAGTACCCCCACCCCGGGTGTTTTTTGTAAGAGTGCCAGACAAAGGACTTATGCTTGACGCGGCGCGCAAGAGTGACAAATGCAGAGGTTAAAGTGGATGGGTTTTCAGTGAGTTGCGAGTGACCTGAAAGAGCGGCAGAGAAAGGAGTTACCGGAACAGTGGCGAGCGACGAGTTGAGAAGAAAAGATGTTACTGGCGTTCCTGTGCGTATGCACGCCCACAGGGACGAGAAGTAACGATGTAACGAGGCAATGAGGTAAGAAGGCAGCGGCGGAAGCGAGAAAAAGCAGATTGCTCGCTTCGCTTGGAATGAAAAATAGGGAAGCAGTAACGAGTTGCAAATCTTTGGAGCGGGAAGGAGGGACCCCCTCCCCAGTTTTTTGTAAGCGCTGATTCTGGGGGAGTTGAAATGGAATGGAATCAACAGTTGTAGAAGTGTTGATTGTGCATGGGTTAGGGGAGGACAGCTTTTATAAAATGGTAACCTAAGAAGGACGGAAGATTTTGGTGGAGTTTGAAGGACCGCGCGGCGGGGACGCATAAGCGACGCGGGCACGGACAGGCCAAGCGCCCGAATCAATCTGCGATAGTATAGCATATTGTTACTATTTGTCAAGAATAAACTATAAGTCGTTTGTTTGGTGCAAGTTGATGGAAGATGCGAGGGCAGGGTCATTGGACGATCAATGAAAAGTTAAAATCTTACCGTTAGGACCCGTCACGAAAAAAAGCCCACACGTAAAAACCGACGTGTGGGCCATCCGTCCCCGTCTGACCCTAATTTCTCCTCCTTGAGGAGCACGAGAGACTGTGCTGCGATGCTGAGCGTAGAGAGCTAGTCAAGGCTAGTCCTCCTCTGAGTGGATTGTTATTTTTACGATTTGGCCAGAGCCGTTAGGCGGAAGGCCGAAGCCGTAGTTGGAGACGTAGAGGTTGCCATCGGGGCCGACGGTGAGACCTGTGGGCAGGAAGAGACCAGAGACGACGACCGTGCGTGTGCCGTGTTCGTTGATGCGGACGACTTGGCCCAGACCAGGAGTCGGGCCGGGAGCGCCAACGGTGTTTTCGAGGACGTACAGGTTGTCTTCGTCGTCGAAGTCGAGACCGAGGATGGTGTTGAAACCGGAGGCCCAGACGCAGACTTCTCCCGCGCGACTGATCTTGAGAATGACTGAGGCGCCGGGGGTGATGGGGAAAGTGTCGAGGTTGCCGACGTAGAAGTCGCCGTCGTGGTAGGCAACTACGGTGGGTACGATGTGGCCCTGCGAGGCCGAAATGTCCGCGACGCGACGAATGGTCCCGTCGGTGGAGATGGAATCGAGTTCCCCGTGATTGGGCTCGACGGCATAAAATCGGCCGTGAACCGAGATCATGCTGTACCAAGTGCCGTCAGGCTCGAAGTCATCCGCATTTTCATTCTTGGTTGGATTGGCCATGACGAAGGCGCTGAGGTCGGCAATCTCTTTCCACGTGCCATCGGAGTTGATGCGCAGGACGCCGTTGCTGGTGCCGAACAGACCGTGAGAGCAGCCAGCCCCGCCTTCGAGAGCGTAGAGGCGACCGCGGAAAAAGGCGATATCGGCGACACCGCTGACGAGATTGCCGAAGGCCGCGCTAGTCTGACTTGACGGAAGATGGTCGGCGACGGTGGAGACGTGGCCATGATGATCGACTTTCGAGATGCGCGAGGTGAAGCCGCCCGTGTAAGGGCCGGGACCATCGGGAAGTCCCGCGGCCTGAGGACATTTGCCGACAGTCGAGAGCGTGCCGCCAGCGCCGCCTTCAGCAACGTATAAGTAGCCGTCGGGACCGAACTTCAGTCCACGGGGATTGTCGAAGCCCGAGGCGAAAACGGAAACAGATTGGGCCTTGGCGAGAGAAGCGAAACCCAGGCAGAGAAAAGCGAGGGCCGCGAGTCTGCTGCAAGCAAGCGAGCGAAGCATGAATTCCTCCTGAGATGCCGAAAAGCGAAGTCGGACGGAGATGTTTCTCACAAGTGGGCGAATGTGGCAAGGCAAAGCGGGTGACAACATGCTCATTTCGAGATAACTGGGGAAAAGCAAGAAAAGGTAGGAGTTAGGCCGCGCTGAATGGCAACTCGACCGGGGCAGGGAGTTTGATGCGGTTGCTTGACCGGGGGTAGAGGCCGCACTACACTGCCACAACCTTTGGAAGCGTCCCCCGGGAAGTTGATATGCCCGCAAATTATCCAGGCCAGAGAGCGAAGTTTGGAACGTTCACGCTGGACGTGACGTCGGGTGAGTTGCGCAAACACGGAACAAAACTCAGGTTGGGAGAGCAGCCGTTCCAGATTTTGAGTCTGTTGCTGGAGCGGCGCGGGGAATTGGTGTCCCGGGAGGAACTCCTTAAGAGGTTGTGGCCGAGCGACACATTCGTTGATTTCGATCATGGGTTGAACTCGGCAATAAGGCGACTGAGGGATGCGTTGGGGGATCAGCAGGAGGAGCCGCGGTGGGTGGAGACGGTGCCCCGAAGGGGCTACCGATTTATTGGAGAAGTAGAGTGGGGTACAAATGGAGCGGGAATAGCGGCAAAGCAGCCCGAGCCGCGGGAAGCGCCGGAACAAGAGCACAATGAGGCCGGGAAAACAGGGAAGAGGACGCGGAAAAGGAACGCGATTGCAATTGCGGTTGCCGCGGCGCTCGTAGTAGGGGCGTGGTTTGCGTGGAGGTTGGCAGGCGAAAGACGCAGCGCGAGCCTAGCTGCGCAAGTGAAGGCACTGGCGGTGCTGCCGCTCGAGAATTTGTCGGGAGACGCGAAGCAGGAATATTTCGCGGACGGGATGACGGATGAACTAATCACGGAACTGGCGAAGACCAAGGGAGTGCGAGTAATTTCGCGGACGTCGGTGATGCAGTACAAGAGCGTGCGAAGGCCGCTGCGGGAGATTGCGAAGGAATTGGGGGCGGACGCGATTGTCGAAGGAACCGTGGCGTTGAATGGCAGCAGAGTCCGCGTACGGGTGCAGTTGATTCACGTGGCCACGGACACTCATTTATGGGCGCAAAGTTACGAGCGGGACGTGAACGACGTAATGGAATTGCAGGAGGAGTTGGCGCGGAATATTGCCGTTGAATTGAAGACGACAATTGCACCGACCGCGAGGAAGGCAAAACGGATTGACCCGCAAGCCCACGAAAACTACCTGAAGGGAAGGTATGCGTTCTTGAGCGGGAATGGTGAGGCCTCTCGCGAGTATTTCGAGAAGGCCATTGCGCTGCAGCCGGGCTACGCCGAGGCGTATAGCGGGCTGGCGGATTACTATGGTGCGGGAATTGTGGGCGGAGAGTTGGATCCGAAGAAGGCGGTGCCGGAATGGGAGAAAAACGCGAAGAAGGCGCTGGAGCTGGATGGAACAATTGCGGAGCCCCACCATTCCGTAGCGGCGCTGTACTTCTTTTACGGCTGGAACTGGAAGAAGGCTGAAGAAGAAGAACGACGGTCAATCGAATTGAATCCGAATATTTCGGAAGCGTACCATCTGCTGTCCTACATCCTGTTTGCGCAGAACCGTGTGGCCGAGGCCGTGGAGGCGCAGCGGCGAGCGACGGAAGTGGACCCGTTCGCGAGGCCGTGGGCCATGGGGTATGTGCTGACGTGCGCGGAGAGGTACACGGAGGCAGAAGCAGAATTGCGGCGGGAACTGGAGATGCGTCCGACGAACACGGACGTGCGGGATACCCTCGCGACGGTGCTGCTCGCCGAGAAAAGAGAGAAAGAGTCGGCAGAAGAGTTGGCGGATTCGGCCAGGCGCGATGGTGACCCGGCCTATGCGGTGGCGATCGAGAAAGCATTCGCGGATGGAGGGAATGCCGGCCTGCAGCAAATGAGGTTGCAGAGGTTAGAGTTATATGCAAAGAAGGCGTATGTGTCGCCCATTGCGTTTGCCTTCGCGTATGGGCGGCTTAGAGACAAGAAGAGGACCATGGAGTGGCTGGAAAAGGCGTACGAAGAGCACTCGCCCAGACTGGTGCGGATGTGGATGGAGCCCGAGTGGAAATGGATGCATGGAGAACCGGAGTTCAGAGTGCTGGCGAAGCGGGTGGGACTGGTGCTGCCGGAGGAACAATTGTCAACGAGACAGTAGAGGCTTCCGGTGTTGAAATTTGTTTTTGGGGCGAGCCGGGGCTAAGTGTTGATAAACGCCGTAATCGCTGATGTGATTTGCAAGGTTGCCTTTTCAATGATGAATTTTGCGTCGATTTTCCTGCTAGTCTCTTCCTCGAACCTCAAGAGATATGATTCATGCTAGCAGGTTGCGTGAATGCCAATGGGAAGAGGCGTGGCGGCGAAGGTTAGCTCCGCAGGCGAAGGACGAGCTGTTGACGGTTATTGCCATTAGCCTTGTGGCAGAAATGCTTGGCGATCTCCCGCATCGATGAACCGGAAGCGAGCCCGCGCGAGATGTCCTCGCGCTCCGGTAGTGTGAGGGCCAAGATCAAATGTCCGGTGACTCGACTTAAGCAGGCATAGCGGCATCGGCGTTTGTAGTCCCTGCGTTAAGCGTCTACGGCTTCTCTTTAGTTTGGTCAGTTATCCAGTTCGTTTCCCAGGTTTTTCCCCCATCCGTAGAAAAGGCCTGCTCGAAGTGTGGCGAATCCGTTGTCACGCCTGACCAGACGAATCGGGCATAGATCGCTCTCCCCTCATAGATTTGTTGGTTATAGAATTCCCCTCGTCCGTTGCTAAACTGCCCGACCATGGGATTCTGCTCCAGGACTCCATCGGCCGCGTTGGCCCAGTAAATGCTCCACTGATGAG
>Ga0210405_10005034_pt1 | contig 12211 bp, 8 predicted proteins | sample IncBWH11MmetaG_FD_155492 | JGI IMG/M metagenome (GOLD analysis project Ga0210405, IMG submission 155492) | Forest soil microbial communities from Barre Woods Harvard Forest LTER site, Petersham, Massachusetts, United States - Inc-BW-H-11-M | ecosystem: Environmental > Terrestrial > Soil >... | reverse complement strand
TCGCGGGCTTGCGGATGGCGAGGCCGCCCTGGGGCTGGTTGTTGAGCACGACGACGAATTCGGTGCGGTAGTTCTGCTCGCGGTTCGGCGGCTCGTCGGAGATGATGAGCGAGGAGCGCGGCGCGGCCGTCGGCGCGATGCGGTCGAGCACGTCTTGCGGGATGGTGATGCGGTCGAGCGCGTCCTGGGCGTCGTCGCCGTCGTCGATGCTGACCGCGGTCCAGCGCAGGCCGGCGTCGCTGCGCGCCATCGCGGTGAAGATATGGGTGCCGATCGGCTTGTCGGGATCGCGGATCGCGATCGGGACTTCGATCGTGGCCTGGAAGCCGCGCCGCACATAGAGCTTCTTGGTCTTGCGGCTGATGAAAACCGAGACCGGCTCGAGCGCGAGTTTCGCGTCGCGCGCCGCCGCGGCGGTGTCGGCCCGCTTGGTCTCGGCCGCCTTGAGCGCGTCCTTCGCTGTGGCGGCGGCGTCAAGCTTGGTCTTGGCGTCGGCCTTGGCGGCGTCGAGCTGCGTGCCGAGGTCGGCGGCCTTGGCGGCGACCTTCTGTCTCGCGTCCTCGGTACGCGCCTTGTCCTGGTCGGTCTGGGCGGCGGCGAGCACTTTTTCGGCGAAGGCGAGCTCGGCGTCGGCGTGGGCTTTGAGCATTTCAAGCTTGCGCACGGCCGCAGGTGCCGCCGCCGCCTCGCGCGCCGCTACGGCCGCGGCGGTTTTGGCCTCGTCGGCAGCCTTGGCGGCGTCGGCCGCTTCGCGCGCCAGCGTTTCGGCGCGCGCCGGCGCGGCCGCAAGCGCATCCGCGTTCGGCACGAACAATTTCGGATCGGAAAACGCCACCGGCTCCGCATCGTTCGGCGCGATGATCACGCGCATGCCGATCTGCGTCTTGCCGAACAGTTTTTCGGCAAAATCGTAGGGCATGCGGATGCAGCCGTGCGAGGCGGCATAGCCGGGCAGGGGCCCGCCATGGAGCGCGATGCCCGACCAGGTGATGCGCTCCATGTTCGGCATCCAGGCATCGTCGTAGAGGTTGGAGTGGTGGTCCTTATCCTTCTCCACGACGCTGAAGATTCCGGCCGGGGTCTCGCGGCCCTTGATGCCGGTCGAAACCGGCGCGCGAAAAATCCAGCCGTCGGCGTCGTAGATCGTCACCTGCTGGCTCTTGATCGACACGATCGCCATGATTGGGTCGCCGGCATCGCGCGGCGCCGTCGCCTCGGTGGGGTGCGCAGGCTTTGCAAGCTTGGCCGCGGCGTCAGCGGGCGGCGCCGCCGTCAGCGCGGTCAGCAAGGCCGCAAGCGTCGCGATGGCGAAAGGAGCCGTTGTGAATCGATGTGTCATTGCTGGTTCAATTGCCGGTTCCGCTTGGCGGTTCCACTTGGCGGTCCATTTGGCATGTTCACTTCGCCAACAACCCGTTGAGCACCAGATCGAGGTGCGCGTTGAAATAAGCCTTCATGTCCAGCGGCTGGCGGTCGTCGAACATCATCATCCAAATATCGACCAGCGCAATCGGCGCGATGACGATTTGCGGCAAGTCGACGATCGCGGATTTTCGGAACTCGCCGCGGTCCATGCCGCGCCGGATCGCCTGGCGCAGCATGTCGAGGCAGGGGCGCAAAATTTCCTGGTGATAACGGTCGGCGAGCTCGGGGAAGCGTGGCGCTTCCGCGATCAGCATGCGCAACACTTCGCGGCGGCGGCGATCCTCGACGATGTGCCGATAGATGAAGCTGAACTGGGCGCGCAACAGGTCGGCGGTCGTGCCTTCGTGGGTCTCAAGCATCTCGTGCACGGTGTCGAGCGCGGTTTTGGTGACCTCGCGCACCATGGAGATAAAGAGATGTTCCTTGTTCTCGAAATAGACGTAGATCGTGCCCTTGGTGACGCCGGCGCGCTCGGCGACCCGGTCGAGGGTGGTCATGGCGTAGCCGTTGCGGGAAAATTCGACGAAGGCGGCTTCCAGAATCTCCTGCGGGCGCTCGGCTTTGCGCCGCCGCCGGGTTTCCGTCCGCGCTTCCAAGACTTCCGTCATTGCGCCAGCTAGGCGCCGAATATGGTAAATGTCAAGTTATTGACTAACCGGATAGTAAATAACTAGGCTGCCCTGTTCGGGGGTAGAGGGAGTGGTCTTGTTCGGTCTGCGGCATGTCGGTCAGTGGGATGGGCGCAAGTGCCCGTCGGCGCTCGTGCACAAGGCGCGCGTTGTATGTGGTTTCGGCGTATTCGCGTCGAAGGCCGCAGGCGCCGCATTGTCATTATTAGCGCTGTCGGCCTGCGCGGTCGGGCCGGATTTCGCGGTGCCGCCGGCGCCGCCGGTGTCGGGCTACACGCCCGAAGGCCGGCCCGCGGCGACAACGTCGGTCGATATAGCCGGCGGCGCGGCGCAGAAATTCGACAGCGGCCGCGATATCCCGGGTGAGTGGTGGAAGGTTTTTCATTCCAAGGAGCTCGACGGTTTGATCGCCGAAGCCTTGCACGCCAATCCGAGCCTGCAGGCAGCGCAGGCGGCGTTGTGGCAGGCCAAGGAAAATCTCTACGCCTCGCAGGGCAAGCTGATGCCGCAGCTCGATGCCAATGCGTCGGCGACGCGCGAGCAATTCTCGCCGTCCGAATTCGGCGGCTCCGGCCCGCCCTTCATCTTCAATCTGTTCCAGACCACGGTGAACGTCTCCTTCGCGCCCGACGTGTTCGGCGGCCAGCGCCGCCTGATCGAGGCACAGTCGGCGCTGGCCGACTATCAGCGCTTCCAGCTCGAGGCCACCTATCTGACGCTGACCTCGAACGTGGTGACGGCGGCGGTGCAGGAAGCATCGCTACGCGGTCAGATCGACGCGACGCGCGACATCATCAAGTCGGAGACGGAGCAGCTCAAGGTGGTGCGCGATCAATTCGATGCCGGCGCTGCTTCGCGCACCGACGTGCTCACCCAGCAATCGGCAGTGGCGACGACACAGGCGACCTTGCCGCCGCTTCAGAAACAGCTCGAGCAGCAACGCCATTTGCTGTTGACGCTGATCGGCCGATTCCCGAACGATGCGCGCAACGATCATCTCACTTTGGCGTCGCTGCGGCTACCGAGCGATCTGCCGCTGAGCCTGCCGTCGCAGCTCGTCGAGCAACGCCCCGACGTGCGTGCCGCGCAGGCGCAGTTGCACCAGGCCAGCGCCCAGATCGGCGTCGCCATTGCCAACCGGCTGCCGCAGTTCACGCTCACCGGCGATTATGGCAGCGCCGCCGTGACCACCGCGGCGCTGTTCACGCCGGGTGCACTGATCTGGAGCGCCGCGGCGAGCGGCACGCAGCCGCTTTTCCACGGCTTTACGCTGTTGCACCAACAGCGCGCCGCCGAAGCCGCATATGACCAGGCGGGCGCGCAATATCGCAGCACCGTGCTCACGGCGTTCCAGAACGTCGCCGACGCGTTGCGGGCTTTGCAATTCGACGCCGCTACGTTGAAAGCACAACGTGCCGCATTGCGCGACGCCTCGGAAACGCTCGATCTCGCGCGCGGCCAATATCGCCTCGGCGCCATCACTTACCTGATATTGCTCAACGCGCAGAACAGCTATCAGCAGGCGCGGCTTGCCGTGGTGCAGGCGCAAGCCGCCCGCTATGCCGACACCGCCGCGCTATTCCAGGCGCTCGGCGGCGGCTGGTGGAACCGCGCCGACGTGGCGCCCAATCCGTACACGCCGGACCCCGATCCGGCGACGGTCGCCGCGCCGGGCACGATTCCCGGCACGCCGGCAGCGAAGGAAGCCGTGCAATGACAAAGCGCATGGTGATCATGCTGGCGGCGGTCGCCTTGGTGTTCGGCGGGGTATTCGGATTCCAGGCGTTCAAGGCGGCGATGATCAAGAAATTCATGAGCACGATGACGCAGCCGCCGCAGACCGTCACCGCCGGCAAGGCCAATGTCAGCGAATGGCAGCAGAAGATCACCGCGGTCGGCAGCTTGCGCGCGGTGAGCGGCGCCGATCTGTCGCTGGAAGTCTCCGGCGTCGTCGATGTGCTCGCATTCAATTCCGGTGACGATGTCGAGAAAGGGACGCAACTGCTAAAACTGCGTTCCGACGACGACGAGGCCAAGCTCGAATCGTTGCAGGCCACGGCCGAGCTCTACACGATCACCTATGAGCGCGACCTGAAACAGATCAAGCTGCAGGCGGTCAGCCAGGCCACGCTCGACACCGATGCGGCAAATCTGAAGAACGCCAAGGCGCAGGTGGCGCAGCAGCAGGCGATCCTCGACAAGAAAACCCTGCGTGCGCCGTTTGCCGGCCATCTCGGCCTGCGTCAGGTGGACCTTGGCCAATATCTCGGCGCCGGCACCGTCATCGTCACCTTGCAGGCGCTCGATCCGATTTTCCTCGACTTCTTCGTGCCGCAGCAGGCGGTCGATCAGGTGCGCCTCGGCGAGAAGGTCGCGGTGAAGGTCGACGCTTACCCGGATCAAACTTTTGTCGGCGAGATTTCCGCGATCAATCCCAAGGTCGACGCCAGTAGCCGCAACGTCCAGGTCCGCGCCACGCTGAAAAATGCCGACCGCAAGCTCATTCCCGGTATGTATGCCACGGTCGATATCCCGACCGGCGCGCCGCAAAACCTGATCACGCTGCCGCAGACCGCGATCACGTTCAGCCCCTACGGCGACACCGTCTACATCGTCGACAGCAAAGGCGCCGGCGCCGACGGCAAGCCGCAACTGGTGGCGCGGCAAAGTTTTGTCACCACCGGCTCGACGCGCGGCGATCAGGTCGCCGTCCTCAAGGGCGTCAGCGAAGGCGACCTGATCGTCACCTCCGGCCAGCTCAAGCTGCACAACGGCTCGACCGTGCTGATCGACAATTCGGTGACGCCGACGGCGGACGCGGCGCCCAACGTGCCGCTCGACCGATAGGCGGTCTCATGCAATTCACCGACATTTTCATCCGCCGCCCGGTGCTCGCATCCGTCGTCAGCCTGTTGATATTGGTGCTGGGCTTGCGCGCCTATGCGGTGCTGCCGATCCTGCAATTCCCGCGCACCGAAAACGCGCTGGTCACCGTCACGACGATCTATTACGGCGCCGATCCCGACGTGGTCGCGGGTTTTATCACCACGCCGTTGGAAAACGCCATCGCGCAAGCCAACGGCATCGACTACATGAACTCGGTCAGCCAGAGCAGCGTCAGCACCATCACGGTGACGCTGCGGCTTAACTACGACGCCGACAAGGCGCTGACCGAAATCAACACCAAAGTCGCCTCCGTCCTCAACCAGCTGCCGCCGGGCACGCTGCAGCCGACGCTGACGGTGAAGATCGGCCAGACCATCGACGCCATGTATATCGGCTTCAACAGCGACACTTTGGCGCCGAACCAGATCACGGACTACTTGACGCGCGTGGTGCAGCCAAAACTGCAGGCGGTGCCGGGCGTGCAGACCGCCGAACTGCTCGGCCAGAAAGTGTTCGCGCTGCGCGCCTGGCTCGATCCGCAAAAGCTCGCCGCCTTCGGGCTCACCGCGACCGATATCAGCCAGGCGCTCACCGCCAACGATTACATTTCTGGCATCGGCAATACCAAAGGCCAGATGGTGCAGGTCAATCTATCCGCCTCCACCAGCCTGCATTCGGCGGAAGAGTTCCGCAATCTTGTGATCAAGCAAAGCGGCGGCGCCATCGTGCGGTTGAAAGACGTCGCCAATGTCACGCTCGGCGCCGAAGATTACGAATCCGAAGTCGGATTCGACGGCAAGCAGGCGGTCTATATCGGCATCCTGGTGGCGCCGTCGGCCAATCTGCTCGAGGTGATCGCCGGCATTCACAAAGTGTTCCCGGAAATCCAGGCTCTGCTGCCGCACGGCCTCAACGGCGAGATCATCTACGATTCCACCGAATTCGTGCACAGCGCCATCAACGAGGTGATCCGCAGCCTCGCCGAGGCGCTGATCATCGTGACCTTGGTGGTGTTCCTCTTCTTAGGATCGATGCGCGCATCGATCATCCCGACGGTCGCCATTCCGCTGTCGCTCATTGGCACGCTCATTATTCTTCTGGCGCTCGGCTATTCGATCAACCTGTTGACGCTGTTGGCGCTGGTGCTGGCTATCGGGCTCGTAGTCGACGACGCCATCATCGTGGTCGAGAACGTCAGCCGCCATCTCGAGGAAGGCATGGCGCCGATGGACGCCGCCATCCAGGCGGCGCGCGAGCTCGGCGGCCCGATCATCGCCATGACGGTGGTGCTGGCCGCGGTCTATGTGCCGATCGGTTTCCAAAGCGGGCTGACCGGCGCGCTGTTCGCCGAGTTCGCCTTCGCGCTGGTCGGGGCCGTCACCATATCGGGCATCGTGGCGCTGACCTTGTCGCCGATGTTGTGCTCGCGGCTCCTCAAAGCCCCCGATCCCGAGCGCGGCGGCTGGGAGGCGCGGCTGACGCTGTTCATCGACCGGCAGTTTCACCGGCTGCGCGGCTCTTACGAGCGCTGGCTGCACGGCAGCTTGAACACGTTGCCGGTGACGCTGGTGTTCGCGGCAATCGTGCTTTTGAGCATCTATTTCCTGTTCGCCAGCGCCAAGACCGAGCTGGCGCCGACCGAGGACCAGGGCGTCGTCATCACCCAATCGGTCGCGGCGCCGAACGCTACGCTGCAGCAGCGCCAGATGTATTCGCGCCAAGTCAACAAGATCTTCGCCGGGCACCCGGAAACCGAGCACGTCTTCCAGCTCGACGTGCCCGGCCAATCGATCGCCGGCTTGGTGACGAAACCCTGGGACCAGCGCACCCAAACCACCAATACGCTGCAGCCCATCATCCAGCAGGAAGTCGGCAAGGTCGCGGGCGTTCGGATCGCCGCGTTTCAGCCGCCGGCGCTGCCGGGAAGTTTCGGCCTGCCGATCCAGTTCGTCCTCGTCACCACGGAGCCGTTCGAGCGCCTCAACACCGTGGCGCAGCAATTCTTGCAGCAGTCGCTGGCGAGCGGCATGTTCATTTTCCTCGATTGCGACCTGAAGATCGACAATCCGCAAGCCAACGTCATCATCGATCGCGACAAGACCGCCCAACTCGGGCTTCGGATGAGCGACGTCGGCAGTTCGCTCTCGGCGCTGCTGGGCGGCGGCTTCGTCAACTATTTCAGCATGAGCGGGCGCTCCTACAAGGTGATCCCGCAAGTGCAGCAGCGCTACCGGCTCAATCCGCAGCAATTGCTCGACTATTACATTCGCACGGCAGACGGCACGCTGGTGCCGCTGTCCACCATCGCCACCGTCATCACCAAGACGGTGCCGGAATCGCTCAATCACTTTCAGCAGCTCAACAGCGCCCAGATCGTCGGCGTCGCCATGCCAGGTGTGGCCCAGGGCGATGCGCTGAAGTTCTTGCAGGATCTCGCGGCGCGCACGCTGCCTGCGGGCTATACGGTCGATTACGGCGGCTTGAGCCGGCAATACGTTCAGGAGACGTCGGGCTTCATCGCCACGTTCGGCTTCGCGCTGATCATTATCTTTCTCGCGCTCGCCGCTCTGTTCGAAAGTTTCCGCGATCCGGTGATCATTCTGGTTTCGGTGCCGATGTCGATCGCCGGCGCGCTGATCTTCGTCGCACTCGGCTTCGGCGGCATGTCGCTCAATATCTATACCGAGGTTGGTCTGGTGACGCTGATGGGTCTGATCAGCAAACACGGCATCTTGATCGTGCAGTTCGCCAACCACCTGCAGGAACAGGGTCGCTCGAAGCGCGAGGCGGTCGAGGAAGCCGCCGGCATCCGGCTGCGTCCGATCCTGATGACGACGGCCGCCATGGTGCTCGGCGTCATACCGCTGGTGACGGCGACCGGCGCCGGCGCGGTGTCGCGCTTCCAGATGGGCGTCGTCATCGCCTCGGGGCTCTCGATCGGCACCTTGTTCACGCTGTTCGTGGTGCCGGCGGTGTATCTGTTGCTCGCGGCCGATCATCATCATGCCGCCGCGCCTATCGCCGGCGATGCTGGCGCCACCGTGCAGCCTTAAATCGCGGGCCTTGACGCTGGCCCTTAGCGGATATTCCAATCGTGCCCACGAATGATCGTTTTGGCTGGACGTTGAACCGGATTTTATCGCGAACTACTTTTTGCACTCAACGCACGCTGCAAATTCCGACTACCGTCGAGGGCGCGAGCCAGTTTAGCCATAACGAGTCCAGGAAATGTTTTGGGCCCACGTGCTTTGGGCCCACGCATTGTTGCGGAGGTCTCGTGACTTCGTCTCGCCGTAAAAACGGCTACACTCCTCTCTTGGTGATCCGGGGCTGCCAACTCGGGTCGCCGTACCGGGGCCAACATGGCGGCGCGGGAAAGAACGATGATGGACATCCTGTTCAATGGTGTCGGATGGACCGACATTGCGCTCACCCTCAACCGCATCGCGGTTGGGATGTTCTTTATGTTCTCAGGCTACCACAAGCTATTCAACCCAGAGCGCCATCGCGTGTTTGCCGACGAGCTCAAGGAACTCGGCGTTCATGCCGTGGGCTTTAACCAATGGTGGGTGCCGACAGTCGAGTTCAGCGCCGGCAGCGCCGTCGTCATCGGATTCCTCGCACCGCTGGCCGCGCTTGGCCTGCTTGTGATCACCCTCGTCGCCATCGCCACGTCGGGGTCGCAGCGAATCAAAGCCTATAAGCCGATCGATGAAGCGGACCGGATCGACGATTGGCTGTATCTGCCCGAGATCCTCTATGCCTTCATGCTGATCATGGTCGTCTCGGCCGGCGCCGGACCGTACAGCCTCGATTCCTTCATCTGGGGCCTGATCGGCAAACACGGCGCGTGAGTTCGCAATGGCGAAAATTGTCACCACCTTTCCCAAAACTGTGCGGGTCATCGAGCATACTTTGATACCGCTGAAAGACGGCACGACGCTGGCGGCGCGCATCTGGCTGCCGGATGATGCCGAGCGCAATCCGGTTCCGGCAATCCTGGAGTATCTGCCCTATCGCAAGCGCGACGGGACTTACGAACGAGATGCGCTGACGCATCCCTATCTCGCAGGTCACGGTTATGCGGGCGTCCGCGTCGACATTCGCGGCAGCGGTGAATCGACGGGCTTGCTGTTCGACGAGTACGCCAAGCAGGAACAAGACGATGGCGTGGAGCTGATCGCCTGGCTGGCGGCACAGCCTTGGTGCAATGGCGCCGTCGGCATGATGGGAATTTCTTGGGGCGGGTTCAACGGGCTTCAGATCGCGGCGCGCCGGCCCCCGGCACTCAAGGCCATCGTCACCATTTGTTCGACCGACGATCGCTACGCCGACGACGCGCATTACATGGGGGGCACGTTTCTGACCAAGGCCGGGCTTGAGTGGGCTTTTTTCTTTTTCGGCTTGATGTGCCTGCCGCCCGATCCGGCGCTGGTCGGCGATCGCTGGCGGGCGATGTGGTTGGAGCGGCTGCAGAACATCCCGCTGTTCCAGGAAAACTGGCAGCAGCACCCGCGGCGCGACGCGTATTGGAAGCACGGATCGGTATGCGAGGACTACGCGGCGATCCAATGCCCGGTCTACGCCGTCGGCGGTTGGACCGATGGTTACAAAAATGCAATCCCGCGCCTTCTCGAGCATCTGAAGGTACCCCGCAAGGGTCTCATCGGGCCTTGGGCACACGCCTATCCGCACTTTGCATTTCCCGGCCCCCAGATCGGATTCCTCCAAGAAATCCTACGGTGGTGGGATTATTGGCTGAAAGGTATCGATACCGGCGTGATGGACGAACCGATGCTGCGGGCGTGGATGACGGAAAGCGTGAAACCGGCGGCCCACCACGACACGCTGCCCGGCCGGTGGATTGGTGAACCTTCGTGGCCGCCGCCTGAAATAAAGCCGCGGCGGCTGTTCTTGACCGATGCGGGGCTGCGCGAAGCCGCGGCACCTTTGACGACTCGCGCCGTATGCTCGCCGCAGACGCTTGGCAAGCTTTCGGGCGAATGGGTGCCATTCGGTCGCGGGCGCGATCAGGCCGGCGACCAGCAAGACGACGACGCGCGCTCCTTGGTTTTCGAGACGCCGCCGCTCGACGAGCCGGTCGAGATTCTCGGCGCTCCGATCGTCACGCTCGATGTCGCGTCCGACCGGCCGATTGCCACCCTGGTCGTTCGGTTATGCGATGTGCACCCGTCCGGTGAATCGCTGCGTGTCTGCTATGGCGTGCTCAATCTCACGCATCGCGAGAGCCACGAACAGCCCGCCCCGCTGGCGCCAGGTGAGCGCTACCGCGTGCGCATAAAGCTCAACGATGCAGGCGCGGTCTTTCCAGCCGGCCACAAGGTGAGGCTTGCGATATCGACGGCTTACTGGCCGATGATCTGGCCCAGCCCTGAGACGGCGACCGTGCAGATTTTTGCCGGCACGCTCGATCTGCCGCAACGCGCGCCTAACGCCGCAGACGCAAAACTCTCGCCTTTTCCCGAGCCGGAGACGGCGTCACCCGACAAGCCAACCATCATTCATCGCGATGGCGTGCGGATCGAACGCATCGACCGCATCGGTCTGGAATCCGGCATACAGTACAAGACGGACTATCACGTCGAGGACAATGATCCGCTCAGCGCCGTCGCCGAACTGCACCAGACCCAGACGCTGTCGCGAAACGAATGGCAAATCCGGGTCGAGACGCAGCTGCGGCTGTCATGCACGGGCAGTGCCTTCCTGCTGCAGGGAAGTGTGCGCGCCTTCGAGGGTGCGAATGAAGTGTGTCGTCGCGACTGGGACCGCTCTATTCCGCGAGATTTTCTATGACCGACCTGAACAAAGCATGTTTGATGGTGCGCATGAGTCTTTCCGGTTCGAAGAGGACCAGGCCCCGAGGGCAGCGTCATGATAAACGGCATCAACGATGAGCTCATCCTTGCGGCCCGTCTTCTTCTCACGGCACTCTTTCTGATTTTCGGCTGGAGAAAGCTGAGGGATTTTTCGGGCACGGTCAGCCAAATGGTGCAGCTTGGCGTTCCGATGCCGACGCTCGCTGCCGCCGTCGCGACCTTCATGGAGCTTCCGGTTGCGTTCGCGGTCGCTGTCGGCGCGTTCACGCGCCCTTTGGCTTTGCTTATGTTTCTATACACGCTGGGAACCGCGCGCTTTGGGCATCGCTATTGGACAATGACGGGCTCGGAGCGAGTCGACAACATGGATGGCTTTTACAAAAATCTCGGCATTATGGGAGGATTCTTGCTGTTGTACGTGACCGGCCCCGGAAAATATTCGATCGATGCATTGTTCGGTATCGCCGCGCCATAACCCGCGTGTCGTTGAGCCGACAGTGCAACGTCACATCGCGTAAAGTCGGAAGCGTTTATGATTGGAAGTGCGCAGTCTTTCATCAAACTGCAAGTCACAGTTCATTGCTAAAGCACATTGCCGGACGTATTCTGGCGAGGGGCGAAATACCATATCCGTATTGGAGTCGTCCATGAGCCAGGTGCAAGTCGGACAAAAAAGCTATCAGATGCCGCCGCAGGACGGCATTACTGTCGCGCATTTTATCACCGTCGCCGACATCGAGCGATCGCTTCGATTTTACGAAACGGTCTTCGGTAGTCGCATTCTGAGCAGAGGCGATAGCAAGGGCGCGCCGGGCTATATCCAGATCGCGAACACGTGGCTCATTGTCAACGTCGGCGGCGGTCCGACACCCGACAAACCGACGGTAACGCTCAGCGTTCCCGCCGACCCCGATTCAGTCAACAGCTTCATGAATATCCGCGTTGCCGATATTCAAGCCTGCTATGAGCTTTGGCGAAGTCGAGGAGCCGAGTTCATCACGGAGCCAAAGGTCAAGTACGGCGAGACGCGGTGCTACATTCGCGATCCCGATGGCTATATTATCGAAGTCGGGCAAAGCAAGCCGGGCGTCGCTTACGGCTGAGAGGAGCAACAACGGAAGTCGGAGAGGAGCCCATGAAGTCCGAAAGGGAAGGAATCAACCCGGCGGTCGAGCCGAGCGGAACAGGTTGCGTCGAATGCTCAGGCGCGGGCGGGTGGTGGTTTCATCTTCGCCGATGCGCGCAATGCGGTCACATCGGCTGCTGCGATAGTTCACCAAGTCAGCATGCATCGAAACATTTCGCCGCTACGGGTCACCCGATTATCACCAGTTTCGAGCCGGGCGAGCATTGGTTTTACGACTATCGCACAGAGGAATCCTTCGCCGGCCCAAAACTTGCCGCTCCTCACGCGCATCCGTTGGACCAACCGGC
>Ga0210405_10005031_pt1 | contig 12215 bp, 12 predicted proteins | sample IncBWH11MmetaG_FD_155492 | JGI IMG/M metagenome (GOLD analysis project Ga0210405, IMG submission 155492) | Forest soil microbial communities from Barre Woods Harvard Forest LTER site, Petersham, Massachusetts, United States - Inc-BW-H-11-M | ecosystem: Environmental > Terrestrial > Soil >... | reverse complement strand
GCCTGCCCCCGCGGCCTGTAACCCATGGGTGCCAAATCAAAATTCGCAGCCGATGGCTGTGATATAAACTCTCTCGATGAACCTGGTACAAAAACTCGGGCAGGTCATTCTGCAACACGAAACGCGACAAGGCTCACACCGATTCCATTTCCGGCGGCTCCGTAGCTGCCGACGACGACGGTGGTCGCACCAATCGATTTAGCTAAGGCAACAGCGTACTTCACATCCGATTGGCCAGAAGGAGGAGACACGTTTGGCAATTTAAGGGCCACTCCGAGCCGAAGTCTGTCAATCACCTCAACTGTTGACACATCGTGTGCTAGCGAGAACGAGAGTTGGTCTGAGAGCAAGGCTCCAAACGAATCGTAGGGGCCGAAAGTGGGGGCTAGGTCCATCACGACGACACCCTTCTTGTCGGCCTCCGTGAATTTTTCTGCGAGTTGACGAACTACGGTTTCAGTTGGTCCGTTGTGTGACTCGCACCGACTTGCTAAGACTAGCCCAGCGAGAAGGAATTTCAGGGCCCGTTTTCTTGCTGCAAACTGATAAGTCATAAATAACATTCGTCCATCCCCGGTTTCCCCCATTCGTACTATTTGGGCGACTGTTCATGAAGGAAATTATACTCGGACTGAGACGAGCACGAAAAATCTGTCACACATCGCTTCACATAAGTGATCCGCCTTTCGATCAGGGGATCAGCAATTTCCTTTTCTTCAAGATAGCTTAGTATGAAGAGAGTCACTTTCGGGTCTAGATCCGACTTATTTAGGACCTGGCTCTTGTCGCAAAATGATTCCCGTGCCACGACGAGGTACATTGAAGCGTTCTCGCGTTTGATTAGGTCATCCTTATCGAAAATCTTCAATGTCGCGATAGATGCGGCGTCTCCTAAGCGGGCGAGGGGCCACAAGAATTCCTTTATGTTCCAGGAATTCATATCAGTTCGATGCAAGAAGTCCAAAGCCGAAGTTACGATTGGAACGCCGTAGTTATCGTCGAACCGTCCAGTCTTGGGAGCAGGAGCCTGCGCCGTTACCTGTGCGGGGCTGCCTAGAATTACAAGAATTGAAAACAACCACAATACTTTTCGCACTGCCACTCTCCTCGCTAGCCTGCGAATCATGGGCAAGAGGGGTAACAAACATTAATCGTGCTAGTACCTGACCCCTTAATGTTTATAGTGGCGGGTGGCCCGGGTTCAGAAATGAAAAATTGGATGGCATATGAATCGGTGCGAGGATACCACTGCGGCAAGTTCCGAGGAAGCATAGAGAGACGGAGGGTGCCTGTAGATGGTCAAGACGTTGTTCCTTTCTTCGACTAGACCGAGCGTGGACCATGACGCAACCCGATCTTCGAAGCAGAGGTCGGACATTAGGAAGACTCGGAAGAAGCTCCTGTAAGATAAGGACTTAGGGATGGCTGCAAATGTCTAGACATTTGCAGCCATTAGACTTCTGGGGATGCCCCTCAGAAAAGGTGCCTAACCAAAAGGAACAACGTGTTGAAAGATCACAGGTGCCCCAGGTGCCGGTTCTGCACCTGGGGTGTTGACTTCTCTTGATCTACTCTTCTCCGCGAATCCTCTGCGCTCTCAGCGTCTCTGCGTTATCTTCTTCCGCTCTTCACTGGCCACCGGTCGCCGGTCACTGGCCACTTCCTCTCCTAACTCTTCCCCCCAAAAAACAAATGCGCAATCGACACCAGCAGCACCGCCCCAACCGTAGCCGCGGCCAGCGAAAACAAAAACGTATTTGCGTGCCCTATCCCCAACTGCGTAAAAATCCATCCCCCGATCACCGACCCGATCAACCCGATCAAAATATCCCCAATGCAACCGAATCCATGCCCGCGCGCCATCTTTCCCGCCAGCCATCCCGCCAGCAACCCAATCAACAGCCACCCGATCAATCCCCGCTGCCATTCCACAATCACCACCCGCTGTTGCAACGCAATCATCCCAAGCAATCCATTCATCCCCACCCTCCTGAATTTCCAAGCCTTTGTAGAGGCCGCCTTCCGAGCCGTGCTCCTTCTTCACTCTTCTCAGCGTACTCTGCGTTCTCAGCGCTCTCTCCGTTAAACTCTTCTCTTCCCTCAAACTGTCGACTGTTGACTGTCGACTCTCTCACGCCGGCTCCTGCTGCGTCATGCAATGCAACGTTCCCAATCCCAAAACCAGATCCCGGCAATGGATCCCAACCACCTCTCGCCCCGGAAACAATGTCCCCAGCGTATTCAACGCCACCCGGTCTTTCGCATCATTAAACGTCGGCACAATCACCATTCCATTCGCGATATAAAAATTTGCATAACTCGCCGGCAACCGCTGCCCATCAAAATAAACCGGCGCCGGCATCGGCAAAGTTTCCACCTGCAACGTCTTGCCGTCCTGATCCTTCATCGCCTTCAGCTGCTGCAAATTCTCTCGCAACGCCGCATAATTCGTCTCCGCCGGGTCCTCCTCCACAATCGTCACCACGGTAGCCTCATTCACAAACCGCGTCAGGTCGTCCACATGTCCGTGCGTGTCGTCCCCCGCAATCCCGTTCCCCATCCACAAAACATTCGTCACGCCCAAATATTTCCGGAACACTTCCGCGTAATCTTCCTTGGTAAATCCCGGATTCCTCTCCTGCACTTTGCTCTGCAAGCACTCTTCCGTGGTCAGCAGCGTCCCCCGCCCATTCACGTCAATCGATCCGCCCTCCAACACCACGCGCCGTCCCTTGTGCTCCGGGAAAAAAATCCGCCGCTTCCTCCGCGCATTCGCCTTCCGCACCGCCAGCGCATCCTTCTTATGATTCGGATATTTCGCCCACCCATTAAACACAAAATTGTTGTACGCAACCTCTCCCGTCGCGTTCTTCACGCAAATCGGCCCTGAATCCCGCATCCACCCGCGATCCGTCGGCACCACAAAAAATTCCACCGACTCCATCTTCGCCCCGGCCTTCCGCAATATCCCCCGGACCCGCTTTTCTGCCGCGCGGTCTTCCACCAGCAGAAAAATCTTCTCCACCTGCGATAGCACCCGCACCATCTCCGCAAACGCCCACGGTATCGGCGCAAATTTCCCCGGCCAATCCGTCAACTCATGCGGCCACCCCAGCCATGTCCCCTCATGCCGCTCCCACTCCGCCGGCATCCGAAACCCCATCTCCCCCGGCCTCTTCTCTGTGCCCTCTGCGCTTTTCACTCTGTGCCCTCTGTGTTAAAAATCTTCTCTTGCCGTTCTCTTCTCAGCGTATTCTCTGCGCACTCAGCGCCTCTGCGTTAGCCTTATTTTGTTCTTCATCTTTACTTCGTTACTTCTTTACTTCATTGCTCCCCAAGCCATCTGCTAGTCAACCCACCAAACGCATCAATCCTTCTATCCCTGAAAAACGGCCAGTTCCTCCGCTGCTCCTCGCTCTTCTTCGGATCAATCTCCGCCACCAGAATCTCTTCCTTATCGTTCGATCCCTCCACCAGCAACTGCCCGGAAGGATCCGCCACAAACGAATTCCCCCAAAACTCAATCCCCGGATCGCCCTCTTCCGGTTTTCCCTCATACCCCACCCGGTTCACCACCGCCACATAACATCCATTCGCGATCGCATGCGCCCTCTGAATCGTCTTCCACGAATCCAGTTGTGCCACTCCCACCGCCGCCTTCTCATGCGGATGCCACCCGATACTCGTCGGATAAAAAATCAACTGTGCTCCCTGCATCGCCGTCAGGCGCGAACCCTCCGGATACCATTGGTCCCAGCAGATCTGCACGCCGATCCGCGCATACTTCGTATCGAAATTTAAAAATCCCAAATCTCCGGGCGCGAAATAAAATTTCTCGTAATAAAGCGGATCATCCGGAATATGCATCTTCCGGTATTTCCCCAGGTACGCCCCATCCGCATCCAGCACCGCGCAAGTATTGTGATAAACGCCCGCCGCCCGCCGCTCAAACACGGACACCACTAGCGCCACCCTCTTTTCCTTAGCCACCGCCGCTAGTCGCTCCGTAGTCGGTCCCGGCACTGCCTCCGCCAAATTAAATAATTCCGGATCTTCCGTCCGGCAAAAATATTCCCCCGCAAAAAGCTCATGCAGGCAAATCACCTGCGCCCCGCGCGCCGCCGCTTCGCGAATCTTCTCCGCCGCCCGCGTCAGATTTTCTTCTTTATGGGTAGTGCAGCGCATCTGCACCAGTCCCACCGCAAATTTGTCGCTCATACTTTCAATCCTATCACGAACATTTTTCTCCTCCCCCCACTCTCTTTATTCGTAAATGGAGCGCCGGACTTTCAAGCCAACCTCTTGGGTTCCTCTCCTCTGTGCCCTCTGTGTGAACTCCTTGCTTGCTTCCTCTGCTCTGCGAACCTCTGCGTACTCAGCGCCTCTGCGTTATCTTTTTCTTCGCTTTGTCCTCAACCATCCACTGGAAGCGCCTTTCACCAGTCATCGACCGCAGGCCACGTCCTCTCTTCACTGGCCGCTGGTCACTTACTTCTCCTCCTTGTATTTTTTCTCGCTACTTCTAGTACACTACACATACAATTTTTATTCGCTCCGTATCACCGCGTTCATTTACGTTCTGTCAGGAGAGTCGATGGCCAAAAAGCCAAGTAAAACCGTTACCGGGCGCGTCCTTCACGACCCCGTCAAAGATAAACTCCGCCCCATCTTTCCCCTCGATCTCTCCAAAATCAAAACCATCGACGATCTCGTCCGCGCCATGGGTAACACTGCCTACACCGCTCGCCAGGTCGGCGACGCCGCCGACGTCCTCGAAGCCATGGCTCGAGACAAAGACTGCTTTGTCGTCATGACCCTCTCCGGCGCCCTCACAGTCGGCAAAATGGGCCTCGTCTTCTGCGATCTCATCGAATCCGGCATCGTCAAAGCCATCGTCTCCACCGGCGCCCTCATGGCTCACGGCCTAGTCGAAGCCACCGGCCTCTCCCACTTCCGCTACGATCCCTCCAAAATGGACGACAACGAACTCTTCCGCGCCGGCTACAACCGCGTCTACGATTCTCTCGAACCGGAAACCAATCTCGATCACGTCGAGGAAGTCGTCGACGCCATCTTCGAAAAATGGGACGCCGAAGAAGTCGTCTGCAGTTGGAAACTTCACCATCGCATCGGCGAATTTCTCCACAAGAACACCAACGGCCGCGGTATTCTTCGCTCCGCCTACGAATGCAATGTTCCCGTCTTCGTTCCCGCTTTCTCTGATTCCGAACTGGGCCTCGACTTCGCCCTCAACAAATACGGCCGCCAGCGCGATGGCCGCCCCGTCCTCCGCTTCGATCCCTTCGAGGATTTCGAAAAATTCACCAACACCATGCTGGCCACCAAAAAAATGGGCATCTTTACCATCGGCGGCGGCGTCCCGCGCAACTGGTCGCAGCAATTCGGCGTCTACGCCGAACTCATGGCTCGCCGCGGCTACAAAAAACTTCCTCTCAAGCGCTATCACTATGGCGTCCGCATCTGTCCCGAGCCCGTCCACTGGGGCGGCCTCAGCGGCAGCACTTACACCGAAGCCGTTAGCTGGGGCAAATTTGTCCCCCGCGAAGAAGGCGGCCGCTTCGCCGAAGTACTCGAAGACGCCACCGTAGCCCTCCCTCTAGTTGTAGGCGCCGTCCTCGAACGCCTGAAATACTTCAAGCACTAACCCCAGGTAGCACAGGCTTTAGCCTGTGTTCTTGGGTTTTCTTTCTCTTGTGACACAGCCATTCCTGGCTGTGCTCTTGGGTCTTTCTTCTCTGTGCTCTCTGCGCTCCGACCTCTGTGTCCTCTGTGTTAAATCTTTTCTCTTCTCCGTTCCGTGTTATATTTCTCCTCCCAATCCCATACCGCCAGAGAAAAACATGAAACCCAAACTCCGTGCCGAACTATTCCTCATTCCCATCTGCGTTCTCGCTCTCAGCGCCGCCCAAAAGGAAACCCCAATGTCCCATCGCGCCACCGGCACCTTCGAAGTCAAAATCGTTCCCCTGGACCCGGCCTTCAAATCCGAAGACAACTCCATCGGCCGCTTTTCCCTCGACAAACAATTCCACGGCGCCCTCGAAGCCATCAGCAAAGGCGAAATGCTCTCCGGCATGGGCACAGTAAAAGGCTCCGGCGGCTACGTAGCCATCGAACGCGTAACCGGCGCCCTCGACGGACGCACCGGCACCTTCACCCTCCAACACAACGGCACCATGCAAAACGGCGTCTACCACCTCAACGTAATCGTAGTCCCCGACTCCGGCACCGCCCAATTAACCGGTCTTCAAGGCTCCATGGAAATCATCATAAAAGACGGCCACCACTCCTACGACTTCTCTTACACCTTGCCCGACCCCAAATAAAAATGGCGCACCAGCGTGCGCCGATCCGCCCACTCGCGTTCATGTCGATTTTGTAGGGCCCGCCTTCTGAGGCGGGCCACTCTTCTGCTCCTCTTCTCAGCGTCCTCTGCGTCTCAGCGCCATCTGCGTTTGATTCCTTCCCCTTCTCTTAAACTCTCAAACTCTTCAACCTCCCCCGTCACTCCACCGCCACCACCGTCCCCAACCCCGCATACACATATCTCTCCCCAAACGCCTTCTGCAACCGCGCAAACGCCGGCTCCCCCGTGCAATGTCCCGGCGCAATCCTCTGCACTTTCCACTTCGTCTGCAGATTCACCACCAGCGCGTCAATCTCCTCCACCGGCGTAGTCACCAGGTGCAATCCTCCAAACACAATTTCCGTCCGCGGATCGATTGTGCTGGCCGCCTCCAGAATCGCCTCAATCCCCGCGTGCGAGCATCCATCCACCAGGAGCAGTCCTCCCGGCCGTTTGATCGCCAGCGTCAACTCCGGCATCTCCAGCGTCCCTTTCTTCTCCGACACCGTCCGCACCAGAAAAATTCCCGGCATCACTTCCGTCATCTTACTGACCAGCACAATATTTGCCGTCTCGTAAAGCTGTCCTGAATTCACGTGCTCCGGCGCCGTCCCTCCGAAGTACCGCATCTTCGCCGGCAAATCCGCGTCCGGCCGGAAAAACGCTGCTGGCACGGGCATTCCGCCAAATCCATTCGCCCCATCCGCCGGCACATAAATCGTCACCCCCGGATTCACCTTCAACAAATATTTCACGCCCGTAGCATGATCCGAATGCCGGTGCGAAATCACCGCAAAATCAATCTTCGTCAAATCCACGCCCAGCGCCTTCACGTTGCGTTCGAAAATCTCCGCGTTGTTTCCGCTGTCAAACAAAATTCTCTTTCCGTCGTGCTCCACCAGCGCCGAAAATCCCCAATCCTTGGTCAACTCCTTCGAATCCCCAAAAGCGTCATACAAAATCGTCACCCGATCCGCCGCGGCCAATCGTCCGCAACCAAAAACCACCAACGCCAATCCGGCCACCAAACGCAAAACGTTCCTCGCCATCGCACACCTCCCAAAACGTTCCCTCAAAAACAAACGGCCCGCCATTTCAGCGGGCCATTTCCCTTGATATTTCTCTATCTCCATAGGGCTCTCCGCTTTCTCTGCGGCCCCTCTGTCAACTCTGCGTTGAACTCGTTTCTTCCTCTTAACTGTAGACTGTCGGCTGTAGTCTGTCGGCTCTAATTTCTCCCCTCAATCATCATCCCCAATCAAAAACGCCGCCGTCAGCACCGTAGTCCACAATCCCCGCTTATCTCCCACCGCCGACTGCGTAATATTCATCGTCCTTACGATCTTGTTCGAAATCCGGTAAACCTCTTTCTTCTCGTCCCAAGACAAATCCGGGTCAAACTCCACGTTCAGCGTCGTCGCCAGCATTTCCGCCGCCAACTCTTCCGCGTACTCGCCCGCAACCTCTTCCGTTTCGCCAAACGAATGGTGCTCGCTCAAATATCCGTACATCGGCCGCTCGCTCGGCAGCGCCAGCCCGATACTCGCCGCAATCAGCCGGTGCGGCTCCTTCGTCGAATTCTCGCTGATCACCGTGAACGCCACCTGCCCCGGCTTGATCAGCTTCAATCCTTCGCTCCGCGAAATCAACTTGCAGTTCGGCGGAAAAATCGACGACACCCGCACAATATTGCACGCGGCAATCCCGGCGTTCCGCAACGCGAGCTCGAAACTCGACAATCTCTCGCGATGTTTTCCTACGCCCTTGGTCAGGAAAATCTTCTTTGCGACAAACGCCATAGTGCTGGGTCACCATCCATGTCTAAATTTGAAAAAATATTCAGGTCCTGTGGAAAAGTAACAAGTCTCTCTCTAAGTGTCAACGCATTATCAGCCCAATTTCGTGTAAGGGCGGCTTTACGCCGCCTTCTTTTTTCGCAAGCGCAACCTCACCCGGCCGGCGCTCAACATTTCTCGAATTTGTGAATTGAATTTCGCTTCGAATCCGAATCTTCAACCGGCAGGCGCTCCACTCTTACTGATAATTGATTCCTCCTCAAATTCCTCCTCTCGACCGAAAATCTTCCCGCCACACTCACTCTCCCGCCAAATACCTTACCAACTTCCCCAGCGGCTTGCACAACGCCAACACCTTGCCCAGGTCTTCCGCCGTGAAATCTCTGCCGACATCCCTCGCGGTTGCGCCTTTCCGGCTGATCTGCATCACTCCCACCACTTTTCCCTCGCACAATATCGGCGCGCTCACGATCTTCTGGATCGATTCCCCTGTCGTTGTCGCCGCTTTCACCCCCTCAAACACCGTCGCGTGCCGCACCGCCGAAAAATTATTGTTGATATCCGGCCGGCTTTCCCGCGCCGTCCGCGCCGCCAGTGCCGATGTGCTCGACATCGGTATGAATCCTACGTTCTTCAGCGCCTGGGGTACCAGGAAATGTAAGTGCCTCCATCGAGTGGAAACTCCCAGGATGGCCACTTCATCCGCCTGCACTCCCAGTTCCTTGGCGATCTTCTCCGCCACTGCCGCCAGCGGTATCTCCACCGGCGCCGCGCCTTCCACTTCCAGCGCGCCCGCCAGCCGCTCTAATTCGACAACAAGGCTTGTACTCATAATCTGGATTTCTCTACCCGTCTGCGGGGATCGCGCGGGGCCCCGCGTAGCTCATTCCAAGCGCACTTCTTTTATGTTCATCGCTTTTCCCGCGCCCCGCAAGATTCTTTCGAATCCTCTGTGCCTTTGTTACACAAGCCCTTGTAGCGGCCACCTTCAGAGTTTGCTCTGACGAAGGACGGGTGGCCCTGCTCATTTCCTGCTCCACCTGTTCCCCCCTTGCTTACTCGTGATAATCTCCGATTACCGCCAAATCCTTTCGTCCCGCTAAAACTTGCAAGCACTTTCCCAACTCCCTATACTGGTTGTGCTGCAAGTCCATCGCGCCCTTCATTCGCGCTCCACAAAAATTTCTGGGACTCCTGCGGCGGAGAGGGCATGTCTTCTACGGCAACCCGGCCTGACACAAATTATCTTCTAAGAAAACTTCATTCGCTTTCCGGAATCGTCCCCGTTGGCGCATTCCTCGCCGAACATTTCTGGTCCAACAGCGCCGTCCTCGTCTCCGGCCTTAAATACGATCAAGTCTCGTCCGATCTCCAGACGATCCCCTTCCGCCCCTTCGTCGAATGGGCCTTCATCTTCCTTCCCATGCTTTACCACGCCGGCTGCGGCATCTATATATGGATACGCGGCAAGTCCAACGTCTCCTCTTACCCCTGGGTGGGGAACTGGCTCTACACCACGCAACGCTACACCGGCCTCATCGCCTTCGTTTACATCGCATGGCATCTCTACACCCAGCGCTGGCTCACTCACGGGAAATCCACCTACGCCGAGGTCGAGCAATTTCTCGCCAACCCCTATTTTCTCCTCTTCACCGCCATCGGTGTCCTCGCCTCCTCCTTCCATTTGGGCATCGGCATCTGGAATTTTCTCTGTAAGTGGGGACTCGCCGCCACCGTTAAAGCCCAGCGCGCCGCCGGCCAGCTCGGCATGGTTGTCGCTTTTACGTTCAGCCTCGTCGGACTGCTGATCCTCGTCAGTTTCCGTTTTGATTGGCATCCTTTTTCTGTCTACCTGCAAAAATGACACATCCTAAAATCATCGTCGTTGGTGGTGGTCTGGCCGGACTCATGGCCACAATCCGTGTTGCCGAATCCGGTGTCCCGGTCGACCTCTTCTCCAACGTTCCCGTGAAGCGTTCCCATTCCGTCTGCGCCCAGGGCGGCATCAACGCCGCAAAAAATCAAAAGGGCGAAGGCGACACCACCGCCAAGCATCTCGACGACACCATCTACGGCGGCGATTTCCTCGCCAATCAGCCCCTCGTCAAGCGCATGTGCGACGAAGCTCCCAACATCATCGATCTCCTCGATCGCATGGGTGTCATGTTCAACCGCACGCCCGAAGGCCTCCTCGACTTTCGCCGCTTCGGCGGCACGCTCTATCACCGCACCGCTTTCGCTGGCGCCACCACCGGCCAGCAACTCCTCTACGCCCTCGACGAACAAGTCCGTCGCCACGAATCCGAAGGCAAAGTCAAAAAGTTCGAAGGTTTCACCTTTCTCTCCGCCATTCTCGATGACACGGGCGTCTGCCGCGGTATCACCGCCATGGATCTCCGCTCCATGGAAGTCAAAGCGTTTCCCGCCGACGCGGTTATCTTCTGCACCGGCGGCATCGGCGCCATCTTTGGCCGCTCCACCAACTCCGTCGTTTGCACCGGCTCCGCGCAATCCGCCCTCTTCCAGCAGGGCGTCGATTACGCGAACGGCGAATTCATCCAGGTTCACCCAACTTCTATCCCCGGCGAAGACAAGCTCCGCCTCATGAGCGAATCCGCCCGCGGTGAAGGCGGCCGCGTCTGGGTGCCCAAGAATCCCAGCGACACCCGCCCCGCAAAATCCATTCCCGAAGGCGAGCGCTTCTACTTCCTCGAAGAGTGGTATCCGAAATACGGCAATCTCGTTCCGCGCGACATCGCCACCCGCGCCATCCACCGCATCGTCTATCAGGAAAAGCTCGGCCTCAACGGCCAGGCCGCCGTTTATCTCGATGTCTCCCACATCGACCGGGAAACTCTCGACCGCAAGCTCGAAGGCATCCTGGAAATCTACGAAAAATTCTGCGGCGTCGATCCTCGCGAAGAGCCCATGAAAGTTTTCCCCGGCATGCACTACACCATGGGCGGCATGTGGGTGAATGCAGTTGATCAGGCCACCAACGTCGCGGGCATCTACGCCGCCGGCGAATGTGAATACCAGTATCACGGCGCAAATCGACTTGGCGCCAACTCCCTCGTCAGTTGCATCTTCGGCGGCGGTATCGCCGGCGTAGCCGCGGTGAAGTACGCGAAAAATCTCGAGAAGGGAACTGACTCCATTCCCTCCACCGTCTTCGATCGCGAAAAGCAGCGCCAGGACGAAAAAAATCAGGCGCTCCTCAGTCAAGAAGGCGCCGAAAATCCCATGACCATCTGGCGCGAACTCGGCGACATCATGACCGAGCACGTCACCGTGACCCGCATCAACAAAAATCTCGAACTAGCCGACAAGCAGCTTCAGGCGCTCCAGGCCCGCTATCGCAAAATCAATCTCAGCGACCGCACCAAGTGGTCCAACCAAACCCTAAACTTCGCGCGCGAACTCGAAAACATGCTCCTCCTCGCCCGCGTGGTCACTCTCGGCGCCCTCGCCCGCAACGAATCCCGCGGCGCCCACTTCAAACCCGATTTTCCGGAACGCGACGATGCCAACTGGCTAAAAACCACCCTCGCCAAATACAAAAATGGCGAAATCCAGCTAACCTACGAGCCGGTCGACATCTCGCTAATCCCCCCGCGCGTCCGCAAATACGACGCCGCGAAATGATTTTGTAGTGGCCGACCTTCAGGTCGGTTCCGGTAGCACAGGCTTCAGCCTGCGTTCTTGGGGTTGCTCCTGGTTTCCTGATCGCTGTTATCTGTTCGCTGATCGCTGATTACTGATAACTGATTACCTCTTCACCGAGGCTCTATGACTGAAAAACAAGTCCACCTCAAAATCAAACGCCAAGCCTCCCCGAACCAACCAGCCCACTGGGAGGAATTCTCTCTCCGCTGGCGCCCCTCGATGAACATCATCATCTGCCTCCGCGACATCGCCGAAAATCCCGTCACCCGCGACGGCAAAAAAACCACTCCAATCTCCTACGACTCCAACTGCCTCGAAGAAGTCTGCGGCTCCTGCGCCATGGTCATCAACGGCAAAGTCAAAATGGCCTGCTCCGCCCTGGTAGA
>Ga0210405_10005030_pt1 | contig 12216 bp, 14 predicted proteins | sample IncBWH11MmetaG_FD_155492 | JGI IMG/M metagenome (GOLD analysis project Ga0210405, IMG submission 155492) | Forest soil microbial communities from Barre Woods Harvard Forest LTER site, Petersham, Massachusetts, United States - Inc-BW-H-11-M | ecosystem: Environmental > Terrestrial > Soil >... | reverse complement strand
CGGCGCCGGACGGCTCGCATCTGTTTCCAGCGTTTCCCTACGCTTCCTATCGGCACATGCAGCTCAGCGACGTGCGCGATCTGTTCGCTTATCTGAAAACGTTGCCGCCGGTCACCGGCAAGGTGCGCGACCACGATTTGCCGTTCCCGTTCAACATCCGTCGCCTGGTCGGCGGCTGGAAGTTTTTGTTTCTCAAGGGCGGGCCTTACGTGCCCGACCCGTCGCAATCGGCGCAATGGAACCGCGGCGCCTATCTGGTCAACGGTCCGGGGCATTGCGCCGAATGCCACTCGCCGCGCAACTTTCTTGGCGGCATCATCGACAGCCAGCGCTTTGCCGGCGGCCCGGCGCCGGACGGCAAAGGCTGGGTGCCGAACATCACGCCGGCCGGGCTCGGCCGTTGGGGCGACGACAAGGTCGCGTGGTCGGAAAAGGACATCGCGCATTTCCTCGACGACGGCATGAATCCGGCCGGCGATTTCGCCGGCGGCGGAATGGCCGACGTGGTGGCGAACACGGCGCAGCTCAGCACCGCCGACCGCGCCGCCATCGCTCATTACATCGCCTCGCTGCCGCCGATTAAAGGCCCCACGCCGCCGCCGACCCCGCCGAAGAAGGATTGAGCCGCGGCCTTTGCATCGCGCGCAGTTGCAAGCTAAGCACGCTCGAACCGTCATCCTGAGGTGGCCGCGAAGCGGCCCTCGAAGGATGCACGGCCCGGGCCGTCGCCCTTCGAGGCTCGCTCCGCTCGCACCTCAGGGTGACGGAACACCTACGCATGAATACCGGCAAAGGCATCGTTCTCAAGCTGATCTCGGCGGTGCTGTTCGCCGTGATGTCGGCGCTGATCCGCTATCTCGGCGCGCACTATCCGATCGGCGAGGTGGTGTTCTACCGCTCGGCCTTCGCCATCGTGCCGGTGGTGCTGGTCTATGCCTGGCGCGGCGAGCTGATGGCCGCGGTGCGCACCGAGCGCCCGCTCGGCCACGCCAACCGCGGTGTGCTCAGCGTCGTCGGCATGTTCTGCAATTTCGGCGCGCTGGCACGGCTGCCGCTGATCGAGGCCAACGCGATTTCGTTCACCTCGCCGCTGATCAGCGTGGCGCTGGCCGCGCTAGTCCTCAAGGAGCGCGTGCGCATCTACCGCTGGTCGGCGGTGACGATCGGCTTTGTCGGCGTGCTGGTGGTGCTGGCGCCGCATTTTTCCGGCGACGCATTGACCATCGCCATGGCGAGCGCGACCAGCGTCGCCGGCGTGATCTACGCGGTCGCCGGCTCCGTCACCAATGCCGGCACCATGATCCAGACACGCCACCTGACCAAGAGCGAGACGACATCGTCGATCGTGTTCTATTTCTCGCTGATCTGCGCGCTCGCTGGCCTCGTCACCTGGCCGTTCGGCTGGGTCACGCCGACGAGCCACGAGTTCGCAGCTCTGATGTGCATCGGCTTTCTCGGCGGCACCGGACATATTCTGCTGACCGAGAGTTATCGTTACGCCTCGGCCTCGATGTTGGCGCCGTTCGACTATACCTCGATGATCTGGGCACTGGTGCTGGGCTATGCGTTCTTCGGCGAACTGCCGACGGTCATGATCGTCGTCGGTTCCGCGATCATCGCCGCTGCCGGTCTATTCGTGATCTGGCGCGAGCGTCAGCTTGCGCTAGCGCGCCGGCGGGCGGTGGAGGGAACGACTACGAGCCTCCAAACGCCTTGAACGTGATGATGGTGCGCGTGTCGGCGACCCGTTCTTCTGGGAGGCGCCGACGTCGATGATCGTCGCCGGCTCCGCGATCATCGCCGCCGCCGGCCTGTTCGTGATGTGGCGCGAGCGGCAGTTGTCGCTGGCACGCATCGCAGCGTCGCGGACCAGGCGTTAATTCTCCCGTTGCGGCAAAATTAGCGGCGCCGACGCGGGCGGTGGCTCCTATGGATTTCCCGGCTGTGCCGCGGTCGTACCGTTGGCGCCTAAATTGTTGTTGGCGGCATTCGGGCCCGACTGCACCGGTGCAGCAGGTGCGCCAAGCCGTATGCCTGTTCCTCCAAACGCCGTACCCTGACCTGATGGTCCACCGCGTTGACCGCCTGGTCCCGCCTGGCCGCCACGACCTCCTTTTGCAGAGGCCGATCCGCCAGCGCCGGGTCTTCCAACCGTGCCGGCAACCATCTTCCAGGGATTTACCGTGCCGTCCAGGTAAACTGGAGGGAGGCCAGGAGGGGCTCCAGGCCCGCCCCGCGCCACGGCATCTCCGCCCGGCAGCCCGTTGCCATTGCCGGCTCCGGGATTTCCTGATCCGCCTTCGGCATGAGCGTTGCCCCCGTTAGCGCCACCGCCTGATTGAATTGTTCCCCGATTCCAAACCACCACGCTGCCAAACTTTACCTCACCACCGGGGCCACCGGGGCCACCCTCCGCCTGCGCGGGCGCTCTGCTACTCGATCCAGTTGCCTCCGCATCAACTGGGGTAAATCCGTCGCCTCCGTAAATTGCGGTAAACCCATCCACGAACATCTGGACGGGAGGCCCTTGCCCGGCCAAATCTATATAGACAAATCCTCCGGTACCGCGGCCCTTGGTCTGTGATCCAGCGCGTGCATAGGCGAGTCCATTTTCAGACTTTGCGTCGGCGCCGCCGCCAACGCCTCCAGCGGCGCCATAGACCCGCCCTCCGCCGGGAGGCGCCGGTGCGCCCAAGTGGATACTTTCATTTGCACACAAATATATGTCGCCGCCATCGCCTGCATCACCACCCATCGCGCGTGCCGAGCCGATCAACGGAATCCAGAGAAAAGGCTTAAGTCCGGGGTTTGTCGCGGTCGTAGAATCGGCAATCGCGGCCCCGCCGCGACCGCCCGAATTACCGTTCACATTGCCTTCGATGTCTATCGACCCCGCCTCCGCAACTAATTTTATCCATCCGCCGTTTGCTCCATGTCCGGCCGAGGCATAAGCCCAAGGACCATTGTCCGTTACTGGTTCACCTTGCGCAGCCTCTCCTCCCCCTAAAATGCCCGTCTGCCAGATCTTGATGTTGCCGTGCAGGCTGATAAGCAGGATGTTTATTGATGCATCGCCCAACTTACGCGCACCGATTTGGATGACACCGGCAATGTCAATATCGTCGTTCGTTACCACCACAAGATCTTGAGTCAGTGTTGCCCTGATATTGGCCGGCACTTCAAAGCTCGGCGCGAAAAATGTTCCACCAATCAGACCGTTGATCGCCGTAAGAGGCGGCCCTGCTGGAATCGGTGGAAATTGAGCTATCGTACAGTCGAGCTTTGGTTTTGCTGCCAGGGGCCCCTGTGCTGCCGGCGGCTTGCAGCCACCGAGCAAAATCACTCCCAAGACTGCTGGTGCAATTATATTGACAGAATATCTACAGCCAACCATTGACTGCTTACCTTAATTGATCGGTACCCATTTTACTTTTGTAGTGGCAGTACGTTGGGTCAACAAGAATCCACGATGCATTGAAACCGGCCTGAGCATTTTCCTGTGCCGGCCACTCTTCATCCCTCTTAGAAAGTGCTTCACTGCGATGGCCGAAGCGTCGCGCTCTGCGGTCTGTTCGCGATCCGCTCAACGAACTCGTGCATGATACCATGAACCAATCGACAACGGGAAATTCGTCAAATCGAACACCGTCCGATCCTGTTCATCGAGCCCAGCGCCCTACGAGCCTCCAAACGCCTTGAACGTGATAATGGTGCGAGTTTCGGCGACGCCGGGAACGGTCTGCACCTTCTCGGCGATGAAATGGCCGATATCGGTCGAGGGATCGACGTAGAATTTCACCAATAGATCGAAATCGCCGGCGGTCGAATAGATTTCCGAGGCTATCTCGGCGTCGGCGAGCTTGTTGGCGACCTGGTAGGACTTGCCGAGCTGACATTTGATCTGCACGAAGAAGGGGATCATGCGCGCCTCCGGGCGGCTAAGATAGCATATATATCGGTCCCCGCTATCGCGGGGCCGGATGACGAGGGAAGACCCGAAGGATGCGTGCCCCGGCCGAATTTGCCGACATCACCGCCGACGTGCTGGCGCGGATCAGGAGTCGGGCGCCGCGGGTGCATTGCATCACCAATTCGGTGGCGCAGGCCTATACGGCGAACATGCTGCTCGCCGCCGGCGCCATCCCGTCGATGACGATTTCGCCCGAGGAAATCGCGGCCTTCGTCGCCGGCGCCGATGCGCTTGTGGTCAATCTCGGCACCTTCGATGCCGAGCGGCGCGCGGCGATCGACGTGGCACTGGCCGCGCTGGGCCAGGGTGGAAAAGCTGCAGGCGGCAAACCTTGGGTACTCGACCCGGTCTTCATCGAACGCTCGCCGGCGCGGGCGCAATTCGCGCAAAGCCTGGTGCGCCGCAAGCCCGCCGCGGTGCGGCTCAATCATCACGAATTTGCGGCCCTTGCCGCACGCGACGCGCCGGCGCGCTTCGCCAAACGCCACGACACGGTGGTCGCGCTCACCGGCACCGCCGACGTGGTCACCGACGGCGAGCGTTCGGTAAAAGTCGCCAACGGCGACCCGCTGATGGGGCTGGTCACCGCCATGGGTTGCGCCGGCTCGGCGCTGGTCGCCGCCGCTTTGGTGGTGGAGCGCGACCGCTGGCGCGCCACCATCGCCGCGCTGGTCGCGCTTGGCGTTGCCGGCGAGGTGGCGGCGGAGAACACCAGCGGGCCGGGGCGCTTCGCCAGTTGGATCATCGACGCGCTCCATGGCCTCGACAGCGCCACGTTGCGCGCGCGCACCCGGGTGTCAGCATGACAGTCGATCTTCGCCTCAATGCCATCGTCGATCCCGAGCGCTCGGGCGGCCACGACCTCGCTGACCTGGCGCGGCTGTGCGCGCAAGGCGGCGCGACGCTCATTCAACTGCGCGACAAGCTCAGCGAAACCCGCGCCATGGTCGACACCGCACGCGCGATCAAACTGGCGCTTAAGCCGTTCAACGTGCCACTCGTCATCAACGACCGCATCGACGTGGCGCTCGCCGCGGGCGCCGATGGCGTGCATGTCGGGCAAGACGACATGGCGGTCGAGGATGCGCGAAAGCTCCTCGGCCGGGACGCCATCATCGGGCTGTCGATCAAGACCGTGGCGGAGGCGAACGCCGCCCCGGTCGGGCTGATCGACTATGTCGGCTCGGGTGGCGTCTATGTCACAGGCTCGAAGCAGCAGAAGAATGCGCCGATCGGCCCCGAAGGCCTTACGCGCGTCATCGCCGCGCTGCATGCGCGGGTGCCAAAACTGCCGGTCTGCGGCATCGCCGGCATCGATGCCGGCAACGCCGCCGCCGTGATCGCAGCCGGCGCCGATGGTATCGCCGTGATCTCGGCGCTGTCGCTCGCGCCCGATCCGGCCGCCGCCGCGCGCAGTCTGCGTGCCATTGTCGACACGACGCTGGCGAAGCGGGGCGCGTGATGGCGGTTCCGGTCGCGCTCACCATCGCCGGCTCGGATTCGAGCGGCGGCGCCGGCATCCAGGCGGATCTCAAAACCTTCGCCGCGCTCGGCGTCTATGGCGCCTCGGCGATCACCGCGCTGACGGCGCAGAACACCACAGGCGTCGCCGCCATCCATAACGTGCCGGCCGACTTTATCGCCGCGCAGATCGACGCGGTGTTTGCCGATCTCGACGTCGGCGCGGTGAAGGTCGGCATGCTGGGCAATGCAGCGGCCGCCAGCGCCGTCGCCGCCGGCCTCGACCGCCATCGCCCGCGCCACGTGGTGCTCGATCCGGTGCTGGTCGCCTCCACCGGCGCCGATCTGTTGCGCGCCGACGCCATGGATGGGCTGCGCTCGCTGATGTCGCGCGCCGACGTGGTCACGCCTAACCTGTTCGAGGCGGCGACCTTGCTCGACGCGCCGCTGGCGCGCGACGAAGACGCGATGCGGGCGCAGGCGCAAAAGCTGCTGTCCTTCGGCGCCGGCGCGGTGCTGATCAAAGGCGGCCACGGCGGCGGCCCGGACAGCGTCGATCTCCTGGTCGAGGCCGACGGCTGCGCGCGGTTTACCGCGCCGCGCATTGCAACCAAGAACACCCACGGCACCGGCTGCACCCTGGCGGCGGCGGTCGCCGCCGGCCTCGCCAAGGGGCTGTCCTTGAACGCGGCGGTGCGCGAGGCCAAGGCCTATGTCAGCGCCGCCATCGCGGCTGCGGACCGAGTCAAAATCGGTGGCGGCAATGGCCCGGTGCATCATTTTCACAAGTGGTGGTAAATCGCACTGCGGGGCTACCGGGCGCGGCGGGGAGCCGCTACGTTTTGCCGATCGCTTTTGGCCAGGAGAAGAACTGCAATGCTGAAGTCAGTTGTGCTGCCGGGGATCATGCTCGCCGCTGCGGTCTTGCTGCTGCCGCTGCACGGCCGGGAGGCGGTGGCGCAATCGGCGTCGCCATTCGTCAACGTGGTCGCGCTTGATATCAGCCCGGCCTCGATGCCGAAATTCCTTGCCGCGCTGAAGGACGACGGCGCGGCAACGATCAAGGAGCCTGGCACCCAGGAATTCATAAGCTCGGTCGGGCAAAATCAGAAAAACCAGGTTTTCATCTTCGAGGTCTTCAACAATTCCGCCGCCTGGGACGCGCATCAGAAGACGGTGGCCTACGCGAAGTTCATCGGCCTCGCCATGATGATGATCAAGTCTTACGACATCAGGCCGTTCACCGCGGTGGTCCTGAACAGGAGCACAGCGCCACAGCCGCCGGCCGACGCCCCGCCGCTATTCATCAATGTCGATGAAGTCGACGTCGCCGACGGGCAGGTCGGCAAATTCATCGATGCGGCCAAGCCCCATGCGGCGGCATCGGTGCAGGATCCCGGCTGCCGCGAGTTCGACATTGCGGTGTCGCAGACCAAGGGCAGTCACGTGCTGCTGTTGTCGGCCTTCGACGATGCCGCCGCGCTCGCCGCGCATCAGGCGAGCGACCATTACAAGGCATATGTGGCCGCCACCAAAGGCATCGTCAGCAAGAGCACCGCGACGCCGTTGTCGTCGGTCGCCGTGCTAACGAAAGAACAATGAGGCCCTTGGTCCGCCCGCCGCATTCAACTTGCCGGCGCGCCGGGCTGCTTGAGCGGATGCGCGCGGGCGAAAGCGTCGATCTGTGACAGCGCGTTGGCGATCCGGGAAAAATTCGCAAACGGTGCCGTATCGACGGCGAAAAATTTCGCGCCGGCGGCCTGGCTGGCGAGGCAGATGTCGGCGAGGGTGATGGTGTCGCCGTGGCAATAGCGGCCGGTCGACTTGTCGGCGAGATTGGTTTCCAGCGCGCTCAGCGCCATCAGGTGCCAATGCTGGCACCATTTGATGCGTGCCGGCTCGTCGAGCTTGAACTCGTGCTCGAGATATTCGCGCACCCGCGGCACGATCAGCGGATGGGAATCGCAGGCGACGATCTGCGCCAAGCCGCGAACCCGGGCGCGGCCTTTGGGGTCGCGTGGCAATAGCGGCGGGTTCGGGTGGGTCTCATCGAGATATTCGATGATGGCGAGCGACTCGAATATCGCCGGTCCGTCGCCGTCGACCAGAGCCGGCAGCGCCATCATCGGATTGACCGCGCGGTAGGCCGCCTCGCGCTGCGCGCCCTTCATCAGGTTCACGTCCACCACCTCGTCCGGCGTGACGCCTTTGAGGTTGAGCGCGATGCGCACCCGATAGGTCGCGAGCGAACGCCAGAATGAAAACAGCTTCATTGCAAATCTCCTGTTATCTTTTCCGCCCCCGCGAAGCGGGGGAGGGGACCACGCGAAGCGTGGTGGAGGGGGCTGGCTTGCTCCGCACAAGCGAATACTTGCCCCTACCTACGCGCTTCGCGCGTCTACCTCCCCCGCGAGCGGGGGAGGAAAGAAAGACCTAGTCGGTGCCCGGATCGGCCTTCAGCCCCGCCGCCTCGATGCCGGCGATCGCGCACATTTCGTCCTTGTCCGAGGTGTCGCCGGAAATGCCGCAGGCGCCGACGATATTGCCCGAAGCATCCTTGATCAGCACGCCGCCCGGATTGGTGACCATGCGGCCGTGGCTCGCCGCCGCCAGCATGGTGAAGAATTGCGGCGTCTTCGCCGCGCGGCCAGCCAGCGTACGCGAGCCGAAACCCATGCCGAGCGCGCCCCAGGCTTTGCCGTACGCGATATCGAAACGCAGGATGCCGGATTTGTCCTCGCGCTTGAAGGCGACCAGATGGCCGCCTGAGTCGAGCACGGCGACGGTGAGCGGCGCGAGATTGCTGTCGCGGGCTTTTTTCAAGGCGACGTCGACGATGGTAGAGGCTTGCGCAAGCGTAATCGACATGAGGACTCCCATCCAAGGTTTCAGATTTCGTTCGTGCCCATAGTTCACTCCACCTTCCCATTGAGCCTGAGATACATGCCCTGCCCATAAGGCATATCGGTGGGTATGCAGGAGATCAGGGCTTTATTGACCCCATCCGTCTCTCCAGCGAATTCAATTGCAAACCACATTGCTTCACCTTGTGCGAGTGTCATCGAATTCTGAGGCTGACAACGGCCGTTTAATTCATAGATGCGTGTTGCTTTATGTTCAATTTTTAAATTGTCCCTCAGGGCGCAATTGAACAGCGCCGTATCAAGCCGATATACATCTGATCCGGCGCGCGTTCTGGTCCACGTGAGATAGCATTTAATGCCGTTGGCGCTCGTAATACTGCAGCTGTAAAGTCCGATTCTGTCGCCCTCTGGACGAATCCATGGCGCGCTTGCCGTCGAATCAGTTGCTACATTTACCGGATCTTGGGCAACAGCTGATTTACAGTCCGCCTGCGCCCAGACCTGCGCTGGCATAATTCCAAAGAACCATACTCCCAAGACGGCGGTCGAAATATGAATCTTGCGCATGTACCTCTCCCTTTGTCCGAAGTTTCGAGCGCCCGTTCGACCGCCGACATCCAAAGATGTTGGATTCTATTGAGGCGCATGCGCGGTCAAACCGGTTAAACTCACAACCTTATCCACTAACCGTTCCAGCGCATCGTTCTCCGCCGCCTCTGTGAGTTGCTCTAGTTCAATAGTGGGCGCGCCACTTGCCGATGCGCTCACTGAGGCCTTGTCAAGGGAAGGCCTGCCGTCGGCTCTCCATTTGATCGCGACGTCGATATGCGCCGTAGTCGTCCACGCGGGCGGACCAACCGTAACGTAATGCGTCGGATCATCAACTGCAACGTGTATAATATCCAAGACCGCCGCCGCATCGTTGCAATCATCTGCGACGCTAAGCCCATGTTCTATGAACTTTTTATGTAAGCGCCTGGCCGCGTCTTGCTCCAAACGTTTGCCAGTCGAGGAGATAACGCAAACGGAATTGGCAGGTGAGAATCTCGGCAGCGAAGACGCGGAGCACCAGGGAATGAAAATTCCGAGTGTACAGAAGAGCGGCTGGGTTTTCTTTATCAAGGCGCTGCCGGCATCGAGCAGCGTCGCCACGGCCACCAGAAAAGCCGCGAGGGCCGCAATTCTCGCCGTTAGTCCTTTTAGTGAATATTTGTGCGGATTCATTGGCGGTGCTGGGCGATCTTCGCTTTCAGCCAAGCATCATTGTATCCTCGGAAATTTCAAGCTGCACCCAAATCCATCACCGCTTGTCGCGACTCGGCCAATAGACCGTTTGGCGCGATGCGTCGCGGGCCCCAAAACCCTTGTCGTTGGATTCTTCGAGCGCGGCGAGCGCGGCTTTTGCCGCCGGCATGTCGGCGCCCTTGGCGGCGCCGGTGGCGATCATGGTCTTGAGGTCCTTCACCGCATTGGCGATGCTGAACGTGGTCGGACCGGGATCGCGGTTTTCCATCATGGCGACGATCATGTCGGCGCGCAGCTTGAAGCCGTTGTTGGCGCCATTACTCTCGGTAAACAGGTCGATGAGGCGCTTTGGCTCCCAACCGAGGTCGCGGATCAGCGAAAAGGCTTCGGCGTAGGCCTGCCAGCCGATCATCAGCGGCAGATTAATGGCGAGCTTCATCGAGGCGCCGGCGCCGACCGCGCCGCAATGCTCGACCTTGCGGCAAAGCTGGTCGAGGATCGACTTGGCGCGCGCCGCGTCGGTGGGCTCGGCACCCATCAGCCCGAGCAGCTTGCCTTGCCGCGCCGGCGCGGTCGAGCCACCAACCGGACACTCCACGAACGTACCGCCCTTGGCCCGCACCTGCGGCGCCAGCGTGGTCTCCACGGCCGGCGGCACGGTGCTCATCTCGATGAACAGCTTGCCCTTCACGTCGCCCGACAACAGGCCCGACGGCCCGTGATAAACCGCGTCGATTGCCGCGCCGTCGGTCAGGATGGTGATGACCGCTTCGCTGGCGGCGGCCACCGCGGCGGGACTGGTAACGAGCTTGGCGCCGGCCTCTGCAAGCGGTGCCGTTTTCGCCGCCGTGCGATTCCAGACGGTCACCTGGTGCCCGACTTCCATGAGCCGGGCCGCAATGGCGCTGCCCATGGCGCCCAGCCCGGCAACTCCGATTTTCATACGCCACTCTCCTGACGCTTCCCGGCGCGGACATTAAGCGATCGTCGCGCGGCGAGAAAGCCGCTTGCGCGGAGAGGGCGGATGCCATATCGCCTCGCCACGCAGCGACAATGAGGAATGGAATGGCTTCGGGAAATAAAGGTGCCGTCGGGATCGTCGGCCTCGGCATCATGGGCGGCGCGTTCGCGCAGAACCTCGTGGCCGCCGGCTGGCGCGTGATCGGCTACGATATCGCACCAGCGCGACGGCGGGCGATGGCGCGCGCCGGCGTCGAGATCGCCGCCGACGCCGGCGAGGTGGCGCGGAGAGCGAAAACCGTCATCACCAGCCTGCCGAGCCCGAAGGCGCTGGCCGCGACGGTGGAGACGATCGTCAAAGCCAAAGTGCCGCGCCGCGTCATCGTCGAGGCCTCGACCTTCACGCTGGAAGACAAGACCGCCGCCGAGGCCAAGCTGCGCAAGGCCGGCCACGTCATGCTCGACTGCCCGATGAGCGGCACCGGCGCCCAGGCCAAGGTCAAGGATCTCGTGGTCTATGCCTCGGGCGACACCGGCGAGATCAAGAAGCTCAAATCCATGTTCGCGGGCTTTACCCGCGCCGTGCACGACGTCGGCGCCTTCGGCAACGGCAGCCGGATGAAATACGTCGCCAACCTTCTGGTCGCCATCCACAACGTGGCCAGCGCCGAGGCGATGGTTCTGGGCATCAAGGCCGGCCTGCCGCCGCAACTGATCTTCGACCTGATCAAGACCGGCGCCGGCAATTCGCGCATCTTCGAATTGCGCGCGCCGATGATGGTGAAGAACGACTACGGTTCGCCGACGATGAAGATCGCGGTCTGGCAGAAGGACATGGACGTGATCGGCGGCTATGCGCGCAAAATCAAAGTACCGACCCCGATGTTCGACGCCTCGAGCGCGATCTACATCAAAGCGCGCAAGAGCGGCTACGACGATCAGGACACCGCGGCGGTCTGCGCGGTGCTGGAAAAGATGGCCGGCGTGAAACGAAGCAGGGCAAAGAAGCGCTGAGCCGGGCGGGCCTGTCGGGCGCGGCCGGAATATGCGACACTCCGCCAAAATCATCGGTCACAGGAGGATCGCCATGCTGCGAACCGCAATTGCTGTTACGGTCACGCTCATTGCCGGAGCTCTCACGCCCTGGAGCGCCAGCGCGCAGCAGCCGATCGACTGGGACAAGATCCAGATCAAGACCACCGACCTCGGCAACAACACCTACATGCTGATGGGCCAGGGCGGCAATATCACGGTCGCCGTTGGCACCGACGGCATCCTCATGGTTGACACTCAGTTCGCGCCGCTCTCCGACAAGATCAAAGCGGCGATCAAAGCGATCTCGCCGCTGCCGATCAAATACGTCATCAATACCCATTTCCACGGCGACCACACCGGTGGCAACGAGAACTTCCAGAAGGATGGCGCCATCGTGTTGGCGCAGGACAACATCAGGGTGCGGCTTGCCGCGGGAACGACGAACGGCACGACTGGCGTGAAGGTGCCGCCGGTTGCGCCCGGCGCGCTGCCCAAGCAGACCTACGTGGGCGGGACGATGACCCTCGAAGTCGGCGGCCGCACGGCGATGCTGATGCACATCAACAACGCGCATACCGACGGCGACACGCTGGTCTATTTCGCCGACGCCAACGTGCTGTGCACCGGCGACATCATGAACAACAACCACCGCTATCAGCAGGTTGATTTCGACAATGGCGG
>Ga0210405_10005027_pt1 | contig 12218 bp, 12 predicted proteins | sample IncBWH11MmetaG_FD_155492 | JGI IMG/M metagenome (GOLD analysis project Ga0210405, IMG submission 155492) | Forest soil microbial communities from Barre Woods Harvard Forest LTER site, Petersham, Massachusetts, United States - Inc-BW-H-11-M | ecosystem: Environmental > Terrestrial > Soil >... | reverse complement strand
GGGAGAGGAATCCTTCATTGGACCCTCCCTACTCTACTCTTCCTCTGTGACGACAAGAATTGCGCTCCATCGCGTCGTGCGGAAGCGCGCCGGATCATCGGCGATTAAGCAGCCGCATCGTTTTACTATTCATCTACTATAAATTCAGCTATCATGTTTCCATTAGTTATTATTTATAGTTATATTATATGCTATATAATTCAGGTTCTGCTTTTACTTCATTCATATCGTCAACTTCCCAAGTAATTATACAATCATCAGTACATACAGATAATATTCTACGATTCAAGAATGATCCGCGCTCTGAAGAGAATCTGACTCAACTGATGCAGTGCCATGAAATTTAATCTTATATATTTTCATAATGTATCTACTGGGAACTGCTCTAAGCGTTTTTGAATCGACCTGCCGCACTTTTCCGAGGCATCCCGTGGTAGACGCACTTGACCAGCAAATTAATGGCGCTAAAACGCCTGGCGAACAAAAGAGAATTCCGTTTTGCGCCTTTGAGGGTCGCGAAATCTCTTTCTTTAAGCTGCTGAGCTGCTTCAATGCCACCACGCTTGAACGCCATTTCGGAGCACAGTCCTGATTTCGGAGGGACTTTCGGAGGGACGTCAGCAGAGGATTATGCGAAAAAGCATCCCAATTGTTCCAGCGACTGATAAATGAGCGGCGAATACGATTCCTGGGCAGATTACGGAAGCGCATTACGTCCGTGGTTCTCAAAAATGAGATCAGATAATCCCATTTTCGATACGCTTTGGCCGGAAGCTTCCCTCTGTTTTGAGGCAAGCCTGCGGGAAATTGGCGACCTTAGGCCCTTTTGGGGACTTTCGCGGCAAAAAACTTGACTCTGCACGGCCCGAATAGCCTTTTCCGATCGGTTTGCCATAGTAAGCGCTGCCTTTTCGGGGCGGACTCGCTACCTGGGCATAGGACCTGCTTCAGGACAGGATCAACCATAAAATCTTAACGCATATGACTCTCAAAGAGATCCTTGCAGATCCAAGCATATCCTCCTGGCTTAAAGATGCCATCAAAACGGCGTACGAGCAGGACCCCATCGACGTGCTGCGCGATGCCCACCGGTTGCTCAAAATGCTCGGAGAACGGTACACACAAATAGTTAACCGAGATCTTGCCCAGTGATCTGCTGACATTCATCCACGCTTCGAGCAGGTTCGGCTGGAATCAAAGAAGCGCCTCCAGACCAATATTGGACCCCGAAGCCAGCTGACTTTGATTTAGCCTTTGAGGAAAAAAGTAATGAGAAAAGAGCAAATACTAAGTTGGGCCCCCCGGAACGTTGCTCTTTCCACTCGGTTCTCAGGACGCCGTTCATCGTTAGGTCAACCTAGTGATCGTAAAGCCATTCGGCTTGGCGCAATACGCCTTCCTTCTTTAGACCTGAGCGGTCGTAAACAGCCTGACTTGGATAGTTACCGATGGCCCGCGCTTGAATGCGGTTCGGAGGGACTTTTGGCTCCATCGAGCCAAGGCATCAGTCGTCGCAGATGTTCTCGGTTTTTATCGAGCAGTAGAGACAGTTCCTCGGTGTCCTCTTCCCTTAGGAGCCGCAAAACGAGAGAGGGTGCATCCGTCATTATTTCCGCTGTCATAAAATCAGTTAGCCGTCCGTCCTGCCGACACGTCAACGTCCGAGTTCCCTCCTTGCCGTAGGTCACGTGTGATGACCCGGGTATGATCGTGATCGGTCGACAGTCGCCGAGTGAGCTGGGGGATCCCTTGCAATCAGTTCAGACTTTGGATGTCGCAACGACAAAAGAGTTTTTGAAATCTCTTTTGCGGTTTGCCGAACGCCCTCAGCCCGCGACCTGATCGCCAGCTCCTTGGCTTCCTCTTCGCTGCGGGATTTCGCGAAAAACCGCTTCATGACGACCTTACCGTGAGCATTCACCCAGCGGGCTGCCCATAGAACTTGCATCTCACCTTTTCTAACCAAGACATAGCGGCGTACCCCGATATGCCCTGAGGTGTTGCGACGCGACTTCTGCCGCTGAAAGCAAGCGACGCCAAACGTCGAGGTTCCAAGTTCTGCGATCAACTTATCACGAAGACGGGTCGCAATGGCCCTGAGCGATTCTTTGGTGCCCCCGTACCTAAACTCCGACACCAACTTTCGGCGGTATTTCAGTTTGCCTTTATCGAAGTAAGGCACTCGAATTTTCCAACCGCGCACCCTTAATTTCGGATCCTCAACCCAGTGTAGATAAAAGTTTGCTCTCGGCCTTCTAGGCATTTCCAGATATATACTTTGTCTAGAATATACCCGAATAGCGATATATTTTGGTTTACAATTTTACTTAGCAATTGTCTTCTTCCTTTTAACGGGCGTCACTGCCGGTCACAGGTGAAGTGGGTTGCGTCCCAATCCAGCGGGTCGCCTGTTGCAAACGCGAATGGTTTAGCTTGGGGATGGGAAGATTCGAAAAAAGTCGCACTCGATGATGAATCACCATGGCGACATTGAAAAAAGCCCGCAAACGGCGCTGCTGGTTCGAGCACTCTGCGGGATCGCTCGACGACCAGTGAGCGGTGATCGGTTGACCGAGCCAAGCAGGACACGCTTCTAAAGCCCGATCACAGAGAGTAATAACAAAATCGACATGTTTACGACGAAACTCGTCTAACGATTTGCTGCGGGCAATGTTGGCTTCAATGCCAAAGCTATCGGCCAGGATCGACAGGGTCATTGAATCAACTTTGCCCGTTGGATTAGCGCCCGCGCTGAACACCTCAAAACGATCGTTTGCTAAGTGTCGAAGCAGGAATTCAGCGAAAATACTTGAAGCAGTATTACCGGTGCAAAGGAAGAGCACTTTCCGCCGCCGGTCGAGTTTGAGGTCGTCTCCGTAGTCGCGAATGACGCTTACCTCAATTGGCGCTCGGTCGTCTGGCATGATTTCCCGGAGCTTCTTGCGATCATTCAAATAAATGGGTTCATTTTCAGCACAACTGCGGGCAGCATCTAAAATAATTCTGGTTTGATCGCTAAGATCTCGAGGTATGCTGTAGACGACCCAGTTTTGATCCTTTCGACACTCGACCAACCCCTGCTCTCTCAGCTGTGCGAGCTTCTTGGAAACCGCGACCTGAGTTGCGCCCACCACGGTTTGCAGGTGCGAGACGCACAATGGACCGTCACTCAGCAGATTAACAATACGTAGTCGCTGTCGGTCACCCAACATGGCAAAAATGTCCGAAAGTTCCATCAAATCTTTCTGCGACCTAGCCGAAACGAGTGGTTTCGGAACACCATGGCGGTCCTTGATCGCAAACGGTTCAGTTTTTGGCCGAGCTGTTTAGGCGGCAGGGTACGTACGCGACGAGAAATATTCAAACTACGGTATGGAACGATTCTGTAACAAAAGTCCTATCAACAAATCAGGTATTGTTCGAAGATCCAAATTGTGGTTAGCGACGATGGAACACATAAAGCTGTGAATGACATTCGCTATGTCAGCTTGTCTGACCTTCATTTAGGGGCGGAGAATAGTATTCTCACACGATTGACTCCCGTCTCGAATGGCACCGTGAAGTTGAAGGCCGATCCGACCACAGCCAGCGACGTTATGATTCGATTGGTTGATTGTTTGAGGTTGGAAACGCAATACATTGAAGCGTATCTTCTGAGCACAAAATGGGGGGACAACCTCAATGCCCCGTGGCATACGACCAATATGTTTCTCGGGGAATACGATCCTGTGCCCTGCTACCTGCTTGACAGGTTGATGACTAGATATGAGCCAAAGTATGAGGACGGCTCGCAACCGCGATTTCTTGTGGTGTATCCAAATTTCGGGGTGCGTAGGGCTGATGGGCAGAAGTGCGTTACCTTCAGCCACGGCCATTACATCGAATCCATTTACCGGCTGATGACTACCTTGCGTTCGACTCTATTTCCTGACCGGACCGAACCGGATACAATCTGGGAGCTGGAGTCCGAGAATTTTGCCTGGGTTGATTTCTTCTGGTCAACGCTTGGCCGGTCCGGCAATTTCGGGGCAGATGTGGAATTGATCTACGACAAATTGCAGGCGGATGTTCAATTGAAGAATCTGGTATCGAATTTGGCAGAAGGAATCGCAACGAAATACAGTCTGCCTTGGGTTCCGCGTCAGGTCGAACATAAGATTCTTACCTCGGTGCTTAACTTCTTCATGAACAAAGTTGCCAACCGGGAGGTAAAGCGAACGGATACCGTCTTGAGCGAGGACGCGGAATCAGGACTGCGCCAGTTTATGGAAAAGTTTTTGTTGGAGCAAATCCAGACGGACAACGCCAGTTCAGTTCCTGCCGACGTTACGTTTATCTTCGGCCACACCCACAAACCGTTTGAGGAAGTCCGTCCCTACGCGGGTTACGGGAGTGGCGTGAAGATATTTAACAACGGTGGATGGGTCGTTGACTCAATGGTGCCAGCCCCGCTTAAAGGCGGGGCGGTTATTCTCGTTGACGAGGATCTGAACACCGCCTCCGTTCGCATATACAACGAGGCGGAAAACGACACTCAACCCCCTCCGCCTCCGCGTGTTTCTGAAGTCATTGATAATCCGCTGGTGCAGCAATTGAAGTCCATGATTTCAAAGGCTGCTGCTCCCTTAGACGCAATGACAAACGCCGTCTTTGCTGAAATACCACGACAACGTGAAAATCTAAATGCAAAGATTCAAGAGCGATGTTAGCGATCAACGCCTCAACTTTTGTTATTCCTCCGATTTATTGCACCTATCATGTGCGGCCGATATAGACGAACCACGGCAGAGGAAGAACTAGCTCGGCGCTATCACATCCCAATCCCTCGACAACGAGATCTGCCCATCAGCTGGAATATTGCTCCGAGCGAGGATGTCCTCGCGGTGCGGTACAACCATGAAACTAAGCAGCGTAGCTTGGATGGCTTGCGGTGGGGTTTGATTCCATACTGGGCGAAGGATCCCAAGATCGCTTACAAGACGATCAATGCCCGCGTCGAGACCGTCGATACGGCGCCATCCTATCGGGAGGCCTTCAAGAGACGGCGATGCCTTATACCGGCGGATTCCTTTTACGAGTGGAAAAGGGTGGTTGGGGGTAAGATCCCATACGCAATCGGCATGAAGGACGATGCTCCGTTTGTGTTTGCCGGACTATGGGAAGGGTGGAAAGACCCTGCGACCGACGAATGGGTGCGTACCTGTACGATAATCACCGGCGAGCCGAACGAGCTTGTCGCTCAGATCCATACCCGCATGCCAGTCATATTGCCCGAAGAAGATCACGCAAAATGGTTGGGCGAGACTGAAGGCGGCGACCTGAAGTCGCTATTGAAGCCATTTCCGGCAAATCGGATGCGGATTTGGGCAATCAGTCCAAGAGTGAATTCGCCCAGGAATAATGACCCGGACATTATAAAGCCGATAATAATTTCAGATTTTGGCCAGCTTTTTCCAATGCCTGATCGTCGGCCAGACTGATGGTGCCTCGACGACGCGGGCACTGTGGCAGCGATCATTGGACCAGCACTGCTCCCCATGTAAGAAGTAGTGGGACCTGTATCGCGCACCATGTGCGTTCATGGTTTAAACTAATCCGATGACCTCAATTTTTACCGTATCCGAACTGACCCGCGCGGTCCGGGAAGTTCTCGAGGGTCGAATCGGCGAAGTCTGGGTCGAAGGTGAGATTTCAAACTACCGAAAACAATCGTCCGGCCATCATTACTTCACGCTGAAGGATGACCGAGCCCAGCTCGCCTGCGTCATGTTCGCACGATCTTATGGGGCCCAGACCAGGATACCGCTTTCCGACGGAATGCAGGTCCAAATTTTCGGACAGGTGACGGTCTACGAAGCGAGAGGGCAATACCAGCTGATTGTCCAACTCATACAGTCGAAAGGACAAGGGCTGCTCCTGGCGAAGTTCGAAGCTCTCAAGCGCAAGCTCCAGGCAGAAGGTCTTTTCGATCCAGATCGCAAACGGCCGCTGCCGCAGTTTCCTCGGCGTGTGGCGCTGGTGACATCCCCGACCGGGGCAGCCGTCCAGGACATGCTAAACATCCTGCAGAGGCGTAGCCCCTGGCTCTCAATTCTCATTTGCCCGGTTCGCGTTCAGGGGGAAGGCGCCTCGGTAGAGATTTCGAATATGATCGATTATGTCAGTTCCCGCGCGGTGGAATTGAAAGTCGACGTGATGATCGTCGGTCGCGGCGGTGGGAGCCTGGAAGATCTGTGGGAATTTAATGAAGAGATTGTCGCTCGGAGCATCTTTCTTTCACGGATTCCCGTGATCTCAGCGGTCGGGCACGAGATCGATTTTACGATCGCAGATTTTGTTGCTGACCGACGGGCGCCGACTCCGAGCGCGGCGGCCGAGATTGTCGCACCGGACGTACTCGCGTTGCAAGGCGAACTCATCTCGCGGGGCGCGGCTCTGGCCCGGCTCATTCGCCAAGCGCTGGAGCTTCGGCAGATCCGATTGCAACGACTCGCAGGCCTGCCGTATCTTCGTGATCCGCGCCGGCTCATCGTTGAACGCCAGCAACGGGTAGATCATCTGGAGATGCGCCTTGTGCAAATTGGGAAGAGTGTTTTCCAGCAACGCCGATCCCAGATCGAAAAGATATCGGTATTTCTTTCGGCATTTCGTTCGGATCGTTTGTTGCAGGCGAAGCGAGGAGAACTTGCCGCTTTGGAACTGCGCCTGACGCGGATTGTATCATCCGGCGTCGAGTTTCGAAAAAACAGGGCTGCGGAGTTGGCTAACTTCGTCCGGTTGCTTGGGCCGCAGCAAACGCTGGAGCGCGGGTATTCAATTACTTTAGACGCAAATGGGCACATTATTCGGACGATGGAGACCCTGGAGAAGGGCGACAGAATTCAAACGAAGCTGGCAGACGGAGTGGTGATATCGGTGGTGGAGGCTTTGGCGAAGGTGAGAGGCGAAAAGTGAGAGGTGAGAGGTGCCACTAGCCACTCGTCCCCTTGTACACGTGCTTTTTGAACCCGATTGTAGCGAGAGGAGGCAAAGTCAGGGTAAGGGAATGGGAATGTCCTTGCCAGGAGATCGGATCTGCATGCATGCCGCCATAATTTCCTACATTGCTGCCTCCGTAGACAGCGGCGTCAGTGTTTAAGATCTCTTCATACCATCCCTCACCCGGAGCGCCGACACGGTAGCCATGTCTCGGTACCGGGGTAGCGTTGACCACAAACAAAATCGTCGAGCCGGACTCGGCCTTGCGTAGAAATGTGAGGATACTGCTGTCGGAGTCGTGAAAATCGATCCACTCGAATCCGAGATAAGTGTCATCGTTTTCCCAGAACGCCGGTTCGCTCGTGTAAAGGTAATTGAGATGTTGCGTCAGGCGTCTAATGCCGTCGTGCGGCGGATATTGCAACAGATGCCAATCGATGCTCTCATTGTGGTTCCATTCTTTCCACTGCGCGATTTCGCCGCCCATAAATAACAACTTTTTACCGGGGTGCGCATACATCCAGGCGTAAAACATGCGGAGATTAGCAAACTTTTGCCAGGGATCGCCCGGCATTTTGCTTAGGAGCGATGCTTTCCCGTGCACCACTTCGTCGTGGCTCAACACAAGAATGAAATGTTCATGGAAAGCGTAGATCATGGAAAAGGTCGCTTCCCCTTGGTGGAATCGGCGGTGGATTGGTTCGCGACTCATGTAGAGCAGAAAGTCGTGCATCCAGCCCATGTTCCACTTCAAACCGAATCCGAGTCCGCCGAGATAAGTGGGACGCGAGACACCCGGCCATGCGGTGGATTCCTCTGCGACGGTCATGATTCCTGGAAACCGCGCGTAACAGACCTCGTTAAAGCGCTTTAAGAACTGAATCGCATCCAGATTTTCGCGCCCGCCATGGACGTTCGGCACCCATTCGCCTGGTTTGCGCGAGTAGTCCAGGTAGAGCATTGACGCCACCGCGTCTACCCGAAGCCCGTCGATATGGAATTTGTCGAGCCAGAACAGGCCGTTAGCCACGAGAAAATTACGCACCTCGTTTCGGCCGTAATTGAAGATTAGGGTACCCCAGTCGCGGTGTTCGCCCTGGCGGGGATCGGCGTGCTCGTAAAGGTGGGTTCCATCGAACAGGGCAAGACCATGCGCGTCCTTTGGGAAATGGCCTGGAACCCAATCGACGATAACGCCGATCCCATTTTGGTGGCAGCGATCGACGAAATGCCGAAATTCATCGGGATTACCGAACCGGCTCGTTGGAGCGAAATAACCGGTTACCTGATAGCCCCAGGATCCGTCGAACGGATGCTCGGCGACCGGCATGAGTTCAATATGCGTATAGCCCAAATCTTTCACGTAAGGGATCAGGCGATCTGAGAACTCTATGTAGCTCAGGTATCGGTTCCCTTCTTCGGGAACGCGGGCCCAGGATCCGAGATGTACTTCGTAGATGCTGACCGGTTCTTTGTGCCATTGCTTGGTCTTTCGCGCCTCGATCCATTCGTCGTCGCTCCATTTGAAACGGTCAAGATTGAACACCATCGAAGCGGTTTGGATCCCATGCTGGCCATAAAAAGCGAGCGGATCGCTTTTCAGGACAACCTGACCGAAGCAATTCCGCAGTTCGAGTTTGTAGTGGGTCTCTTCAACGACGCCCGGGATAAAAATTTCCCAGATCCCTGATTCCAAACGTTTTCGCATCGGATGCGACCGACCATCCCAGCCGTTGAAATCCCCTACGATGCTGACTCGCTGTGCGTTCGGCGCCCAAACGGCAAAACTCACACCTGCATGTCCGTTGATTTCGGTCAGATGAGCGCCCAGTTTTTCATAAATCTCGTAATGGTTCCCCTCCCGATAGAGGTACATATCCAGTTCGCCGAGAATCGGTCCGTAGGAGTATGGATCACTGATTTGGAGGCTCTCTCCCGACCAGGTAGTGACCTGCAACAAATAATCGAAAGCTTCCGTGACTCCGGATAACTGCGCCTCAAACAGACCTTCCGCCGCAATACGATTTGCCGGAAAATGACGATCTGCGCGGTTCCGATCGACAATCGTCAGCTCTTTGGCGTCCGGCCGAAACGCGCGAACGACCCAAAGTCCATCGATGTTGTGCGGCCCAAGGACGCCAAATGGGTCGTCATGTTCGGCATTCAGTAGCCGGTGAATATCGTTTTGGGCTAGCGTGGTATTCATGATAAGTCCTGGAGGAATGGTTCTGTTTTATCCCGAAAGAGCCTCTCTGCGGAGTAGTCGTGCAAAAGTCGCTTTCGGCTCTTGAAAATGTCGTCGTTTCTAAACGCGTTACGAATCTTCTCTGCAATATTTTTCGGGGCGTCTCGCAGGTCAAACAATAGTGTGCCCGAAGGTGCGATCGATTTCAACGGTTCGATGTTAGAGCAAAACACCGGTAAACGATAAGCCGCGGCCTCGAGCAGTGGCAGACCGAAGCCTTCCTGCCTGGAGGGGAAAAGAATCCCGTCGGCGACGCGGTAAAGGCTATGCAACTGTGCCTGGTCAACAAAAAAGAGCTCGTTCACCCAAGTGACCGAGCCATGAATCTGAAGATCTGCGGCCAATTGCTTCAGCCCGACAAAATGTTCGGCACTGGAAAGGTTGTGGGGATCACGAGCTCCCGAAATGAGCAAACGCACTTTTGCACCAAGGTCGCGGAGCGCTCGAACGATCTGGAGAGCGAACACGATGTTCTTTCGCTCTAGAATCCGCGCTGGATAGAAGAGGATGATCGAGGTGGCCAGGTCATCGTGCACCAGTTCGGTTACTTCTGAAGTAATCCCGCACGTCTCGGGGAAGTCCAGGCCATTCGCAATGATGGCGTCGACCTGAGAGCCCGTCAGTTTTTTAAATTCCGCTGCGCGCGCTTCGGAAATAGTCACATATTTAACGCTGGTGTGACGTTCCCGAATGAGGTCGAACGCCCGATCGGAAGGAATTTTGTAATCCGGATTTGCAGCGGCCAGATCGTGGGTCCAAGCGATGGTCTTCATTCCTTGTTCCGCGAAGCCACTGAGTACTTGAGTTGCGGCCAGATTGAACGGCATGGTGAACATGTTGTGAGCAATGACACGGTCGAATTTTCTGAAAAGTTGGGAGAAAGGAGTTTTCAGCTTTTCCAGGAGACGAAAGTACGTTTGACCAGGGCGGCCGTCGAAGGCCTCTTGTTGGGCGGTCCTTACATAAGAGTCGCGAGAATCGAGTTCAGGAACAACTACGGTTGGAATCTCTTTGGCGAAGGCGGTACCTTCGCCGCAGAATATCGCGACTTCATGACCGTGTTTTGACATCAGGCGTGCATGTTGCCGGATTACACTTTCGACGCCGCCAATGACAGGCCATGAAGTGTAGTGGATGATCGCAATTTTCACGAAGCAGTGTCCTATCCCCGAAATAGCATGTATTCTCTGGCGATCAAAATGGTCGGTTGGTGGTGGTGCGCCTACAGGCTGGAAGACGTGCTACTTTGAAGTCGCGCCGGCATCAAGCTCGCCACGTGATAGAGAAGCGGAATCTGACTTGAAACAGGAGCGATGTGTCTTAGTTTGGGTGTCTTTCGGAATCTGAGAAATGCCAGGGTAGCTCAGTGGTAGAGCAGGGGACTCATAAGCCCTTGGTCGGGAGTTCAACTCTCCCCCCTGGCAGTCCTCTGCTCAATCGTCCTCGAACTCGTCCTCGTCCTCGATTTTTGACTGTTGCCGGCCAAAAGCGATTCCCATCAGAAAACGGATCGATAGAACCAAAGCGCTGCATTCCTATCGCTAAAAAAATCGAGGACGAGGACGAGTTCGAGGACGAGTACGATTGTAGGATTGAAGAAGGGAATCAAAAGTAGGGCGTGCCGAATTTTGCGGTGATCTCGAGCGTCCGGATGGCAACCAGCCTTTGCCTGCGTGGTGCACAGGACGGGGCAAAAGCTGGAGCTTTTGGTCTTGCGTGGCGCAGCAGGACGGGGCAAAAGCTGGAGCTTTCGCTTACATAGGGTTTGCGGCGGAAGCGTTGTTGACCTTGATCCTAAGACAATAGGGGTTAGTTTGCCCGGTCGACGAACCTTATGCACTTCCTGAACAATTATTTCTATTGGGGCCTTGGCATTGGTGTCTTTCTGGGCTTAATAGGCATTCTTTTCGCGGTCAATCGTCTGTGGGAGACGAAAGGTGAAGTCAGACGTTTAAAGCGGCACCTTGCGGACAAGCTCGAACTTGAAGCTGAGGCGACGAACCGGCTACGCCAAGATCTCCAGGAGTTGAGACAGCAAAACGAAAATCTCCGAATCAAGGTCGCAAACCTGAACCAGTTCCCGGACAAGCGGTTACAGAGGGAACTGGAGATTTACGCGCGGGCCGAACGCACTATGGTTTCCAGCTCCCCCGGTTTTCCTGCGGTCTGGGAGGAGGCGAAGAGAAACGCAGTAGTCGACTTGGAACAAGAAGAGAACGGCAACAGTCTGCCTAGGCGCGTGTTTAACGCTCTGTTGAATCGTCCGTCATCGAAGAATTCCGATTCTGTCCACGATGGGGGAGGGTAGTGCATCGTCTCAAATGGGAGGCATAGCGTTGGTTTCAAGAGGGTTTGGAATAAGGACGTCGAATAAAGAGGAGGCTTCGCTTTACGCGAAGAGGCAAAGCCTGGAGGCTTCGCTTACTTGACACGGTTAAATGAGGTAGTAGTTTCTGTGCTCTTCCGGAACCTGACGATATGGCGAACACACGATCTGCCGCTAAGCGAAAAAGACAAACCGAACAACGCACTCCGCTGAATAAGGGCGTCCTGACCGGATTGAAAGGTCAGCAGAAAAAGCTGACCGCGGCGGTTGCGTCCGGCGACAAGGCCAAGGCGCAGGTTGAGTTGAATGTCTTGGCGTCGATACTTGATAAGGCGGCGAAGCGCGGCATCGTTCACCAGAACCTCGCGAACCGTCGTAAGAGCAGGGCTGCAAAGGTTGTCGCTGCCGTCGGCTCGAGCAAATCCTAGCCTCCCAAAGAATCACGTTCCGGCGGCCGCCACGTGCGCGTCAACACAAGGAGGCCGTGCAAATCTCCTCCAACCGCTATGGTAGGGACGCGCTCCGGCGCGATCCGGCCTGGCACGTCTCTAACTAACCCGCAAAAATCACACGAAAGCCGAAGCGACGAGCTCATTGCGGGTTAGAAAGCTCTTGAACAGACGCTGCGCGTCTGTTCAAGAGCCCGTTTAAAATAAAGGGATGGAAAAC
>Ga0210405_10005026_pt1 | contig 12222 bp, 7 predicted proteins | sample IncBWH11MmetaG_FD_155492 | JGI IMG/M metagenome (GOLD analysis project Ga0210405, IMG submission 155492) | Forest soil microbial communities from Barre Woods Harvard Forest LTER site, Petersham, Massachusetts, United States - Inc-BW-H-11-M | ecosystem: Environmental > Terrestrial > Soil >... | reverse complement strand
CGATCCGCTGAATTTCGTCGAGAAAAAAGAACTGAAGAAGATGGGCCGCTTCATCTACCTGGCTTTGGCTGCGGCCGATGAAGCCATGAAAGCCTCGGGTCTGCAAGTCGCCGAAGAGATTTCGACCCGGACAGGAGTGCACATCGGATCCGGAATCGGCGGGTTCGACGTGATTGAGCGTGAGCATATAAACCTGCTCAACGGCGGACCGCGCAAGATCTCACCATTTTTCATTCCCGCGTCTATCGTCAATCTCGCTGCGGGACACGTCAGTATCCGCTACAACGCCAAGGGTCCGAACGAAGCCACCTGTACGGCGTGCACCTCAAGCGCACACTCCATTGGAGACGCCTATAAAATCATCGCGCGTTGTGATGCCGATGTAATGATCGCGGGTGGGACCGAAGCCGCGATTACCCCCATGGGGGTTGGCGGTTTTGCCGCAATGCGCGCCCTCTCGACTCGTAACGATGCACCCGAGAAAGCCAGCCGTCCCTGGGATTCGGGGCGCGACGGATTCGTAATCGGCGAAGGCGCTGGAATTCTCATTCTGGAGGAACTGGAGTTCGCCCGCCGCCGCGGCGCTAGAATTCTGGCCGAAATCGTCGGCTACGGTATGAGCGGCGACGCCCACCACATTACCCAACCCGCCGAGAATGGTGATGGCGCCTATCGTGTGATGCTAAATACGCTAAACGATGCGAAGCTTCAGCCGCAAGACGTGGGCTACATAAACGCCCACGGCACGTCGACGGATCTCGGCGACAAACTGGAAACCATCGCCATCAAGCGTGCCTTCGGCGATCACGCCCGCAAGTTGGCGGTGAGTTCGACCAAATCGATGACCGGTCATCTGCTCGGCGGCGCCGGTGGGCTCGAGGCTGGCATCACGGTGCTCGCGCTGCGCGACCAGATTTTGCCTCCGACCGCTAACCTGGATAATCCCGATCCCGAATGTGACCTCGACTATGTCCCCAATCATCCCAGAAAAGCCGACTTGGAGTACGCCATGTCCAATTCATTCGGCTTCGGCGGGACCAACGGCGCCTTGCTCTTCCGGCGCTGGACGGAGTAGCTCTGGCTAGTCCAAATGTTCTGCTGAAAAGTCCTCAAAACCCTCGTTACTAGTGCTCTTGGTCGTCTCCGGCCAGGTCAAAGGCCGCGGACAGGAGTGTCCGCGCCACATTGGGCATTGCCCGTTCCTTTTTTGGCAAGGAACTTTAGGACTCCTCCTGTCTTGCCTCAGGTAATGAGACCTTGGTACCCAGGGATTGGCCTTCTTCTCCTTTGCCATTGCCGATAGTCCACTACAGAATAGATTTGCAGGGCAAGAACACCCCGTCTATGGACAAAGCCTTTGGAACCGCGCTCATGCCCACGCTCAGCACCAAAAAGGCCTCGGCCCGTGTGGCTCTGATCGACATGAAAGAACCGGCCCGGAATACTCTTGCCGAGTGCTTCCGGCAGTTTGGGATCGAGAGTGTGCCGTTGAACGGAAACGCGGCCGAGCGCCTCAAAAAGGAGAAATTTGAGGCCTGCGTGATCAAGCTGGGCCCGACGGCTCAGACCATCATGGAGTCGGCGCGTACCTCTCCCTCCAATAGCCGGATCGTCCTTTACGCCGTGGGCGGCAGCGCCCAGGATGCGATGAGCTTTTCAAAGTACGGGATCAATGCGATTTTTCACGAACCGCTTGAGCGCCCAGCCGTGCTGAAATTGGTGCGGGCCACCCAAATGCTCGTGTTGCACGAACTGCGGCGTTACGTTCGCATTCCAGTGATCACGGAAATCTCCCTTGCCATGAGCGACGGTCGCAAGGTAACGGCAACCAGTATTGAGGTTAGCTCCGGGGGCATGTCCCTGCGCAGCGCCGACGATATTTCGATTGGGCAGTCGGGTGAGGTCTCTTTCGCTCTGCTGACCTTGCCGCGGATTTGGGTTCGCTGCGCGGTGACTTGGCGCAACGTGGTGGGCAAATCTTTTGGGATCCGCTTTGATATCCATGACGAGCGCCGTTTTCGGATCAAAGAGTGGATCGACTCTTATCTGGAAGGTTAGCCGGCTGAGACTTGAGTCAGCGCGTCTTCTGTTGTTCGACAACTGTTGTTTCGACAAGAAGAACGCGGCAACATTGTCTACGCGTGTCAAGACGCAGCGGAGCTACGTCTCTGCAGTGGAACGATGTGCTGTACTTCCTTGTAAATCAGCTCACGCAGAAAATTCCTCCGAGTGAGGCGTGATTCGGGCACAATCATTACGTGTCTATCGATCATCATACGGTTGCGGCGGTGAGCATTGCGGGCACCTTCTTTGATGTTCTGGGCAGCCTCTATCTGGCGTACGACTTGTTGGGCGGACAACACGGCCCTCTACGGCTACTTACACGAGCAGTTACGTACTCTGTCGTTTTCGGCGTCGGTTACGGCATCGGACTTGGTCTTTTCTTTGGCCTCGCGTCCGGTCTTGCTACCGGCATTACGATCTCGATCGAACTCAACCGTGCGGCTCGTGGCTTGCCTCATTATTCCTTGCCTTGGGAAGGATTGTTCAGCGCCATCCGCGGACTTGCTTTCGGCGCTGGACTGTACCGGATTTTGGGCCTCGAATACGCAATCGCATTCGGTACTCTGATCACCGCTGGCCAAATATTTACCTATTCTCGCGGCATGCGGCCCGCTCTCGACTACATAGCCCGTCGCCGTCCGCGCATTACCCGTCGCCAGTTTTGGGGTACGGTGGTTCGGACCGTCGGCTACATCGCCACGGCACTTGCCTGCAGTGCTCTCATACATCGTTTTGAGCACGCCTGGTCCTTTGCGATCCGGGTTGGGCTGGTGACGGGACTTGTCACCGGCATTGGCGTGACGGTGAATCCCTATATTGAATACTATGCGGATAACCTTCCGGAACGACGGCTCGGAGCCTTCGGCATTGGCCTCATCTTCTGCGGATTTGCTTTGCAATCGGTTCAGTATTGGCTGGCACTGTTTGATGTTCGGCTGACGTAGGCCCTTTCACCGCAGAGGCACAGAGAATGCTTCGATTTTCGGGAGGCACTGATGTGTCCCCCGTTTTTGCAAAGTCTTAGGGATTCTCTGTGCGTCCGTGTGTCCGTGGTGAAAAGGTATTCATGTAAAATCGAAAGAGCAGATGGCAGGTGCTTCCCAATTCGTCCAGATCGATCTTGCGCCACCAGTCCGGCAGCCCAAGCCGGAGTGGCTTCGAGCCAAGGCTCCTGTCGGCGAGAACTTCCACAATCTTAAGAAGCTCGCACGCGGACTGGGACTACACACGGTTTGCGAATCGGCGCAATGCCCCAACATCGGGGAGTGCTGGAACCACCGCACTGCCACCTTCATGCTGTTGGGTGACATCTGCACCCGGCGTTGCGGTTTCTGTGCTGTCCCCAAGGGCAAGCCTGGAGTGATTGATTGGGACGAACCGCGGCGCGTGGCCGAAGCCGTGGCTACGCTCGGCTTAAAGCATGCGGTCGTGACCAGCGTCAATCGAGACGATGACAATCTGGGTGGGGCGCGAATTTTCGCAGAAACGATCCATCAGATTCGCGAGTTGTCTCCCGAGTGCCGCGTCGAAGTTCTGATTCCCGATTTCCAGGGTATGAACGAGGCACTACGCATTGTTCTCGATGCCAAGCCTGACGTCTTGAATCACAATACGGAGACTGTGCCGCGGCTTTATCGCGTTGTCCGGTCCGGGGCGCGCTATGAGCGGACGCTGCGGCTGCTGGAGAATACCAAAAACTTTTCTCCCGGGATGGTCACGAAATCTGGAGTGATGGTTGGCCTGGGGGAAACGATCCCCGAACTGGTTGAAGTCTTTCGCGACCTGGGAGCGCGCGGTGTCGACATATTGACTGTTGGCCAGTACCTGCGGCCATCGCGCGACCACCTTCCCATTGCTCTCTTCTACACGCCTGATGAATTTCGCTACCTGAAGGACGAGGCGCTGCGGTTCGGCTTCCGCCACGTCGAATCAGGACCAATGGTGCGCTCCAGCTATCACGCCCACGAGCAGGCCGAGTCGACTTCGGCGCAGCCAAGCATCGCCTAGCGACTCCGCGACTCCGCATACACTACTTCTTCTTTTCGATTTTTGCCCAAGTGTCTTTCAAAGCTACGGTGCGGTTGAAAACCGGCTTTCCTGGCTTCGAGTCGGGGTCGACGCAGAAATATCCTAGGCGCTCGAACTGGTAGCGGCTTCCGGGTGTTGGGTGGGCAAGCGACGGTTCGAGCTTGCAGTCTGTGAGCACTTCGAGTGATTTGGGGTTGAGATTCGCAGTGAAGTCCTGACCCTCTTCGGTTTGATTGGGATCTTCCCGGGTGAAGAGATTTTCGTAAATCCGCACCTCGGCCTTCACTGCATGGGCGGCGGAGACCCAGTGAATGGTGGATTTCACTTTCCTTCCGTCGGGGGGATTGTTGCCGCCTCGGGTTGCGGGATCGTAGGTGCAGTGCACTTCGACCACTTCGCCTTTTTCGTTCTTAACAACGCTCTTGCAGCTCACGAAATATCCATAGCGCAGCCGGACTTCGCGCCCCGGAGACAGGCGGAAATATTTCGGTGGCGGGATCTCGCGAAAATCATCCTGCTCGATATAGAGGACGCGGGAGAACGGCACCTTCCGCGTGCCTGCGCTTGGATCTTCGGGATTGTTCACTGCGTCCATTTCCTCAGTTTGGTTCTCCGGATAATTGTCGATCACAACCTTCAGCGGATGCAGCACAGCCATGGCGCGCGCGGCACGTCTGTTCAGATCCTCGCGAACGAAGTGCTCCAGCATTGCAAGTTCGATCGAGCCGGTGGTTTTCGACACGCCGATGGCTCCGCAGAAATTACGAATAGCTTCAGGCGTGTAGCCGCGGCGGCGGATGCCGGAAAGAGTTGGCATGCGAGGATCGTCCCAACCGCTCACACGACCATCCCGCACCAGTTGTAGCAGCTTACGCTTGCTCAGCAGGGTGTAGGTCAGGTTAAGGCGATCGAACTCGATCTGCTGCGAAGGGAAGATGCCCAATTCCTTGATGAACCAATTGTAGAGAGGACGATGATCCTCGAACTCCAGGGTGCACATCGAGTGCGTTACCCGCTCGAGCGAATCCGATTGCCCATGGGCGAAATCGTACATCGGATAGATGCACCACTTGCTGCCAGTGCGATGGTGGTCGGCATGGAGGATGCGGTACATCACCGGATCGCGCATGTTGAAGTTCGGCGAGGCCATGTCGATCTTGGCGCGCAGAGTTCGTGAGCCGTCAGGGAATTCTCCGGCTCGCATGCGTTCGAACAGGTCGAGGTTCTCGTCGATGGAACGGTCGCGGAAGGGGCTATCCTTGCCGGGCTCGGTTAAGGTACCCCGGTATTTGCGGATCTCGTCCGCGCTTAGATCGTCAGCATAGGCCTTTCCTGCTTTGATGAGTTGCCCTGCCCACGCATAAAGCTGGTCGAAATAGTCGGAGGCGTAGAAAAGACCATCCCACTGGAAGCCAAGCCACTTGACGTCTTCCATGATCGAGTCGACGTACTCGGTTTCTTCCTTTTCGGGATTGGTATCGTCGAAGCGGAGATTGGTGTGACCGCCGAACTCGTTGGCCAAGCCGAAATCGAGGCACATCGCCTTGGCATGGCCGATGTGCAAATAGCCATTGGGCTCGGGAGGAAAACGGGTTTGCACGCGTCCGGCGTATTTATTGGTCTTCAGGTCGTCGAGAATAATGTCGCGGATGAAGTTCGAAGGACGAGACTCGGCGGGCGGGTTCACGGCAGCGGCTACGGTCTCGGGATTTGAGGCACTCATAGGCTTTTTTGGGGCGCAGACTGGGTCTTTAACGCTTGCCGCCTGAACGCCCGGACATCTGAGCTGACCTCGAGGGTCGGAATCTCGTGTGGAAATACCAATATAACTCATCTGAGAGGCAGCCGCCCGGAGCGGCAGATTCTGGCGGGCCGTTCGTCGGGAAGATGGCACAAACTCCTGCTGAAACGATTTAGGACGTTATCGAGGAAAAGGCTGCATCCAGCTGGCCGCTGCGTCAAGTATCTCTGGTAACCAACGGATGTTACTTCGAGAGGTCTTCGAGCCCTTTTCTTCTCATCTAAAGACTATTGTTTTGTCTAGGATGGTATGAAAATATTGAGGGCGCAGATTTCATTCATCTAAAGTGATGCAGGGGAGCGGCAGAGAACTGTTCCCAAAAACTAATGGATAGCACTACCCCCATCAGCGTGTTTATCCTGCCAGGGCTCGTCGCCCTGCTGATGTTCTTGTTGTTCACCTACCTTTACGAGCAGAGCCGGCACCAATATTTCCGCGCCTGGCAAGTAGGGTGGGCCGCCTACACACTGCATTACGCGCTGGACGCCTGGGTTGCGTCCCGGCAACCCTTGGCGGTGGTCTCATTCCTCAGTTCTCTGCTGCTGATGGCAATGGCGCTCTGCATTTTTGTATCAACCAGATTGATGGGGCGGCAGAAATTCGTCTTGCGCTGGTATGACGTGGCGGTCGGAGTAGGGGGCATAGCGCTCGCCTGGTGGAATCTGCAAGCGCCTCCCGATATATCCAATCCCCATCAGCCCTTGGACATTGGCTTGGGTGTGGTGCTTCTGTACTGCTCATTTTATTTCTACCGTTACGCGCATCGTAAGAATTCGCTGGCCTTTACGTTTCTGGCAATTTCGCTGGCGTTGTGGGCTGTACTCATGGTTTTTGGGGGATTGCAGAATCCTTTTCGAGCCATGTTCGGCATGGCGGAGCGTTCCCTTGGCCCAATCCCGCAAATGCTCTTGGGCATCGCCATGGTGATGGTGCTGTTTGAGAACGAGCGCAATGCGGTGCAGGAAAATGCGCTCGCCTTTTCCACTCTGGGTGTAGATCCGATGCGGCTACTGTCGGCAGAAGATCTGGTGCCCAGCCTGCAAAACATTTTGGAGAGGCTGGTAGCGCCGCTGCCGACCGGCCGCGCAATGATCTACGTATCCGAGCGCTGGCGCGCCATCCTGCCGTCGGTGCAGCGCGGGTTTTCGCCGGAGTTGGTGAACAAGATGGAAAAGAGCGGCTCCGGGGAATACATCGCCGAACTGGCCTACCGGCGCGGCGGATTCGTGACCTTCCACAATTTTGCTGAAATGTCCGAACCATTGCCTGCGTTTCCCGGTGCCCGCTTCGAGCAGTTTCGGCAGGTAGCAGCGGAAGAAAATATCCGGAACATCACCGCCGTCAGCTTACAGACTCGAGAGCACAACTTTGGGGTGATCATTTTTCCCCACGCTGAGCGCCGTGTCTTCGGATCGTCAAACCTGCGCCTGCTGATTGGGCTGGCATTGCAGATTGGGCTAACCCTGGAAAACTATGTGGTCATGCACAACGCCCAGCGCCGTACCAAGGAATACGAACTGCTGACCCAGATCGGCCAAGCCATCAGCTCTCGCCTCGACCAGGACGAGATCCTGCGCACGGTTTACAAGGAGCTTGGGCAGATCTTTGACACGCGCGACTTTTACGTAGCTTTCCAGGAGGGCGAGCATATCCGCTTCGAGTTCGAAGTAGAAAAAGGTCAGGTTCTGCCCAAGCGTTCGCGTAAGGTCGACAACGGTCTGACCGAGTACATTCTCCGCACTGGGCAACCGTTGCTGATCCGCGCCGATCTGGAGAAGGCCCGCGAACGACTGGGCACGACCTACGTTCCGGCGCGACCGTCCAAGTGCTTCTGTGGCGCGCCTATTATGCAGGGCGGAAAGCCAGCTGGAGTCATGGCAGTGATGAGTGCCGAGCGCGAGTATGTCTTCGAACAACGCGACTTGGAAGTGATCCAGACGGCGGCCGGCCAAGTGTCCGTCGCGGTGGAGAATGCACGGCTGTTTGCCGAGGAGCAGCGCCGGTCCCGTCAGTTCGGCTTTCTGAATAGCATTTCGAAAACCGCCATCTCCAGCGAGGACGCCGAACAAATGCTGCTCGAGATCGTCGGTCACATTCAGAAAACTTTCCGCTTCGATCACATCGGCATCGGCATTTTTGACTACGTTCGCAAGGACATCGAAATCAAGGCGGAAGCCGGAATCACAGCCAAGGCTTTAGGTATGCGGATCCCCCTCGGTGTGGGAATCCTGGGCCGGGTAGCGCGAACCGGTGAGAGCGCGCTGGTGCAAACCGCTGGCGAAGACAATCTGCAGGGAGTACTGCCTGATTCGCGATCCGTGCTGTGCATCCCGATTACTTATGGTGAGACCCTGCTTGGTGTGCTCAACGTTGAGAGCCGGCAGGAGGATGCGTTTTCTCCCGAAGATGTGCTCATCATGAATACGCTGGCCGACCTGCTGGCTACGGCGCTGCACAATTCGTTCGTGTTTCAGAAGCTGCAGCAAACCGCCATCACCGACGGTCTTACCGGCATCAAGACGCGCCGCTTTTTCTGGGAAGCTCTCAGTTCGGAGTGGAAACGAGCCTCCCGTTCCGGACGTCCGTTTTCAGTGGTGCTGATCGACCTCGACAAATTCAAGGACGTGAACGACACCCTGGGACATCTTGAGGGAGATCTGGTGCTGGCCCGCGTTGGCCGCCTGCTGGAGCAGAAATGCCGGCAATCGAATGTGGTGGCCCGCTACGGCGGCGACGAATTTATCATCCTCATGCCGGAGACCGGGGTGGAGCAGGCACAGGCCCTGGCTGAGCGTCTGCGTCTCTGGCTTTCGACCGACCCCATGTTGCAAGAACACCTTATCACCGGCAGCTTTGGCGTGGCCAGTTTTCCCGTGCATGGTTTCACAGCGGAGGAAATCATTCGTGTTGCGGATGCTGGTATGTATGTCTCCAAACACGCGGGGGGCGATCGCGTTTCCCTTACCGACCAACCCGAAAGCAGCGAGAGCGGCGCGCTGCAGCGGCAACTGATCGCCGGTTACATCGAAGGCTTCCTGCATCGCGAGCACACCGGCCCCGAGCATCTCGATGAACTCCTCGGTACGCTCCGGAAGCTTTCGAGCGAAGAGGCCGAGGACGAAGAAGAGAGCGTGCAGATACTGCGGGAAGGCATTGAGGCGCTGACCCGCGCCGCAGAGTTACGCGAAATCAACGGCGCTGGACATGGTGAAATGGTCGCTCGCTACTCCGAACTGATGGCGCGAGCTCTGGGCTTATCGCCGGAGGAAGCCGACGACATCGCTTATGCCGCCCGGGTGCACGATGTGGGAAAGATCTTTGTTCCAGAGCGCGTGCTCAACAAGTCCGGCCCACTGACTGACGAGGAGTTTTATCTCGTAAAAATGCACGCACGCGTAGGAGGGGAAATTGTCGGTACCTTGCCGGCTAGCGAGTTGCTGCAAAAAGCGGTGGAGCATCATCACGAATCTTTCGACGGAACCGGTTACCCAGGCAACCTTCAAGGCGAGCAGATCCCTCTGGGGGCGCGGATTCTGGCAGTCGCGGATGCCTACGTTAATATGACGACCGAACGCTCGTTCGCACCCGCCAAGACCAGTGGACAGGCATTGGCGGAGCTGGAACGCTTGAGCGGCATCCGCTACGACGGCATGCTGGTGCGGGTACTTTTGCGGCAATTGAAAACCGAGCGAGCTTCGTCGAGCTTCGGAAGCTGAAGCCAAGAGTTTTGATGCGAGCGCACTGACCGTAAGAAGCTTAATTTCCATCCGTATCGCGAACTATCGTCTTTAGTCTCTTTTGAACTCTCTCGCTTGCAAAGTTGGAACCTGAACCCTGAAACTAGAGCATATGCGTCTCTCCCTTTCCGGCAAGGTCGCTCTTATCACCGGTGGCTCGCGGGGCATCGGCGCGGCTGTGGTGCGGATGTTCGTAGCGGCAGACGCGAAAGTACTGTTCAACTACGAGAAGTCTAAACAGCAAGCCGATCAACTGGTCAAGGAACTCGGCCCGGACAACTGCGGCGCCGTTGCCTGCAATCTTTCCGGAACGGATACAGCACAGCAACTGGTAGCGAGCGCTGTGGAACGTTTCGGACGGCAGGATATCCTGGTCGCGAATCACGGCGTGTGGCCAGCAGAAGATATGCCTATCGATCGAATGGACGACGCGCAGTGGCGCAACACCGTTGCCATTAATCTCGACAGCGTGTTCGCGCTCACCAAACATTCTGTCGCCCAGATGAAGAAGCAGAAGAAGTCCAGCGCTGCCTCGGGTCACATCGTGCTGGTCAGTTCTACTGCGGGACAGCGCGGCGAAGCTTTTCACTGCGACTACGCTGCGACCAAGGGTGCGCTGATCAGCATGGTGAAAGGCCTTTCCACCGAACTCGCCCGCGATGGCATTTATGTGAATTGCGTGGCGCCCGGCTGGGTGGACACGGATATGTCCGCGTCTGCGTTGAATGATCCCAAGAGTCGGGCTGCGATTTTCATGACCATCCCGTTGGGACGAGTCGCGAAGCCAGAAGAAATCGCGGCTCCGATTCTCTTCCTGTGTACGCCGGAAGCGGGTTTTATTACCGGCGAGGTGTTCAACGTGAACGGCGGGGCTGTGCTCACAGGGTAAAGGTCGTGCGGGCAGCTACAATGGCTTTTTCGGCGTCTAACTGGTGGAAGCATGAAGTATTGGTTCTCCGTCTTCTTCTTGATCACGCTGGCCTTTGGGCAAGCGAGTCCGCCTCCGGCAACGTCGGTGCCAGGGATCCCGTTTGACCAGGAAAACGCTCGCAGGGCCAAGGCTCTGCTCGATCAGATGATTGAAGCCCTGGGTGGAAATGCCTACCTGAACATCGACGATGTCAGCCAGGAAGGTCGCACCTACGGTTTTCATCTGGGAGAATCGGAAGGCGTTGGCGTCGTGTTCTGGCGCTTTTACAAGTACCCGGACAAAGAACGCGTCGAACTCACGAAGAAGCGGGACGTTGTCTACGTTTACCGCGGCGACAAGGGCTTTGAGATAACTTACAAAGGCACGCGCGCTGATGAGCCGAAGTCGGTCGCCGATTATCTGCGGCGCCGCGAGTACTCGCTGGATTGGGTGATACGCAAGTGGCTGCCGCAACCGGGGCTCGCTCTCTTCTACGAAGGGCATACCATCGCAGCCCAGAAAGATACCGAGCAAGTCAGCATCACGAACTCGAAGAATCAGAGCGTCACGTTGTACATTGATACCAGCACCCATCTGCCAGTAAAGAAAACTTTCTCATGGCGCGATGCGACCGATAAGCAACGCAACGTCGAAGACGAAATCTTTGACGGCTACCGCCCGATCCAGGGCGTCATGACCCCCTTCAGCGTGACCCGTTTCTACAACGGAGACATGTCCAGCCAGCGCTTCTTGAACTCCGTGAGCTATAACAAGGGCCTGAGCGACTCAATGTTCGCCGCCGACGTAAATTACGATCCCTACCAAGGTGCACCCAATAAAGGGGCACCTAAGAACTAACCTGCCCTCGACTACCTTTTCCACAGGCTAAGTAATTGCTGGATTTAGCTTTAAGGTCGGACCCGCCGTACACGGGTCGGCAAATACCCACGAACCGTGGCCAAATTACCACAGCCAGAGTTCTGACCGTAGGCGGTAATCTCTTCATCTAACAATCAGATAGAGAGTAAGGCTGAAACACGAGCAAACAATTCGTGGGGCAGTGGAGTGCGCTGGGGTCGGTCTGCACAGCGGCGCTCCTGTCCGTTTGCGGATTCTGCCCGCCGCCGCAGGTTCTGGCATTGTGTTTCGCCGCGTGGATCTGGACGGTTTTGAGGTCGAGGCCGTTAGCCGGAACGTCGCGCGGGTCAGCTATGCCACAAGCCTGATGAAAAAGGGCGTGCTGATTTCCACGACCGAGCATTTGCTCTCAGCCTTCATCGGAACTGGCATTGATAATGCCATCGTCGAGTTGGACAATCTGGAGCTGCCTATTCTGGATGGGAGTGCCCGGCCTTTTGTGGATTTGATCCATCAGGCGGGAATCCGAAAGCAGCGGCGCCCCCGGACCTATCTCCGGATTCGCCACGCGCTGGAACTGCGAGAAGGTGATAAGTTTATCGCGGTTTATCCGGCGGACAACTATTCCGTTTCCTACACCATCAATTTTCCGCACCCGCTGATCGGCAAAGAAACATTCAGCGTGGAGCTTGCCAACGGCAATTACCTTCGCGAAATCGCTTCGGCGCGCACCTTCGGTTCCCGCCAGGATGAGAAGACATTACGGAATATGGGGCTGATCCGCGGGGCGTCGCGCGAGAACTGCGTGGTTCTGACGAAGGACG
>Ga0210405_10005025_pt1 | contig 12223 bp, 14 predicted proteins | sample IncBWH11MmetaG_FD_155492 | JGI IMG/M metagenome (GOLD analysis project Ga0210405, IMG submission 155492) | Forest soil microbial communities from Barre Woods Harvard Forest LTER site, Petersham, Massachusetts, United States - Inc-BW-H-11-M | ecosystem: Environmental > Terrestrial > Soil >... | reverse complement strand
ACTTCCTCCGGCACGAAGCGCGGAAGCATGACATGGGTTCCTCCCATGAATGTGATGGTATGAGCAGCTCCCCAACCGTTGGCGTGAAACAAAGGGATCGTGTGCAGCAGCACGTCTTCATAGCGGGTGTGATGGTGCAACGCGATGTTCATCGCGTACAGGTAAATGTTACGATGCGTGAGCATCACGCCCTTCGGGCTGGCGCTGGTTCCACTGGTGTAAAACATCTCTGCGATGGAGTTCTCATCAAACGTCATCAGTTCTCCGCGGTAGGGCATGGTGGAGGCCAGCATGTGCTCGTAGGTTTGATCGGAGAGCCATCCGGCTTGCGGAATCCCATCGAGTTGATGGAACGAACGCACTGTGGACAGGTGTCGGTGGAACGATTCCACAGGACCGACAAACTCCCGTTCCAGGAACAACACAGCTGCTCCCGAATCGTTCAGGATGTAGGTGAGCTCCGGCGCTGCCAGTCGAAAATTCAGTGGAAGCAAAACACAGCCTGCTTCCAGGACTCCGAAGTAGGCTTCGAGCAGCCGATGGCAGTTCAGGCTGAGAAATGCTACGCGATCGCCTGCTTTCAGTCCCGCGTCACGCAACGCTCCGGCGAGACGCCGCACACGATCGCCGAACTCAGCATAAGTAAATCGCCGGTCCTGACACACCACCGCGGTCTTGCGGGGAAACTGCTCTTCTGAGTAGCGAAGAAATCGCACTGGAGTCAGGGGAAGATTCATGGAAGTCTTACCAGGCGGTCTGGCCTCCATCGACGATCAGCACGTGCCCGGTCACGTACGCCGAAGCCTCCGACGCCAGGAACACCGCCGCGCCTTTCAAGTCGTGATCGCCGCCGAAGCGGCCCAAGGGAATCTCCGCCAGCAGAGAACCCTTACGGTGTTCGATGATCCATCCCGACATATGCGTCGGAAACCATCCTGGGGCGATCGCATTGACCTGAATGTTATGTGGCGCCCACTTGCATGCCAAGTCCTTGGTGAACGCGATCACTCCGCCTTTGCTGGCGTGGTAGCCGATTGCCTGCAATTCCGAGGATGCTCCGCCCAAACCCGCGACCGATGCAATATTGATGATCTTGCCCGATCCCCGGGCGATCATGGCCTTGCCCACCGCCTGACAAAACAGGAACGTGCCGGTCAAGTTGGTGGAGAGCACTTTGTCCCACTGCTCGAGTGTCATTTCTTCCACCGGAGCTCCCCATGATGCGCCGGCGTTGTTAACCAGAATGTCGATGCGGCCGAACTTGGCAAGCGTCTCATTCACGACTCGGTGAATCGTAGTCTTGTCCTTGACATCGCACTCCAACGCAAGCGTCTGAACATCCAGGCTACGCAAGGCCTTCGCCGCCTCTTCGCAGCGTTCCTTTTTGCGGGCGCAGAGCACCAGATTCGCCCCCATCTCGGCCAGACCCTCGGCCATCTGGCGCCCCAGCCCCATGGAGCCACCCGAAACAATGGCAACGCGGCCGGTCAGATCGAAAAGCTGTTTGACATTCACGCTGAAAACAGCCTCTCCGACCAGCGGAGCTTTGCAAAAGTGATAGTTAATATCATATTAAAGTCGCTAACGTCAAACATTACTTGCGAAATTTAAAAACTGGGGGACGAAGGCGAGTCTTTACCTCACGGTCGCCTCAGAACTAGCCGCGCAAGCGGAGCACAGCCCGTCCCGACACCTCGCCGCGGCTCAATTGCCCCAGGACTTCCTGAACCTTGGCGAACGAGTGCGTCGTCACCTGACAATGCACGGTCCCGGCTGCTCCCATGGCCAGAATCTCTCGTAGATCTTCACGTGTGCCCACCGCGGAAGCTTTAATCTGAATCTCGCCGGCCGCCATCAGAATCGGGGGGAACGAAATGTCCTCAGCGGGTAAGCCCACGGCCAGTAGCGTCCCCGTTGGTCGCACGCAGTAAAATGCCATGTCATATGCGGACTTGGCCGCCGAAGTGACGAGCGCGACGTGCGCACCGCCGAAGCCGCGTACTTCCTTCACTACGTTATTCGTCGCAGCGTTTAGTGTTCGTACGACCCCTAACGACTTCGCTAGCGCGAGTTTTTCTTCGGAGACATCGACCGCCGTTACTTCTGCTCCCGCTGCGCGGCCGATCTGGACCGCGATGTGGCCAAGTCCGCCCACACCGAAAACCGCCAGGCGCTGCCCAGTGCGTAGGTTCGCCTGCTTCAGGGCGCGATGAACTGTGACTCCTGCACAAAGCAGCGGTGCCGCTTGCTCCGACGAAAGGGTTTCAGGAATCGTGACCACGTGACTGGCGGGAGCCTTGGCATATTCCGCATATCCGCCATCCACCATCACGCCGGTAATGCGCTGACGCACGCACAGATTCTCGCTGCCCTCGCGGCAAAATTCACACTGTCCGCAAGTCCACTGAATCCACGGTATGCCAACCCGCTCTCCCACCTGGACACTCTGAACCGCCGTGCCACGCTCTACTACCCGGCCTACGATCTCATGTCCCAGGATCAGCGGCTTCTTCACGATGCCGGCCAGTTGCGTCCAGTCACCGTCGGCCACGTGCAGATCGGAATGGCACACGCCGCACACGTCTACTTCGATCAAGACTTCGTCCGCGCCAGCCTCCGGACGGGCGACTTCCTCAAAGGCTAACGGCGTCTTGAATTCGTGCAGAACGGCGGCCTTCATCGTGTTGTCCTCTCTGACGACACCGCTCACGCAGGAAATGCCGGAGCGATATCAGAAGCCTAGGGCTGGATACCGCGCAAGAAGAACTCCACCGCGCTCCGCACTCGCTCGGTAAGTTTGTGCGGACCGGTGAGATCTACTGCCCATTGCCGCACGACCGTGTTGTAAAGCCCCTCCATGAACTCGGCCAGATGGACGACTGGGAACGTACGCGTGACTTCGCCTTGCTTCTGCCCCTGCATCAGGATTTCCCGCAACAGACGGACAGCAGCCTCCTCCTGCCCCCGCAGTTCTGCGGATCGCACTGGATCCATCGCGCCTGACAATACCACCGCTTGCCAAAGTTGCCGGTCGGCTTCCACCTCCCGCGCCATGGTTAGGTAGAAACGACGTAGGCGCCCGCTTGTGTGCGCCTTGCTCGAAACCTCCGAACGAAGCCTCTCGCAAATACAGGCATACCCGCGTTCTCCCACTTCCCGCAGAACCGCGTCCTTGGTTGGAAAATATCGAAAAAATGTAGGCTGGCTGATCTCAAGCGCTTGCACGATATCGTCGATCCGCGTGGCCTCGTACCCACGCTTGCGGAACAGCTTGATCGAGGTGTCGATGATCTGCCGCCGCAAGCGGGCTTTCTTCCGTTCCCGAAGTCCGACTTCGGGCTGCTCCCCCACAGCCTCTCCGGTCACATTCCGTACGACAAGTACGCTTGACATGGCCTCTTTCCTCCCGCATCGATCAGCGATACGTCTCCTATCGCAATGTCCCCAAAATGTGAGGGTAACTATAACAAAATAGCCACTAACTTCAAGTGGAACGACTTCAGGCCGTCGGCAATGTAAGCGCGCGGACCCTACGCGCAAAAGAACTGGTTGCAAACGACTTGGCCAACAACATTGCACACGCCTTCCGCTGGCACGATGCGACGACGATCCTCAAGGAACTTGGCTGCAGTTTGTTTCTTGAGATGCCCCCGGACACGTTCCGAGCGATCTCGCCACCGAAAACATCTCTGGCATAAATTCAATTCCGGTCGACCCTGCGGTGCTGCCGAGGGTCTTACGGCCTGTCGAGAGAAGAGGAAGTCAATTCTTATTAATAGGATGGTCCGCCGCCTTTACAAGCCAGCAGCTAGGTATAAGAGGTAAACGGAGGAGCATCCCATGAGGTACGGGCAATGGGCGGATTTTTTTCTGGAGACCTATTCCAAACCACCCATGCGCGCAGCGAAAACACATGAAGCGAACGGGCGATGCGATTACACTCAAAACGCCTTGGCATTCCAAAAAGGTCGCCCTCACGGTTCTACAAACTCACTGATTCTGCAGTCGTCAAATTGCGAGTTGTATGCCTTCCAGAAAGACTTGTTCCTGGAACAGCGAGTGCAAGCTCTTGCGCGTTGACTCCCGAACCGAGCGGAAGGATAATGGGCTCGCCTTTCCAAGGAGGCCTTATGAGACGTTCCTCCGAACCCCGTAAGACAGCCAGTCTTTGTGAGTCAGTGCTTCATCAACTCAACCTGTATGCACTTGCGGCGAGTGCGGCCGGAGTGGGGATGTTCGCCTTGGCGCAAGCGTCTGAGGCGAAGGTCGTCTACACGAAGGCGCACCAAGTCATTGGGCAAGGGGGGATCTTCAACCTTGACCTCAACCACGACCGAACCGTGGACTTTCTCATTCAGCAATGGGGTGGCGAAGGGTCAACGTCATATCGTTCCAATGGGCTCCTCGCGAAGGAAGCCCTGGGCAATGCTGTTCAGGGTAGCGCGAGCCAGTACCGCAAGTTTGCCGTAGCGCTGAAGGCCGGTGCACGGATAGACCCCAAACAAAACTTCGTGGCCGGCGGCTATAACGGGGAAGTGATGGCATCGGTTACGCACTGCTGCACCACGGGCTCTGACCACTACATCGGGCAGTGGGTAAACGTCAAGAATCGCTATCTGGGACTGAGGTTCAAGATTGACGGAAAAACCCACTATGGGTGGGCCCGGCTGAGCGTTCACCTTCAGGAATTGCATATTACCGCCACACTGACCGGCTATGCCTATGAGACCATCCCAAATAAGGGAATCATCGCTGGCCAGACCACAGACAACACCAACACTGGCGTAGTCAGCTCAAGCTTGCGGAACTCAGACATCTACGACTCCGGTGCCTCGGACACTCGGCAATCCCGATCTTTGGGCACGCTCGCGCTCGGTGCCCAAAGCGCGCTAATCAGGAGGCAACCATGATCAGGGGCAAAGCGCAATGGGGATTGATTTCGGAGATGTGGCGGGGAGCGGAAACGGATGCGCCACTGCTAACGATCGTGTTTGCACTCATCGTCTCAGCCGCGTCAGTGCAGGCCTAGACTTTCACGGTGCTCCACAAATTTACCGGCGGACTGGATGGAGCAGAGCCCCCAGCAGGTGTGCTCCGGGATGCGACGGGTAACATTTATGGCGTCACCGAGTACGGCGGCTCTTTCAACTACGGAACGGTATTCCAAATGGATGCGGAGGGCAAAGAGACTGTGCTGCACAGCTTCCGGGGCGGGGAGGGGTTGTGGCCGGTTGGAGGCCTGATCGAAGACGCGGCGGGCAACCTATACGGGACGACGTCGAACGGCGGCAAGGCCGAAGGAGGAGGATGCGAACACGGTTGCGGAACTGTGTTCAAGCGAGACAAGACCGGCAAGCAGACCGTACTCTATGCGTTCACGGGTGGGACGGACGGGGGCCACCCCGACTCAACGTTGATCCGGGATGCAGCAGGCAATCTCTACGGCACCACCTCGGGGGGCGGCAGTTCTTCCGGGAACTGCCAGTATTTCCACGGCTGCGGAGTTGTTTTCAAGCTGAATGAAGATGGCAAGGAGACCGTGCTGTATACCTTCACTGACCTCACGGACGGCGAGTTTCCGGAAGGCGTGGTTCGGGATGAGGCCGGCAACTTCTATGGCACGACCTACGACGGCGGGACTTTCGGGAAGGGAGTCGTGTTCAAGCTGGACAAAACCGGGAAGCTCACTTTGCTTTACAGCTTCACAGGCGGGTCTGACAGTGGAGATCCCAGGGACATTTTTCTCAGAGATCGATCGGGCAATCTCTACGGCACAACCTACGGCGTAGGTACTCAAGATTACGGTGTGGTATTCAAACTTGATGCCGCCAGTAAGCTAACTGTCTTGTACAGCTTCACCGGCGGGACGGACGGGCGGTATCCGGGTACTTTGGTCTCGGATCAGGCGGGCGATCTCTACGGCACGGCACTAGGAGGCGGCACCGGCTCGGGATGCTACTACGGCGCGTGCGGCACGGTCTTCAAGGTGGATACCGAAGGCAAACTAACGGTGCTCCACAGTTTCAAGGGAGGTGACGGCGAACTACCCAACGGCCTGATGATAGACGGGGCGGGGAACCTCTATGGCACCACCCTGGGCGGCGGGAAGGGCAGCGCCTGTTCCTACTATCACGGTTGTGGCGTAGTGTTCGAGCTCACGCCGTAATCTGTTTGGATTCCGGATTGTGATGTTGATATGCGCGGACCTGTATGCGGCAAGTGCGGCGGTCGCGTGGCGCGTGATTCCGAAGCACGGCGCACAATCAAGGTCGGATCCCAAGGCGATACTGGACTACGAATGAGGCGGCAGCCGCTACCAACTCGACTTTCCTTGCGTCACGCGCGTTTCTCACGCGAGCGCTAGTCCGCTGACCCCTGCCTTCTCCCCTTCACTGCTTTCAAACGCTAGCCCGTGCATGCGACGAGAGGGTGCCGGCCACACGACTCTTGGAAGTGTAATCGATTCCTGCGTTGCGCCGAGCGTTCCAGAAACAAGTCTTTCTGGAAGGCTCAGAACTGGCAATTTGACGACTGAAGAATCAGTGAGTTTGTGCAACCGCGGGAGCGACCTTTTTGGAATGCTAAGGGGGTTTGAGTGAAATGGCCTCCCTTGAAAATACCTTTAGTCAGTCGCTCGGCTGGAATGGGGACTGTGTTGGTTCAAGAATCACTCTGTGGCCGAGAGCCTCCAGACGCTTTACCAGCCGTCTGGTAGTTCGCAGGAGGTTGCGTTTGTCGAAGTAGTCGCCGCCCAGTTCTCGGTATGTGGTTCCTTCCCTCAGCATATGGTAGCCGATAGTTAGGATGGTGCTCGCCACCGCAATGATGGCGCGTTTGCTGCCACGAATCGCGGCTAAACCTCGAAACTGGGCTTGCAGGTAAGTCGCTTTGGTCTTTGAAGCAGCCCATGCCGCCTCGCACAGAGCTTTGCGCGCCCACCGATTCCCGTTGCGGGTTGTGCCGCTCTTGCGCTTGCCCGCGGTTTCATTATTCCCAGGACAGATCCCGGCCCAACTCACCAGATCAGCGTCGGAAGGAAAGGCGTCGACCGTAGGGCCGACCTCAGCCACAAGGTTCCACGCCAGCCGTTGCTTGACACCCGGAACCGTCATCCAAGCATCGACCGCTTTCTGATAGGGGCGCATCTGCTCCTCGATCGCCTGCTCCAGGCGTGCGATCTTGCTGCCGATGTGATCCAGTTCCTCCAGCATGTCGGCCAGCAGGAAGCGATGGTGCGGCAGCAGACATCCCTCCAGCGCCACTTGCAGCGCCGGGATCTTCTTCCGCAGTTGCTTCTTGGCCAGGTCGGCCATCCGCTGGGGATTCGTTTCCCCGGCAGCTAAGGCGCGCAACATGGCCTGGCCACTGACACCCAGCACATCACTGGCTACCGAAGCCAACTTGACGTTGCACTGTTCCAACAGACGTTGAATGCGGTTCGCGATCGAGGATTGGTACTGCACCAGCTTGGTTCGGTACCGGGTTAGATCGCGCAAGACGCGGATCGCCACCGGAGGTACATAACTGCCTGCCAGTCGTCCATCTTGCAGAAGCTCGGCGATCCTTTCTCCATCTTTGAGGTCCGTCTTCTTGCCGCGCACCGCCTTATAGTGCTCCGGGTTGATGAGTAGCAACTCGAACCCATGGGGTTCGAGCACATTCCAAACCGGCACCCAGTAAATTCCGGTCGCTTCCATGGCCACCGCCGTAACCTTGGCCTCTGCCAGCCACTGCGCCAGCTCTCGCAGTTGCTGCGTCATGGTCCCAAAAATGCGTTTCTGCCGGCTGCTGGTTCCGTCTTCACTCTCGCTGATCAGGCACGCGGCGATGGTCTCTTTGTGTACGTCCAGGCCGCAACAATTGCGATGCACTCGCATGGCGATCCTCCTCTGCCACTGGCGAAGACGCCTGCACTGGAAGAATCTCCCTTTCGAACTCTCCGGATGGAGGTATCACTTTGCGGTTCCTACGGCGTCCAGCTCAACCTGGTTTGCGGGTTCCACGAACCACACCATTGCCATTATCCGAGCACGGTCGCACAGTGGCGAATCCCATTGTGCGCTCGCTCGCCAAACATTTTCATGCTTCGTTGTGACCGAGATATCGGTCATGCTCACCTGGTTTCGACAGTTACCCGGCCAACCCAAAGAATCACTTGGACTACCGCCTGAAACTGGCATAGGATACTCCGACATTGAAATACCCCCGAGAGTCTGGAATGTTGAGAAACTACTACATCAATAAGGAATGGATAGTGTCCTACACGGCGCGGCGTGTCTATCGCATTGCAGCAAGTCTATCTTTGGCGCTCTTCTTCTTTTTGATGTGGGTGCGGACTACGGGTGGGATTCCCGAGACTCTTGTCCCCATTTTGAAGCTGCCTCTGTTTGCTTGTGTCCTCGGAGCCGCAATCACAATGGTTGCAATGGAGTATTTCTTGTTTGGCTTCGACAACTCGTCTGCATTGAAAAAGGTATTTTGGTTTTGCGTACTGTTGTTCCCGCCACTCGGACCACCTCTGTACTGCTTCATCGTTTACTCGCGCTCAGATGTGCTCAAGGCGACCATGAAAGAAAGTGTAGTTCAGTCGATATGAAATGCCGGCTCTTGCCGATACTGATGCTTATTCCAGATGCATATCGGAGACTCGAAAAAGAAAAAGGACGCTCGCTAAGGGACATCGGCTCTGCCGGAGTTGCCTTTCACCCGTAAAGACCTTCTTGCAGCACTGGAAATCCTGAAGGGGAGTCAGGTCGCTGTTCTGGGTGGGGATGTGATGGAGATCGTCGATGGAGAACTCCAATACCTACGCACGGGCGACAACTGGTATGCGGATAGGAGGCCCGGAGAAGATCTCATGGACTACATTGAAAGGAGCATTGCAGAAGCCGAGCGATACATCCGAAGCTACCCTGACCCGGAGGATGGAACGATACTTTACAGTCCAACCATATCCGAGCTTGGCGTCGGCAGTACTGACTGAAATGCGATTCCTAACCAGCGATTGCAGACCTTGACCTGCAAGCAACTGTTGCAACACATCGCGATTTCACTCATTGACCCGGCTACGGGGGATTTGAGTGCTATGGCCTGTTATCGGAAATTGACTGGGCTCAACGTCACGTCGGGCCCGCGTTTTCGGGCTACAATGTCTCTGTCCGACGGAGGCAATTTCCATGAAAGCGTCCGCCAATTCTCCCGCAGCTACTTCAGGTTCCTTCCTCCCGTGTGTTTTTTCGTTGGCCGCATGTTTGATGTTCTCCACGGTGTGCCTTGCCGCGCCTTCGATCACGCTTTCCAAGAAGACGGGGCCGCCGACCAGCCAGATATTGGTCTCCGGCAGGGGATTCGAGCCGAACGTCGGAGTGGACATTTATTTCGACACCAAGGACGAAGTTTTGGTGGTCACCGATGGTCAGGGGAGATTCGAGAAAGCCAAGGGTTATGCTCCGAAGCAGGCGCGTCCAGGCCAGCATTGGGTCACGGCGCTGGAGCGAAACAACGACAAGGGCGCGCAGATGCCGTTTCTGGTGCAGACCGATTGGCCCCAGTTTCATTTCGAGGCCGACGGCACGCGCTTGAACCCCTACGAAAACGTGCTGACGCCCAAGACTGTTCGTGGGCTGGGCTTGAGGTGGAGCTACAAAACCGGCAGTGCTGTGTTCACAGCACCCGCCCTCGCGAATGGCGTGGTTTATGTCGGCTCGAGCTGGCCCGAGTTCAGCATCTACGCGCTGAACGCCAGCACCGGCGCCAAGTTATGGAGCTACGACACAGGGGGCGATGTACTCTCGTCGCCAGCCGCGGCCGATGGAGTAGTGTATGTCGGCTCCGACGGCGGCGGCGGCCTGTACGCGCTGAACGCCAAGACCGGCCGCATGCTGTGGACCTACCCGATCGATGTGTATACCTCCTCGCCCACGGTGGAGAATGGGGTGCTGTACGTCGGCTCGGTTTACAGCAACAGCGTTTATGCCCTGGATGCCAAGACCGGCCATGAGCTGTGGAGCTATGACACGGGTGCCTTTGTACAATCGTCGCCTGCCGTGGTCAATGGGGTGGTTTATGTCAGCGCAGGCGGCGGCGGCCTAGGGAATGATGGAGTTCTATACGCGCTGAATGCAAAGACCGGCTCCAAACTATGGAGCTACCCGATTGGAGGCTGCTGTAAGGAGTCCGCGCCCACCCCGGCTTACTTGCAGCATACCAGCGAGTCGTCGCCCGCCGTGGCCGATGGCGTGGTGTACGTGGGCTCGTGGGACGGTACCGTGTACGCCCTAAACGCCGCGTCCGGTGCCCTGCTATGGAGCTACGCTACTGGTGGCGATATCTCTTCCTCGCCGGCCGTGGCCAAAGAGGTGGTGTATATCGGCTCTTTTTATATCGGCTCGGGGAACAGCAGCACGTACGCGCTGAACGCTCGCACTGGCGCTTTGTTGTGGGCGACCAACATCGGCAGCGGCGAGAATTCGCCCGCCGTGGCCAATGGCGTGGTTTATCTCGGCTCGTGGGATAACAATGTGTACGCGCTCAACGCGAGCACTGGCGCGGTTCTATGGAGCTACGCCACTGGCACACATGTGGAGTGCTCACCCACCGTGGTGAACGGGAAGGTTTATGTCGGCTCGGACGATGATAACGTGTACGCCTTTGCCCTGACCGACAACGGTCGGTCGAAACAGGATGCGGCTTCCAAGCGTCCCGACCCGACCACGCTTCGCCCCGATTTCGGTTTCAAGGCCACCGCCGAAACTTCATTGAAGCATTGAGCCCCGCGCGCGAGCGGAAGGAGTCAGGCGATCACAGCAGATCAACCGACTGGCGATAAATTGCGATTACGCTCAAAACCCCCTCAATGAGCGCTATGGCCTGTTTGCGACAGTTATTCCCAGTTGGTTAGGTTACGCGATATGATCCGAGGGGTTTGTCACATGAATATGCAAAATCGCGTTGGCACGTGAGAAACCTTTGAAGCTTCTAATCCTACTTTTCTTTTTATCCGCTCCGTCCTTGGTGCTCTGCGCTCCGAGGGAAGAATGCCCCCAATTCTCGGGAGCCGTGAAAGAGCGGATTGAAAAGGAAGCGCGGTGGTTAGTGAATGACTCTCTACAAGAACAGGTAGCGTCAAGATCAAGCGCGTTTGGACGTTTGATCGCGATAGAGCAGTGTCACATTTTGCAAAGTAACCTTCTTTCAGAACAGGTCACAGAGGAGCAAGGGCCATTCTTTGTAGACGATCATGTGCCTCTCAAATCAAGGGTCGGACGCTATGAGGAGACTTGGATGATGGTGGTCGCACCGGCTGAGGCAACCGGCAAGATGCCGGATGCCAATGTCCTGGAGATTACGGACCACAAGTGGACTCTGCTTCATCGTGATAAAGCCGGGAGCACGCGGGTATTGGCTGCCGGGACCTATTAGACCAAGCTTTCTGAAACGTCCTAACTGTTGGAAAATCGCGTTATCACTCATCAACCGCGAGTCAAAATAGTTTTCCCCGTGCTCACTTGTACAATCGCTCGCGGCCCGAGTCATGCGGCTCGTGCCTTCGCAGAGGACAGGCACGCCGTGACCTTACGGAGGACCTGCTCGTAGTCAGCGGCTAACAGGTAACCCCTCAGGGTCATTAGGCATCTTACAAATTTGAGGGGGATGGGGAGACGTGTATGTCACTGAAAGTCGGAATGACGCATTTGCGAGCATTCTGCGCTGTGTCATGAATCTCCTCTCTGGCCCTTGAGCCCGTTAGCCTCTGTCACGCCCCATCATCCGACTTCTGTTCAGCGTGTGTTTTCGCCGTCATCCGCGCGGCCGCGCGTGACTCTAAGCTCCCAAGTGTATCTACTCCTTCCTCCACGTGTCGCACATCACGTAGTGCTTCTTTGCGGGAATTTCCGGCTTCACCATTCGACGACGACCTTGCCAAAATGGACGCCGCTGGCCTGGTGGCTGAAGGCCTCGGCCAACCGATTGAGGGAGAAGGTGCTGTCCAGGACGGGACGTACCCCCGACTGTTCGAGCGCAGCGACATAATCCTGCTGCTGACGCCTGCTGCCAACCATGAGTCCTTGCAAGCGCGCCTGCTTGGCCAGCAGAGCGACGGTCGACACTTCACCCTGCAGCCCGGTCAGCACGCCAACTAACGAGATTTGGCCCCCTACGCGTACCGCTTCGATGGATTGCGCAAGCGTGCCGGGGCCACCAACCTCAACGACATGATCTC
>Ga0210405_10005024_pt1 | contig 12224 bp, 11 predicted proteins | sample IncBWH11MmetaG_FD_155492 | JGI IMG/M metagenome (GOLD analysis project Ga0210405, IMG submission 155492) | Forest soil microbial communities from Barre Woods Harvard Forest LTER site, Petersham, Massachusetts, United States - Inc-BW-H-11-M | ecosystem: Environmental > Terrestrial > Soil >... | reverse complement strand
CGAAGCCCGCGTTGGAGCGGTAGAAGACGCCCACCGCATCGACCCGCTTACCGTTGCAGTGTGCGCGCGCATCACTCTTGTTCCTGTTGACGACGAGCTCGATCGGCCGAAGGTGGATCGTGCCGCTCGACGGTGGGGTCGTCAGGCGAACCTCCGGACGTTGGCCCGAGGTGCAATCGGCCTGCACGGAATGGGGAGCGGCGACACGCGCTTCCTTGTCGGTCAGCACGCTGGCCGCTATGACCTCGTTTGCGGGCCCCTCGGCCTGGCCGGGATCTTGGACGTCGATGACGGCGGTATAGCGGCGCACGACGCCGGTCTTGAAATCGGCGTCGATGACCACGCGGTCCTGTCCGGCAAAGCCATCGTTCGAGCGGTAGAAGACGCCGACGGCATCGACCTGCTTGCCATTGCAGTGCGCGCGCGAATCGCCGCTGTTCCGGCTGACGACGATCTGGATGTCCTCGAGGCGGATGCTGCCGCTTGTTGGCGAAGAAGCAACTCGTACGTCCGGACGGACGCCGGATGTGCAGTCCGTGTTCACCCAATTGGGGGCCAGCACGCGCGCCTCATTGCCGGAGAACACGCTTGCGGTTGTCGTTTGTTGCGCATTTGAAATTCCGGGAACGAGAGAGCCCAACAGACACAGAGTGAATGTCGATTTTCTCCGCATGCGCATCTCCATCCGGCAACGCGGGAAGCATATAAATGAGCACGATAGCCGATTGCAATTTGGTTGGAAAGCAACACCCCTGATCAGGTGTGGGAGCGGCCGACCGCTGAGTGTTATGGTTATGGCCTATAAGCGTGCACAATCGTAATTGCAGACTGTTCGCAGCCTGTCATCTTGCGCGTCGTCACCGTCGCCCACGATCCGGTACCGGCGTTGTGCCCGATGTTGTCGGGCGCCGACGCGGTGCAGGTCACCGTGAGCGTGCTGGGAGCATTCACCGCGGCTTGAAGAGACGCTTTCTCGGCTGCCGGCGGACGGAACAGCCGCGTGCGCTGTGCCCACCGGCTCGATGTACTGCCCCTCGGTCGGGAAGGGGGCGTGACCCGCATCGACCGACGTCGCGGAATCCGGCCGCTGTGAATCGTCCCGCCGGGGCGGCACGCCCATCAGCTCCATGTTTGCAATTGCAAATTATTCGCAATAAGCCATAGTGGCAGCGGCACCGGTGACGACCGGGCAAATCTGGGCCGCGCATGGACGATCACACCGCCGCTCGCCGGCACCTGACGACCGAACGGACCTTGTCGGCCGGACGCGCCACGTTGGCGGGCGAGCGGCGCGGCCTGCGGGCGTTCCTGCCGTTCCTCGGGCCCGCGGTGATCGCCTCGGTCGCCTACATGGACCCGGGCAATTTCGCGACCAATATCGAGGCGGGCGCGCGTTTCGGCTACCTGCTGCTGTGGGTCGTGCTGCTGGCGAACGTGGCCGCCATGCTGTTCCAGGCGCTCTCCGCCAAGCTCGGCGTTGTGACCGGGCAGAGTCTCGCCGGCCAATGCCGCCGCCGTTTTCCCCGGCCGGTCGTCTACGCCATGTGGGTGGTGAGCGAGATCGCCGCCATGGCGACCGACCTCGCCGAGTTCCTCGGCGCCGCGGTCGGGCTCAGCCTCCTGTTCGGGCTTCCGCTGCTGGCGAGCCTGGCCGTGGTCGGGATCGCCACCTACGCCATGCTCATGCTGCAGGGCCGCGGGTTCCGCCCGATGGAGATCCTGATCAGCGTTTTCGTCGGGATCGTCGGGATCAGCTATCTGATCGAGCTGGTGATCGCACCGCCCGACTGGCGGGCCTTCGCCTACCACACGTTCGTGCCGCAGCTGCAGGGCGCGCACAGCGTCACCGTCGCGGTCGGAATCATCGGCGCGACCGTCATGCCGCACGCGATCTATCTGCATTCGAGCCTGATGCAGAACCGGGTTCCAACCGTCACCAACGCCGAGCGCCGGCGCGTGCTGCGGTACTCCAACGTCGAGGTGTTGTGCGCGCTCGGCATTGCCGGGCTCATCAACATGGCGATGGTCGCCATGGCGGCGGTGGTGTTCCACGACGGCGTGCACAACGACGTGGCCGACATCGAGACCGCCTACCGCACCCTGATCCCGCTGCTGGGCGCCGGGGCGGCCGGGGTGTTCCTGGTGTCGCTGCTGGCGTCGGGCCTGTCGAGCTCGGCGGTCGGCACCATGGCCGGCCAGGTGATCATGCAGGACTTCGTCAGATTCCGCATTCCGCTGTGGCTTCGCCGGCTGGTGACGATGATCCCCGCCTTCGTCGTGGTCGCGCTCGGCGTCAACGCGACCCAGGCGCTGGTCCTGAGCCAAGTCGTGCTCAGCCTGGTGCTGCCGGTGCCGATGATCGCGCTCCTCATCCTCACCGCGCGGCGCGACGTCATGGGCGAATTCGTCAACGGCCGCCTCACCAACGCCGCCGCGATCGCGGCCGCGGTCGTCATTCTGGCGCTCAACATCCTCCTGCTGCTGCAGGCCGCCGGGGTGGCAATCCCGTTTGTCGGGCAGGAGTGATCCGCGAAGCCCTGGAAAATCGGATTGCGCGGGCGTAATACGGGCGATGTCCCGATCGGAGCCGCGCCTCGAACGGGATCGATGGAGTAAGCCGATGCGAGCCTTCCTCGCCGCCTTGATGATCGTGTCGATGACGGCAGCCGCCTCCGCCCAGGCTACGCAGGGCATCGTAGACCGCGGCAAAAGGGCAACTGAATCGGGGCCGCAGGAGCAGCCGAAAAAGAGAGCCAACGAGAAGGACTACAAATCCTCCCTCGAGCGGTTGCCCGACAAGAAGTTCGACCCGTGGGGGGCTGTTCGCTAGGGTTTATTGCGCGCTCAATGGGTTGCGCGGCGTTCTTGAAGCACTACTCCTCCTGCGGATAGCGCCAGGCAGCGGCCGGCGCGGCGGTTTCGTCGATCGTCCACTGCGGCAGCGCCAGGCCGGGCGCGACGTCGGTGAACACCATGCGCACGCGCGTGCCGATGCCGACCTTGCGCACCATGTCGGGCGGCGCCAGCTCCCCGTCGGCGTTCGTGAGATTGCCGACCACGCGCAACGCCTCGTCGGCGCTCGGCGCGCCTTTTTGCGTGTCGAGGTCGACCAGCAATATGAGATAGGGCGTGTGCTGGCGGAACGCCGGCTGGATGGCGTGATGCACCTCCGTGTAGGAGTGCACGCTGCCGCGGCCCTCGACCGCGACCCAACGCGCGCCCGGCTGGGCGCACCACGGACAGGCGGTGGTCGGCGGATAGCGCAGCAGGTTGCAGGCCGTGCAGGCCTGCAGGTGGAACGCGTGCGCGGCGCAATGGCGGAAATATTCCAGGTTCTCCGTGTCGAGCTCGCTGATGTCGAGCGGCATGCCGAGGTAGTTCGCCCTGATCGTCATGACACTTGCCCGCCTGTTTAGCCGCGCCGCATCACCATCGCCGATCCCGTGCCGGGCATCGCCCAACCGAGATTGGCGGTGACTTCCACGTTCCGCGCCTGGCGGCAGCCGCCCGCGCGGTAGTCGTAGGTATGGCGCCGCTTGCCGTCGGCGCCGACCGGGCAGCTGTCGTCGGCGTCGTGGCGCAGCTGCCGCACGTTCTCGATCACCATGTTGATGCCGTGGGTGTAGCCCTCGCACAGGTGGCCGCCGCTGGTGTTGTTGGGGCGCCGGCCGCCGAGCCGGATGCTGCCGTCGCTGACATAATTGCCGCCTTCGCCCTTCTTGCAGAAGCCGTAGTCCTCGAGCTGCAGCATGGTGGTGAAGGTGAAGGCGTCGTAGGAGCCGGTCACGTCGACGTCCTGCGGTCCGACGCCGGAATTGGGCCACAGGATCTCGCGCGCGTAGCGGCCGGCGACGGTCGAGATCGGGCCGTGCTGGTAGTGCATGTCGAGGCGCGGCTTGTTGCAGCGGCCGACGACGCCGCGGATCAGCACCAGGGGATGGCGGCAGTTGCGCGCGCGCTCGGCGCTGGTGACGATGATGGCGTTGGCGTTGTCGGTCTCGACGCAGCAGTCGAGCAGATGCAGCGGCTTGCAGATGATCCGGCTCGCCAGCACGTCGGCGACCGTGAAGCGCTGCTTGTAGAGCGCCTTGGGATTGTTCGACGCGTGCTCGCTGTGGACCGCCTTGACGGCGGCGACCTGCTCCGGCCGCGTGCCGTAGTCGCGCATGTGGCGCATGAACGTCGGGCTGAACATCTGGCCGGCGCTCTGCCATCCGTAGGCGCGGCTGTGCAGCATATCGCCCGACACCGGCGCCGCCGAGCGCACGCCGGTGCCGCCGATGCGTACCTGCGAATAGCCGTTCATGGCGCGGAAGATGACGACCGTCTTGCACATGCCGGCTTCGATCAGCCCCATCGCCATGCCCACCAGCGCCTCGGTGGAGGAGCCGCCGCCGAACACGTCCATGTAGAAGTTGAGGCGGATGCCGAGATCCCCGGCAATGAAGGGCGCGAAGGTCGAATCGCCGGACTGATAGGACAGCATGCCGTCGACGTCGGCGGGCGTGAGCCCGGCATCCTCGATGGCGTTGCGCACCGCCCAGGTGGCGAGCGCGCGCGTCGTCTTCCCGGAGCCGCGCGTGTAGGTGGTCTCGCCGACGCCGACGACGGCGTACTTGTCGCGCAGATATTTGGGGCTGGTCGCGTCGATATCGCTCGGCAGCGGCATGTCTCCCCCCGTGCTGTGCCGTGATGGGCCGATCGCGGCCTATTCTTCCTCACCCGGGCGGTGGCGTCGAGCGGCTGATGTTGCGATTTTATCGGCAAGGGGCGTTGACACGGTCGGCGGGCTTCGCCGCAATGGCGCGGTAGGGTGACCGCATGGATGACCAGGACCGTTCGAGCCCGATCGCGCGGGCGCGCGATCTCAAGGCGGCGATCGCCGCGGCGTCCGATGCGATCGAAACGACGCGGCGCATTCCCGGGCCGCTGCTGGCGCGGCTGCATGAATCGCGGCTTCTGCGCATGCTGTTGCCGCACGCGACGGGCGGCGATCAGATCGCGCCGGCGAGCTACCTTTTGGCGGTCGAGGAGGTCGCCCGCCACGACGGCTCGACCGGATGGATCGTGTTCGTCGGCAACAGCTGCGCGCTGATCGCGGCCTATCTCGATCCCGCCGCCGCCCGCACCATCTTCAACGATCCGCGCAGCACGGTGGCCTGGGGGCCGCCCAACGCGTCGCGGGCGACCGCGGTCGCGGGCGGCTATCGGGTCAGCGGCACCTGGGATTTCGCCAGCGGCTGCCGGCACGCGCGCTGGATGGGGGCGCACTGCCAGGTGGTCGAGACGGACGGCTCGGTGCGGCGCGACGGGCGCGGCCGGCCGATCATCCGCACCCTGCTGTTTCCCGCCCGCGACGCGACCTTGATCGACACCTGGAATACGATCGGGCTGCGCGGCACCGGCTCGGATTCCTATCAGGTCGACGACGTGTTCGTGCCCGAGGCATTCAGCGCCGCGCGCGCCGACCCGAGCTCGCGCATCGAGGCGGGACCGCTCTACGCCTTCACCATGCCGGGCCTCTACGCGGTCGGCGTGGCAGGCGTCGCGCTCGGCATCGCCCGGGCCATGCTCGATGCTTTCATCGCGCTCGCCGCCGCCAAGACGCCGCGCGGCCTTGCCCGCCTGGCCGACAATGCGGTCGTGCAGGCCGACGTGGCGCGGGCGGAGGCGAGGCTCGGCGCGGCGCGCGCCTACCTGGTCGACACCCTGGAGACGATCTTCGCGCGGGCGGACGAGGTCGATCCGATCGACGTCGGCGACCGGGCGCGGGTGCGGCTCGCGTGCACCAACGCCATTCACGGCGCCATCGAAGTCGCCGACTTCGCCTACAAGGCCGCGGGCGTCGACGCGATCTTCCCGGGCAGCCCGTTCGAGCGCCGCTTCCGCGACATCCACACCCTGTCGCAGCAAATCCAGGCGCGCAATGCGCATTTCGAGGAGGTCGGGCAGGTGCTGCTCGGCATGCCGCCGGAGGGATTCTTGTAGATTGGCGGCGTCAGGCCTCGACCCGCGCCCAGCCTTCCCCGGTGAGCCGCTCCTGCGGCAGGAAGCGGCCCTTGTAATCCATCTTTTTGGAGCCTTTGACCCAATAGCCGAGATAGACGTAGGGCAGGCCGAGGCGGCGCGCGCGCGCGATGTGGTCGAGGATGATGAAGGTGCCGAGCGAGCGGGCGCCGGCGTCGGGATCGAAGAACGAATAGACCATCGACAGGCCGTCGCTGAGGACGTCGGTGAGGGCGACGCCGAACAGGGGACCGTTGCCCCGCCCGGTCAGCCGGCTGTCCGGGCCGCGCCGGCGGAACTCGACGATTCGCGTCTCCACGTGGCTGTCCTCGACCATCATCGCGTAGTCGAGCACGGTCATGTCCGCCATGCCGCCGTCGCGATGGCGCGAATCGAGGTAGCCGCGGAACACGGAATATTGCTCGGAGGTCGGCACCGGCACGCGCATTTCCGCGATCAGGTCGCTGTTGCGCTCAAGCACGCGGCGCATGCTGCGCGTCGGCTGGAAGTCCTCGACCACGACCCGCACCGACACGCAGGCGCGGCAGGTCTCGCAGGCCGGCCGGTAAGCGATCGATTGGCTGCGGCGAAAGCCGCCATGGGTGAGCAGATCGTTGAGTTCGGGCGCCCGCTCGCCGACGAGGTGCGTGAACACCTTGCGCTCCTCCCGGCCTGCCAGGTAGGGGCACGGCGAGGGCGCGGTCAGGTAGAATTGCGGCGTATCGCGCGAGTGCTGGGTCACGGGACCAAGGTCGGCTACCGGGACTCTGCCCGGATCGAGTCAAGCATCGCCCGAGAGCATGCGCACGTCAAACGGGTGCCGTGGCGGCGGATATGACGGCTCGGGCCGGTCAGCGAGCTCGGCGGCCGCGCAGGGCATCCGCCCGCCCCTCGTTGTTGATCACGATGGTGCCGGCCAGCATGTCGTGGAGCAGGCGCCGGCGCGCGTTGAAGAAGGCGACCAGCAGGATCAGCGGGGTGAGCGCCGAGACGGTGATCCAGAACAGGATCGCATGCACGGCGCCGAGCAGGGCGTAGGCCGGCGCCCCGTACCAGGTGCGCATTTCGAGGTCCATCACCCGCATGCCGATGGTGGCGGACGCCGGGCTGCCGAAGCCGATCGCGTAATAGATGAGCGCCCAGATCACCACGGCGGGCCAATAGAGGAGGAAGAAGAACCAGCCGAGCCCGAGCGTGAATATCCCAAACACCAGGATGAAGAGGGCGACGAACAGCGCGGGGGTCGCGATCAGCACCACGTCGACGCAGAAGGCGACGACGCGCCGCGCAAGCACGCCCTCGAACAGCTCGGGCATGGTTGCCGGGTCGTAGGCGTGCGGCTTGAGCTCGATCGTCACGCCGATCCGTTTCGGCTCGCTGTCTGGCATGCGGCTAAGACCTGATGGGCCAATCCCGCGCGAAAATGGGCTCCTGCGGGCCCGGACGCAAGGGTTCCGGTCCTCTGTTATCGTTATCCATGCGCCGGCTGGCCCGCCTTGCCGTCATGCTTTCGCTCCTCCCGCTCGCCGCCTGCCTGGGATCGGTCGACAGCGAGCAGGTGCGGGTGTGCCGGCTGGTGCTGCCGGCGCTCAATCCCGAGGGTACCGGGCTGCGCGAGATCGGCTATGCGGCGGCCGCGCTCGGCCGCCAGGGCGTGCGGATCGACTACGAGGCGCGCGCGCCGGGGGAGGGCCCGCGCCGGCGCTACGCGACCTGCGGCTTCGGCGGCAGCGTGTTCACCGGCCGTCGACTCGACGTCGTCGCGGTTGAGACCGACGAGGGTCCGCTCGGCGAAGCCCGGCTGACCTACCTCAACCGGTTCTGGCTCGCCGACGCGACGGCGGCCGGGAGCCAAACCAACGAGGCGCCGCCGTCCGTCCCCGAAATCCCGCTGGCGGCCGCCTACGCGGTCCAGCAGTTCTTCAACGCCGTGGCGCTCGCCGCCTCTTATGCCCTGCTCGCCACCGCCTATTCGCTGATCTACGGGCTGGTCGGCCGCATCAATCTGGCGTTCGGCGACATCGCGGTGGTCGGCGCCTTCGGGGCGCTTGCCGCCGTTGCCGTGGCGGCCGCGTCCGGGCTTGCCGACCCGGTCGGCGGCATCGTCGTCGCGCTGGGGCTTGCGGCGGCGCTCGCCGCGCTGTGGAGCTGGCTTGCCGGGGCCGCCGTGGTGGCGCCGTTGCACGCGCGCCATCGCCTCGGTCAGCCGATCCTGGTGGCGACCGCCGCGTTGTCGATCACCATTCAGGAAGTCCTGCGGCTCTCCGGCGGGGCGCACGAGCATTGGTTTCCGTCGCTCTTCAGCGCGGCGCTGCCGCTCGCGCGCGCCGGCGCCTTCGTGGTGACCGTGACGCCCATGCAGGTCATCATCGCGGCCGCCGCGCTCGGCGCCGCCGGCGGGGTGCTGCGGCTCCTCGCGCGCTCGCGTTTCGGGCGTGAGTGGCGCGCCTTCGCCGACGATCCCGGGACGGCGGCGCTGTTCGGCGTGGCCCCGCGCCGGCTGTTGGCCGCGACCTTCCTGCTCGCCGGCGCGCTCGCCGGCCTCGCCGGCTGGGTGATCGCGGTCTATTACGGCAATGTCGGCTTTGCCATGGGGACCATGCTCGGGCTCAAGGCGCTGGTCGCCGCCGTGCTCGGCGGCATCGGCTCGGTACCCGGCGCGTTCCTGGGCGGCGTGCTGGTGGCCTTGATCGAGGCCGTGTGGTCGGCCTATTTCGACATCGGGTATCGCGACGTGGTCGTGTTCTCGCTGCTGATCGTCGTTTTCGTGCTGCGGCCGGGCGGGCTCCTGGGGTTCTCGGGACCGCAGCCGCGCGAAGTGTGACGGAGATCGTTTGAGCATCACGCTGGCGGCAATCGAGGCGGCGCGGCGCGCCATTGCCGGCCAGGTGCTGCGCACGCCGATGCTGCCGGCGCCGCGGCTCTGCGCCCTCACCGGCGCCAACGTCTACGTCAAGTACGAGAACCTCCAGGTCACCAACTCGTTCAAGGAGCGCGGCGCCCTGGCCAAGCTCGCGTCCCTGTCGGCGGAGGAACGCCGGCGCGGCGTCATCGCCATGTCGGCCGGCAACCACGCCCAGGCGGTCGCCTATCACGCCGCAAGGCTCTCGGTGCCGGCGACGATCGTGATGCCGGAGCAAACCCCGTTCGTGAAGGTCGCGGCGACGAAGGCGCATGGCGCCGAGGTGGTGCTCGACGGCGACTCCATCGCCGCGGCGCAGGCGCGCGCCGAGGCGCTGGCGCGCGAGCGCGGCCTCGTCTGGGTGCACCCCTACGATGACCCACACGTCATCGCCGGCCAGGGCACGATCGCGCTCGAGATGCTGGAGGACGTGCCGGGGCTCGAGGTCCTCGCGGTGCCGATCGGCGGCGGCGGCCTGATCGCCGGCATGGCGGTCGCCGCCAAGGGCGTGAAGCCCGCCATCGATATCGTCGGCGCCGAATGCGCGGCCTATCCGTCGATGTGGAACGCGGTGAACGGCGGCAGCCGCGCAGTCGGCGGTCCGACCTTGGCCGAAGGCATCGCGGTCGAGAACGTCGGCCGCTTGACGGCGCCGCTCGTGCGCGCGCTTGTGTCCGACATCGTGCTGGTCGACGAGGCGCAACTCGAGCGGGCGGTCAACGCCTACATGACCCTGCAGAAGACCATGGCGGAGGGCGCCGGCGCCGCCGGACTCGCCGCCTTGCTGGCCGCGCCGGAGCGGTTTCGCGGCAAGACGGTCGGCCTCGTGCTGTGCGGCGGCAACATCGACCCGCGCATCCTTGCCTCCATCATGGTGCGCGGGCTCGAGCGCGAGGACCGCATCGTCTCCTATCGCCTGACCATTCCCGACCGGCCGGGCGTGCTCGGCGTGATCGCGACCCGGCTCGGGACGCTGGGCGCCAATATCCTCGCGGTCGATCACAAGCGGCTGTTTCTCGACGTGCCGGCCAAGGGCGCGCGCCTCGACGTGACCGTCGAAACCCGCGACCGCGCCCACGCCGACACGATCTTCGCGGCCCTCCAGGCCGACGGCTACGCGCCGCAACGCATCGATCCGGGCGCGGCGATGGACTGAGTGAGTTATCTATTGTAAGTTGAACTCAAGACTTTGGCGGTCGGCTCGAATCGCGATTTCAAGGTGCTCGAAGTCCAAACATGGTCAAACATCCAATTGGCAAAGGGACGTTCAGTTCCCCCGAACCGAACCCGTGGATACCATGGCTCGTCGGATCCCTTGCCGCCATCGCAATCTTGAGCATCGCGCTGGTTGTGATGAAGTTATCCGGCCTGCTCGACATTCCGAAAAACGATACCGGCGCGAAAACCCTTGCCGCGGCACTTGCGGTTGTGGGCTCGAGCATTTCAGCGGCTGTTACGCTCGTGGGGACAGTGGTCAAATACTCGATCGATAATAGGAGTGCTAGGCTTGCTGCTGTTGAGGCGGGTCGCAGCTACGCGCTGTCGATGAACGCTGAGCAGAGAAACCGGGTCGAAGCGGCTATCCGCGCCGTAGATCTGCTTGGCGAGAACAACAGGGATTCGACAGAGCATAAGATTGGCGGAGCGTTGCTCGCCTTGTCGAGTCTCGGCGAACATGACCTAGCCGTCGCGCTGCTAAATCAACTCTGGTCAAATAATCTAGTCTCAGCACCTATTGCCGAAACCGTGTTGAGCTGGGCGCTGGAGAAAGGTTCCGAAGACGCTCAGATTTGGGCCGGCGCCATTCTCCTTAGACACGCTGACCAGATTGAGCAAGATGTGTATCACATCTGGCCTGCGACGCAGCTCAAGTGGAGGGCGGACTTGCCCCCAAACTGCCGCGTGGCATTGGTGAATGCGGCTGCTGAATGGATGAAGTCGCAGCTTGCGAAGGATCAGCACAATCTCCCTATTGCAACCATATTACTTGTTCAGGCACTTGATGATCCCGACGGTGATGTCAGGTTAGTTGCTGCCGCCAACCTTAGACCTTTGATGTGGGCTCACCTGGCTGACATCAAGATGGGCGGCGGTTACATTGCGCTCTCGATTAAGGAAATCGGCGACCGCCTGAATCGGCTTACCGACGGAGCGAGCGCGGAGTATGACGCCCGCGTCAAATCAGAGATCGACGGACTGCTATCGCCAGGAGTGAGAAAGAGGAAGTCAGGGCATTCGAGTGGCACGGCTAAGTCGAGACACGGTCGACGCCGGCGCGCTTCAAGGTAATCAGATTCTTCGTAGGCTGGCTAGAATTGCTTAGGTTCATTTGGCAGAGCAGCCCGTCGGAGTCGATCGCTCTGAGGGCAAATCCGCTTCTACCGCACCGCCATGCCGATGCGTTCGAACCGCAGGGAGCCGTCCGCTTCCTGCCCGAGCGAGAAGATGATCCGGTCGACGCGACCGACCAGATTCTCGAACGGCACGTACCCGACCTGCGCCAGCGCGCGGCTGTCGAGCGAATTGTCCCGGTTGTCCCCCATCATGAAGTAGTGCCCGGGCGGCACCACGTAGACCGGGGTATTGTCGTAGAAGCCTTCGTCCATCAGGTCCAGCGTCGTGTGCGTGACCCCGTTGGGCAGCGTTTCGCGCCATTGCTTGCCGCGCGTGGCGCGTCCGCTCGTGTCGGTCTCAACGGCGTCCTCGAGCCGCTCGCGCGTGACCGGGGCGCCGTTGATGTGCAGCAGGCCGTGGATCATCTGGATGCGATCGCCCGGCAGCCCGACCACCCGTTTGACGTAGTCGGTCGACGGTTCGCGCGGCAGCCGGAACACCACCACGTCGCCGTAGCGCGGCTCCCCCGGGAACATGCGCCCGGCAAACAGCGGCGGCGAGCCGGGCAGGGAATAGCGGCTGTAGCCGTAAGGATATTTCGCAACGACGATGTAGTCGCCGATCAGCAGGGTGGGCTTCATCGCCCCGCTGGGGATGCTGAACGATTGATAGAGCAGCGACCTGAAGCCGAGCAGGACGGCGACCGCCAGTAGCAGCGCAAGCAGACCCAGCGACAACCCGGCAAGCTGTCGCCACAGGCCGGACTGTTGCGCGGACGCCGTGGTCATCTTCGCCGCAGGCGGAATCGGCCCATTCAGGTCGTCAGGAATTCTTCTTCAGCTTCTCCGCTGCGCGCGGCGCGAAGTAGGTGAGCACGCCGTCGGCGCCGGCGCGCTTGAACGCGGTCAGGCTTTCCATCATCGCCTTGTCGCCGTCGAGCCAGCCGTTCTGCGCAGCCGCCATGATCATCGAATATTCGCCC
>Ga0210405_10005023_pt1 | contig 12229 bp, 8 predicted proteins | sample IncBWH11MmetaG_FD_155492 | JGI IMG/M metagenome (GOLD analysis project Ga0210405, IMG submission 155492) | Forest soil microbial communities from Barre Woods Harvard Forest LTER site, Petersham, Massachusetts, United States - Inc-BW-H-11-M | ecosystem: Environmental > Terrestrial > Soil >... | reverse complement strand
AGATTAAACTTCACCTCGCCATATGTGGCATTTCCGGCGCGTATGACGGTACGCGAAAACCTGGCGGTTTTCGCGCGGATCTATAATATTCGTAATCCATCGCAGAAAATTGACCAGTTGCTTGATCGATTCGGGATGGGGAAACTCCAGAATAGGCCGATCGCACGACTGTCCTCCGGTGAGGCGGCGCGCGTCGGCCTGTGCAAAGCGTTCCTGAATGATCCAGAATTGTTGTTACTCGATGAGCCGACCGTCTATCTTGACCCGCTGATCGCACTCGAAGTCAGAGAGGTCTTGCTGGATCTTCAACGGAGTCAAGGTACCAGTATCATCTATACGTCACACGACATGGCCGAAGTTCAGCGGATATGCAGTCGAATTATGTTTCTTAACCATGGCCGGATCATTGCAAACGGGAGTCCAATCGAGGTCACCCGCCGCATTTTGGCGGAGCACCGGGACGAGCCCGCTCTCGAAGAAGTCTTCATCCGAATCGCGAGGGAACAAAAAGATGCGGCGCCATAGAATCGAAGCCGTCATTCTGCGGCATTTGTATGAATTGCGACATAATACCAATCACCTGATCAACACCGTGTATTTCCCGGTGGTGAATATCGTGATGTGGGGGTTTCTGACCATCTACCTCACAAACCACCAACATCTCCAACCAGACCTCATCAGTGTGTTACTCGGTGGCGTCGTGTTATGGGGATTTTTCAATGGATTCCAACGTGATATGGGACAGGCATTTCTAGAAGAGGTCTGGACCCGTAATCACATCAACCTATTCACGTCGCCGCTGACCGTCGCGGAATACACTTCGGCTCTGATCTCAGTGAACTTGATCAAGGCCATGATTGGGTTGACACTGGAATCCGTGATTGCACTGCTCTGCTATCACTTCAATATTTTCCCGTTGCTGATCGAATTCGTCCCCTTCATTGCGGTCCTGATGTTCTTCGGCCTCGCAGTCGGTGTCGTGATCACCAGCCTGATCCTCCGTTATTCATCGAAGCTTGAGGCCTTGGCATGGAGCTTTGCTGGCCTGTTGATGCCCTTTTCCTGCGTGTTCTACCCGTTGAAAACGCTGCCGGGTTTCCTTCATCCGCTCGCCCTGGCTTTACCCACAACCCATTCCTTCGAAGGAATGCGGCAGGTGATGGCGGGGCAAGGATTCTCGATGCCGGACCTGCAATGGGGCCTCGCCCTGGACCTCGTCTACCTGGCACTCGCTGCGCAGTTATTCCGCAGGATGTTCGAGGCGGCTCGAGCGAGGGGGCTCCTGATCAGGGCGGAGTAGCCAGAGTCGCGAGGTCTTATGTTAAGCGTCGGGCGTGGGCTCGACCAGCCAGTGGCGCAGGTCGCGATCGAGGATTCCCTCTAGTCGCTCAATCTTGCTGCCGTAAAGAATCGTGAGGAAACGGCGGAGCGACGGACGCAGTGGCATGGCCGGTCCGGAGAAAACCCGCCGTTTCAGCTCCTCCTCTGATATGCAACGGAAGAATTCGCCGTCGATTCCGAGATGGCTGGCCAGCTTGACCAACGTATCGAGCGGCTTGAGTGCCAGATCGTCATAAAGGATCAGGTGCATCTGCTCTGCCGGGAACACACGGCGCCAGCGCGACAGGCATGTCTCCGCATCGCCGCGCTGACGCGACCCTGCGGATTTAAAGTGGTCGAGGAACCACGCGTCCGACGCCTCATCGATTGTCATCTCCGCTCGTTCGAGCGCCATCAAGGCCGATGACCAGGCCCGTTCGATCGGGTTGCGGAGGCTGTAAAACAACCGGAGATCAGGACACAGAGCATGGATTTCGCGGATCGTGTCGGTATCAAGGATGCCGTAGGCGGGTGTAATCTCCCCGCGCTTCTGCTTGTCCGCAGCGCCCTTGAAGAGGTCGAGCCATTCGCTGACGGGCCGGTCTCCGCGCTTATCCCAGAAATGCACCTCCTTTTCCGCCGGAAAGCTGATGTCGGGGTGGCGCTTTAGCTGTTCGTACAACCAAGTCGTGCCTGCTTTCTGGGCGCCGATGCCGAGAAAATGAGGGCCGGTGCGGGGGGCTGAAGAGCTGGGTGCTTGAGGGGCGTCCTGTGGCTCGTTACTTTGCTGAGGGAGCGCTCGCCGCAATTCGGCGCAGATCCCCTCAAGTTCGTGAGATCCCGCCAGGTTATGCCACTCGAACGGGTCGACGCGGTGGTCATACAGCTCTTCCGAACCATCGCTGTACCGAATCAGCCGCCACTCCGCCGTCCGGACTGAATGATTGCCGCGCCCCCATGTCATCACGACCGGCGAGCGTGCGACTGTGCCGGTAGCGTCGCAGACCAAAGAAACGAGGTCCATGCCATCGACCGGCGGGGACTCAAGATCGCAAAGGCGAAGCAGGGTCGGGTAAATATCGATCAGGCTGACCGGCTGGTAGATCCGTTTCGGTGCGTCCCTCATCGCGGGTGCCGAGATGATCAAGGGCACCCGTGTCGCCTCTTCCCACAGCGCAAACTTGCGCCAGTGCAGTTTCTCGCCCAGGTGAAATCCGTTGTCGCCGCAGAAAACGATGACCGTACGGTCTGCGACCCCCGAGCGATCCAGTGCGGAAACGATTTTGCCGACCAGATGATCGCAATAGCTGATCGCCGCCAGATACCCGTGGACCGCGGTACGCCATTGGCCAGCGCCGACAACCAGTTCGTGGTCGCGCGGCGACAGCGCCCATTCGCGGCCGATCGCCGGCACGTCGTCAAGGTCGTCAGCGCGGACCAGGGGCAGCGCGATCGCGTCCGGGTCGTAGAGGTTGAAGAAGCGGCTGGGCACGTGCCAGGGCAGATGCGGTTTATAAAGACCCGCTGCACAGAAGAAGGGCTCAGGTGGTGTCTCGGAGAGGAAGTCACAAACGTATCGCGACACCTCTTCATCTGGAATCCGGTTCACACGATCGTCGGGCAGCGGCCCCCAGTCGAAAAGCTGATAGGCCTCCGGCACAGCTGTGAAATTGCCGAAATCAAAGAGGCGATTAAGCGGCCGGTCGTCCGGCAGCGGCTCGAGCTCATTGGTCAGGAAGTTATCCCAAAGCTCTGGGCGATTTTCGATTTCGCGCCATTCCGCATGATTGGCGCCGGTCCGTCCGGCGGCGGCGTAGTCGAAAACTCCGTGAAATACTTTGCCGGCACCCGTTGTGTAGTAGCCGGATTCGCGCAGCCGCTCGACGAACGTGATCTGACGGCGGGTCCGGTCCCAGAGTGGTTCGTCCCGGTAAATACCAGTCGTGCTCGGTAGGCAGCCAGTGAAAATCCCCATGCGACTGGCGTTGCAATACGGTGCAGAGCAATAGGCATGCGTGAATAAGGTGCCGCGCGCCGCCAGCGCGTCAATGTTGGGAGTCCTGACAGTCGGGTGACGACCGAGAGCTCCGATCCACGCGTTCAGATCGTCGGCGATAATGAAGAGGACATTCGGGGGCTTCTGATGCCGCGACATGGAAATTATTGCACGTTCCGCTCAGGAATGACGGATTCATCATCAAGCAATCGCCTAGTGGCATCTTCGATCTGACTCCACTCCGACCAGAACGAGGAGCGGTCGGGTCCAATGCGGTCTGTGGCAAGCCGGCTGAGGCAGAGGTAAGCCTTCTGCACTAAAAGGCTGAGATGCGGAACAAAATCACGGTCCAGCCGGCCGAATCGAGTATGACGCATCCTAGGATCGAGAAAGTCGGCAACAAAGTCGTCGATTTCTGCCGAAATCCCAGCGGTTGCTGGGATTTCTAAAGCGCGTCCAATACGCAAAAGTTGACCGCGCGGATCGTCCATAAGCAGGTCATAGTCAGTAACAACAAACGGCTTTTTCTCGATCATGCTTAAGTATGGAACCATATGAGCAAGCCACAGAGCGTGTGCCAGGGCGGGGTCGAATACGTCCGGTTGGCGCACAATCAAGGATTCGGCAACGCTCAACGGATTCCGGATAACTACTACATAGGAATCTTGAACTCCAACGCTCTCGAGGACCGGCCACCAGAATGGAAGTAGTCGAATTGTGCGCGGATCCTTGAATCCCCAAAGCGGATGCGACGAGAAGTTAGCTCGGACGTGTTCGATTGCTTCCAGTCGCATGGCCTCGAGCTCGGGCTCCTGCCATTGGGCGCCCGTAAGAAGATCGGGACTCTCCCACTTAAGACCGAAGACACTGAGCACTCGCTTGTTGAGGTCTACGACATTTCGGTCCTCCCAATAGCCCCGAGGATTGTCGAATTGCGGGTCGACGAAGTCGTCACCCATGTAGATACCTAACGACTTGATCCCACGGGTGACCAGGCTCGTTCCGGCCCTGTGCATACCGAGGACCACTACGCCGCGCGATGATGTCATTTCAGATGGCAACCAACCTATCCGGTTACCGGGGGACCCTGTTCTCCCCGGGAAAGTGGTTTGCCCACCAATGCATCCTGGTCGAACTTCATGCCGTGACCGAGCAGTAAAGACCGTGAAATCGCCTGCTCAATCTTGGCGTCGACTTTCCGGCCCGGCTCGATGTATGGTTGCACGCTCCGAATGGAGTTCGCGATGGAATGCACCAAGCTCTCCTGATCGAGGTCAAGGCGGTACCAGACAAAGACATCTGGAATCGTCTCAATCTGGAAGCCCAAGAATGCCGCCTTGACAAAAAACTCCCAGTCATCCAGGGTCGAGATTGCTTCATCGCTGAATCCGCCGACCGCGTCGAAGGCATCGCGTCTGACGAGGGCATTTGTGCTGCCAAAGCAGTTGACAAATGCGCCCGTAGCGACATCGCCCCCGAGAAATGGTCGCTGCGAATCCTCCATCCGATCTTCTGGTGATTCGCCGGAAGCTCCCTGGAAAAAGCTGATCGATGAAGTGACAATGGGAACGTCCACCTTTTGCGCAACTAGCACAAAGGCGGAGAGAGCGCTCGATGGCAACAGGAGCGTGTGGTCATCGATGAAAAACAGGTACCTGCCCTTTGCCTCTAGTGCGGCGGTATTTCTTCCTGCGCCAATCTCCCGGCTCCGCTGACGAATTTTCCTAGCATTGATGCCTTCGAGGTCGCGCGACTCAGCCGACGAGCTCGTCTCGTGCGAGACGTCGCTGCCGCACTCGACGAGAATCACCTCAAAATTTGGGTAATCCTGTGCTTTGAGCGAGGCGAGCGTAGCCGCGATCTTACTTTCGTTGGTGATGAACGGAAAGCAAACACTCACTAATGGAAAGTCAGGTTCTACGTCAGAATCCAACCCGCCACTAGCAGAGCGCTGGTCCTTCGTGTGGCTTCGAATGTCGCGGTGCCAGGCTGTCCATCGCCTCTCGTTGTCGGCAAATGAAATCGACGGGCGTGCCGAGATGGCACCGCTGGCCAGCACATCCCGGATTCGGTCTGCCAGGATGTCGGGCCTGGGTTCGAAACAGACTGCCGCTCTGTCTTCCGCTGCGACGACTTCCGGGATCCCGCCAATGTTGCTCGCTAAGAGCGGGATACCTGCGCTCACACATTCCAATACGGTATTGGGAAAATTATCCCCGAGAGAAGGGATCACAGCAAGGCGCCCATCCCCTTTGAGGTACTCAATAGCCGCGGCCTGAAATTTATTGGAGATCAGACGCCAGCGTACGTTCCATTTCTTAGACCTGTCGCTGATGTAGCCAATGCTCGAACGGCCGTATATTTGGGTTTCTTTGCCTAGAAAGGAGACCTCGAAATCCTGGTTTTCGCCATTGGCGCAAAGGTAATCGATCGCGTCGCAGAAGAGCTTCAGTCCCTTTCTGAGCTCAAGCCGTCCAAAAAACACCAGTTCCCGAACAGCATGATTCTTCTTCGGCGGGTCAGGATTTGTGGGAGTGACCCCGTAGGGACGAATGTACGGTGCGACAAAAGTTTCCTGGGGAAGTTCCCAGTTATTGCGTTCCATCCATTCGAGGAGATATTGGCTTGGACTCACCACAGCGTCAGCGGCGGCGACGCAGGTGCGTTCCATGTGGTCAATTTCCAGCTCGCCGAGATCCCGGAGGTAGTCCTGGTTGCCCTCTTTTACCCAAAGTATCGGACCATGGGTTCCGATCACAAACGTCGATTTGGCAAATGCTAGACCCTGCCGCTTCGCCAGCATGCTATAAAAGCCGAGTCCCTGACATTCCGGAAAGTGGATTATATCGAAATCGTGCTGATGCTCTTTTAGCCAGACATACGTGTGGTAGGACACGCCCGCGGCCCAATTGGCGTGAATCGTCGGGGTATGGGGCATCGGCAGCGGTTCCAGCTTTATGCCCTTGTTGTCCCGGTAGTGTCGGATCCATTCGCTCATATTTCCGTCTGTCGGGTGATACCCCAGAAGAAATAGGACTGTCACGTCGTAGTTGGCGCGCACCAGGGCGTCAGCCAAACTCGTGTAGGCGGTGCCGATGCCGGCATTCCTAGATGGTCCTTCGATTTCCCAAGTAGCAATGCAGATGCGCGGTGACGGGGCGCCGTCAGCGACCTGGACCTCTGGCAGCGGGGGAAATTCGGTTTTCATGCACTTCCTAGGAATGTGTCGTGGGCCCGGGACATTGGGTTCCTTCATAGCAGAGGAAAGAACCGTGTGCGGGCTAATCGCCGCTGCAGATCGATCGTCCAGACCAATACGAATTCTGGGCGGTAGGGCCAGGTTCGGCGCTGTCAGTGGGGTGGGCGCGGCCGCGTAGGGGCCATGACGAGTTGGGGAAATCTGTTGGCGGCGCCTTAGCGACCTAGGAACTGCGGAGTGCGCTTCTCCTTGAAGGCCAGCGGGCCTTCCTTCGCATCGTCAGACAGGAACACCGAGATCCCGAGTTTGGTGTCGATCTTGAACGCCTCGTTCTCGTGCATGCCCTCGGTTTCCCGGATCGCGCGCAGGATCGCCTGGACTGCCAGCGGCCCGTTGTTGTTGATCACTTCGGCGATCTCGAGCGCCTTGGTCAACGCCTCGCCGTCGGGAACGAGATAGCCGATCAGGCCGATGTCCTTGGCTTCTGCGGCAGTAATGTGCCGGCCGGTCAGCAGCAGGTCACAGGCGACCGTATAGGGGATCTGGCGCACCAGCCGCACCGCCGAGCCGCCCATTGGATACAGGCTCCACTTGGCTTCCGAGATGCCGAACTTGGCGCTTTCACCCGCGATGCGGATGTCGGTGCCTTGCAGGATCTCGGTGCCGCCGGCGATGGCCGGGCCCTCGACCGCGGCGATCAGCGGTTTGGTCAGGCGACGGCCTTTGAGCAGGGCATCGATCCGCGACGGGTCGTAGCTGCCGTCCTTGAACGAGTCGCCCGGCGGGCGGGCAGTCGCGGCCTTGAGGTCCATGCCCGAGCAGAAGTAGCCGCCGGCCCCGGTCAGGATGCAGCACCGGATGTCGGGATCGTTGTCGACGCGGTCCCACGCCTCGACCATGATCGCCAGCATCTCGGTCGAGAGGGCGTTGCGGGCCTCGGGGCGGTTCAGCGTCAAGATCAGGGTGTGTCCGCGCTGCTCAATGATGGCGTCGGCGGTATTTTCGGGCTCGCTCACGGGTGATCGCCTTCCTCACATGCGGGCGTCGGACTTGTCAGGAAATGTAACACGTTCTAATTTGGGGTCCGTGGCCCTGAATATTGCGGACCTGGCTGAGCACGCCATCGACGCCGTACCCGACCGTGTCGCCCTGATCTGCGGCGACGATCAGCTGACCTACGCCCAATTGGAGGAGAAGGCCAATCGCCTGGCGCACTACCTTCTCGACCAGGGCGTGCAGAAGGACGACAAGGTCGGCCTCTACTGCCGTAACCGCAACGAGATCGTCATCGCGATGCTCGGCATCGTGAAGGCCGGCGCCATCCTGGTCAACGTCAACTACCGCTATGTCGAAGGCGAACTTCGCTACCTGTTCGACAACTCCGACATGGTTGCGCTGGTCCACGAGCGCCAGTACGCCGACCGGGTCGCCAACGTGGTGCCGGACACCCCGAACGTGAAGACCGTCCTCGTCGTCGAGGACGGCAGCGACAACGATTTCCAGCGTTACGGCGGCGTCGAGTTCTACGCGGCGGTCGCGGACAGTTCGCCCGAGCGGGATTTCGGTGAGCGCAGCGCCGATGACATCTACCTGCTCTACACCGGCGGCACCACCGGCTTCCCGAAGGGCGTGATGTGGCGCCACGAGGACATCTACCGGGTGCTGTTCGGCGGAACTGACTTCGCCACAGGCGAATTCGTCAAAGACGAGCACGACCTCGCCAAAGCCGCAGCGCAGAATCCGCCGATGATCCGCTATCCGATCCCGCCGATGATCCACGGCGCCACGCAGTCGGCCACCTGGATGTCGATCTTCTCTGGCCAAACCACCGTGCTCGCACCGGAATTCAACGCCGACGAGGTGTGGCGGAGAATTCACGACCACAAGGTGAACCTGCTGTTCTTTACCGGCGACGCGATGGCGCGGCCGCTGCTCGACGCATTGCTGGCTGCGCAGGGAAGCGCGGAAAAGGACGAGGTGTACGACCTGTCGTCGCTGTTCTTGCTCGCCAGCACCGCGGCGCTGTTCTCACCGAGCATCAAGGAGCGCCTGCTCGACCTGTTACCCAACCGGGTCATCACCGACTCCATCGGCTCCTCGGAGACCGGCTTCGGCGGCACCAGCATCGTCGCCAAGGACGCGCCACACAGCGGTGGCCCGCGCGTGACGATCGACCATCGCACCGTCGTTCTCGACGAGGACGGCAACGAGGTGCAGCCCGGTTCCGGCGTGCGCGGTCTGATCGCCAAGAAGGGCAACATCCCGGTCGGCTACTACAAGGACGAGAAGAAGACCGCCGAGACGTTCAAGACCATCAATGGCGTGCGCTACGCCATTCCGGGTGACTACGCGCAGGTCGAGCAGGACGGCACCGTCACCATGCTCGGCCGCGGCTCGGTGTCGATCAACAGCGGCGGCGAGAAGATCTACCCCGAGGAGGTCGAGGCGGCGCTCAAAGGCCATCCCGACGTCTTCGACGCGTTGGTGGTCGGCGTGCCCGACGCCCGTTATGGCCAGCATGTCGCCGCCGTGGTGCAGGCCCGGCCTGGTTCCCGGCCGACGCTGTCGGAGCTGGACAGTTTCGTGCGCGCCGAGATCGCGGGATACAAAGTGCCACGCAGCCTTTGGTTGGTCGGCGAAGTGAAGCGCTCACCGGCCGGGAAACCCGACTACCGCTGGGCCAAGGAGCAGACTGAGGCGCGCCCAGCCGACGATGTGCATGCCGCTCACGTCACTGCGTGACCGACTTCGTCAAACGTAACGCGAAGGCGCCCAACGGCTTCTTTGCTTGCGAAGCCGCTGGGCTGCGATGGCTTTTGGGTGTCGACGGCGGCGCGTCCTGCGCGCGGATTGTTTCGGTGGACGCGACCAGCCTGACCCTACGGCGGCTTGATCCGGTGGCTCCGAGCCGCGACGCGGCGTACGAGTTCGGCCGCCGGCTGGCTGTGACGCACGACGCGGGCGCCGCGGCGTTCGGCGCGGGGCCCGACGGTTGGGACGGGCCCGGGTTCTTCGGGCCGTTATCGCAGCCATTGCCGATGTCGCTGCGACCGCACCGAGGGTGGGGCGACTTCTACGCCGACGAGCGGCTGGCCCCGATGGCCGACCTCGCGGCGCCGCGGCTCAGCGCTTCGACCCGAGCCGCGATCGACTCCGTCGCGGCCCGTTGCCGAGCGGGTGACTTCGACGACGATGACCAACCCGCCCGGCTGCACGGCGATTTGTGGAGCGGCAACATGATGTGGACGCCCGACGGGGTGGTCCTGATCGATCCGGCGGCGCACGGTGGTCACTGCGAGACCGATTTGGCGATGCTCGCACTGTTCGGCTGTCCGCACTACGAGACCATCATTGCCGGATATCAGCGCGTGCGCGCACTGAAGCCTGGTTGGCGCAACCGCATCGGGCTGCACCAACTCTTTCCGCTGCTGGCGCATGTCGTGCTTTTCGGCAGCGGGTATGCGCAGCAGACCCATGACGCCGCCCGCACCGCGCTGGCCGTTTAGCCGCGTCTACAGTCGAAGCGTGAACGGTGCTCAGGCCTTGATCAATACCCTGGTCGACGGCGGCGTCGACGTATGCTTCGCCAACCCGGGAACCTCTGAGATGCACTTTGTGGCCGCGCTGGACGCAGTTCCGCAAATGCATGGCGTGCTAGTGCTTTTCGAAGGCATAGCCACCGGCGCGGCCGATGGTTATGCGCGGATCGCGGACCGACCGGCGGCGGTGTTGTTGCATCTGGGCCCGGGACTGGGCAATGGTCTGGCCAACTTGCACAATGCTCGTCGCGCCCGGGTCCCGGTGGTGGTTGTCGTCGGCGACCACGCCACGTATCACAAGAAGTACGACGCCCCACTGGAATCCGACATCGACGCGCTCGCCGGTAGCGTGTCGGGATGGGTGCGCCGGACGGCTGACACTTCCGATGTCGCCGACGATGCCGCCGAGGCGATCGCCGCCAGCCGGTCTGGCTCGCAGATTGCGACGCTGATGCTGCCTGCCGACGTGTCCTGGTCCGACGGCGCCCAGCCCGTCTCCGTGGTGCCCGGGCAGCCAACGGGTGCCGACCCGCTGCTGGCGCCCGAGGTGAAAGAGGTGCTGCGGTCGGGCGAGCCCACGGTGATCATGATTGGCGGGGACGCCACCCGCGGCGTCGGGCTGACCGCGGCCGCGCGGGTCGCCGCGGCCACCGGCGCTCGCTTGCTGTGCGAGACCTTCCCGACCCGGCTGGAGCGCGGCGCCGGCGTTCCGGCCGTCGATCGGCTCGCCTACTTCGCTGAGGCTGCGGCGGCCCAGCTCGACGGCGCCAAGCATCTAGTGCTGGTCGGCGCCAAGTCACCGGTGTCCTTCTTCGCCTACCCCGGTAAGCCCAGCGATCTGGTGCCCGCCGGCTGCGAAGTGCACGTGCTCGCCGAGCACACCGGCGCGGTCGATGCGCTGGTCGCGTTGGCCGACGAGCTGGCACCGGGGAGCACCGCGCCGGTGGCGCCCGCGTCGCGTCCTGAACTGCCGACCGGTGCGTTGTCCGCCGCGACGGTGGCCGACGTGATCGGCGCGCTGATGCCGGAACGGTCGATAGTTGTCGACGAGTCCAACACGTCGAGTGTGCCGTTGGCGGCAGCGACGGCCGGCGCGCCCGCGCATGACTGGCTGACACTGACCGGCGGCGCCATCGGGTTCGGCATCCCGGCCGCCGTGGGCGCAGCGGTCGCCGCGCCCGACCGGCCGGTGTTGTGTTTGGAATCCGACGGATCGGCGATGTACACGATTTCGGGTCTGTGGACTCAAGCGCGGGAGAACCTGAACGTGACTACGGTGATCTATGACAACGGTGCCTACGACATTCTGCGGATCGAGCTACAGCGGGTCGGAGCCGGTTCAGCTCCGGGTCCCAAAGCGCTTGATCTGCTCGATTTGTCCCGTCCCAGAATGGATTTCGTCAAGATCGCCGAGGGCCTGGGGGTTCCGGCGCGGCGTGCCACCACTGCCGAGGAATTTGCGGATGCGTTGCGCACGGCCTTCGCCGAACCGGGACCGCACCTGATCGACGCCGTGGTGCCGTCAATCCTCGGTTAGCTCGGCGCCAATCGTCGCGGGGACGCTCCCGGACAGCTCTGCAAAGCTGGTTTCAAGCGCGCGCTTCACAGTGTTAACGGCGGATCGGCCACACCGGATCGGCGCAATCGAGGCCCTCGGCCGACAGCTGCCGTTTGACCACCTTGAAGGTCGCGGTGCGCGGCAGCGTCGTGCCGACCCGAACGTACGACGGCCACTGCTTGGGCCCCAGGTCGGTCTGCTCGGCGAGGAACGCGCGGAATTTGTCCACGTCGAACTCGGCGCCGGGCATCATCACCAGCGCGGCCATCACCTGATCGCCGACGGCCGGATCCGGCACCGCATACACCGCCACCTCGGTCACGTCCGGATGGCGCAGCAGCACCCGCTCGATGGGCGCGGTCCCCAGGTTTTCCCCGTCGACGCGTAGCCAGTCACCAAGCCGGCCGGTGAAATACGCATAACCGGCTTCGTCGCGGTAGGCCAGGTCGCCGCTGTGGTAGATGCCGCCGGCCATCCGCTGCGCATCAGCCTCGGCGTCGTTGTAGTAACCCTCGAAACGACCTGGGCCGCCGACATTTACCAGCTCGCCGACCACGCCAGCCGGACAAGGCTGACCGGTGTCGACATCGCGGATCTCGATGCCGCCGGGCAGCAGA
>Ga0210405_10005021_pt1 | contig 12229 bp, 12 predicted proteins | sample IncBWH11MmetaG_FD_155492 | JGI IMG/M metagenome (GOLD analysis project Ga0210405, IMG submission 155492) | Forest soil microbial communities from Barre Woods Harvard Forest LTER site, Petersham, Massachusetts, United States - Inc-BW-H-11-M | ecosystem: Environmental > Terrestrial > Soil >... | reverse complement strand
GCCTGGATTCCCGCCCGCAAGGCCATGCGCGTTGACCCCATGGTTGCTCTTCGGTACGAGTAGAACGCCAAAGCAACTCCCGTTCGTCTCTGTTGCTCCCGCCGGCCACATGGCGTGCTAAAATTCCCCGCGTAATGAGCCGACTCTGCTCCTCCCGTTTCGAGCGAGCGGCCCGCAAACTGGGCTGGATGCGCATCGCCGGCATTGACGAGGCCGGACGCGGCGCGTTGTTTGGTCCGGTGGTTGCCGCCGCGGTGATTCTCAATCCCAAGCGGCGCATTGTCGGCCTCGACGATTCGAAAAAACTAACTGCCGAGCGCCGCGCTGAGCTCGCTCCGCGCATCCGCGAACACGCTCTCGCTTGGGCCGTTGCCGAAGTGGACGCCCAGCGCATTGACGCCTGGAACATTTACCAGGCATCGCGGCAAGCGATGAGCGCCGCGCTTCAGCAACTGACGATTCCGCCCGACTACTTGCTCATTGACGCGATGCAACTCGACGTCCTGATCGAGCAGAAATCATTGATTAAGGGCGATGCCCGCAGCATCTCCATCGCCGCCGCATCCATCCTCGCCAAAACGCACCGGGACATGCGCATGCACGAGTGGGACGCCGTCTATCCGCAATACGGCCTGGCGCGCCACAAAGGCTACGGCACACCCGACCACCTCGAAGCGTTGCGCGTTCATGGTCCGTCGCCCTTGCATCGCCAATCCTTCGCGCCCGTGCGCGATTCCGCTTGCTGGTCCGCCGGGGCCACCCAAACTTCTCTACCCCTGTCGTGATCCTGCTATTCACCAAGCTAAGCGGCAGGAATTTGGAGCCAAGGTCGCGGGAAATGCTTGAACGTGTTCAAACTTATTTAAGCCGCAAACTAATTTGCAGGCAAACCAAATTCTCGGCTTAGCCGAGCACGCCAGCTTCGCCGAGAAGTTTCTTCATTCCCGCCCAGCTCTGCCGTGAGGATTCTTCCGGCGACCCCGCGCCTTTCCAATGCGTTTCGAGGCTAATCGTTCCGGAGTATCCGGCCTGCGCCAGCGCGCGGAATTGTCCGACGAAATCAATAATGCCCCGGCCCATGGCCGCCCATTCGAACGTGCCGTCCGCTTTGCGCACCACATCTTTGCAATGCACGTGTCCGATGCGATCCTTGGGGATGTTCGCGAACCCATCCGGAAACGCAATCTCGCCGCGATAAGCCGCGTTCCCTGGATCCCAGTTGAGCATCAGGTTCGGCGATGTCACCGCCTTTAGAGTGCGCGCAGCTTCCGCGCCGGTCGCGGTGTTGCAGGCAATTTCGTTTTCGAGAAGAAGAGTGATCTTCTTCGAGGCTGCTTGAGCGGCGGTGTCGCGAAGTTTGCCGTCAATGGCTTCGCGAAAAGGCTTCGGATCGTCCAGCCTCCAGAAATCGAAGAAGCGCACCCGATCCGTGCCCAGCGACTTGGCAATCGCAATGGAGCGCTCCAGCACTTCTCCTTGTTGCGCAAAACTGTAGTCCACGCCAAATTGCGGCGCCTTGGGGCTGTAATTCGAAAGTGGCGCTCCCGGCCAATCTGTCTTGAAAAGTGGGCTGGCAATGTCGGTCACCTGAAGGCTGAATTTTTCTAGCAGCCGGCGCACTTCGGCGGTCTCCTTTTCGTCGAGGTTGATAACGTTCTTGTTCCACATGGTTCGCAGCTCGACGTAACCAAGCCCGAACTCCTTGCTGGCAATTTCCAGGGCGTGGCCGAAATCCTGCGCAATTTCATCGGTGATGACTGAAAGCTTGAAGCGGCTGCTGATTGGCAGTAAAGGCGCGCCGCCGGACCGAGAGCCCCAAAGAAACGAGGACGCCACTGCTCCCACAAGGGCCGCGAGAAAATGGCGGCGCGATTCGAGCGCCTGCATGGGTTGTTCCCTCCTTGCCACGAAAAGGACAATTCTGGAATGGTATCATTTTCCATTCCGCGGGCGGTTCGCCGCTGGGCCGCAAACAAGGCCTTCCGCAGGAAAAAGCTCCCCTATTTATTCGCCTTGCATTCGCCAACGAACGTCCTGGAACGCCTGGGGGATAACTGCCTGCTCACAAGGGATTCTGCGTACGTTGACTTGTCTTTTTCCCGCCTGATAGCGTAACGAGGTAGCGTTGTGAGCCGTTCCGCTACCGCTGCAATTTGAGGAGAACGTGTGGGGCAAACTCCCAAGGGGGGAGATTTGTCTCTGTTCGCGCATGGCCTATAACAAGAGCAAGTACGTTGAAAGCGCGCAAAAGCTGCTGAACCAGGGCAAAGTCGCCCAAGCCATAGCCGAATACCAGAACATTCTGAAGTACGAGCCTCGCGATCAGGTCACCTTGATGACCATCGGCGAGCTGTATATCCGCCAGGGCGAGACGTTCCAGGCCATCGACTACTTCGAGCGCCTAGCGCAGATTTTTGTAGGCGATGGATTTCTGACCAAGGCAATAGCGGTCTACAAGCGCATCGCCAAGCTGGCCCCGGAGGAAATCCGCCCGCTTGAGAAGCTCGCCGACCTCTACGTCCAGCAGGGCGTGATGAGCGAGGCCCGGCCCCTTTTTCTGCAACTGGCGGAAATTCACCTGAAGAACAATCGCCAGCCGGAAGCCGTAAGCTTATTGAAAAAACTCCTGCAAGCCGAACCCGATAATCTCCGCATCCAGATCCGCCTGGCCGATTTGTACCAGGCCATGGGCCAGACGCGGGATGCCATCGAGGCTTATGTCTCCGCCTCGCAGCGGGCCCTCGCCCGTGGCGACCATGGAGAAAGCGAAAAACTCGCGGACAAGGCGCTGAAACTCGAGCCCGGCAATCAAGCCGCGGTCATCGTCAAGGCGCGGTCGCATTCTTCGCAGGGCAACGTCAGCAAGGCGGCGCAGCTTCTGGAACAGGCCGCCGGTCTCGAGAAGGGCGGCGAGCAGACCGAACTCCTTCTCGATCTTTATCTCAAGAATTCCGACTGGGACCAGGCTTCGGAGCTCGCGCATCGCGTATTTGAAGCTGACGAAAAAAATTTTGGCCCGATGCAAAAGGTCGTCGAATCGCTGCTGCAATCCGGGAACGGCGAAAAAGCCATGGAAATCATGGAGAAGTCGCGGCTGCCCATGATCGATGCCGGGGAGCACGAGGTCGTCGGGAAACTGCTGAGCGACCTGGCGGCCGGTCTTCCTAACAGTATCGAGCCCCGCGAATGGCTGGTGGAATTGTACGGCCGTACCAGCGATCCCTTCCGTTTAGCCGATGCGCTGGCGCATCTGGGAGACGCCCTGGCCGCCGATCACCAGTGGGAACGCGCGAAGAAAACCTTCGAGCAGCTGCTCGAGCGGGAACCGGAAAGTGAGTCGGCCAAGCGCAAACTCAATGGTGTACTCCGCAAGATGGGGCTTCTGGCGCCCGGAGTACCCGAGGAGCTTATCGAGGAGAACTTGCGAGCGGATATTCCGAAGCCGCCCGCCCCCAAGCTGGCACTCCAGGAAGAAGAATCCTTCTCCGAAGTGCCGGCCAAGCCTGCCGTCACGTCCAGCGAGCCTGCGCTCGACGAAGACACGCAAAAATTCATCGCCCAGTCGCTCACCGACGTCGACCTGTTTGCCAGCTACGGTCTCACGCAGAAAGCCATTGGGTTGCTTGAGGCCATCCTCCGCCGCGCACCCCGCCACACGCCCACGCTAGAAAAACTGCTCGACTTTGTCCTGGGCGCGGGCGACGACCGGCGCACCGCCGAACTCGCTGCCCAATTGGAACAGATCCACAGCGAAACGGGTGACCAGCGCAGTTCCGAGCGTTTCGGGGAATTGCGCCGCCGCTTCCAGCGTGCGGCTGGCTTGACGGACGCGGAATTGGCGAGAGCGGTCCCCCCGGCAAAACCGGCTGCCCCGGAAGCCGCTGGACCGGAGCCGACGGACGGTTCGATTCCCGAAATCTCGGCGGAGCCCGCCCCTGTACCTGCCCCGGCCGCTCCGGTTTCGAAAGCGCGCCCTTCCGAGCCAAAGGAAGTGACCGCTGCTCCGGCGGAAGAAGAAGTGCACGAAGTCGATTTGTCCGACGAATGGGCAACTCTGCTCGAAGAGACGCGTCCCAGTGAGGCGACCGCTGGTGCCCCTTCCCCGGTACCGGCCAAGCCCGCGGCCGGAGCTAGGCATCACACGAAACCTCGGGACGTGGAAGAATTTCAAATTGGCGAAGAACCGCCGAGCGCTCAGCCAAGCGATGTACAGGCGGTGGCCAACGCCGCTCCCACAATTCCGCTCGTGCCGGAACCCATCACAGAGAAAGCCGGAAAGAGGCCGCCAGCGGCCAAGCCTAAAGACGTACCAGCCGCCAAAGTTCCGCAGAAACCTCCCCAGACCAGCGAACCCGAATTCGAACTGGAACAAGAGTATGAACTCGTGCTGGAGGCCGAACCTCTCGTCCCGGCCTACGACCAGCGGCCGCCCGAAACCCCCATCGCTCCACCCAAGCCGGAGCCCGTCGCGAAAAATGCCGCGCCAGCGCCACCCGCGGGCAGTGGATTTGCTTCCGATCAATTCCTGGCGGATCTTGCCAACGAAATCGATCAGCTCGGCATCGGCGGGCTTGCGCCGGAATTCTCGGGAACCATGCCGAATGACAAGCCAGCTTCCGCCGCGAAGCCGCCTGCGGCGCCAGTCTCATCCGGCGAGTCCGGCCCGCTCAAGGAAGTCTTCGACGAGTTTCGCGCCGAACTGGGCGAGATGGGCGCGGAGGACGAAGACCTCGAAACGCACTACAACCTGGGCATTGCGTTTCGTGAAATGGGGCTCCTCGAGGAAGCCATCAGCGAGTTCCAGAAGGTCGCCAAAGCCACCGATCGCGGCCGCGCCTTCCGCTACACCATGCAGTGCTGCACACTTCTTGGCCTGGCCTTCATGGAGCAAAGTCAGCCGGCCATCGCCGCGATCTGGTATGAGCGCGCCTTGCAGACTCCCGGCAATGATCCGGAAAGCGTGCTCGCCTTGCGGTATGATTTGGGCGTAGCTCAGGAATCGGCGGGCGAGCCTGTAGCGGCGTTGAAGAGTTTCTCCCAGGTCTACGCGATGAATATCGACTATCGCGACGTGGCCGAACGCATCGCGGCCTTGCAGAAGCCCATCCGTCGATCCTGAACTTTTCCTGACAGGACGGGATTCCGCTCATCCATGCACCGGATCTATCGCGCACTGCTGGTCGTTCTCGCGTTCGAAATGGGCGCACTGCTCCTCTATCTGCCGTGGTCCGGATATTGGGAGCAGAATTTTTTTCTCAGTCACTATCCTTTGCTCATGCCCATCGTGCTTCATCCCTCTTTTCGCGGCGCGGTGAGCGGCGTCGGCGTTTTGGATATCCTTCTGGCAATCGGCTGGATCGGTTCGCGTCCGGGGCCTGATCGTGTCCCGCCTCAGTGACTCATCTGCCGGCCCGCTCCTCTGCTACGTTACAGACCGCCGCGGCATCGCTGAAGGCGAATCATGCGAAACGTACGAAGCCCTCTTGCTGAAGATCGAAGCCGCCGCCGCTGCCGGAGTCGACTGGATTCAAATTCGGGAGAAAGATCTTTCGGGGAAAGCTTGCGGACGGCTCACCCGCGACGCTTTGCTTCGAGCCGCAAAGTCGCGGACCAGCAACGCTGTTACCACGCGCATCCTGGTCAATGATCGGGTGGACGTCGCACTCTCCGAGCGCGCCGCCGGCGTGCACCTCGGCGAGAACAGTTTTCCGTTGCCAGAAGCAAAGCGGCTTGCCAGCGCAAGAGCCCAAGCCCGGGATTTCCTGATTGGCGTTTCTTGCCACTCAGTCGAAGCGGCAAAAGTTGGTGCGAGCGGTGGAGCGGATTACCTGCATTTTGGCCCCGTGTTCGCCACCCCATCCAAGGCGGCCTACGGCGCGCCGCAAGGCCTTGACCTGCTTGCCGAAGTCTGCCGCGCGGTCTCTATCCCGGTCCTCGCTATCGGCGGGATTACCGTGGCCAACGCCTCCGCTTGTTTCGCCGCCGGCGCCTCCGGGATCGCGGCCATTCGCCTCTTCCAAGACGCGCCGGACATGCTCGCGCTTGTCCACTCCCTGCGAAAGCTGACGCTCTGATCAACGCTCCATCAGCCGCCGCAGAAATCGTATCTGCCCCGCATGATAGATATCGTGGAACGCCACGCCGTAGATCTGGTGCACTACTCTTGCGCCCCGCGGCGTGCGCAATACGTTGGCAACCGCCGTGCGCAAGGCCCGATGCGTTTGCTCCAGTAACTTCCTATCCGCGCTCCACGCCGCTTCGTTCAACTTTCCCGCTTCCGGTCGCGTAAAAAAATTGCTTCCTTTGAGCGCGAAAGAGCCGCGCTTCCCGCCTTCGATTCTTCGCCGCACCGCATACTTCCAGTACGCGGCATGCAGCGTCACTTCCCAGATGTTGTGACGGCGCGGTCCGGGGCGCCAGGCGGCTTGTTTGGCGGTTACTCCCTTGATGGATTGTTTGAGGTTCGGTCCATGCCAGGTCCTTTTCTCGTAGGCTTCATCCAGCAGCGCGAGCACCAGCTTTGCGGAATCCACGGGGCCTCCTCAGGCGGCATTGGCGGCACTACTATCTCGCAGAGGATGGCGCGCCCGGCTTACTGTGTCAACGTCCGGCTCTCTTGCTGCTCAGAATTTGAATCATCTTGGGCAGGTGCGGAGAAGGCCGAGAAAACTAGCCGTAGCTCCCAGATGACAATGGTTTGCAAAGAATATAGGACTAAGTTAGTCTTATTTAGCGATTGCAACTTACTTGCAAGGAGATTTTGTGACCTCGGTCCTTCGGCTCGTTTTGCTTGGCTTTTTCCTTGTTTTCGTGCTCTCCGTTTTCTGCACCTCGCCTGCCCGCGCTCAGGAAAGCCCTTACATCGTCGCTTACGATCACTATCTCGAGGAACCTGGCAACCTCGAGATCGAGTATTTCTCCACCGTAGGCACGCAGCGAGCCGGGAACAACTTCCATGCCTTCTGGGCCGAATTTGAATACGGCGCAACCGCCTGGTGGACCACGGAGTTCTATCTGGACGGCCAGACCACCTTCAACGACAGCACCGTGTTCACGGGTTTCCGCTGGGAGAATCGCGTGCGGCTTCTGGAGCGCGAACACTTCATCAATCCCGTCTTCTATGTCGAATATGAAAACAAGAGTGGCGCGGACAAGATCCTAAAAGAAGTGGAAGGCCACGACGTGGAATCGGACTTCCTCGTTTCGAACGCGCAGGCCCGCAACGACCACATCCACGAAATCGAGCTTAAGCTCATCCTGTCCAGTACGTTCAAAGGCTGGAACTTCACGGAAAACACGCTCGCTGCCAAGAATCTTTCGAATTCGCCCTGGGAATTTGGCTACGCCCTCGGTGCCAGCCGTCCCCTGGCTTTGAAGGCTTCCACGAAACGCTGCACGCTCTGTCCACAAAACTTTGTCGCCGGGGCCGAGATGTATGGAGGCCTGGGCGACCGGCGCAGTTTTGGCCTCCATGACACATCCCACTACCTCGCGCCCGCTCTCGGCTGGAATTTACCCTCGGGTTGGACCTTGCGGATTTCGCCGGGCTTTGGTTTGAACGACAACAGCCATCCATTTCTCATGCGCTGGGGTGTCTCACGGGAAATCACCGGATTCGGTTCGATGGTCAGCCGGCTTTTTGGAGGGCGCAAGTGAAAGCCGTTGCCGCAGGACTTGCCGCTTGCAGTTTATTGCTGGCGGTGTCCATCGTCCTGGCGCAAAGCCCGAATTCCGGCAAAGCTCCCGCCGCGGCAGCGCAAGGATACGATCCGGCCATCTACGCGGAATTGCAGAAAGCTCCTGAAAAAGTGCGCCGCCGTGCAAATCCTTTGGAGAACGATCCCGACGCCGTTGCCGCCGGAGCCATTCTCTTCGAACTGCACTGCGCGGAATGTCATGGCGACGGCGCGCGAGGTGGCAAGAAGGGGCCAAACCTGCGAGCCGCCGAGGTTCAGGCCGCCATGCCAGGCGCGATTTTTTGGATCTTGACGAATGGTGTCGTTCGAAAAGGAATGCCTGTCTGGTCGAAGCTTCCGGAACCCCAACGCTGGCAGTTGGTGCGTTACATCAAATCGCTCGGCGGGCCCGCTCCAGCGGCGGAATCTCCCGCTCCGAAACCTTGACGCCAGAATCCTAGTTTGCAGCCTTGGCCGCATCATTGAGAATCATTGCCAGGCGCACGCCTGCTTCCGCGAGGCTCGTTTCGGCGGCTTTCGCGGCGTTGCTTTGATAAACCTCGCCGACAGCAAGATGTTTTTCGAACATGCGCTTTCCCATGTGGTTGTTTTCGGCGCAGCTTTTCAATTTCATGTCCGGTTCGATGCCGATTTTTTCCGGCAAGGCATCGTAAACCACGGTTTCCGCTCGCTCGTGGCTCTCCCACGCCCAGTTCTCCACGTGAATGCCTGCGGCTTCCCATGCGGCGCTCTCCGCGTGGAATTTTTCGTCCAATTCGTCCGCATACCGCAGCGCGTTGGAGATTTCCATGTCGCGTTCCACGATCTCCGTGTCCCAAATCTGATGAAGATTGGGCGAATAATCCTCCCGCTCCGGATGCAGGGCGTTGGGGAGAGGGTCATGGCGAAAATATTTCACCGCCATGCAGTTTCCGCCGTTGTCGGCATTGTTGGACGCATGCAGCGGCTGGTGCAGATCGCCGACAAAGTGGACGAGGTATCGGATCGCTTCGGCGCGCTTGACGGGATCGGCGGATTTGTCTTTCAGGATGGCGCGCTGCTCTTCAATCGCGCGCGTCACGCATCCTTCCGTGCCGCAGTATTCGTCCAGCTCTCCTTTGTGCTTTCCCCGGGGAATATCGATGTAATGCCAGGGGCCGTTCTTGCGCTCGTTGCGCACATCATCCGGCCAGGTAGAAGCATCCACCATCAGGTCGGTCGTGGCATTGCCGCACCAACGCTTCAGCTTCGGATCGATCGCGTTTTCGGCAAGAAGCTTCTGAACCATTTGCCGGGCTTCCGGCGTCATGTGCTTCTCCGCAATGGCCGCCACCGCCTGATGACCTTTGCAACCCCACGCATTAGCGGCGGGCGCGGTCCCTATCAGGAGCGCGAGTGCACCCGAGAGTAACGCAATCCTATGATTCATTGATTGTGCCTCAATCGCAGTTGACTGCCCCGGCCCGGGTCATCACCTGACAGCTAGGATGTGCTCTGTCAGGAGGTGGTTTCAAGCGCTTAGCCAGCGCCCAATCGGTTTCCACGATTCCGTGTGATCGCAAATCACCCGCAATGCCGCGGTAATGGGAATAGCGAGGACCAATCCCATGCCTCCCCACACCCAGCCCCAGAAGAGCAGTGCAATGGTAATGGCCACCGCGTTCAAGCGCACGCGGCGGCCCACCAATTTCGGCGCCACCAGGTTGATCGCCAAAACGTGGATGATCGTCAGCGTGACCGCGATCAATGCAAACTGCCCCAGCGTTCTCCACTTCGCCAGCGCAATCAGAAAGGCCGGCAGCCAGGCCATCACCGCCCCAATGTACGGCACCATGTTCAGCAGCCCCGACGCGATCCCCGTGAGGATCGGATACTCCATCCCGATGATCCAGAAAAACAGGCTGCTCGCCGCGATGACCACCAGTGCCACGATCGTCATTCCCGCCAGGTAATCGCGTAGCACGTCGCGCAAATCTTCCAGCGTTTCCTTGATTTGCGTCCGCCGTGAGGCTGGAAAAAGTTGCAACGTCCCGTGCCACACTTCGCGCTTCTCCGCAAGCATGAAAAAAACCAGGAAAGGCATGAAGGTAATTTCCAGGATCAGCGCGTACAGCGAGCCAATGCCACGGAAAATTAACGTGCGAACGATGCTGGACTCCGTCCGCACCGTCGGCGTGGATGATGTGCCCTGTTCCGGAGCAATCTGCCGGACTTGTCCCTCAATCCCTCTGATCTTGCCTTCTACTGCGCCAGCAGCCTGCTGCAGAACGCTGCTGTATTTCGGCCAGTTCTCGGCGAAATCCGAGATGCGCGTCCATAGCCCGTAACCGCCCGCGACCAGCACGGCGATCAGGATCAGCACCATGACCATCGCCCCCAGCGTTCGGGGCAGTCCCGTTCTTTCCAGGATTTCCACCGCGGGATCCAGAAAGTAGGCCAGCAAGATCGAAAGCAGCAGGGTGATCACTACGCCCGCGGCGTAGTAGAAAAAAAGCAGGATGATTGCCGAAGCGACGATTCGCGCGCTAAAGCTGGAGGCAGTGAAACGAACGATTGATGGTGGCGTTGGCGTGGAGGACACGAGTGGCTCCGCTCCTCCACGTTAACACATTCTCTTGAACCGTTTGCGGTGTCACGCGCGGCCGTTGCGATACAGCAAATCCAACGAGCCGTTTCGTGGGAACTTCCATTTGTCCCCGTTATGCAAAAGACATGCGCGAAACCGCGCCCGTGAAACCATCGTTTTTACGTGTGTTAAGCTTTTCCAAGGTCCCTCACACGAACCTGGCCACGGCAGGGGGCCGCGCCACAAGCTGGAGCAATGGGTTTTTTCCTATGGGCAAAGTTCTTTTTGGAACCGACGGGATTCGCGGCGTCCCGGGCATTCCGCCCCTGGACGACGCCACGCTCTTCGCCACCGGACGTTCTCTCGGCTCCTATCTCAATCGCCAGCATGGCAAAGCGCATATCCTCATCGGCATGGACACCCGCGAATCCGGCCCGCACATCGCTTCCCTGCTCTCCGCAGGCCTCGCAAAGTCTGGGGCTACCGTTGCTTTTGCCGGAGTCATCACCACTCCCGGCGTGGCCTGTCTGGTCCGCCAGAGCGATTTTCAAGCTGGCGTGGTCATCTCTGCCTCGCACAACCCTTTCCAAGACAATGGCGTGAAACTGTTTTCGCACGCCGGGATGAAATTTCCGGACGCTGTCGAGGAAGAACTCGAAGCCGGCATCCTGAAGCACAGCGACGAAGGCGCGCCGAAGAATCCCCCCTTGCCCGCTGCCGACGAGTCCCTCGACACTCAATACCTGTCTTTTCTTCAAAAGCGCTTCATTCCCGGCGCAAAAGTTACCGGTTTTCGCATCGTCCTGGACTGCGCCAACGGCGCGGCGTTCAAGCTCGGCCCAGAGTTGTTTCGCTCGCTCGGAGCCGACGTTGTGGCCATGGGCGTTTCACCCGATGGGCGCAACATCAATGCTGGCTGCGGCTCGCTGCACCTCGAGGGCTTGCAGAAACGCGTCGTCGCTGAGAAAGCGCGTCTTGGCGTGGCTTTCGACGGTGATGCCGACCGCGCGCTCTTCGTCTGCGAAACGGGGAAAATTGTGAATGGCGACGGCGTGCTTCTTGCCGCAGCGCGGTTCCTTAAGTCTCAGAATCGGCTCACAGGTGACCGTGTGGTAGCTACTTCCATGTCCAACCTGGGTCTCGAGCGCGTTCTTGCCCGCGAAAATATCGTGCTGGCCCGCGCCGCTGTCGGCGATCGCTACGTCCTGGAAGAGATGCTTCGCAGCGGCAACGTGCTGGGAGGCGAGCAGTCCGGCCACATCATTTTTCTCGACGACAGCCCCGCCGGCGACGGCCTGCTCACGGCTGCAAAAATTGCCTCGCTGGTCTCCATGCACGGCAAAATCGAATCGCTTGTCGAAGGCCTTAAGGACTATCCGCAGCTCATCGTCAACGTGAAAGTGCGCTCGAAACCGCCCCTCGAGTCGCTTCCGGAAGTCTCCCGCGCCCTCGCCGAAGCCCAATCCGCCCTTGGCGAGAATGGCCGCGTCGTCCTTCGTTACTCCGGCACCGAGCAACTCGCCCGCGTCATGGTCGAAGCCGAACACGAGGCCGACGTCCAGCGCTTCAGCCAGTCCCTAGCCAGCGCCCTCCGCGCCTCCATCGGCGCTTGACCGGCTCTCCGCAGCGCTCCTCGGTGTCCAGAGCCTGCCACGACCGGGTCCGAGGGTCTCCGCGTTAACTTAAATTCTTCGATTCCCCAGGGAACTTTCCGCCGGCTCGCGACATTACACTTAGTGAAGGACTCAGGCGGCTTAACATGCAAGACGCACTGCCAGCGCTCGTTCTAAACTCGGAGGCTCTTCCCCGGACCGTCATGAGCGAGACGCCCAGCAGCCAAACGAATCCCGCGAGGTCGGGCGCGTCCGCAAGCAATGGCGTCAGCGATGAATTGCTCATGCTCGCCTTTTCGAAAGGTTCTTCGGATGCTTTTACAGAACTCTTCTCGCGTTACAAGCAGCCGATCTACGGTTTTTTTCGGCGCCGC
>Ga0210405_10005020_pt1 | contig 12230 bp, 10 predicted proteins | sample IncBWH11MmetaG_FD_155492 | JGI IMG/M metagenome (GOLD analysis project Ga0210405, IMG submission 155492) | Forest soil microbial communities from Barre Woods Harvard Forest LTER site, Petersham, Massachusetts, United States - Inc-BW-H-11-M | ecosystem: Environmental > Terrestrial > Soil >... | reverse complement strand
TGATCTCGTCGGCAACCATCGAGATCACGCTGTAATCGTAATTCTCTTTGAGCCACGGAATAATGATGGAGGTATCGAGTCCTCCGGAATAAGCGAGCACAACTTTTTCAGGCATGAGCACTCCTCGCGGGCAGTCGATCGCCGCCGCCCAGCAACAAAGAAAGAATAGCCTTTTGAACGTGCAGTCGGTTCTCCGCCTGCTCAAAAACGACTGACTGCGGCGAATCCATCACCGCATCCGTTACTTCAAGCCCGCGGTGCGCCGGCAAACAGTGCATAAACACCGCATGGGACGCCGCTTCCGCCATGAGTTCCGGATTCACCTGGTACGGAGGAAAAATCTGCGCGCGATGCTCTGCCTCACGCTCCTGCCCCATGCTGGCCCATGCGTCAGTGTAAATCGCGTCCGCTCCGAGAACCGCTTCATGTGGGTCAGTCAGCAACTGAATTTCGGCGCCGGTTTCCGCGGCGATCTCGCGCGCATCCGCGACAATCTGCGGATTGGGCCCATATCCCGCCGGCGTCGCAATGCGGATCGACGATCCTAAGCACGCGCAGGTCAGCAACAGCGAGTGCGCCACATTGTTTCCATCGCCGACATACGCTACACAAATTTTCTTAACATCTCCGAAGCGCTCCACCAATGTGAGGTAGTCGGCGAGCGCCTGGCAAGGATGCTCGAGATCACTGAGCGCGTTGATCACGGGAACAGAGGCGTGACGCGCCATGCCGTCAATGGTCTGCTGCGAAAATGTACGCAACACAATCAGATCGACCCAACACTCCAGGTTGTGCGCCACGTCGCTTAACGTTTCGCGCGCGTCGATTCGTTCGTGCGTTTGATCGACAAACATCGTCGTGCCGCCGAGGCTTGCCATTCCTGCCTCGAACGTCAACCGGGTCCGCAACGACGGCTTTTCGAAAAACATCACCATTTGCCGGCCAGCGAGCGCCCTGCGAAAATCGGCCGGGCGCGATTTCATCACTCCTGCCAGGTTCAGCACAGCATCGACGCCGGCAGGGCCGAGATCGCGAGTCGAGACCAGATCGGGGCACCAAAATACCTGCGGAACTCTTTCGGCAGCCGCTGCGATTCTGCCTTGCGCATGACTATTCAACGTTGACTCCTTCTGGACCCGCGTGACCGCCGGTTGCGATTTGTAAGGTGCAGCAGTGGACTGACTCATGAATAGGTGACCTCCGTGCCGCACGACAATTTGGTCATGTAGAACTGCGGCAATACTTCGGCTTCTGTAGCCGGCAAAATTCTTACTCGTCCGACCCCTTGCTTCAGAGCCTGCCCGCAGGCTTGCAGTTTGGGCAACATGCCGCCGCTGATTACCGAACCAGCCGCTAACTCAGCCGCCTGCTTCGTGCTCAGCCACGGCATTACGCTGCCCGCGGCATCTCTTACGCCGGGCACATCGGTGAGAAAGATGAGCGTGTTTGCGTGGCACGCCGCGGCGCACGCCGCGGCCATTTCATCGGCGTTCACGTTGTAATATTCACCGTCGGCGCCCAAGGCCAGAGAAGCCAGCACCGGGATTCCTCCCTGCTGCCACAGCGCTTCAATCCAGCACGGTTCTGCGAAACAAATCTCGCCGACAAATCCCAGGTCGCGTCCGCCGACGAATTTTCTGCGTGCGCGAAACGTCATGCCATCGCCGCCACAAAACCCAATTGCCGGCATGCCCGCGGACTGAATGGCCGCTACCAATTTCTTGTTAATGATGCCGCCCAAAACCATCAGAGCCACATCTCGAGTTTCCGCATCGGTGACGCGCAGCCCGTTAACAAACTCGCTCTTCTTTCCCAATCGCTCGAGCATCTTGGTGAGAGCGCTTCCGCCGCCATGCACCACCACTACGCGATGCCCATCCTGTGCCAATTCCGCAATCGACCGCGCGCACTTGCGCAACGTAGAAGCGTCTTCGATCGCCGAACCTCCGATTTTCACCACGATTGTCATTGCAAGCCCTCTCGCTCTCCCCATCCATACATGAGGTTCACGTTCTGCACTGCCTGCCCGGCAGCGCCCTTCAGCAGGTTGTCCACGCAGGAAACCAGGATCAGACGTTGGCCGTCGTTCGCCAGGCAAAAGCCAAGATCGCAGTAATTGGTATGTAGCGAAAACTGCACCTCAGGCAGCTTTGGCGTGTCAAACACTCTTACCCAGTGCTTGCCCGAATAAAAATCGCGCAAACAGGATTCCACTTCCTCCGGCTTCGTCGGCCGGTTCAGGCGCACATAAATGGTCGACAGAATTCCGCGCGGAATCGGCAACAGATGCGGAGTGAACGTCAGATCCGCGTCGTTCAGATTCAACTGCTCTACCATCTCGCCTAGATGCCGGTGATTGAAAACCGAGTAAGCGGAAAAATTATCCGACACGGAAACAAAATGCGTGCGCGAGGTGGGCACTTTGCCCGCGCCCGAAACTCCAGATTTCGAGTCGGAGATAATTCCGCGCTGCCGGTCGATGAGTTCCGCCTCCAGCAACGGCATGAGAGCCAGAATCACCGAAGTCGCGTAGCAACCGGGATTCGCCACCAGTTGCGCCGTCGCGATGCGATCAGCATTTAACTCCGGCAAGCCATACACTGCCATCGCCGTCAGTTCCGCGGCAGTCGCTTCATCGGCATCGTTAAACGAGTAGATCGCACGATGCTGTTCCTGCTTCAGTCGCCATGCGCCGCTGAGATCGATCACGCGCAATCCTTGCGCGACGGCCTCAGGCACAAGCGAACGCGACGCTTCATGCGGAGTAGCTAGGAATAGCAGCTCTACACCCTCGCGCTTCAGTTCCGGCCACGAGAGCGGCCGCAGCGGATAGCCGCCGTTACCCGACAACTCCGGAAACACCTCTGCCAAATCTTTCGCGCCGTTGCCATTGCTCTCACGCCGCATCAGCAGGGGTTTTGACAACCGGGGGTGGCGCTCGAGGATGCGCGTCAACTCCAGTCCGGAATATCCGCTGGCTCCCAGCACCGCGCTTTTAAGCTTTGCCGACATCAGCCGAGCATCTCCTCGATCCGAACCGCAACCTTCCGGGCAGCTTCCTTGTCGGGACAAACGATCAGGATTGTGTCGTCACCGCCAATCGTTCCCAGCACGCCCTCCCATTCCTGTTCGTCCAGCGCTGCGGCCACCGGCTGAGCGCTGCCGATGATCGTCTTCACCACCAGCAGGTTCTGGGCCGGACGCACCTCTAATACGAACTCGCGAACCAGCCGCTGCACCGGAGGTAACGCCAAGCCCGAAGCGCCTTCGCCTTGGGGCAGCGCATACCCCGTTGCAGTCTTGCTCAGGTTCAGGTCGTGAATGTCTCGCGACAACGTCGCTTGACCCACTTTGAATCCCCGCTTGCGCAACGCCCGCTGCAAATCTTCCTGGTTGGCAACCGGCCCCTGCCTCAATGCTTCCAAAACCGCTCTCTGTCGCAGGGCTTTATTCATGATGAATAATTATTCATACAAATGAATAATTATTCTCATATCTTACAGGGTGAGCCCCTGCTGTCAAGAGGGAAATACCTGTACGCCTTGCATTTGTAGATAACCGCGCCGCGCATGTACGGTCGACACGGAAAGTGCGCTGCGGAAATTGAGATCTGGACTAAAGCCCGAAGCTTGCTAGACTACTCGCGGCCCGAAACGCCGGATTCAGTCAGGATCAAGACCCCAGATGACAAATAAGCCCACGCTGGCTGCCGAGTTGATCGCCGAGTTTCTCGGAACTTTCGTTCTCATGCTTTTTGGTACGGGAGTGGTCGCGATGGTGGTTCTGTTTCCTTCGGGAGCAGCAGGAACAGCGCACGGCGGCTACACCAACATCACTCTCGGTTGGGGACTCGCGGTGACGATGGGAGTGTACGTTGCCGGGAAAGTTTCTGGCGGTCATCTTAATCCGGCAGTTACTCTGACTTTGGCGGTGTTCCGTGGGTTTCCCTGGAGAAAAGTTTTGCCTTACTCGATCGCGCAGACGGCAGGCGCGTTTCTGGCTGCCGCGCTGGTTTATCGAAATTATCTGCCGGCGTTTCAGCTGACCGATCCTCAACTGGAAAAAACTGCGGGGATATTTACAACCTTCCCTGCTTTCCCTGCGTTGCCGCAAGCGGGATTCCTTGACCAGGTCATTGGAACCGCTCTGCTTCTACTTCTGGTATTGGCAATCACCGACGAACTGAACGTCCCTCCCGGAGCCAACCTCGCTCCGCTGATGATTGGCTTGGTAGTGGTCGCTATCGGCATGAGCTTCGGAGGCATGCATGGTTATGCGATTAATCCGGCGCGTGATTTCGGCCCGCGCCTTTTCACCGCAATGGCTGGATTCAAGAATAATGGGCTGACGGATGGTCCCAGAGTTTGGTGGGTTCCTGTGTTTGCGCCGCTGCTGGGTGGGCTGGTGGGTGCCGCGGTATACGATTACGGCATTCGAAGATTTCTGCGAGCTTCCCAGCCGCCTTCCTAGAGAGGGCGGAAGAAAGCAGGAGGTCACTTGCGTTACGTTCTCGCTCTCGATCAGGGTACAACGAGTTCCCGGGCTCTTTTGTTTGACCATGACGGCAACGTATGCTCCGTGGCTCAGTGCGAGTTCACACAGATTTTTCCTCAGCCGGGATGGGTCGAACACAATCCCGAAGAGATCGCAGCGACGCAAATCGCTGTCGCGCTCGATGCTTTGGCCAACGCGGGCGCTCAGCCAAGCGACGTAGCTGCCATCGGCATTACCAACCAGCGCGAGACTACGATCGTTTGGGACCGCGCAACCGGCAACCCCGTTTGCAATGCCATCGTCTGGCAGGACCGTCGTACCTCCGCTTTTTGCCAGCAGCTTAAGGCGCAGGGTCATGAGACTTTCATTCAGAAGCGCACAGGCTTGTTGATCGACGCGTACTTTTCCGGCAGCAAGATTTCCTGGATTCTTGAACATGTGCCAAACGCCCGGCAACTCGCTGACGCCGGCCGTTTGGCTTTTGGCACCGTAGATTCCTGGCTGGTTTGGAAGCTGACTGGCGGTCGCGTGCATATCACGGATGCCAGCAATGCATCGCGCACCATGCTTTTCAATCTTCAGACTGGAAGTTGGGATCGGGAGCTTCTCGATCTCTTCCGCGTTCCTGCTTCGATGATGCCGGCGGTCCACTCATCGAGCGAAGTTTACGGAGAGGTGACCGCCGTTGCCGGTCTCAACGGCATTTCGATTGCCGGTATCGCCGGCGATCAGCAGGCCGCGCTCTTCGGACAACAATGCGTTCGTCCCGGCCTTACGAAAAATACTTATGGAACGGGTTGCTTCATGCTGCAGAGCACAGGCAACCGCGCCGTCGCTTCCAAGCATCGCTTGCTCACCACTGTAGCGTGGAAGATCGGCAAGGAAACACACTATGCGCTCGAAGGCAGCGTTTTCGTAGGAGGCGCTGTCGTGCAGTGGTTGCGTGACGGTTTGGGAATCATTCACTCATCTTCGGAAGTGGAGGCGCTGGCGAATTCTGTCCCCGACAACGGCGGTGTTTATTTTGTTCCCGCGTTCGTTGGACTGGGCGCGCCGCATTGGGATTCCTACGCTCGCGGTGCAATCTTCGGCCTGACGCGAGGCAGCAACGCGGGTCACATCGCGCGGGCTGCACTGGAGAGTATCGCGTACCAGGTTGCCGACCTGATGGATGCGGTGCAAACCGACGCTGGCACGCCACTGCAAGAATTGCGCGTGGATGGCGGCGCAACGGCCAATGATAGCCTCATGCAATTTCAGGCGGATATTCTCGGAGTTCCCGTTTTGCGCCCTGCGATGAGCGAAACCACCGCGCTGGGAGCAGCGTTTCTAGCTGGCTTAGGCTCCGGCTTCTGGAAGGAAGTGCAAACGATTTCGGATTTGCCCAGAGAAGAACGCCGCTTTGAACCCCGGCTGGCACGCCTCCGCGCGAAAGCGCTCCGTCAACGATGGAACGAGGCTATCTCCCGCGCAAAGTCATGGGAGACGGCCGGACAGAACGAAGCTCCCTCTTGATTCAAGCTTATTTCGCAAGCTCGCCGATGAAAATACCAAAAGGTTCGAGAGTGACTTCGTTGCCCGTCGCGGTCGATTTACCAGTAGCCAGGAGACTCTTTGTTGAGGAGAAGCCATTGTGCTTCAAATCGAGACTAATCTTCTGCGCCGTGCCTGACATGTTCAGCGTCACAACCACTCCCTGGTCTTTATAAATTCGAGCATAGGAAAGCACGTTCGGATCACTCTCGTTAAGGGCGATATATTTTCCGTCCAACAGAGCGGGATTTGTGTGCCGCAGCTTAAGCACCTGCTTGTAGAATTCCAGCACTGAATTCGGATCTTTCGATTCGTCCGCGACGTTGTGCGTTTTGTAGGTCGGAGGAACCGAAAGCCACGGGCTACCTTTAGAAAATCCAGCGTTTGCGCTGCTATCCCATTGCATCGGAGTGCGCTCGCCATCACGGCCTTTTTCTTTCGGCCAGCCCGTGCGCCCGATGGGATCTTTTACATCTTCTTTACGCGTCGGCGGAGTAGTTTTCATTCCGATCTCTTCGCCGTAATACATGATAGGAGTTCCACGCAGCGTCAAATAAAGCGCTGCCATCAGCTTCGCGATCTCGTCGTTGTGTTTGCCATCGCCGTAACGATCGTACGATCGCACGATGTCGTGATTGCTGATCACAAATGTTGGCCAGCCTGAGGCCGCATCCACTTCGGCAATCTGCTTGCGGAATTCCGCGGGCGACAGCTTGTTCACCGTTGTGAAGAGAAAATCCATGGGCAACTGCAGCTCGTTGTTGCCCTCGCCGTAGTAGCGATTCAGTTCCGCAACATCAGCCGTCCAAGTCTCGCCAATCAACACGGCATTGTGTTCGTCCGCCACTTTGCGCAGTCCACGGAGCACGTCGTGCACTTCCGGCAGCTTCGTGTTGTACTTGTGCTCCTCGATTGGATCACCGAACGCATTTTTGCCAGGGCGAGCGATAGGGTTGTCTTTAAGCTTGGGATCTTCAAACAGCGTATCCACCGCGTCTAGCCGGAATCCGGACACGCCGCGCTTATACCACCACCGGGTCACATCGAACATTGCGTCGTGCACCGCCGGGTTGCGCCAGTTTAAGTCCGGTTGCTCGGCATAAAAGTAGTGATAGTAGTACTGGTTTGTAGTTGGATCGAATTTCCATGCCGATCCGCCGAAAGTGGAAACCCAATTGTTCGGCGGTTGCCCCGGCCCTTTTCCATCGCGCCAGATGTACCAATCGCGTTTTGCGGAGGTGCGCGACGACTTTGAATCCAAGAACCACGGATGCTGATCGGATGTGTGATTCACAACAAAGTCGAGGATGATATGAATGCCCCGCTTTTTGGCTTCACTCGCCAGCACATCGAAATCCGCCAGCGTACCGTACATGGGGTCGATATTTTTGTAGTCGGAGACGTCGTAGCCAAAGTCGACTTGCGGGGAAGGGAAGCAAGGCGAGATCCAGATCGCGTCAACGCCGAGATCCTTCAAGTAACCCAGCTTCGACGTAATTCCCTTGAGATCGCCGACGCCATCGTTGTTACTGTCGGCAAAACTGCGCGGATAGATCTCATAGAACACCGCGTGCTGCCACCATTGATGGCCTTGTTCATCCACGGCGTGCGTTGCGGTTTGAGCGGCTGCGATCGATCCCATCAAAAAAATACCAACGAACATCCATAGAACAATCTTCTTCATTCCGGATCCTCCATACTAAAATAGGCGGCCGAACTTCTCTAAGGGAGCGCGGGAGCTTCAGCCACACCAATGTACTTATCCGCACCTCCGTAGTAAAATAGAAAACGGTTGTTTTGCCGCAGCATGCCTTCCACAAACACCACGTTCGGCACCTGGCCAACCTTTTCCCATTCTTTTTCAGGAGAAAAGACAGGATCATCCGTTCGCGAAATTACTTTGCGTGGATCGTTTGGATCGAACACTGCTACGCCGGTGCGATACACAAGTTTGTCGTCCGCACCGTTATAAATCAGCTCGATTCCCTTCGATGTGACGACTGGCGCAGGTCCCGGCTCGGCCACGCGAGAGTCGAATTTTCCTGCACGCACGGGTAAAACCGGAGCATCGGTTGTCTCCGTCCAATGCAAGAGATCGGGAGAAGAGGCCAGCCTCATCTGGTCATTGTTATCTGCGGTTGTTCCCAGAAAATACATCCAGTACTTGCCGGCAATTTTCTTCGGCACAATCGCCCCCGACTTCGTCCAGCGAACATTCCAGCGTCCCTTGTAGGCAGGAAGAATTACGCCTTGTCGATCCCAGTGGATGAGATCCTTTGAAGTCGCCAAACAAAGCTGTGCATCTTTTTTGTTATATCCGGTGTACGTCAGATAGTAAGTGTCACCGAACTGAACCAGACGTGGGTCTTCCACGCCTCCATCTTTTTCGTAATCTTTCTCCGGCGAAAATACTTGCTCGTTCCGGCGAGTAAAGTGAATCCCATCGGTACTCTCGGCGTACCCAAGGCGAGATGTGCCGCTTTTATCCTGAGCTCGATAGAGCATCACAATCTTGCCATCGCGGAGAATCACAGAGGGATTAAATGTGCCGGCTGATTCCCATCCATTGCCCTGCGGCGAGATGACGGGAGTCTCCGAAACACGCTTCCACGTTCCGAACGGAAGATTTGCGCTATTCTGTGAAGCCAGCGCGAGTAGTAGCAGTAACGGCTTGATGAAGCTCTTCGAATAAACGGAATGGATCATCGTGGACCGGATCATTGCGCTGTGATCGTCGAATACTGTTGCAGGACTTGCGTTATGTCTCGATCTTCATACGTGCCCCTCGATTCTCCGCCTGTTTTTTGTTTCGCGCAACCGCCTGCATTGGGGCAGAGTCTATGCTAGGCAAGAGAAACATGGTGATTGGTCTGGGCGAATTGCTTTGGGATCTTTTCCCAGCGGGAAAGCAACTCGGTGGCGCGCCGGCGAACTTTGCGTACATTACCTCGTTGCTTGGAGATGAGGGAATTCCGGCCAGCCGCTTGGGACAGGATGCTCTAGGTGAGGAAGCCATTCGCCGTCTCGGCCAACTCGGTCTTCCAACCGAATTCATCCAGCGCGATGAAGATCATCCCACCGGAACCGTGAAGGTTGAAGTGGACGCAGCGGGCCAGCCGCGCTTTGAAATCTCGCAGTCGGTCGCTTGGGATTTTCTCGATTGGACGCCGCAATGGCATAAGCTGGCGCAGCAAGCTGATGCCGTGTGCTTTGGATCGCTCGGCCAGCGCTCGGAACGCAGCCACTCGACCATTATTGCCTTTGTGCTCGCCGTAAAGCCGAATGCTCTGCGAGTTTTTGACGTCAACCTCAGGCAGGATTTTTATTCAAAACAAATCCTTTCCGAATCGATGAAGCTGTCGCACGTAGTCAAGCTGAACCAGGATGAGCTGCCACGAATCATGAAACTGTTCGACCTTGAGCATCGCCGCGATGAGGACTCGGCCGGTCATTTGCGTTCTTTGTATGACCTGAAGCTGGTTTGTGTCACGCGTGGGAATGGCGGCAGCCTCCTCGTCTCCGCCGATGAATGCAGTGAGCATGCTGGCTTCAACGTGAAGGTTCAGGACACGGTGGGTGCTGGCGACGCTTTTACTGCGGCGTTGGTGCACGGGTATCTCCGCGGAACAGCGCTTTCGAAAATCAACGAGACCGCGAATCGCGTGGGCGCCTGGGTCGCCAGCCAATCCGGCGGTACGCCTGCCCCGAAGGCGGGCGGTTTAGACGAAAGTTTGGCGGAGATTTGCTAGTCCCGCGAGAAATGTCGGCTTACTCTGCGACTGTCGCTAGTGGTTTGTCTTGCTCCCTTTCCAGTTTCTCCACGGTTGCTTTGGGCAAGCCGCGGAGCAATTCCAGAAACGCCGCATTCGTCCAGCCGAAGCCGACGACATTCATTCGATAACCAAGCTCTACGCGAGCCTCGGACGATCGCGTGACCACGTTATATTTTTCCCGAATGTTTCCATCGCGGCGAAAGTTTTCCGCCACGGTCGACAAGAATTCATACGAAATTCGATCTGCATCGGCATCGAAGCCGTACCGGCGCAACCCACTCACTGCGAGCATTTGAATATTTCCCCAGCCATACGGAAGATCCCATTGCGCTCCTGTGTCCTCCCCACTCATCGCCAAACCGCCAGGTCTTTCGAACGCGGAAATATTCTTGGCCACAGCCTTCGCCTGTTCCGGAGTCGCCAAGCCAGCCCACAGAGGATAGAAGGTCGTCACATATCGATAATCGGATTTCTGCCCCGTCTGCAAATTTAGATCGAGGAAGAATCCCGACTTTTCATCCCAAAGATAGCGAGCGATGCGATCCTTGCGTTCTTGCGCCCGTTTGCTCCATTTTTCTGCATCGGCCGCATGGCCGCGCCAACGGCTGATCTGCTCCAGATCGTTTTCCGTTTTGTAGAGCAGACTGTTCAGACACACCGGAGCATAATGATGCGTGGCCGCGCCAAAAGGTCCGAAACGGAAACTTACGTCGAAGCCGGATTCCCGCATAGACCGGTCGCCTTTGTAATAGTCGGCACTCAGTTTGAATTCGTGCTGCTTTTCGCACTGCTCACCGGCGGCCGGCGGTGTGGTATCGCAAACCTGGAGAGTGTAGGCAGGGGCGGCAGTGGGGCTACTTGTGTTCTCCACAATGTAGTCGTCAGCATGTCGAGAATGAAAGAAAAAGTAGGTCGCGACTTTCTTGTGGAATCCAGTTTCATCCTGCAGCGCTTCCTGAGGCGGGCCCTCGCCAAAATCGTAGTAACGCGACAAGCCGGTGTTGCCGGCCAGATGCGGGTCGCGGTTCCACGTCTCGTAATCCTTCTCAAGATCGGCGTAGGCCTTTGCCAGCCATGCTGGATCCGTATGTCCTGATTTCAACAGCGCGTCATACACTTCGACGAACATCGAACTCAGGAAAGGTGGCTGGGAACGCGTCAAGTAATAGGTACGGTTGGCGTTGAGCATGGCCCCGTAGTGCTCAACTTCAAAGAAAAAATTGTCGACCATTCCTCGTGCCAACTCCACCCGCCCGGCGAGCAGCAGGCCGCGAATGATGAAATAGCTGTCCCAGCCATACATTTCGTTGAATCGTCCGCCGGGAACGACATATTTGTTTTCGAGGTAGAGCAACCCCGGAGGCTGAAGTTTATTTGTGTCGATTTCGCCGAGTCGGTGAATTTCTATCGGAAGATGCCTGATCTCTACTTTGCAGTCGCTCGACAACTTTTGCACCGCAGCGGGTTCGGCCATACCCGCTGGCAAGTACACAACCGCAGCCACGCTCAACTTCGGGTCAACCACACTTTGACACTCGGTCATCGAGCGAGTGAGTGTATCCCAGCTCGCAGATATGTAGGTCAGAATCGGCGCAAGCCCTTGTCCGCCGCTTCGAGTGCGCTGCGCGGTTTGCGTTTCTTGCCCAAGAGTAAGGGAGGCGAGCGCAATGATTAAGCCGACCTGCGCTGCGAAATAGAAATGTGGGCGAGTACTTCTCAAATGATAGCTGCGGGAGGGTTCCTGAAACAAAACGTGATGGAATTGTTTTGGCGATGTCATAGATGCGATCACCGTGAGTATGCGTTCACATTAGAATCGACACGCGAGGAGCAGTCCCAGAAGATCACCGTCCCCATGACTGCACTTTTTAGTTTATTCTCTTTAAGTTTGGTCTTACGGCGTTTTCAGGGGGCCCATTGGTCAGATCTAGAGTAGTCGAATGCCTGCTCGTTTGCTCTACTGTTTTCCAGTTTGCCGCATTCGGCGCCGCGCAACAAATCCCAGAAAATACATATCAAGAGTTGCATTGGAGAATGATTGGCCCGTTTCGCGGCGGCCGCACCCGTGCTGCCACGGGCGTGCCAAGCCAACCCAATGTTTTTTATGTGGGCCAGGTCAACGGCGGCGTATGGAAGTCGGATGACTACGGGCGCACGTGGACGCCGATTTTTGATCACGAGTCCACGCAATCAATCGGCGCCATCGCGGTAGCTCCTTCAAACCCCAACATTATTTATGTCGCAAGCGGCGAAGGCCTGCATCGCCCCGACCTCTCCGTGGGCAACGGAATCTACAAATCGACGGACGCCGGAAAAACCTGGACTCATTTCGGCTTGCGCGATGGCTTTCAGATTCCCGCTCTGGCCATCGATCCCCGCGATCCGAATCGAGTGTTTGCGGCCGTGCTCGGTCATCCCTACGGTCCTAAT
>Ga0210405_10005019_pt1 | contig 12230 bp, 13 predicted proteins | sample IncBWH11MmetaG_FD_155492 | JGI IMG/M metagenome (GOLD analysis project Ga0210405, IMG submission 155492) | Forest soil microbial communities from Barre Woods Harvard Forest LTER site, Petersham, Massachusetts, United States - Inc-BW-H-11-M | ecosystem: Environmental > Terrestrial > Soil >... | reverse complement strand
GCTCGAGGCGCTGAAGCCGAACGCAGCACGGGTTGCAAACAATCGCATGAGCGGCGGGAGGTGCGCGCAATGACCTGGGCGACTTTCTATCTCGTCTGCTTTGCCGTGGGACTCGCGTTCTCCCTGGTTTCGTTTCTTACCGCAGGCGTGCGCTGGCATTTGCACCTGCCTCATCTGCCGCATGCGCCCGTCGCCCATGGTCCGGTAGCGGGCGGACATTCAGCCTCGGTAAAGGGTGGGGCACGTGGGCAGGCCGGCCAGGTCTCGCCCTTCAACTTCGTGACCTTTGCCGCGTTCCTGGCATGGTTCGGCGGAACAGGCTACCTTCTAACACGTTTTTGGACGATATGGTTCGCCATGGGACTCGGGATAGCACTTCTCAGCGGGGTGACTGGAGCCGGAATTATCTACCTTTTTCTCAGCAAAGTGCTGATGTCTGAAGAGGAGAATCTGGATCCCGCCGATTACGAGATGGCCGGCGTGCTCGGACGCACTTCCGTTCCCATTCGTCAGGGTGGCACGGGAGAAATTATCTACTCGCAAGCGGGAACCCGCAAAACCTGCGGCGCGCGCGCCGAAGACGGCACCGCCATCGCGAAGGGAGCCGAAGTAATCGTGACCCGCTACGAAAAAGGAATAGCCTACGTCCGCCTATGGACCGAAATGACGGGAGAACAACCGTCGGCCGAGGCCGGGGAAAACTGAGATTAATCGAGGACGGGCGTCTCGCCCGTCAGGTTGCGAAGGTTTTTGCGTACAGAGGTTGAGCCAGATGAACCAGAAAGTGTTTCAGACATTGACTTGGCTGATGTGGCTTGCACTGCCCATAACGGCATTTCGCTTCTGGCTGGCATGGGATCGACTGCCGCTTCGGATGGCGACGCATTTCAACCTCAATGGTCAGCCCAACGGTTGGATGCCGCGCGTAACCGCCCTTTACTTTGCCCTTGGAGTTACGGCATTGGTGGTCGTGGTCTTCACGGTCATATCTTACGTCGCTCACAAGACCCACGCCCCTGATCTTTTGTCCTGGTCTCTTCTGGGTTTCTTCTACTTGATCATTGGTTTCGTCTATGCCGGGAATAGCGGTGTTGTCCAGTACAACCTCGATGGACAGCATATGGGACTGGACTTTTGGACCGTTTTTGTTCCGGCTGGGACCATCGCTCTACTTGCGATTTTCTTGGGCACAAAACGCGGCGCCAGTTTGCCCTTCGCAACTGTCATCGCGGAAGAGTCGCATGGCTCGCGAGCCTGGAGCCTGCTGTTCATTGCCCTATTGCTGGCGCAGTTCGCGGCCGCCATCGTGATCCCGGCTCCCCCCATGCGCATCGCGTCGATCATCCTTTGCGTGCTGTTCGCGGTGATCGCTGTTCAAGTCTGGACGGGGTTTCAGTACTTCTTCAGCAGCGCGGGAGTGGAAATCCGCACCCTGGGTTTCCGCCTGCGGTCGATTCCGCGGGAAGACATCAGGCAGTATGCGGTGGAAAGCTGGAACCCGCTTCGTGGCTACGGAATTCGCGGCATCGGCAATCGCCGCGCTTATGTCTGGTGCAACAAAGGCGTTCGTATCCAGACCACCGACGGCGAAGTTTTCCTGGGACACAGTGAACCCGATCGCATCGTTCGCGATTTGAACTCAATAACGCACTGATTTCCTTCGTCGATCTTCGTGTCTTTAGTGGTTAATGCCTTTTGTGAGTTTGGATTAATGAATTGAAAGAGGAGGCGATATGTTCGGTATGGCAATCGAAATTTGGGTAATTGTGGGGCTGATGGTTCTAGCCGTCATGCTCCTGATGAGCATGTTGGCAAAGCTCTATCGCAAGGCGGGGCCGCACGAAGCGCTGGTGGTGTACGGCTTCCGCGGCACGCGCGTGGTGAAAGGACACGGCACGGTCATCTTTCCCATGATCGAAAACGTCCGCGGCCTTTCGCTGGAGTTGATGTCCTTCGACGTCGCCCCACAGCAAGACCTCTACACCAAGCAAGGCGTAGCGGTGACAGTCGAAGCGGTAGCACAAATCAAGGTGAAATCCGATACTGAATCAATTCTGACCGCGTCAGAACAATTCCTGACCAAAACCGATCAGCAGCGCGAAGGCCTGATCCGCCTGGTGATGGAAGGCCACTTGCGTGGCATCATCGGCCAACTCACGGTAGAAGAAATCGTAAAGCAACCAGAAATGGTCTCCGACCGCATGCGCTCAACCTGCGCGGATGACATCAGCAAAATGGGTCTGGAGGTTATTTCGTTCACCATTAAAGAGGTGCGCGACAAGAACGAATACATCACCAACATGGGACGTCCGGATGTGGCGCGGATCAAACGCGATGCGGATGTGGCTGCGGCCGAGGCTGATCGCGACACCGCGATTAAACGCGCGCTCGCGCAGCGGGAATCCGCCGTCGCTAAAGCGCAAGCTGATCAGGAGCGAGTCCTGGCTGAAACGTTGTCCATGGCGAAGCAAGCAGAGTCGCAGCGTGATTTGGAAGTCAAAAAAGCCCAGTATCTCGAAATCACAAAACGCCAGCAGGCCCAAGCCGACAAGGCGTACGACATTCAAACCAACATCATGCAGCAGCAGGTTGTGGCTGAGCAGGTGAAGGTGCAGCAGGTCGAGAAAGAGCAGCAGGTCAAAGTGCAGGAGGCGGAAATCAATCGCCGCGAGAAGGAACTGATCGCAACCGTGCTGAAGGGCGCGGAGATTGAGCGTCAACGCATCGAAACTCTGGCGGCAGCCGAAAAGCAGCGTCTGACGGCGGAAGCGGAAGGCCATGCCGCGTCGATTCGGGCGCAGGGCGAGGCCGAAGCCGAGATCATTTTCAAGAAAGGCGAATCCGAAGCCAAGGCCATGAACGTCAAAGCCGAGGCTTATCAGGAGTACAACCAGGCCGCAGTGATCGACAAACTCTTCACCAGCTTGCCTGAGATCGTCAGAGCATTGGCGAGCCCGCTGGCGAATGTCGACAAAATCACCGTGGTCTCGACCGGCAACGGCGATGCCGCGGGATTGAACAAGATCACCGGCGACATCACCAAGATGGCGGCGCAAGTTCCGGCGCTGTTTGAAACGCTCTCCGGAATGAGTATGACCGACCTGCTATCGAAGGTGCGACTGATTGGCGATAAATCGATTGGAGACAAGCCTGCGAAGCCCGACGTGCTTCCACCAGCGCCCAGCCCGGCAAAGTAAGCGAACGATGGAGGACGGGCGTCCGCGCCCGCCCTCCGCAAGAGACGGAGTGGAGACATGAAAAAAACATTCATGCAGATCGGACTCGGTGTCGCGCTGGGAGCTGCATTGGGTGCGGCTCTATCGATCGTTCTCGGTGCCGGAAGCGCGTGGCTTGCGCTTGGGATCGCGGTGGGCATCGCGATCGGCGTCGCGATCTCGCGCACGAGTTCGCATAAGACGAACGACCAACGACTAACGACCAACGACTGACCAAAAGGAGTTCACCATGGCATTACTAGAGAGAGTTTCCACACTGGTCCGGGCCAACCTCAATGACCTGATCGACAAGGCCGAGCACCCGGAAAAGATGATCAAGCAAGTCATCCTCGACATGCACAACCAGCTTCTGCAGGTGAAGACGCAGGTGGCGATTGCCATCGCCGATCAGCATCTGCTGGAAAAGCGGCGCAAGGAAAACGAAGACAAAGTCGCGGAGTGGATGCGCAAAGCTGAACTGGCCGTCGACAAAAAACAAGACGACCTGGCGCGTGTCGCACTCGAACGCGTGGAAAGCTACCGCGAACTGACGGACGGATTTGCTCAGCAAGTCACCGATCAGAAGGCGCAGGTTGAGAATTTGAAGACAGCGTTGCGGCAACTGGAGCAGAAGCTCACCGAGGCCCAGGCCAAGGCCGATCTGCTGATCGCGCAGCATCGCCGCGCACGGGCTGTAGGCAAAGCCAGCGACGCGAAGATGGCCGCTGGCAACGGATCGAGCGCCGCTGCCTTCGACCGCATGAAACGCAAAGTAGCGCACAGCGAAGCCCTGAGCCATGCGAAGTCCGAGATCGCCGCCGACAACATGGAAGAGCGCCTGGCCGCGCTCGAAAAAGAAGATCGCATCGAGCAGTTGCTGGTGGAGCTGAAAACAAAGCGGGGGGCGTAGAGGTTCGTGTGGGGAGCAGTATAGCGCTTCAGAATCTCGTCCGACCTTAGCGAGCGTGTTGCAGTTGTCGCGGGCGGGAGGCGCCCGCGCCACACGGGTCACCGCTCCAGAGGGTTGGAACAGGTCAGCGGGGTTGGCCAGCTTCAGGGGGTCTGTGCCAGCACAGAAACAGCAGGTCCCTCGACTCCGCATGGCGATTGGCGTTGCCAATCGTCATGCTCCGCTCGGGATGACAGATTTAGGGGAGTACTGCTCGGGACGAAAGATTTGAGGGAGGGCTGCTCGGGATGACGTTGGAAGACGGCTACATTCGGCGCTGCGGGCGGAGCCTTTTGCCGGGGGCCTTGGATTCCAGTTGGGACAGCAGTTCCTTCAGAGGGCAGGGTGAGCCCGGGTGCGAGGGGCGCATCAGGTTCTCGTTCATCTGGCAACGCTCGATCTGCACTCGACTGTTTGGAGAGCGTTTTTCGGAGCAGGTAAGCAGGCACCAGGCTTCGCGGAACGCCTCGAATTGTCCCGTCTCTTTTTCCCGGTGCGGATAAACGGCTATCCCGGTCCGCGTGGCAAAGGCCTGCACCGGGATGATGTACCAGACATTCAAGGGCATGACCCAGGCCGCGAGCACGTCAACGTCGTCGGCAGAATAACGGCGGCATGTTCGGCCGACGTCAGCGCGGGTAGTACGGAAAAAGTACGTCCTGCGCATGTGGTAGGTAGATTTGACCTGCACTCTCCAGAGACGGTGGCCGGTGTTGAGGATGAAGTCAAAGGGTTCGTTCTCGCCCAGAGGCTTGGAGACACCGAAGCCCAGGCTGGCGGCTTTGTAGGAAAATGCGAGTTCCCCCAGTTCGCCCAAAGCCTTGCGAGAACGGCCACGGTACAGGGTTTCGCCGTTGAGTTCGGCTTCGGCGTAGATGTCTCCAACTTCGTAACCGGTGAAAGAGGGAAGCACTTCGATAGCTGACATCGGGGATCCTTTTCTCGTGGATATCGGGCCAACCGTGAGGTGCGGTTGTGAAGCTTACCTTGTGATTGGCAAGGAAGATATAGAATAGCACGTATTGTATATCTCGCCTGCAAGATATTCTTGGGTTGTCCCGTTTCGGGAATGGCTCGAATGCCTTGGCGCACCTCGCACCGATAGAAACGCTAGGGACCGTTGCGGGGCTGGGCCACCCGCTTCCCACCTTTGCGCACAGAACGTGCAAAGATGGAGCACCGGCTGGTGCGCTTAGGACGGGGGGACGCGCTACTACGGGCTTAACCCAGACTGCCTCCGAAGTCTTCCCGCACGTAGTGGAAGAAGATCGACGTGGACGTGTGTCCTTCTGGCAATGCTTCGCGAGAATGCGGTAGTTGGCAGCCGCGGTAGAGCAGGGCATCGCCGATGCCCTGGAAAACTGTGACCTTCCCTGATTTCTTGTGCAGATAAAGGGGCCACGGAGTTGCGTTGCGCGGTTCGGGTGAGTAATCGAGGCACAGGGTAACGCTGAATTCGCACTGCTCGCGGTCGGTGTGCTTCTTAAGGACGGCCCCCGGTTGGTAAGAAGCCAGATACACGTAGGACGCTTTCAACGGTTCACCCGCCAAAGCCGCCACGGCCGTGGTTAGCTGTTGATGGAAGAAGCGGGCAACGGGGTCGTTGTCAGAGACGTAACGACCAGGGCACTGGCTGTCTCCGAGACGAAGCCTTCCGGTGCGGAGTTGGTGACGGTAAAAGCGCCGCAGGGCCGCGATGTGAAAGGGATGAATGAGCCGGCCCACGGGAGCGTACCCCTGCGATTGAAATTTCGCTCCGGCGACGGAGACAATCTTCTCCCATTGCTTTCTCCGATGCGAAGCGTAGTCTTCCGTCACGAGGACGTTCGCAATAGTTAGAATGCGGCGCGCTTGTGGCGAAAGCGTGGACGGAGCTGGGTCTCCGGGTTGCGCGCCGGAGAGCATGGCGGTGAGTTCGGGGCCCAGCCAGAAGGGTTGCAAAGCATGGTTTGCGGGATCTCTGATCCAAACCATCCGGCCCTGCGCGGCGAAACCACCGATGGGAGCGGCCGCTGGCAACTCTCCGTGTGGAGTGAAGAAGCATGCAGCATTCACATAAAACGGACGATCAGACAGACCCTCCCAGTACTCTGGCCGGAGGAGGCGTTCTGGCACCAGATGGTCCGGCTGATCGTCCAGACGGCAGTGGAAGAGCGATCGGGGAAGTTCGTTCTCCCGATCATCACTCGCGGGTGCGACTGCGAGCTGCTCAATCCATGCTAGCCAAGCTTCGTCTTTTATCTGTGAATCCATTACTTGTGGATCCATCCATTGACCGTGAAACGGCTGTCGGCAAACTGTCCGGACGGACAATCGACCGGGGTGATTTCGTGTGAGAGCCCACTGGCGAACAGGACTAGTTGGTTCTGCTCGGGGACAATGGTGCGGTAGTTAGCGGTGGGGACATAGTTATCGTTTTCCCGTCGCGAGTCGTAGATGCGCAGTTCGCCGCCGCTGAACTGCTTCGGCTCGCGATGGAAGAAGTAGACAAAAGTGATTTCTCGCGCCGCGACTGCCTCCGCGCCATTGTCGCTGTGGCAGTGGAAGAAGTCGCCGTGGTTGCTGGCAGTAGCTTGGGTCTCGATGCGGGAGATCGGGAACGGATCGCGTCCCCACTTCTGGAGAACCCGCGGCAAGCAGGTTAGAACGCGATCGGTAATCATCCGTTCGTGTCCGCCGAGGTTCATCAGCACCCGTGAGCGACGCTGCTCATAGTCCACGGCACTTCCGTGGACGCCCGGCGAAAGCACTTCGCTAATTTCAAATTGCGTTTCCTGATCGAGAACGTATTCCCTCAGCGTGTGGAGTTCGGTGAAGGTGAGGAACTCATCGAGCACCACACATTGGGCGGGTACGTAGTTGTCCGCCTCCAGCACCGCGACCCCACCAGTCTTTGGTTGAGAGGTTACGGTCGCGAATGAGATTGGCGGCGGGCTCGTACCCGGCGGACGTGTTCCCGGTGAAGGACTTGGTGGTGGAGTGCCAGGGGTGCCCGCGCTGATCGGCGGCGGGCTTGTACCTGGCGGGCGTGTTCCTGGTGAAGGACTCGGCGGTGGAGTGCCAGGGGTGCCCGCGCTGATCGGCGGCGGGCTTGTACCTGGCGGGCGTGTTCCCGGCGAAGGACTTGGCGGCGGAGTGCCAGGCGTGCCTGCGCGAATCACCGGCACGGTTCGCTGCAGGGACGAGGCAAATTGCTGCTGCAGCAGTTGCCTGGTCATGCTCTCCCCCAAGACTCCGAGGGCTCGTTCGGCGATGATTTCTCCAACGGTGCGAGTGATTGCCTCGGCTACGTCATTGCCCGGGGCGCTGGTCTGGGTTTGTGTGCGCTGCAACAGATTGGCAAGCAGGTTTCTCTCGGGCACGCTGAGAATGCGGTCGTCGCACAACAGGGTACCGGAGAGACTGTCCATCATCTCTCGTGCTGTCATCGGACTCCTCCCGGCGGAAAAGACACTGATCCAACAACCGGGCAGTCCGGGAAGCGAAGGGGACTTCACGCTAGCAAAGAAAAATGTGAAAGGGAAGTGCTAATTCAGAGTAGATAACGAAAATCCTGAGGAAAACCGGGTTGATTTAAAGCCCCGATTACTTTTCCGCCATCGCTCCGACCAGGGATTCGAAAATCTTGAAGCCATCGATACCGCCAAGCTCGGGCTCACTCGATCGCTCGGGGTGCGGCATCATTCCAAGCACGTTGCGGCCTGGGCTGCAGATGCCAGCGATGTTGTTCAAGGAGCCGTTGGGATTAGTATCCGGTGTGATCTCGCCTTGCGGGCTCGAATAACGGAATACGATCTGGTTATTTCGCCCTAATTCGGCCAAAGTAGCCTCATCGCAGAAGTAATTGCCCTCCATGTGGCCGATCGGAATAGTCAGGACTTCGCCTTGCTGGCAGGCATGGGTGAACGGAGTATCGGCGTTCTCCACTCTTACGTGAACCGGCTTGCAGACGTACTTCAGTCCCACATTGCGCATCAGGGCGCCGGGGAGCAATCCGGACTCACACAGAATCTGAAAGCCATTACAGATGCCCAGAACCACGCCGCCGCCCTCGGCGAACTTCTTCACCGATTCCATCACCGGCGAAAACTTGGCGATGGCGCCGGTTCGCAGATAGTCGCCATAGGCAAAACCACCGGGGACCACGATGGCATCGCAATTTTGGAGGTCATGCGACTCGTGCCACAGGAACGTGACCGGCTGCTTCGCCACCTGCTGGATGGTCCAGAATGCGTCGTGATCGCAGTTCGATCCGGGGAAAATGATGACGCCGAATTTCATGCGAATTCCTCGCTGAGTGGGCTGTATTCTGAGTTTAACATGGGCATTCGGTCGCTCGAATCAACGGGAAGCATCAGAGATAACACATGAATCTCGGCGAGCATTTTCGAATTACCGGCGGTGCGCTCAAGACCTGGTTGATCGCGCAGATACAGGACTCGCTCGCGGTCGGAGTGTTGTGGCTCATCGGCCTCTATGCGCTGAGGGTGCCATGGGCGCCGCTGTGGGCGCTGCTGGCCGCGTCCTTGCAGGTGGTGCCGCATCTGGGACCGGTGTTGGGGCTGATCGGGCCCTGTCTGGCGGCGGCCTTGCGTTGGGGAGATTGGGAGCATCCTCTCTACGTGCTCATGCTTTATGCCGTGATCGTTGTGGTGGATGGCTTTTTCTTGCAGCCCTATATCATGAAGCGCGTGGCGAGGGTGCCGATTTGGGCTTCGCTGTTCACCCCGATCGTTTTGGGCATTCTGATTCCGTTCTGGGGAGTGCTGCTTGCGCCGCCGCTGCTGGCAGTCGTGTACGCCTACAAAGCGTGGCACGAGAAGCAGAAGCTGCCTGCGGAGCGTAGCCTTTAGGTAGACTGCACCTTTTCCGGTGCAACATTTCCTTTCAAAAGAAACATTCGATTTCGCGCAAAATCTAGAAAACAAAGGACCGGAATTTTTCTTGCCCGCTAGATCTATGGTTCTTAAAGTAGTTACAGGCAAAATATTCTAAACATTGGAGTTACGGGATGGTATGCCATCCCAATTCTCGTTCGAACCTTTAGATTGTCAAAGAGCAAAAATTATCTTCTAGATAATCTAGATATCGTTATGTTATCGGCTTTGTAGGCGCGAGGTCAAGGGAAAAGTGGAAGGCGGACCCGGTTCCAAATTGGGAAATCTTCCCCCAATTTACATTAGTCCTCCAGCGTGTAAATCCATACCTCTGCCTTGCGATCTGCGCGGGCGGGGACTGCAAGGTAGAAGCGGTCGAAGCCCTTCTTGCCAATCTTTCCCGCATATCCCGCGGTGCGTGCGCCCAAGGCGGTCGGAATTTTGGCGATCGGCGCGTAATGATCGGCATCCTTCTGTTCAAACACGCTGATGTATCCTTCCCCTCCCGGGATGTAGATGCGTCGTCGCTCCGCGTCAAAGTACAAATCGTCGGCGTCCTGCACGCATGGCAGCGCGGCGACCATCCGGCCTGAGTTGGTGTCGAACACCGCGAGGCGTGCTGGTGTCCGCGTTGCGATAAAGAGCCTGTGATCCGCTTCGTCCAAAGCCATGGGGAAATTTCCTCCCAGCGTAAGCGGCCATTTCGACACTGCGTGGCTCTTTCGATTTACGACAGCGATCTGCTTCGCATCGGGCAGGTTCACAAAAATGTTGGGACCCGATGTTTCCAGTTGGAAGGACTCGGGATGGGCACCGACCTTGAATTCCTGCTGACGCTGATTTGTGGTCGCGTCAATCACGGCGATGGCCGCTGAGTCGCCGTCTCCGTGACCGAGATAGACGAGTCGCTGGCAGAATCGTACCGAAGGTTATCGGCATCGTCGCGAAAGTCGATGGTCGTGATGAGAGCAAAAGAAGTTCCGTCGAATATGTAAAGCTTGCCCTTGGCACTCGCCACAAAAAGTTTGTTGGTCTCGGGCGAATACGCGACGCCCTGAGGAGTGGGCAGGCCCGTGATGCTGTGGATGACTCTCTGTGCGCTGAGATCGATAATCTCTTCGCTATCGTTGCCCAGAGCCGAAACGAACAAGCGATTCCCGGGGTCGAAACCGAAATGATCGATGCGCCCCTGCACATTCGCGAGTGGAATGGCGCCCGTAAGCGTCAACGGGGCGGAGGTTGTGGAATCGAAGTTTTGCTGGCCGATCCCTCGATTTCCCAAATAGACCGTCAGTAACAGCGTTAAAAAAACTCCGCAAATTCGCTTCACGTATGGCTTTCTCCTTACGACCTACGCTTGCTGGATTATTCTAGTCACGAACAGTGGCGAGTTGTCAGGGCTAGGTCGGAAGATTTCCGCAGTTTGATAGCAAGATTTTACAAGGTTTTCAGGAACTCTTAAGGTTTGATTGGCGACCATCGTCGGGGAGCAAGAAAGGAATCGACGGCCTATGAACCATTGGAAGAACTTTCTTCTCTTACTTTTGGTGGTCGCAATTCTTGCGCTCGTCGGTGCGATGCTGTTGATCCGTCGCGGTTTCAGAGCTACATCGGAGCCTTCGACTTTCGAGGCGGTACTGGCCAGGACCGTGAGAAATATTGCGATTCCGCGTCGCGAGCGCAACCATAAAAATCCGATGGAGGCCAACTCGAAGAACTTGAAGGAAGCTCGCGAACATTTCATGGCCCGCTGTTCGATTTGTCACGGTTTCGACGGCAGAGGACGGACGCAAATGGCCCGTGGCCTTTACCCGAGAGTGCCCGATCTGCTTTCAACTCAAACCCAGAACCTCACGGATGGTGAAATTCATTACATCATAGCGAACGGTGTTCAGTTGACCGGAATGCCTGCGTGGAGCAGTCCGCATCAAGAGACGGAAGACGATAGCTGGAAACTCGTTCTTTTCATCCGCGATCTGCGACCGCTGACCGGGAACGAGAAGTCACAAGAAGTCCAGACTTCGGACACGGCGCAGTATGTTGGCTCGAAGACCTGCGAGAAGTGCCACGAGCAAATCTACGAACACTGGCGAAGAACGCCGATGGCAAATGTCGTTCGTGATCCTCGGGAGCATCCCGACGCCATTATTCCTGACCTTGCGACCAATTCTATTGCCAGGTTCTCGAAGGACGATGTCGCTCTGGTTTATGGCAGCGTTTGGAAGCAGCGTTACTTCACGAAAAGGGGCGATGACTACTTTCCGGAGCCGGCGCAGTGGGATGTGACGCATCGGGTCTGGCGTCCATATTTTGTCGCCAAGGGAACGGACTGGTGGGAGCCGTTTTATCCTGCGGACAATATGCAGCGGCCCACGGGGCCGACCTGTGACGGATGTCATTCGGTGGACTACAACATCCACACGAAACAGGTGGCGGAGTGGAACGTGGGATGCGAGAAGTGCCACGGTCCAGGGAGTGAGCATGTCGAACATCCCTCTCGGGGAAACATCGTGAATTCGGCACACATGGACTACGTGGCAGCCAGCGACACCTGTATTCAGTGTCATTCGCAAGGACGCCCTCTGACGATTCCCATCGAAGGCAAGTATTACGACTGGCCTGTGGGCTATCGGGTGGGACTCAGGTTGCAGGATTTCTGGAAATTAGAAGATCATACGCTGGGCGTCTCTAGTTTCACACATTTCCCTGAGGGTACTGCGCATAAGAATCGGATGCAAGGCAACGACTTCGTGCAGAGTGTAATGTATCGGCGTGGGATCACATGCTTCAGTTGCCACGACGCACATGGCACGGGCAATTATGCTCAACTAATAAAACCGTCCGACAAGATTTGTTTGGACTGCCACGGGCCATTGTCGATCAATGGACCACGCACCGCGACACTCGAAGAGCATACACATCACAAAGACGGCAGCACAGGAAGCCGATGCGTCGCATGCCACATGCCGCAGATCGAGACAACGATCGCGGACGTTAAGGTCCACGCCCACACTTTCAGGTTTGTAACGCCCGAGATGACGGAGAAGTACGGAATCGCTAACCCATGCACGTCATGTCATACCGATAAATCTACTTCGTGGGCAACCGAGGCGTTGCGTCAATGGCCGGAGACCTCTCCCTGGAGGGTGGAATAATCTGAGGCCCACATCTCGAAAGGCGCGAGAGGGC